>Ga0196964_10000091_pt1 | contig 64214 bp, 96 predicted proteins | sample S1_10metaG_FD_148615 | JGI IMG/M metagenome (GOLD analysis project Ga0196964, IMG submission 148615) | Soil microbial communities from Anza Borrego desert, Southern California, United States - S1_10 | ecosystem: Environmental > Terrestrial > Soil > Desert | place: USA: California | collected...
TGTCACGCGCACAAAATTTGGCGCGGTGCTGAGGGTTTGAATACCGGCGTTTGAATACGGGAAATCAAAGATGGTCGATGAAGTGCCGGGCGCGCCGGCGAAATCGCGCCGCGGCGGTAAGCGTCCCGGCGCTGGACGGAAGCCGAAGGGTTACGTCAAGCCGTCGGCGCTGAGCCATCTCAACCAGGTCAGCGCGCTGGCGACGCCGGCACCCGATGAGATCGACGGCGTTGCCCAGCGGCATGCACGCAACGCGATCGAGGCGCTGGTCAAGCTCCTGTTCTATGGCTCGAGCGAGGCAGCGAAGATCACGGCGGCGAAAGAGATTCTCGACCGCGGCTACGGCAAGCCTGCCGTCGAGATCGGCGGCGATGCGGCCCTCCTCCCGTTCATGCTGGCGCCGGCAACCGCCGCCCAGTCGACGTCGCTGACAGCGGAGATCCGGAGCGAGTCGCGCAAATACGCCAATCTGGCTATCGAGGTGCTGCGCAAAATCGCGGCAGACGGCGCGAGCGAGACCGCGATAGCGTCGGCCTCCAAGGCGCTGCTGGACCGCGGGCTTGGTACCGTCGGCAAGGCGCGCATGCCCGAAGAGCAGCGCGACCGGCCGCTCGGCAAGAAGGAGATGGCGCAGCGCGCCGCGCAAGCTGCCGCGGTCGGGCGCCTGGCTACCCCAGCGCCTCCGAAGATGTTCGCTGAAACCGTGCAATGACCCCACTCGATCCCTGGTGGTCGACGGCATGCGTGGATTGGGAGCAGCGTATCGCCGAAGGGCGATCGCTCATTCCCTTCGAGCCGCTCTTCCCGGCCGAGGCGGCGTCGGCGCTCAATGTCTTCAAGTCATGGCGCATCGTCGACGTGCCCGGCCGGCCGACCATGGGCGAGGCGTGTCGCCCCTGGTCGCTGGACTTCGCAGGCACCGTGTTTGGCGCCTACGACCCTTCAACGGGCATCCGCTACATAAACGACTTCCACCTGGACATCGCCAAGAAGAACATCAAATCGACCTTGGCGGCCGGCGTGATGACGACTGCGCTGATCCGCAACTGGCGCGAATCCGGCGAGTTCTACATCCTCGCGCCGACCAAGGAGATCGCCGACAACTCGTTTTTCCCAGCCCGCGACATGGTCAACGCGGACGAGGAGGCGAGAGACCTTCTGCACGTCCAGTCCAACTTCAGGATGATCACGCATCGCAATACGGGTGCGTTCCTGAAGGTGGTAGCCGCCGACAGCGAAACCGTCGGCGGCAAGAAGACGATCGGGCTCTTCATCGACGAGCTCTGGCTGTTCGGCAAGCGTGCCAATGCCGACGCGATGATCCGGGAAGCCAAGGGCGGGCTGGCCTCACGTCCCGAGGGGTTCGTGATCTCAGCTTCGACCAAGCCTGACGGTCCGCCTGCCGGCGTCTATGCGCAGCGGCTCGACTATTTCCGTGGCGTGCGCGACGGCAAGATCAACGACCCGCGCAGCCTCGGCGTGCTCTACGAATATCCGAAGCGTTTCATCGACAGCGGCGACTTCAAGAAGCGCGAATTCTTCTTCATCCCGAACCCGAATCTCGGCACCTCCGTCTCCGAGCAGTATCTGATCGACGAGCGCGCGAAGGCCGAACATGCCGGCCAGGCGGCTCTGGTCAATTTCTACGCCAAGCACCTCAACGTGCAGCCGAGCATGGCCATGCGCTCCGATGGCTGGGCGGGTGCGCTGGTGTGGGGACGAGGCCTCGAGCCGACGCTTACGCTGGACGAGCTGCTCGCCAGGTCGGAAGTCGTGACGGTCGGGATCGATGGCGGCGGCCTGGACGACATCCTCGGCGTGGCGGTGATCGGCCGGGATCGTGAGACCAAACGCTGGCTCTGCTGGGCGCACGGGCTGATCTCGACGGTTGGTGTGCTGCGCCGCAAGGCGAATGCATCGGACTACCTGACCTTCAAGCGCGCCGGCGAGCTCACCGTCTTCCGCTTCGGCCTCGAGGAGGAAGAGGAGGCGAGCGACCCGGCCCTGATCGAGCTGCTCGCCGACGTGCCGCCGGCCGACACGGATCCCGAGACGCTAGCGCCGGACATCAAGTTCGTGGTCGACCTTGTCGCGCGCATCGAGGAGCTCGGGTTGCTCGCGCAGGTCGGGGTCGATGCCGCGGGGATCGGCGGCATCGTCGATGCGCTGGCTGCCATCGGCATCACCCAGGACGCGGAGACGCTCGAAGGCATCCGGCAGGGCATCGCCTTGATGGGTGCGATCAAGACGATCGAGCGCAAGCTGGCCGATGGCACCTTCCGGCACGGCGCGTTGCTCCTGCTCACCTGGTGCGTCAGCAACCTCAAGATCGTGCCTACGCCCACCGCAATGCGCGTTGCAAGAGACGAGTCCGGTTTCGGAAAGGTCGACGTCGCGATGGCCCTGTTCAATGCCGCTGCCCTGATGGGCCTCAACCCGGAAGCTTCAGGAGCGTTTTCCGAAGACTACCAGCTGCCGGTGTGGGCATGATTTTTGCCGTCTCCAGATTCATCGTCGCGGCCGCCGGAGTTGCGCTCGTCGGATATGGGGCTTGGCTGCATTATCCGCCTCTCGGCTTCGTCATCGGGGGTTTGATGCTCTTCGGCCCAGCGTTGATCGGGGCGCTGCGCGCCGGGAGGGCGTGAGGCATGGACTGGTTCTCGCGTTTCCTCGGGACGCCGGACGTTGGAGCGCAGGACCGCTATGTCGACGACTGGCTGAAGGGCCTGGAGCGCGGCCTTGTGTCCGCTACCGGCATCCGCGTCACCGTCCAGGAGGCGCTGACAGTTCCCGGTATCGCCGCCTGTGTACAGGTGCAGTCGGAAGACCTGGGCAAGGTACCGCTCGAGCTCAAGAAGCGCGCCGACAAAGGCTTTCTGCCGGGAGATGACCACGATCTGTATCGATTGCTCAAGTTCGGCCCGGCGCCTTGGCTCCCGTCCTACAGGTGGCGCAAGGCCATGGTCCATGGGGCAATGGCGCACGGCAATCACTATTCGCGCGCCTGGCGCAGCGATGCTGGGAGGCTGGACAGGATCACGCCGATTCAGCAGGGCCGCTGCACGCCGCGCTGGGCCGATGACGGCGAGCCCTTCTTCGACGTGACGTCGAAAACCGGCATCGAGCGTGGCCTGACCTGGCAAGACATCATCCACGTTGCCTACCGCGACTCCAACGACGGCGCGGAAAACGGCGGCATCATCGGCGTCTCGCCGATCCTGCAGAACAAGGAAACCGTCGCCTTGATGCTCGCTGCCGAGCGTTTCGCAGCGGCCTTCTTCGCGAACGGCGCGCAGCCGTCGATGATCCTCGAATACGACAAGAAGCTGCCGAACGATGAGGTCGCAGCACGCATCCGTGCTGGGATCGAGCGTGTCTATGCGGGCATCGGCAACAAGTGGAAGGTTGCGATCCTCGAGCTCGGCATGAAGATGCGCGAGATCTCGTTCGACCCCTCGAAGACACAATTAACGGAGACTCGCAAGCTCGGCGCCGAGATGGCGTGCACGATGTACCGCACGCCGCCGCACAAGATCGGGCTTTTGGAGAGAGCGACCAACAACAATATCGAGCACCAGTCCATCGACTATGTGACGGGCCCGCTGTCGGCACTCGCGAAGTCGGTCGAATCCGCGATCGCCACCACTTGCCTGACCCCGGCGGAGCGCGAAACCTACAAGGTCGAGCATAACCTCGAAGGGCTGATGCGTGGCGATCTCCTCTCCCGGTACCGCGCATATGCGATCGGCCGGCAGTGGGGCTGGCTCTCGGTTAACAAAGTCCTCGAGCGTGAGAACGAAAACACGATCGGCTCAGAGGGCGATCAATATCTTGTGCCGCTCAACATGGTGCCAGCCGGCGAAGACCCGATGAAGGACGATCCGCAAAGGCCCGGCAGCGCATCCTACTGGATGCCAGGCGATGTGCGCTATGCCATGCCGGCCTTCGCATCGTTCGATCCGAATCGCGTCAACGGACACAAGGTTCTGCGCCGTGTCGCGTCGATCGTCGGTGCCAAAGGCGAACCACTCTACCTCAACTGAGAGGACCAACTTCATGACCCGCGCCTATCAGGCGCTCACGGCAGAGCCGTGGGCGATCGAACCGTCTTGGCTCCACCTCCTGGCCGCAGTCGCGCGACGCGACAGCGCATCGCCCGAGCTGCAGGCGCGGCAGGATTGGCAGGAACGCGACTATGCGGCCATGGCCGGGCCCGCGGCGGCGCGGCTGGCTGGAGCTCATCGGGCATATGTGATTGACGGCGTGGCAATCCTCCCGATCACCGGGCCGATCTTTCCTCGTGCGAATCTCATGACCGAGATGTCAGGCGCCTCGTCGGTCACGATGCTCCAGAACGATTTCCGCATTGCGCTCGAGAACAAGGATATCGGGGCGATTCTGATGCTGATGGACACTCCGGGTGGGGCGGTGTCGGGAATCAACGCGTTCGCCGACACGGTGCATGCAGGGGCGAAGACAAAGCCCGTCGTCGCGCATGTGGCCGGCACCGCCGCTTCGGCCGGATACTGGATTGCCAGCTCGGCGAGCGAGATCACCATGGAGCGGACTGGCATGGTCGGCTCCATCGGTGTGGTCTCGGCAATCCCCAAGCAAGTCGAACCCGACAAGAACGGCGAGATGTGGATCGAGATCGTCTCCACCAACGCGCCGAACAAACGCCCAGATCCCGAGAGCGACGAAGGTCGCAGCGAAATCGTGACCATGCTCGATGCAATCGAGCAGCAGTTCATCGCTGACGTCGCCCGCGGACGCAAGGTATCAGTCGAGAAGGTCAAGGCCGAGTTCGGCGCCGGCGGCATGAAGGTCGGCAAGGCCGCGATCGCGGCCGGCATGGCCGACAGGGTGCAATCGCAAGACGCAACGCTCAACGCGCTGCGCAAGGAAGTGGCCAACAAGCGCCGCCTCGAGGCGCTGAGGCAGTAATCCACGGCGGAGGCCGCCGGGACCCCGGCTCGCTCAGAGCCACCACACCAAGGAGAACTCCTATGACGTTGAAGCTTGGCTTCGGCGTCGGCCTCGCGGCCGTCGTCGTGCTCATGGCCCTTGCGGTCGCAACATCCTACCCGGTCGGAGACCCGACGGCCGGGCTTCTCATGGCGCTGACGCCGCTGCCGGCAGCTCTGCCGCGAGATCTGGTCGGTCTGCGCCAGCTCAGGGCGACTGCCTACCAGGAAATGGAGGCCGCGCTCGCGCTTGAAGGCGATGCTCGGCAGACAGAGTTCGATGCCGCTTCGGCGAACGTCGAGCGGCTCGATGGCGAGATCGCAAATGTCGAGCGGCTCCAGAAGCTGAAGGGCGGTAGCGCATTGCCGGGGATCATCGATCCCAACCAGGTCGGCGGCTTCATGGCGAAATACGCCAAGCTGCCGGCGGGCGCGCATGCGCTACGGCCGGGCCAGACCCTGACCGACGCCCAGACGGCTGCCTTTGGCGACATGCTGCAGGCAGTCCGGAGGGCAGCACTTGGGCGCGGAACCGACGAGCGCCTGGTCGAGGCTTCGCTCGGCTCGAACGAGACCGTGGCCGAAGATGGCGGCTTCCTAATCGAGAAGGACGTCAATGACGGCCTACTGCGGCGCACCTTTGAGCGGTCCATGATCGGCAGCAAGGTCCGCCGGATTCCGATCTCGGCCAAATCGAACGGCCTCAAGATCAACGCGCTGAAGGACGACAGCCGCGCAACAGGAGCGAGGTGGGGCGGCCTGCAGCTCTACCACATCGGGGAAGGCGACTCCCTGACGCCGTCGCGTCCGAAGTTCCGCCAGATGAACCTGCAGTTGAAAAAGCTCGCCGGCCTGCTCTATGCGACCGACGAAATGCTGCAGGACTCAACGGCGCTTGCCGGCGTCATCGCCGAGGCCTTCCCGGACGAGTTCTCGTTCATGGTCGACGACATGATCTTCGAAGGCGGCGGTGTATCCACTGCTCTCGGCTTCATGAATGCAGGTTGCAAGGTCGCGATCGCCAAGGAGACCGGGCAGGCCGCGCGAACCATCCTCTTCGAGAACATCACCAAGATGTTCGCGCGGCTCCCCGCGCGGTCGATCCCGAAGTCTGAATGGTGGGTGAACCAGGACACCATGCCGGCACTGATGGCTCTGCACCAGGTTATCGGCACCGGCGGCGTGCCCGTTTTCCTGCCGCCCGGTGGCCTGTCCTCGTCGCCCTATGGCACGCTGCTCGGCCGGCCGGTGATCCCGCTCGAGTTCAGCAACACGCTGGGCACCGAGGGCGACATCGTGCTTGCCGATCCCTCGAACTACGTGATGATCGACAAGGGCGACATCCAGTACGCGACATCCATTCACGTCGCGTTCCTGACCAACGAGCAGGCGTTCCGCTTCATCTACCGGTACGACGGGCAGCCGGTCGACGACAAGCCGATCACGCCGTTCAAGGGCACCGACAAGCAGTCGACCTTCATCACCCTCGCCAACCGCGCCTGACGCGCTTCGGCGCTCTGTCGGCGCCGGCCGGGCTGTGCCGGCCGGCGCATCTTCACCCTTCTCGCAATTCTTTCCCCTGAGGGAGAAACCAAATGTCGAATCTCACATTCGGCGAGCGGCACATCGTCAAGGGTCTCGACGCTGTCGCCGACGCCTTTTCGGGCACCGTCTACTCCGACGTCGTCAATGCGGAGGCGTACCACGCCGTCCGCTTCATCGTTCACAAGGGCGTCGGCGCCACCGGCACCTCGACGCTCACGATTGAGGCCTGCGACAATGCCGCCGGCGACAACCCCGAAGCGGTGCCCTTCTACTACCAGAAGTACGACAATTCCGACGACGTGCCGGACGACGTCCAGGCGGCGACGACGTCAGGCTTCGCCACTGTCGCGGGATCGAGCCAGCTGTATGTGCTGGAAGTCGAATCGCAGCGGTTTCCGGCGGCCAAGCCCTGGGTCCGCCTGAAGGCCGTCGAGGTGGTCGACAGCCCCGTGCTCGGCGGCATCCTCATCGAGATGCTGAAGCCGCGTTACGCGCGGCAGGTTCCCGACACGGTCATCGCCTGACCTTTCAGCCTGATCCTGATCCCGGGCGCGTCGGGTTTCCCGGCGCGTCTTCTCCCCTTTCGCCAAGCATGGCGGCCGATAGGCCGAAAACAGGAGAACGAGCATGTCCATTCATTCGATCCACATCAACGGCGCCCTCGCCTTCTGGGAGGGTCACCGCAAACGCATCGTCGACGCGCTTGGCTCCGATGTCGTGAAGTTTGTGGACGATTTCGTTGCCGTGCCCGGCACCGATGCCACTCTCGACCAATGGACCATCACGCTGGTCGAGGCCGGCGCCGGAGAATCCACTGTGGCCGCCGGAACGGGTGGCAACGGCACGCTGGTCATCACGACGGACGGTAACGAGGATGATGGCGTCAACATGCAGCTGAAGGGCGAGGCCTTCAAGCTCGAGGCGAACAAGCCGCTCTATTTCGGCGTCCGCTTCAAGATCAGCGACGCCACGCAGTCGGATTTCTTCATCGGGCTCGCAATCACCGACACCACCATCCTCGGCGGCGTGACCGACTCGATCGGTTTCCTGAAGGCCGATGGCTCTACGGCTATGTCCTTCGACATCAACAAGAACTCGACGGCAACGAATGTCGCGGCGATCCACACGGTCGTCGACGATACCTTCCTTGTCGCCGAATTCTACTGGAACGGGGCCGCACTCGAGGTTTTCGTTAACGGCGCGTCCGTTTCGGTGCCGGCTATCACCAACCTGCCGGACGACGAGGAACTGACGCCCTCCATCCATTTCCTGGCAGGTGCTGCAGCCGCGAAGACCTGCACCCTCGACTGGATGCGCTGCATCAAGTTCGGCCGACAGTAAAAACCGCCGCTCTCCCCGCACTCATTCGCCACTGAGGTTGCCCTGCCATGGCCGTCGCCGGAACTGTCACCGTCACCACTTCGGATCTGGGCGGCGGCTACTCGAAGTACAGCATCGCCTGGGTGTCGTCGGCAGGCGGTGCGGTCGCAGAGAATGCCGTCGGGATCAAACGCGGCCATATCCACCAGGCGAAGTTCGTTCCGGATGGTGGCGGCACGCAGCCCACCGATCTCTACGACGTCACTCTCCTCGACGCGATCAGCGGTGGCGTCGATTTCCTGACCGGCATCGGTGCCAACCTTTCGAACGCTAACCGCAAGATCGGCGTGCCGCAGGTCGGCGACGGCACTACCGCGCTACAGCGTGTCTTCCATGAAGGCGGGGACCTCTATCCGACCGTCGCCAATGCCGGCAACGCCAAGGGCGGCACCATCATCCTTGTCATGGGGCCTTGATCATGAAAGCCAAGATGACGTTCCACTACACGAGCGCGGCCGGCGCGATCGCGCTCGCCAAGGCCGGCGAGGCGATCCCCGCTGAGGACCGCGCCGTCTTTCGGGAAGGCGACCCGCGCGTTGAGCGCGTCGCTGAAGCCGTTCCGGCCGCGGCGGCGGCCGACGAGCTGCAGGCCGAGGACCCCGCACCGGTTCCGCCACCCCCGCCCGTGGATCAACTCAAGGCCAAGAAGCCCGCCAGCAAGCCCCGTCCCAAAAAATGATGTCGACCCTGGCGGTCACGACGCCCGCCACGTCGTTGGCCCTGCTCACGCCGGCCGAGCTGCGCGAGGCCGCCGGCGTCAGCGACAACAGCCAAGACGCCAAACTCGCCGCGCTCGGGCTTCGCATCGCGGCCGCAATCACGGCCGAATGCGGTGTCGCAGTCGGAGCAGGGGCGGCACCGACGCTCCGACGCGAGACGCTGACCCAGACGATGCGTTGCGTCGGGGCAAAGCAGATCGAGCTCGCCCGGCGGCATGAGGTATCGATCACGAGCGTCGTGGCCGATCTGGAGACGCTGACAACCGACGATTATGTGGTCGACCCCGAATCCGGGCTGCTGACACGGCTCAGCAGCGACTTGCCGATCAATTGGTGCGCGAACAAGGTCACCGTGGTGTACGCCGCCGGCTTCGACGAAGTGCCGCCTGACCTGAAGATGGCCGCTATGGATTTTGTGCGGCTGGCCTGGGCTGAATCACGTCGCGACCCTGCCTTGCGCGGTGAAGTCGTGGACATCCCTGACGTTCGTCGGGTGGAAAAGACTTGGTGGGTCGGATCGGTGCCGGGGTCCTCGCATGAGGGTGCGGTGCCGGACATCGTCGCCGGACAACTCGCACGATTCCGCAATTTGGTGTTTGCCTGATGGAAAATCCCGGCATCTATTCGCTTGGCGACTTCACGATCACCGCGGCCGGCACGCAGATAGGCACCGTGGTCGACGACCTGGCGGGTGTGGCCGAGCTCGACGCGCAGCTGCGGCTTGCCTATGGCAGCGGCGGTACGGCGGTGAAGGCCTATCTGCAGTCTTCACTCGATCAGGGCACGACCTGGTTCGACCTGTTGTGCTTCACCGCCACTACGGCGGGCAAGACGCGGGCGCGGCGGCTGAAGCCGGACGGCAACGAACTGACACCGACCGATGGCGCGTTGGCTGACGACACGGTCGCGGCCGGCATCGTGCTCGGCGACCGCTTCCGGCTGAAGGTCGTTTCGACCGGCACCTATGCCGGGAGCACCGTGCTTTCGGCGCGGGTGCACGCGCGGTGATAACGCCGGCCGAGCTGATCGCCGATCTCGATGCGGCTCTGGAAGAGGGCGGGAACACGGTCACCCTCCGGCGGCTGACGCTTGGGCCCGGCGGCACGCAGATACCATTCGATGCCGAAGGCCTCCCGGCGTCTGTCCGGCCGCTGAAGCCGGAAGAGCTCGTCGGCGGCATCGATCAGACCTGGTCGAAGGTTGTTCTCAGCCCGACCGGGATCAACGCCGCACAGTGGCCGCTGCCGATCCGCAAGGGCGACAAGATCGTCGAGACGAGCGGCAAGATCCGCAACATCGAGTTCCCGGGGCACATCTCGGTACAGGACGTGTTGGTCCGGATCGAACTGATGGTTGGAGGATGATGATTCGGTTGCGCTCTCACTCCAACAGGGCCCGAACGGATCGTTGCGGCCTGCGCAGCATGCCGTCGCGGTACTTTGATGACCGGGGCCTCAAGAGCGTTGCCGGCGGGGCGGCACGGCACAGCCGCAGGCTACCCTTCGTTGGGCTGAAGGCGAGGTTGCGCGGTTGGCATTTCACGCCCTGGGCGCGGCCGTGGGTCGCGCAGCGCTTCTGAATGTCCCGCTTCGAGACGTTCGATCGCGACATCAGGCTCGCGACGGAAGGGATTTCGCAAGACGCGATCAGCGCCGAGCTCGCCAAGCTGGCGAAGGCCGAGCTCGCCCAGGTGATTGCGTCGGGTGTTGCGTCGCGGCGGTACCGGACATTCGTCAACGGCCGCGAGGGTGCGGCCGAGGAGAGCGTCAGCGCACCGGGCCCGATCGTCTACGACTTCATCTGGTGGTCGGTCGTCGTCATCGCTGCGCTTGCCGAATTGCAGCGGTTCGCGCCGGTCAAGTCGGGCCGGTACCGCTCTTCCTTCGTGGTGCTGGCGAACCGCGTGCCGGTAGCGGATTTCGAGAGCATCCCCGCCGAGGCCGAGGTCGTGGTGACGAATGTGCGGCCTTACACCCGGAAGATCCAGCAGACCGTCGTGCCGCTGTTCCACCGGGCCCGCTCGGGCGTGCTGAGGAAGATGGGCAGCAATCTGGTGAGCTGCCGTGTCGAGTTCCTCGACCTGCCACAGGGGATCCATCCGCAGGTGCCCTACATCCTGCGCGGGCCGACACGCTCGCGCCGCGCGGACCGGCAGCCTGGGCAGCGGATCACCTATCCGTCGCTGGTGATGAGGATGATTGACTGAGCGGCGGGTGTCTCACCCGCTCTCCCATGCCCCAGTCAGGGATAGCCACAAGCAGGTACCGTATGGGCCCGAGGGCACCCACCGCTTTCGCAGCGCCGCAAGCAGCCCCGACGCTTCACGAGCGTCGGCATAACGCTCAGCCGAGCAACGGATAGCACAGCATATGTCCAGCCCGGAAGCCTTTAGCGGCATCGAGACCTATCTGACAGCGAACTGGACGGCGACGCCGCTGGTCTTCGAGAATCCGCAGGATCCGACACCGGCCGACCAACCTGCGCATTTTCTTTTTGTGGAGATCGTCGGCAACGCCTTTGACCAGGTATCGATCGGTGCGGACCCGACGATTTCAAACCGCTGGCGGGAGTGGGGTCAGATATTCCTGCACGTGATGACGAAGAACGGCATCGGCAGCCGCCAGGCGCGCGTCTTTGCCAAGCAGGCCCTCGACCTCTTCCGCGGCAATGAGGACGCCGGCATCCGCCCGCGCGGCATGTCTATCGGCGCCGGGGAGCCGGGCGTGCCGATCGCCAACTACTTCGCCATGACCGCAATCGTCGACTTCGAGAAGGATCACGACTGATGAGCGCAACCGTCGCCAAAGCGTTCAAGAGTGCACAGTGCAAGTTCTTGCCCGGCGCCCCGGTCTCTCCGGCCGATGATCTCTCGCCGCACGACTATACCGACCTAGTGAAACGCGGCTTCATCGTCGAGGCGAAAGCCGAGCCGTCTCCGAAATCCGGCCGCCGCACCACCTAAACCACCCCCCTCCCTTTCCTTCCTCGTGATGACCACCCGCCCGGTCGCGCCAGGCGGCTATCAGCCAATGGAGTGACGCCATGACCGATTCAAACCGGCTTCGCCTGACCACCGTGCGCGAGACGACGCTCGGCACAACGCCCGGCTCGCCGCGCTTCCGTACCGCCCGCATCACCGGCGAAAGCCTCGGCTTCGAGCCGGTATTCGTCCAGTCGGCCGAGCTTCGGTCGGACCGCATGAACGCCGATCCGATCAAGGTGAACGAGACCAACCAGGGCGGCATCAATTTCGAGCTCTCTTTCCCGGTCGACGACAGCCCGTTCAGCGACCTGATCCGCTCGGCGATGTTCTCGACCTGGGTCAACTCGCCGGTGCGCGACAATGACGGCACGGCCGACAGCGTCATCACCGCCGTCACGGCTGCGTCGGACACCTACACGGTCACCACCGGGGCCGCCTTCGTCGAGGGCCAGCTCGTGCGGGCGACCGGCTTCACCAATGCCGGCAACAACTTGATCTTCCGCGCGCAGTCAGGATCCGGGGCGACTTCGGTCGTGGCGCCGGCGTCGCCCGGACTGACCGACGAAACCGCCCCCCCGGCGACGGCCCGGCTGAAAGTGGTGGGCTTCCAGGGGGCTTCGGGCGACATCACCGCGACCTCGACCGGGCTCGGCTCGACGGCGCTCGATTTCACCACGCTCGGCCTCGCCGTCGGCATGTGGGTGAAGATCGGCGGCACCGCAGCGGGCGACAAATTCGCAACCGCGGCCTGCAACGACTGGGCGCGCGTCACGGCGATCGCCGCCACGGCGCTCACGCTCGACAATCTGCCGTCCGGCTGGACGACGGACAGCGGCTCCTCGAAGACCATCAAGGTGTGGTTCGGCGACTACATCAAGAACGGCACCACCCGCACCTCGCTGTCGATCGAGCGTGGCTTCATGGGGCAGGCGACCCCGACCTACGTGCTGCAGCGCGGCATGGTCGCCGGCCAGTGGGACACCTCCTACCAGACCGAGCAGATCGTCACCGGATCGTTCAACATGCAGGGCCTGACCGGCGCGCAGGACACCACCTCGCAGGATGCGTCGCCGGATGCGGCGACAACCAACGCGATCATGTCAGCGAACGTCAATGTCGGGCGGATCGCGGAATCCGGCGTCGCGGTCGCCTCGCCGAACTTCATCCGCAGCGCGTCGATCTCGATGAACAACAATCTGAGGATGATCACGGGGGTCGGCAGCGTCGGTGCCGTCGACATCGGCGTCGGGGAATGTGCCGTCACGATCAACCTCGAGACCTATTTCGGCTCGAATGCGCTGTACACGAAGCTGCTCGCCGGCACGGTGGGCAATATCAACATCCGCACCCAGAAAGACAGCCAGGCGGTGATCGACGCCGTGCCGCGGGTGACCTTCACCGGCGGTGCGCCGTCGGCCGGGGCGAAGAACCAGGATGTGATGCTGCCGCTGGCCGGCATGGCCAGCTACGACAGCCTCACTGGCGCGCATCGCATCGTCAACCGCCTCGAATATTACGAGTGATTGGCGTCTCCGCCGACACGGGTCAGGTTTCGGCCGAAAGGGCGGGCGGCATGTCGGGGCCGCTCGCCTCCTTCCGACAAAGGGAAAATCACCATGACCGTAAAGCTTTCCTCGCTGAAGGCGGACCTTGTGCGCGAGAGCGTCGGCGACTGGGTCCCATATCCCCAGTGGCCCGGCGTGCGCTTTCGTGTCTCCTCGCTCAACAAGCCAGAATACGTAACGGCGCGAGACAGCCTGATGCAGCGGCTCGCGCGCACGAAGTCCGACGCTGCCGTCGAGTTCGGTCGCCTCTATGCCGAGCACATCCTGCATGAATGGGACGGGCTCGACGAAGCCTATACTCCCGAACTTGCCCACCACACGCTGACCAATCCGGAGTTTCGCGAAGTGGTGCGTGCTGTCGAATGGTGCGCCTCGCGCCTTGCCGAGCTCAACCTCGAGTTCGTGGAGAAGACGGGAAAAAACTCCGCGCCGCCCTCCGGTGGCGGCTAGAGGGGCAAAAGACTGCGGCCTGGCTCAGTCGGCTCGCCGAGGAACATCCAGACGAGATCACCGTTGACGCCCGCCCCGAACCGCCGCCCGATCAGGAGCGCTGGCATGACCTTTACTGGCGCGCCTGGGACATGCTTCGCTTCGACCGGCAGTACGGGGCCATGGGCGGCCAATCTCCGATCCTCTTCACGGCAATCGACTGCTACGCGCACCGGTACGGCATCGAGGGCGAGGAGTTCGACATCTTTCGCCACCTGCTCACAGCGATCGACACGGAATGGCTTCTGTGGGCGGCGGAGCGGGAGAAGGAAGAGGCGGCGCGCAGGCGGCCTCGATAGCTCAAAATCCTGGACGGGGCCTATATGACTGTTTCCCTGCGGCAGCTGCGCGTCAGCGCCGACTTCGACGCTTCGAAATATGTTGCTGGCATGGCAGCGAAGGTGTCGGCCGACAAAGCCGGCGCCGCGTCGAGCCGCGAAGTCGGTGATGCGATCACAACGACCGACCAGAAAGCCCAGCGCTTGACCGGCGTCGAGCGGCTGTCACGGCAGTTCATCGTCGGTTATGGCGAGGCGCAGAGGTTCAACGCCGCGCTGATGAACATCGCCAAGGCGAGCAACGTCACCGAAACGTCCATGGCTCAGCTCGAGGCGCTGGTCGAGGGTGTGTATCGCAAGTTCGGACTGCAGGCGGACGCGGCGCAGCTGGCCGCGGCCGGCTACCACAACGTCTCCTCGGCAATCGCCGCCGTCAACAGCCGATACGAAGCCCAAGCCGAAGGCGCGCGCAGGGCCGCCATCGCGGTCCAGCACCTCGCCGATGCGCAGCAGGCGCAGGCGCGCGTCAACGCCGCAACAGGCGTCAGGAGCGACTTCAACTCGCAAGCGCGGGCGGACGATATTGCGGCCTACGGGGCCGAGCTCGACCGGCTGCGGGCAAAGTACAATCCTCTCTTCGCGGCGCAGCGGGGCTATCTCGCGACCTTGGAGGAAATCCGCCAGGCTCATCGTGTCGGCGCCCTCTCAGCCACCGAGGCGGCGGATGCCATCCAGCGCCATAAGGCATCCTTCGCCAATCAGGTCCTGGCGCTCCGTGGGGTCGACCCGGCGGTCAGGACGGCTGCGAAAGGGACGGCGCTGGCCGCGCACGAGGTGAGCAACCTGTCGTTCCAGATGAACGATATGGCGATGATGCTCGCCTCCGGGCAGTCGCCCTTCACGCTGATGATGCAGCAGGGGACCCAGGTCGCTCAAATCATGGGCAAGCGCGGCCTGGGAGAAATCTTTCCGGCACTTGCGCAGGGGCTCGTCTCGCTGGTCACGCCGACCACCTTGTTCCTCGCCGGCATCACCGCGGCTGGCTATGCCGCCTACTATCTCTTCCGCTCGCTTTCGCCTGAGGTCGAGAAGCTCGACGGCATCCTGGCGCGGCATGAGGCTAATATCCGCCGCCTCGGACCGGCCTATGACGATGCGCGGGCCAGAGCTGAGGGCTACGCCAGCGCAAGCGCGGCGACGATCAACCTGGTGAACGAAGGAGAGCTGGAAAAGGCCAAGCGACTGCTGATCGAACAGGTCGACGGGATCATCAGCGACACGCGTGAACGGCTCCGCTATGGCTTCCGTGGCTTTTTCCCGGCGGAGGAGTTCAAGCCGTTTGAGAAATTGATTCAGAGCCTGCGTGAAAGCGCTCGCGACGGCACGCCAGAGATCAGGGCTTTTTCGGATGCCGTCACTGCGTTGGCCAAGGCCGATCCGAACCTCAAGCCTGCAGCCATCGAGATCCAGAATCTCGCCAAGGATGCGCTCGAAACCGCTTCGAGGCTTCCCGAGGTCGGCAAGCAGGTCGACGAGGTTGCCGGCGCGTTCGGGCGAATGAAGGCGGAAATCGACCGCGTTCCGAGCGCAGGGGTGCAGGACTATATAGGCACCCTGGCAACGGACCTGCGCGCGGGCCGGATCACCGCCGAGGAATTCCGGACGGCGCTCCTCAACCTGTCCGGCGTCTCGCCGGATTTCTCCGGTGCCATCGCCAGCGTGTCAGGCCTCGCCGGGGAGCTGGAGCGGGCTCAACGGGCAGCGCTCGGCCTCGCGAACACCACGCCCAGAACGAGCCGGCTCGGCACGATGGATCGCATGGTCGAGGGGTTCCGCGATGCGTTCGAGATGTGGCGGCGGTTCGGGGATGATGGCAGCAAGGGTTTCGACCCGGACAAGCCCGCGAAAATCAAAACGGGCAGCACCGCGAACGCCTATCGTGACTTGGTCAAGAGCGCGCAGGACCGGATTGATCAGATGCGTCTCGAAGCCCAGCTGGTCGGCAAGACCGGCGTGGAAGCCGAGACCTTGCGCTTCGAGCTCGACCTGCTGCAGCGCGCCTACGACAAGGGCCGCAGGCCGACTGAGGCGCAGATAGCGCAGCTGAAGGAACTGGCCTCTAGCTACGCCGAGGTCGCCAGGAGCACCGCCGAGGCCCGGGCGACAGCGGATTTGCACTTCGAGCGGGAGCAGCTCAGTCGAACCCGGCAGGAAAAGGAGGTCTATTCGCGCATCCGCCAACTCGGCCTGGACATCAAATCCGCCGAAGGCGAAAGGGTTGCGTTTGCCATTCGGCAAAACCAGCAGATCGAGCGCCAGCGCCACCAATACGAGGAAATCGCAGACGTCGTAGGCGACACCTTGGGCGATGCCTTCACCGAAGTTTTCCTGGGTGGCATCAAGTCGTTCGATGACTTTGCCGAACACGTGGCTTCCGGCCTCGCGAGGCTCGGCGAGCAGAACCTCGCCAAGCTCTTCGACTTCTCGGCGGAAGGCATATGGGGCGGGGGCGGCGCCGCGAACGACAATCGCAAAGACCCATGGGCGGGGATGCGCGACGCCGTTGAGAAAGGTGCCTTTGCCGGCACGAGCAGCGGACAGGCTCCGCTCGTCGGCCTGTTCGAGTCGCTCGGAATGTCGGGCGCGGGCGCAGGCAAGGCCGCCGCCGGCGTCAGTGCTGGCCTTGGCGGGTTCGGCATGGGTTATCAGTCGCAAAATCCGGCGATGGGCGCGCTGGGCGGCGCATTGAGCGGCGCCGCCGCGGGAGCCCCCTTTGGCCCAATCGGTATTGCCGTCGGCGCCCTGATCGGTGGCGCTGCTGGTGGGTTGGGCGGCATTTTCGGCAACAGCCAGCAGAAGAAGAAGGATCAGCAGCAGGCGCGCGACAGCATCGAGCAGAGCCGCTCGACGATCGACACGCTCATCGACACGGGCATGGGCCGGGGCGTGGGCGGAATGGAGCAGACTTTCCGCGATTTCCGCGATGAGGCGGTCAAAGCGTGGCAAACGGCATGGAAGGCAGGCGACCACGCGCTCGCCAACGAGCTTGTCGTGGCCATCGACAATTTCCAGGGCATCCTCAGGGCCGATTTCATCAACGGCTTCACCGGCACGCTGGAGGCGCTGCATGCCGGGCTTGGCGGCGACAGTCCCTTCGTTCAGGCGCAGCAGCGCATACGCGCCTTGCGCGAGGAGATGAAGGGGTTCGTCGAAGACGCCGCGTTCGCCGGTGCGAGCGTCGGCGACGCGCTGGCGGCAGCGCGGTCCAATCTGTTGATGCAATTGCGCGGCGTCGAAGAGCTTTCGCCGATGCAGGCCGAAATGCAGCGGTTGGTGGGCACGGTTGCCGGCCTTTCGAGCACGCTCGTCGAACTTGGGCTGACCGCCGAGCAGGCCGGCTGGATGGTGCACCACAATCTCAGCCTGGCGATCGCCAAGCTGCGCGATGATTACACGGAGGGTCTCACCCGCTCGATCAACGAGTTGCGCGGCAATGGCTATCTCAACGAGATTGCCGACGCGCAGAAACGCTACAATGAGCGCCTGCGCGACGCCGCAGCGCTCGGCTTGAGCGCCGCACTCGCCCAGGAGGAATACAATCTGGCGGTGGCGAAGATCTTTGAAAGCGCCGATCTCGGGGCCGACGAGATCGCCCGGCTGACCGCGCAGTTCCCGTTTCTGGCATCCGCCGTCGACTCGGCGCTGAAGGACATCCGCCGCTCATTCGCGGAGACGATCACCGACTTCTGGCGTTCGATCCGGCTGGACGCGGGTTCCTCGATCCTGTCGCCCACCGACCAGCTCGCCGAGGCGAAGGCCGCTTTCGAGCGTGCCGCGTCCGGGGCGCTGGGCGGCGACCGGTCCGCCATGGACGGGCTGCAAGGCGCGATCAGCACCTATCTCGAGCAGGCAAAGTCGTATTTCGGTTCCGCCGCCGGCTATGTCGACGCATTCAACTCGATCGACTCCGTCATCCGGCAATTGCGCCAGGCCGGGGGCCTCACGCCGGGCTTCGCCGGCGGCGGCTACACCGGCGACATGGCCACGAACCGGGTCGCCGGCACCGTGCACGGGCGCGAATTCGTTGCGAATGCGGCGGTGACGGCACGATGGCGGCCGGAGCTCGAGGCCATGCACGCCGGAACGTTCCAGCGCGGCGACGGCAGGGAAAACTTTCGCGAACTCGGCCGCATGGTGGCAGCGGCGACGGCCGCCCAAACCGAAGCGCTGGCTTCGCAGCTCGCCGACGTGCGCGCCGAGCTCAGGCGGCTTGCCGACGCGCAGCGCCTGGCGGCCGAACGCAAGCCCGCCCCGGGCAAGGCCGCTTGAAGGCACGATCATGCTGGCGATGACACGCAAGCTGCAGCGGGCGCTGGGCAATCATACGCTGGGCATCGCTTCCTATGCGCCGCCGGCGACACTCGCAGGCTCGCTGCACAATCAAAGCCCGACCGAGGACGGGGTCACCACCTTCGAGGTCGCGGCCGGAGGTTATGCGCGGGCGTCGCTCACGGGCCTGATGTCGCCGGCCAATGCGTCGACCGGAATCTCGCGGCTCGACCACGTCGTCAACATCGGCCCGGCGACCGCAAACTGGGGTGTCGTCACCTATTTCGGCATCCACGACGATGTCGGCGACATGATCTTCTACGGTGCGCTCAACCCTTCGCAGAGCGTCGAGACCGGCCAGCAATTCCAGCTGACCCCTGGCCAGCTCACAGTGGCGATCACCGAGGGCGCCACCCTTTGGCTCGCCAAGAAGCTGCTCGACCATGTGCTCGTCGGCATCCCCTGGACGATGCCGACGGCGATCCGGCTGGCACTTCACCTGGCGAGCCCGACCAATGCGGGATCCGTAGCAGCCGAATGCACCGGCGGCGGCTATGCCCGTCCGAACCTGACCGGGCTGATGTCGACCTTCGATCTGGCGTCGGGCGTCTCGACGCTGGCGACGGATGTAAATATCGGCCCCGCGACGAACGACTGGGGCGCCATCACCGACGGCTCGCTGCACGACCAGGCCGGCAACATGCTGATCTTCGGCCAGAGCCAGGAGGCACAGATCGTGCCGATCGGCGAAAGCTTCCGGCTCAAGGCCGGGCGCTTCGCCATCCCGTTTCGCTAAGTAACTACCCGCCTTCGCAAAGGAGAAACCCAGATGCGCGGTTATGCACTTTCCAACACGCTCGCCGGCACCCAGCAGGCGGTCTCGACGGCGTTCAAGACGCTGGTCAACCTGTCGGCGTCGAACACCACTCTGTTGAAGCGTGCCGCCGTGCACGAGTTCGCCGTGGGCGTCGACGGCACGCCGGCCGACCAGGTGATGACCTGGGACATCTCGCGCACCACCGCGATCGGCACCGGCACGTCGGCGACACCGACAAAGCTCGACCCGGCCGACGGCGCGACGCCGATGGTGGGCACGGTGAACCACACCGCCGAGCCGACCGTCACCGCCGCGTCGAGCCTGTGGGCCGCCGGCATCAACCAGCGCGCGACGCACCGCTGGGTGGCGATGCCGGGCCAGGAGCTGATCATTCCGGCAACCGACGCCAACGGCCTGGCGCTGCGGGTGAAGAGCCCCGGCTACACCGGTACCGCGATCGGGCAGCTGCACTTCGCCTGACAGCCGTTCCGCAAAAGAGAGGCCGCGCCCCAACAGGAGACCCAAGATGGCTACCAGCGTCCATCACGAAGCGGCGATCGCGTTCATCACCGCGCTCGCTGCCGACCCGCAGTCGGCCGAGACGTTCAAGCAGCACCTCGACGACGTCTTTCCCGGCTGGCGCTCCAATGCGTCGCCGATGCAGGGCTATTCGACCGGCCACCACCATGTGAGCCTGATCGTCGGCCGGTCGCTGCACGACGCACTGCCGCAGCCCTACAACGCGCTGCCTTACCAGTGGGAGCAGAAGCACGGCTTCGGCGCCGTGGTCGCGTATGTGGAGCAGGCCGGCCGCACCGAGAAGGAGGTCGACGAACTGCTGCGGGCCGGCGCGGCCGCGCTTCAGCGCGTCATCACCGACGCCGGCGGCGAGCCCACAGGCGAGGAAACGGCGAAACCAGCGAAGCGGAAGTAGAGGCCGACATCCATGCGTCGGCCCGGTGGCTATTTCTTCACCTGCGACGAGACGGGCAGTGAGCGTGTCCAGGACACCTTCACCTGTGCCCACTGCAATCGCATCGTCGCGGTGAAGCCGCTCGCCGACCCAGCGAACATGGGTGGCCGCTGCTATGTTTGCGACAAGCTGATCTGCCCGCTCTGCCTCGGTAAGGGCTGCGATCCGCTCGAGAAGAAGCTGGAGCGTATCGAGGCCAGGGACCGCCTTTACCGCGAAATGCGGGGTTGATCCATGTACGGCCACCAACCGTACGGAACGACGCCGTACGGCGCCTCCGAACCGCCGGAGGCTGTCGCAGAGATCGTCCTCGCCGACAAGTGGACGCCGCCATTCTCGGAGCCGGTGCGCCGCCGCGTCGACCCGCAGGCGCATGCGGCGAGGCTTGCCGCCGAAGGCTTCCGCATCGATCCGGCTGCCCTGACGTTCGCCGAAGCGGTGACGGCCGACCGGTGGGTGCCACCGCTGTCGGAGCCGGTGCGCGTCCCGCGCCGGCTTCCGGCCGGCGAGCAGCAGTTCGCGGCCTTCACCGGCTTCGCGCCGTTCGCCGAGGCCGTCAGCCCGGATCGCTGGCAGGTCGCGTTCCAGGAGCCGATCCGCCGGCTGCCGCAGATCGAGCCGGGCTCGCAGCTCTTCGACATGCGCACGGACATCGCGCCGGCGCTGATCTGGTTCCAGCCGCTGTCGGAGCCGGTCCGCTTCAGGCGGGCATTGCCGGCATGGCAGCAGCAGTTCGCCGCCTTCGTGCAGTTCGCACCCTTTTCGGAAGCCGTCAGCGCCGATCGCTGGTATCCGGCGCTGTCGGAGCCGCGGCGCTATGCACGCCGGCTGCCTGCCCATGCGCAGCAATTCGCCGCCTACCAGGGCTTCGAGCCGTTCACGGAAGGCGTGACGGCCGACCGCTGGGTGCCGCCGCTGTCAGAGCCGGTGCGTTTCCCGCGCCGGCTTCCGGCCGGCGAGCAGCAGTTCGCGGCCTTCACCGGCTTCGCGCCGTTCGCCGAGGCCGTCAGCCCGGATCGCTGGCAGGTCGCGTTCCAGGAGCCGATCCGCCGGCTGCCACAGATCGAGCCGGGCTCGCAGCTCTTCGAAATGCGCACGGACATCGCGCCGGCGCTGATCTGGTTCCAGCCGCTGTCGGAGCCGGTTCGCTTCAGGCGGGCATTGCCGGCATGGCAGCAGCAGTTCGCCGCCTTCGTGCAGTTCGCGCCCTTCGCGGAAGCCGTCAGCGCCGATCGCTGGTATCCGGCGCTGTCAGAGCCGCGGCGCTATGCACGCCGGCTGCCTGCCCATGCGCAGCAATTCGCCGCCTACCAAGGCTTCGAGCCGTTCACGGAAGGCGTGACGGCCGACCGCTGGGTGCCTTCGCTATCGGAGCCGGTGCGCTTCCCGCGCCGGCTTCCTGCCGGCGAGCAGCAGTTCGGGGCGTTCGTACAGTTCGGCCCCTTCGGCGAGCTGCTTTTCCCCGATCGCTGGGGACAGCCGCTCTCGCAGCCGGTGATCTACCCGCGGATGCTGGCGACGTCGCTGCAGCAGTTCCGGGCCTGGTCGGAATGGCCGGTGACGCTCGACCAGCCGGTGATCGCGCTGGTGGCGTCGATCGGCTTCGACATGGCACCGCTCAGCCGCTTCGCCGAGATGCTCGATGACGAGGGCGCAATGAAGGCCTTCGCGGCGATCCTGAACCCCTGGTTCCTCTCGGATAGGTCATAGATGTTCGGTCGCGCACCCTACGGCGACGCCGCTTATGGCGATGCGTCGCAGCGGCCCGCCGGCTTCACCATGTTCGTCGGCGCCGTGCTCGCGGTGGATTTCGCCTACCGCATCTTCGTCGCCACGCGCGAGCTGGTCACCGTCGCCGCCGACAGTCCGGCGAACCAGGCTTTCGTCGGCTCGCTCGAACAGGCCCTGCGCTTCCGCCGCTCGATCGTCCAGCAGGATGGTTTCGGCGGCTTCGTCGTCGGCCAGGGCGAGCTGACCGTCCAGAATACCGACGGCGCCTTCGACGCCCTGCCGCAGAGCTACGCGCTCGACGGACGCGAGGTCGAGGTCAGGCACGGCCGCGTCGGCGACCGCTATGCCGACTGGTTCGTCGCCTTCAAGGGCGTCGCGGCCGACGCGCATGTCGACGAGGCGGCGCTGACCGTGCCGCTGCAGGACTATTCGTTCCGGCTCGAGGCGCCGCTCAACGCCAACCGCTATGGCGGGACGGGCGGCGCCGACGGCGGCGAGGATCTGGCCGGCAAACGCAAGCCGCGGGCCTTCGGCTTCGTCGAGAACGTGGCGCCGCCGCTGGTGACGCCGACCTCGCTGATCTACCAGGTCAATGACGGACCGGTCGGGGCGATATCGGCGGTCTATGTCCGCGGGATGGCGCTGACGCCGGGCAGCAACCATGCCAGCTATGCCGCGCTTGCCGCCGCCACGGTATCGTCGGGCACGTTCCACACCTGCCTGGCGGAAGGTTTCTTCCGGCTGAATTTCGTGCTCGAGGGAGAGGTTACCGCCGACGTCGAGGGCGATGCCAGCGGCGCCGGCTATGTCGAGACGCGCGCCGGCATCGTCAAGCGCATCGTCGAGCTCGCGACCGACATCGCCACCGACGCGACCGGCCTCTACCTGCCGGCCTTCACGGCATTCGAGGCCGCCGATTCCGCAGCCGTCGGCTGGTGGGCCGACCACAATGACGGGTCGAGCGTCGCCGATGCGATCGCACAGGTGATCGGGGCCGCGGCCTGGGCCGGCTTCCGCCGCGACGGGCGCTTCGAGGCGATGCGCTTCTCGCTGCCGTCAGGTGCGCCGGTCTGGCGCTTCGACAAGACGCTGGTCCGCGACATCCGCCGCGAGAGGCTGCCGTCCGGCCTGACGCCGCCGCCATGGCGCTGGCGCGTGCCCTGGGGGCGCAACTGGACGGTGATCTCCGACCCGGCCGGCGCCGTCTCAGAAGCGCGGCGCGCCTTCCTGGCGGAGGAGGTGCGGTACGCCGGCGCCGAGGCCGCGGCCATCAAGGTCGATCACCCGCTGGCGCTGGAGCGGACGATCGGGGGCGCGGCTTATGCGGAAGCTGCCGCCGCGCAGGCCGAGGCCGACCGGCTGCTGGCGCTGCATCGCCGCAGCGCCGCGATCTATCGCATGACCTTCGACCTCAGGCCGCTGGTGCTCAATGTGGGTGACGTGATCGAGGCGACCTATCCGCGCTGGGACCTTGCCGAAGGGCGGCTGCTGCGCATCGTCGAGATCGGCGAGGACGCCGCAGCCGGTGAGATCGAGATCGTGGGTTTCGGCTGATGGGCAAGGCTGCAGTGCTTTTCGAGAACCTCGCCGACCTTGCGTCGGTCATCGCGGGCAGCCAGGTGATCACGACGCCGGCCGCCAACGTGCAGAACGAGCACGTGGCGCGCAAATGGCGCTCGCGCATCTCCAGCGACTACCTGCTGTTCGACTTCGGCGCGTCGACGGCGATCGACACGGTCGCGGCGATCGGCCTGACGGCAACGACGGCGCGGTTCCGTTTGTCGACTGCCGACGCTTCCGGTGCGGCGGGCGACGCCTGGGACACCGGCACGGCGGCGGTCAGCCAGGCCTACCTGCAGGCGATCGCAGTGCGGGCGGCGAGTGTTGCCGGCCGCTATCTCCGCATCGACCTTGCCGGCACCGGGGACTTCGTCGAGTGCGGCCGCGTCGCCGCCGGCGTGCGGGGCCGCTTCTCGCGCAATTTCGCCTATGGCTGGGGCCGCGCCTGGGCCGACCCGTCGTTGCGCACGAAGACCCGCGGCGGGCAGACGCAGATCGGCCGGGAAACGTACTACCGCACGCTGGAGCTGCCCTTCGAGGTGATCAGCCCCGTCGACCGGCAGGGGTTTGTCGAGACGATGGACCGTGTCAATGGCGCCAGCACGGATGTGCTGTTCATGACGGATGACGAGAGCAGCGAGCTCGCGCGCGACAGCGTGTGGGGCCTCGCCGCCGACGTCTCGCCGGTCGTCCAGCCCTACTTCGAAACCTTCAGCAAGACCTATCGCATCGAGGAACGCCTCTGATGGCCTATGTGCAAAAAGACAACGTCGCGGAATCCTCCATCACGACGGGCACCGGCGAATACGAGCTCGCCGGCGCAGTGTCGGGGTATCAGGAATTCGGCGACGTGATGGCCAATGGCGACGTCTGTAACCTGGCGGTCAGGGGCGGCGCGAACTGGGAAACCTTGCTCGCAACCTACAACAGCGGGACGAACAGGCTGGCGCGCACCGCCGTGATCGAGAGCTCGAACGGCGGCGCCGCGGTGGACTGGCCGGCCGGCACCAAGACGCTGATCATGGCGCCGCTGGCGTCGACGACGCTGGATCGGCGGTCGGCGCTGGTGCACGACAACGCTTTGATCATAGCCAACGCTGCGGATCCGACGAAGCGCGCCCACCTCGATACGAGTGGTGTCACCGCCGGACAGGACCGTGCCCTCACGGTGCCGAACTTCAATGGCACGCTAGCGACGCTGGCCGGCACTGAAACGCTGACCAACAAAACACTCACGTCTCCAACCATTGACACCGGCATCTCCGGGTCCGCTATCGCTGATCAAGCCGCGATGGAAGCTGCGTCGTCCCTGGCGCTGGTCGTCACTCCGGGTCGGCAGCAGCTTCACCCGAGCAGCGTCAAGGGTTGGGCGTATTTCGGCGTCACCGGCAATCTGGCGGCGTCCTACAACGTCACCAGTGTGACGGACAACGGAATTGGTGACGCGACCGTCAATTGGGGCACCGATTTCAGTACTGCAAACCACTGCGACCTCGTCAGTGTCGAGGTTTCAGGCGGCACGTTCGGGGCGCCAAAAAAATACAACGCCACCGCAGGAATCACGAGTGTCGCAAACTTCAACTCCTCCTTCGTCTTAGCAGATCCCGGGGCGTGGGCGGTGGCCTCTTTAGGAGATCAATAGATGACCCCAAACATGGTGCTGTTGTGGACCCGCCCCGACGGCAGAACGGCGATCATGCGCCCCGCCCTGTTGCCGCTCATCCGCATGCAGATGCAGCGCAAGGACTATGAGCCGGCTGAGGATATGCAGACCGTGGCAGAGGCTGGAGTCCCGGCCGAGCAAGCGAAAGAGTATGTCGCGCGGCGATACGATCGCGACCATGAACTCGGCAAGTTGAAGTCGAACGGGAGCCCAGAGGCTCGCGTCGCGGCCGCACTCGCCTTCTTCGACGCCGAGGAGAAGGGTGGGCTGACGCTCGAGGAAGCCTGCCGTGTGATCGCCATGAAGGACGGTGCATGGGAAGGCGGCGAGATCACGGTCTGCACCGAGGAGGACTTCCTCAACGCCTGCGGCGGCGATGTCGGGCTGCGGCATGCAGTTCGAGCTGAAAAGGGCAAGCCAGTCATCGACATGGCGCTGGCGCGAGATCTCCATCGGCACAGGCTGCGCAGCGAACGGGTTCCAGAGCTGGCTGCTCTCGACGTCGACTATCAGCGCGCCGACGAGGCCGGCGACGGTGCCGCCAAAGCCCGTGTTGCGGCGCGCAAGCAGGCACTGCGCGACGTGCCCAGGGCGAAAGCGATCGAGGCGGCCGACACGCCCGCAGCGCTTGGCAAGCTCACGCTTGAGGCGTTGACAAAATGACGGCCAACCTCGTCGACCTTCTGCAGGACACTCCGGCCAACGATGAGCTGACACTGACCGAAGAGACACACCTCCATACCCCATACACGCGGCAGCATGGGGTCAGGATCAACCGGAATGGAAAAAAGCTCTGGCTGACTCAGCCGCTTACCTTTGCCCCGCTCAACCCGGCCGAGACTATGAAGTTGCTCGGGCCAGGTCCGATCCAGTGGACGAAGGCCAATGCAGGCAACGAGCGTGCCCTGATCATGAAGGGCGGCTTCGAGATCGAGGATGCTCAGGTATTGCTCGACGTCTCGCGCAGCGGGTCAAACCTGAGCTTCAGCGCTCCGGCATGGCTCATCGAGATCGACGCGCCTGACGCCTGCGCGCCGGCCCGCATCGACGGCGTGAGCGCCAGCGGCAACTTTCAGTACGGCGCCGGCTTCTTGAACGGAAAGCAGTGCGCCGGCCTTGAAGCGCTCGAGGTCGCTGGCGGGCCGCTTCGCTACATCCACGGCGGCATCATCCTCGTAGGTGCGCGCCATACGCGCATCAAGCACGTGGCCACCCAGCACGTCTCATGGACAAGCTTTTTTGCCAACCTGTTCGAGGATCTCGAATTTTTCTACACGAGCGCTTCGATCTCGGGAGATGGCACATCCGGCGACGGTATGATGATCGGCAGCGGCAACGGGCTCCGCGTCATCGGGCATCGCAACAAGTTTGGCTCTTGCTATGGCGGCTTGGTGAAGCCGGACGCCAACATCCCGCTGGTGAACGCGCTGTTCGAGAACTGCGATTTTTCGGCCGGTCTGACAGCCGGCTTCTTTGGTCAAGGCTACAGCGCATCGCAACGAATCGAAGGCCTTACGATCACCGGTTGTCAGTTCGCGTATAATGGCGGTCGCGCGGTGCAACTCCGAAACGTCAACGGGCTGCGCGTCATGTTCAACGAGTTCTGCCACAACAACAACAGCAACCTGGATGACGGTTCTCAGATCGCGTTCGTGGATGCAAATAATATGCCGACGAGCAACGCTCTGGCCAATGTCCATGTAGCCGAATGGCACCACAACAGCCGCGTGAAACAGTACGGCACAGAGTTCAGCCCGCCGGTCGAGGACTATAAGCTACCCTACGTGCCAATTTAGTGGTATAGCAGCTATCTAAACGGCTGTTGAGGGGTACTTTCGTGCAGAAGATTGGGAGGGACGTTTCGGCCGCTCAATATTGGGCTGACAAGAACGAGCAGTACGTGGCTGCGTTGGCAAATTCCTACCATGCGCATCGGCTTGGAGTGGTAAAAAGCCTGATCGGGCAGTTCGATCCAGCCGGCAAAACTGTTCTCGATTTCGGCTGCGGCGACGGCGTCATGCTGGATCATTTCGCTGGCGCGACGAAGATTGGTATCGAGCCGGACAAAGGCCTGATCAGCCATGCGAGAGCACGAGACGCCTCTGCTACGTTCTATCTCGGTGGACCTGCCGAACTTGCCAAGGTTCCAGACGCTTCTATCGACCTCGTCCTGTCGCTGAACGTCAACGCGTACATGACCGATGCCGAAGACCGCGCCTTCTACGAAGGGGTTCGGCGCGCTCTAAAGCCGGGCGGCGTGCTCGTCATCACGCACTCGAATGAGTTGTTCGACCTGTTCACGCTCAACGCGTACACGGTGCACTTCTTCGAGACCCATTTCGGCACCGCCAATGCCCGGTGGCTTCTGGTTCGGCCATCCGAGCCGGCGGATGCGACCTACAACATCCGCGAAAATCCTCTTACGTATGGTCGGAAGCTGGCGTTGTTCGGTCTCGTCGAAGAGCGGCAGGAATTCATCAACTACCACGAGAAGCCTCCGCTGCTGGGAAAGGACCGGGCGGTCTATCGCGACACCCTTCAGGTCCCAGAGCACGATCGCTGGAAGCTCATGTTCCAGTGCAGCACCTTCGGGGCTCGAGCCCGCAAGGCCTAAGCAAACCCGACCGCGACGTTCGTCCGCGGCGTGTTCCGCTGGCCGCCCGCCTTGCCGCTCAAGCGTCAGGGGGCGTTAGCCTCGGCATTCCTCTCCCGTATGTGAGCTTTCCGTACCAGTAGCGGCGCTCAAAGCCCTTTCCACATTTCGCACTCCCTCAAAACACTCTGCCGGAAACGGCGGAAGGAGAAAACCAATGGCTCTTCGCAAGAAGACGACCCTGCTTGTCGTGCACGTGACCGCAACGCCGCCCTCGGCCGACATCGGCGTGAAGGAGGTTCGCGCGATGCACAAGGCCCGCGGCTGGGCGGATATCGGCTACCACTACGTCATCCGGCGCAGTGGCAAAGTCGAGGCCGGCAGGCCCGATAACCAGATCGGCGCGCATGTCGAGGGTTTCAACTCGGTCTCGATCGGCGTCTCGCTGGTCGGCGGGGTCGATGCCAAGGGCAAGCCGCAGGACAACAAGACGCCCGATCAGGAGCGCGCTCTGGAAAAGCTGCTGCGCGAGCTCACCGGCCGCTACTCCGGCGCCAAGATCTGCGGTCACCGCGACCTGTCGCCCGATAGGGACAAGGACGGCGTGATCGAGGCGGCTGAGTGGATCAAGGCCTGCCCCTGTTTCAACGCCATCCCCTGGGCTGCTGCGCGCGGCCTGCCTGCAGCGGCGATCAAGGGGCCGTGGGGCGGCTCGGCGGACAAGCCCGCTCCCGCAGCGCCGGACGCGCGCGGCGTCTACCTGCAGCGGCTGCTCGCCAAGGCGGTCGGGGAATCGTTCGGGCCGATCGACGGCATCATCGGCGACAAGACCGGAAAGGCGGTCGAGCGCTTCCAGAAGATGGTCGGCCTGGCCGTCACCAAGCAGTTCGACAAGGCGACCGTAGCCAAGCTGCGGGCGATGTTCGAATGAGCAAAGCGACGGGGATCGTCGCTGTGCTGCTCGACGGCGAGAACAAGCACGACCGCGCCCGGGAGAAGCCGGGCTCGTTCTTCTACTGCTCGACGGAAAGCCACGGGCCGTCGGCAGGCATCATCCATTCGTGCCCGTGCGGCTGCGGCAACCTGGGCCATCTGAATCTCGACCCTGCGGCAGGGCGGCCTCTATGGACCAATGCTGGCACGCGCGAGAAACCGACGCTCACGCCATCTGTAGGCATCAAGAAATACCGCGACGATCAGGACGTCGAGGCTGATGGCTACCACTGGCACGGCTACCTGACCAACGGCGTCTGGACGTCCTGCTAATCCGCGCCCGGCCGGCCGCCGGGCACCTTCAAATCAAGAGACTTTCCCATGCGCAAGCTATTCGCTTTCGCCGCGCTGGCCCTCGCCTGCGCGGTTCCGGTCCTCGTCGCGATCGCAGCTTCCGTCGCCCTCGCGCAGGAAACCGCCATTCCGGCGGACGACTTCCTCGCGCCGATCCGGCCTTATCTCAACGAGCTGATCAGCGTGCTGGCCATTGCTTTCGTCGGCTGGCTCACGACCTGGCTCCGCTCGCTGTTCAAGGTGAACCTTGACGAGAAGCACCGCAACGCGTTGCACGCCGCGCTCGAGAACGGCGCTCGCCTCGCGATGGAGAAGCTCGACGCCTCGCTCAAGGACAAGAAGATCGATGTCGGCAGCCCGCTGGTCAAAACGGGGCTGGATTACGTGCTCAAATATTCGCCGGATGCGATCAACTATTTCGGGCTGTCCCCGGAGAGGGTGCGCGAGATGCTGCTCGCCAAGTTCGCGCCGCCGCCTGAAGCCGCCGCTGTGGCCGAAGCGGTCGCCGGCGAGAAGAAGTAGCGAGCATGACGCTCGCGATCGTCGCCGGCCTGATCATCGCCGTGCTGGGCGCCATCTTCTGGGCGTCCCGCACGGGTGCATCGGCCGCGCGCGCCAAGGCTGGACGCGATGCTGCTGAGGCTAAGGCAGAAGCCGCCATCAAACACCTCGAGATGCGCGACGAGGGCCGGAAGATCGGGCTTGATGTCGAGAAGCTGACCGAGGCCGAGCTGGATGCCGAGCTCAAAGGGTGGAGCCCGAAGAAATGAGGATGCTCGTTTTCGCATCGATCCTGATGCTCAGCGCGTGCGCGGCTCCGAAACCGGAGCCGATCATCACGGATCCGCGCGCCGTCTGGTGCGCGGAGAATTCGCCCGAGCGGCCCAGCGAGGCCGAGATCGCGGTGATGCCGATCGAGCGCAAGCGCGCGATAGTCGAGCACAATCGCAAGGGCGTAGCCTGGTGCGGGTGGGAACCATGATCCTCGCCCACATCGTCGCCGGCGTTCGGGCTGGAGCTGCGCTCGATCCTGAAGCGCGAGCGCAGCGCATCGATCGAGCCAATGCGCGCGTCACGCGTTGTGCGAGGCACTATGACAGCCTGGCGAAGAAGCTGAAATGACGACGGCCAGCAATCAGGAAATCTTCCGCGCGATCGGCGAGCTCACGGCCGACGTGAAGGGCCTACGACGCGACGTCGAGCGCTTCGACAAGCGCAACGAGGAGGCCCAGTTTCGGGCCGATGAGCACCGCGCCGCGATCCATCAGGAAGTCACCGACCTCGCCGGCCGGATGGACGCGGTCGACGGCCGCATGGCCGCGGTCGAGGAGGTCTTGGGCGAGACCAAGGCGGTGACCGACGAGGTGAAGATGTGGAAGCAGCGGGGCATCGGCGCGATCGCCTTTGCTGGCCTGGCCGGCACTTCGATCGGCGCGGGCGCGCTCTTCCTGATCGGCAAGGCGCTCGACCTCTGGCGCCAATGAACCCGAGCCCGGCGGGATAACCGAGCACCTCCCTTACCTCGCACCCCGCTCGGCGCCGCCGCGCGGGGTTTTTTCGTTTGTGGAGGATGCCGTTCTAGGCCGCCTGCCGGTCCTCGGCCGGGACGATTGCCGCCAGTTCCGTGGCGAGGCGCCGGCGCTCGTGCCAGAGGTCATAGTCGACCTGCAGGCCCATCCACATTTCGGCCTCGCTGCCGATGAAGGCGCTGATCTTCAGCGCCGTCGCCGGCGTGACAGGGCTTTCACCGAGCAGCACCTTGTTCAGGCCGGTCGGCGACATGCCGATGGCCTTCGCGGCCTGCCGCATCGAGATTCCAGCGCCTGCCAAGGCGTCGGCGATGACCGAACCGGGGTGGGGTGGCGCGACCTGGCGCGGGCCGGCGGGGAGCGACTTCGTCGTCATGTGGTCTCCGGGAGGGGGAGAGGGGCTGTCGCCCCTCGCCTCAGTGCGGCTGTTCAAGGTCGACATCATACGCATGCCCGTTCTCCCATGCAAAGGTGATCCGCCACTGGCCAGACACAGAGATTGACCACTTGTTCTTCCAACCCTTCCACGGGTGTAGCGCATAACCGTGGACGTCGAGCTGCCTTGTATCGGTGGCGCGGTTCAGGACCGCCAAGCGGTCGAGGCAGCGCCGCGCCAAAGTGCTGTCCATCCTGCGTGCCCTGCCGGTCTCGAAAAGCTCCTTCAGCTCCCGGCTCTTCCACGTCCTGATCGCCATTTCCGCTCTCCCGTCCTATGAGCAGAAATGTAATCTATCAGAGCACAGATGTCAACTGATAGAGCACAAAAAGGCGAAAAAAGATTGGCTGTTTCTCATTCCGATCTGCGGGTGACTGTCTTGATGATCCCGCCGAAGTCCGGCGGGAAATCGCGGTCGTGCCTCAGGCCGCCGCCGTTGCAGACACAGGGCTCGCCTGCGTCACCGCATCCATCGTGCTGCCAAGGCTTGTCGGCGTGCTCCTCGCAGACCCAGCCTTTGCCCGCACAAACCGGACAGTTGGCGGTTATGGCGCGCGACAAGGCATCGTCGGCGTCCGGCTCGTCGATCTCCAGCGGTTCATGGCCAGGCGTCTCATGGTAAATGACCTGGCGCAGGTCCCGCATGTCGACCGGCTGGCGGCAGAAGAGGCATGAGACATAATGCTCAGCTTCGTTCGCGGGTTCGCCCTCGTGCGGTCTACCGCTGACCTTCGGGCCGAGTTCGGAAAGTTTGGTCACCCAGGATGCCGTTCGGGATCTTTGCCGTAGGTCCGCTCGGACTCTATCTCGCCATTTGCCTTATGATAGACGACCTGGCTCAGGCCACCGTCCTCATTGTGCTTTTTCGCGGCGGCCGTCGCCTGGTTCTCGGCGTCGCGCTGGGTTTCAACCGTCGCCTGGACTTTGCCGTCGCGCTGCACCTCCCAGCCCTCCTTGCTCAAAATCGACCGAAAGACGACACGTTTGGCTGTCTGGGCCATTTTCACCTCCTTGTGATGACAGCATTTAACCGTGCTCCTGCCGGGATTGTTCCGGAACCGATTCGATGCAAAAGGGTTGAGTCGCGCTTTTGAGCTTGGCGGGTGTTGCGTTTGGCGTTGAAGTTCATCGAGCCGATGAAGCCGACCTTGGTCGAGGTTCCTCCCAAGGGCGACAACTGGATTCACGAGGTCAAATTCGACGGCTACCGGTCGCAGGCGCATATCGAAAACGGCCTGGTCACGATCTTCACAAGCCGCGGCGTCAATTGGACGACCAAGTATCCAACGATCGTGGAGGCTGCTTCGCATCTTCCGGTCAGATCGGCCATCATCGACGGCGAAATGATCGTACCGATGGTCTCGGGAGCATCAGACTTCCAGGCATTTCGGAGGGCGATCAAGAGCGCCCCGGACACGCTTGCATTCGCCACTTTCGATCTTCTCCACCTCGACGGCGAGGATCTTCGGCGCTTGCCCCTCCTGGAGCGCAAGCAGCGCCTTTGGGACTTGGTTGCCCCGGCTGAGGGTGCGATCCAGTACAGCCAGCATTTCCATGCCGGCGGTCAGGAGTTCTATGACCGCATGGTCGCCATGGAACTGGAAGGCATGGTCTCGAAGCGGCCGGACAGCCGATATGCCAGCGGCAGGACGGAGCAATGGCTGAAGACCAAATGCTTCGACGAGGCTGAATTCGAGGTGGCGGCGGTGCTGCGAGAGCGCGGCAAGCCGGCGATCGCCTACATGGTCGACGAGGAGCACCGCTATGTCGGCGGCGCCTTCATCACGCTCAATCACGCGCTCCGGGAGCGGCTTTGGGCCCGGGTGCAGGACAAGGCGCCAAAGGTGAAACCCAAGGGGATGAAGCCGAAGGAGGGCGCGCAGTGGCTGAAGCCCGGGCTTCGAGCCCGCGTGCGCTTCCTGAAAGGCGAGGAGGAGCTGCGCCATGCCACGCTCCAGGAGCTGCTCGACTAAATTTTTTGCCGGCGGCTTGGAACAGAGCAGGACGGCCCATCATTCCGTTCAATGCTTCACGTTCACATCATGACGTGGTTCACGATCGGACTTGTCGCCGCCATCTTTGTAGCGGGAGCGATCGCCCTTCTGGTTGGCGCGTAGCCAAGCGGCACGCTACACCTGGACTAGGCAGGCTGGCCGTGGATCGAGCGAACAGCGCGAGCGATCGCCTCATCCGTTTCCAAGTTCGCCTCGAGCGCCATAATGCGGGCGAGCGCAAGGTTGAGCAGCGCGAAGGCGGTTTCATCCTGCGACCAGCCCGCCGCCTCGGCGCGCGCAGCTAGCGAATTGAAAGCAGGCTGAACTGCCTCCTCGGCATGAAGCCCCCGGTCGGGATGGTGCGGAAGTCGAGGATGCGCATCAGTCATGCCTCTCGAATCCACGAGATTCCAGAAGGTTCCTCCAGCGGAGTGATCCGCTCGATCATATCGACGGTTTGTCGTCTGGCTGCTTTCCTTCCGCCAATGGGGGAGGAATCGCCATGGCCGACTACAAAGGCTAGTTCGCTTGGCATCTGCAGTGCCAAGTGCCATCGCGCTCGATCATTTGGCCAGAGTGCATGTTCGACGAAATCACGAACTCTCTCTCTGAAAGCGCTCGAACATTGAAGCACATGTTATAGCGGTCGATATAGTCGAAGAGCAGGTCCTGAGCGGTTTCCGCTTTCAGCCTGGCGAACTCGCAAACGTACGCCTGTTGAACGCTCTCCGGCACGAAGCGCACAACAGTAGCCCCAGCAGTTTCCCTCTCTAGGAGCCTGGTGAGGATTGGAAGCGGCTGACTCTCACCGTTCGCGTTCAGCGGGGTGGTGAACTCCTTCGGGCGAGGGGAGGCGCATTGCGTTGAGAGGACCAGAAGAATGCCACCTGCAATCCACGTGGCGGCCGCGCCAACGAGGCCGCTTCGTATGTCGCTGGGAATAGGACGAACGTACTCAACGAGCCAACTACGCCGAGTTATCGCTTCGTCGGACATCTATGAAAGCCTTTCAGGCTAGAGGAATCCTGACCTCCACGGTGAGCGACGCGTAAGAAATCGCCAGCGTGTACGTTTTGTTCCCTCCCCCAACACCACACCCCACCTTCATCCCCTCGGGAGTTTGGGCGCTATAGGGGTTTCCGGCGAAGGCAGCCTGTGTGCAGGTGATAATCTCATCATAGTTTTCCTCGATCAAGTTATGCAGTTTCACGCCCCCGATCGACGCGAAGCGTTTGTCTTTGAGGAGCGGAAACTCCAACGTGTCGAGTAAAGGCTGGCGCGTCTCCTGAAGAAGCGCAGCTTGTTCTGCAGCGGGTGCGAGCGCTGCCGCTTGCACCCTCTTCGCAACCTCGGCCGCCGGCCGTTCGTTGTCCCCGGCATCCGAGGGCATCGCTACGTCAAAAAAGCACGCCCCGCCGCCTTCCTCGATAACGGACGCCAGCGTTAGACGAGAGTCGTACCAGACAGTGGTAAAATTGCAGGTCGCTTCCCAGGTCTCCGCCGAGCTCTGCGGCTGAACAAAGATGAGACCAGCAATCGCTATAAGGAACGCTGATACACTTCGGCTCACTGCCCGTTGAAGTCTGATCAAGACTGCGCCCCTCCTCACTAACGTTACCGTTTTTTGTAAACAAATCGTTAACCATGTCGGGGGGCGCGGGTCAATTCCGAGACGATTATAGCGAATTAACAGGTTCGATCATCGAAGCCCTATCGTTCGGCTGCTTGTTGATCGCAGCCGCGTTCACGTCTCGGCTGACGCGTGCAAATCGACATTCCCCGTTTATCCGCTGGCCCAGCAGCCCTTTCACATTTTCGGCGGGAGTCTGCGGATCGAGCCAGGCATCGTAGACCGCGGGATCGAGCATGATCGGCTGCCGGTCATGGAGCTGGCTGACCGGCTGTTCGGCCGGCCCCGTTATGATCGTGCAGCTGGTGATATCGAGCGCCTTGTTGTGCGCCCATAGGCCGGCAAAAGAAAACGGCTCGTGATCGCGCAGGAAGATGTGCCAAGGGTCCTTGCCGCCGTCGGCCGGGCTCTTCGTCCACTCGTAATAGCCATCCGCGGGTATTAGGCATCGCGTCGACCGAAAAGCATCCTTGAAGGCGTTCGACGTTTCGACCGTCTCGATCCGCGCATTGAAACATCGCCTGCTTCGGCATCTCCTTCGCCCACCACGGGACGAGCCACCAGCGGCCCTCCCGAAGCTTGTGGGCGCCGTTCTCGCCTTGGGTGACGAAAGGCACTGGGTCGGTCGGCGCGATGTTATAGCGGGGCGCGTCGTTGCGCTGCCGCTCCCAATCGGTCGTGAGCCGATAGAGGCGCTGGATCTCGGACCAGGGCAGGTATCGCGTAAAGCGGCCGCACATCGACTACTCCATGTCAGGCACTTCGCCGTGAACATAGAGGGTTTTGGGTGGGCCGTATTCCCCGATCGAAGGATTGGCCTCGCGCGACCAGGCAATAGCGCCGGCGTGCTTCCTGGCCAGCGCCATGGCGGTTCGAATAGCGCGCTCCTCGCTGATCGATTCCGCCGGACCAAACGCAGCTTGCAGCTCGCCTTCCTCGTCGCGGTCGAATGCGGCCACGACGATCAGCTTGGGCGTGACCTTGCGCTCAGGCAGCAGGCTGATTGTTTTCATGGTGCTTGCCGTAAAGCCTGCCCACCCATTCCGCGTCGACAATGCTCGGCACCCAATCGACGAGCTCGAACAGGTCGCCATCGTCCACGCGAGACCAGTGCGGGTCGTCGTCCGCGGGGTCCAAGGCCGGCTCGGTGCGCCACCGCACGTGCGCCATCGATCCGGTCTTGTCGCGCCCGGCAATGATCGTTCCGTCGCGGGGTGCCTCAGCGGCAGGCCTTACATGCTCCTGGGCCATGAACTCGATCTCGGCCGGGCTCGGACCGTCGTCCTGCTCCTCGGCAACGTCCCGCTCTGGCTCAATCAGCTTCAGGTAAGAGTCCGGCGGCACCTTCGCGCCTTGGCCGAGTGCTGCCTCAAACGCGGCATGCTCGGCGTCGTCCCACACGTGCGCGATCGCCGCTTCTTCATCCGTGTATTCGACCGGGGCACCCATGTACCAACCCTCACGCGCGAAACGGGCGTCAGCCGCGGCGCCCGGGTGTACACCAAGCTGGCGGAAGTGTGCGGCGGCGGCCTCGAGGCCCACTCGCAGGCGGTCCGCCGGGCTCCGGGAATATCCAACTCCAGGGTGACGTTTGCCATTTTGGAACTCCACGCTGTCGACCTTGTTCTCATTTTGTTCACGTAGTAGCGAGAGTCAAGCTCGGCACGAAATCGGCATGGCAATCGAGACGCTTTACGACCTGTGGCTCGCTAAGGGGCGCATCCACGTGCGTTGCGCCTGGGGCGGCCGGGAAGGCATGAAATCGATTCGGGAATGCGGTTTCCGCATCGAGCCCGACTTGATGACCCTCATGCTCACCCGCGGCCGGCGTTGCGAACTGGTTGATCTCAGGACGAAGTTCCGCTGTCCGATGTGTGGCTCCTGGCGGGTGACGATCGGCGTCACGCTGCCCGGTCAGACGGACAGTTCGGCAATAAGGGCTGCGCTGGGATGACGGCTTCCCACAAGCGTGCCACCAGCTCACGGGCTGCAATCGACCGAGATTTGCCGCACCAGGTCGCGCTGCCGAATGACATGTGCACCCAGGAGAACTATTGGCCGCTGCACAACTTCTGCGACAGCCTTGGTGTGCGATGGAGCACCCGGCATGTCATTGCCCAATGGGCGGACGGCGTTGAGCGCGAATACCGGCTATATTGCTTCGCCACACCCGAAGCGGCCGGCCGCTTCGCCAAGCGCTTCGAGGGGACCCCATTCGACCCCAAACGCGATCGCGAGAAGGGTGGGACGAAAGGGGCCTGGCACCGCACTGATGCGTCAGCGATGCCGGAGAGGTGCGGGCCGCTGAAGATGCCGAAGTTCTTCATTGAGCACCCCTAGTTCCCAAGGCTGCCGGCAGTTAGCCGCAGCAGGCGGGAACGGAGGGAAAACCGAGCCTGGCTAACCTCCAGACAAGTGGTTGATATGCCCGGACCTTGTTCGTCCCTCCGGGCCCACCAAGTTCGACGCGCTGCCTTAGCTGACGTGCGGACACCTATCCGGCCACATAACCTGCCACAAAAATCCCTTTCGGGTTAGAAATCGTCAGTGTTTTCAATGGCTGGTCATCTGCGTGGTGCATCTCGACCGCACCAAAACGCCGCCTGCAAACCATTTACAATCCATTGATTTCATAGCGTTTTCGGGCGCGGCTTCGGCCGCTGCTTGATTTTGCGCACCGTTTCATGCCACAAAACCTGCCACATATCAGGTCCCTCAGTGGCGTTTTGTAGGGTGCGCGCATGGGCAGGAATCTGGCCCGCAACGATCCCGATCGATACCTCTCCAAGCTCTTCTCCGAGAACTATTTCTACAAGCGACGCGTGCCGACCAGCGTCGCCAATCTCGACAGCCGCGCGCCGGTCATCCGCATCGCGCTCAAGACCGACGACCTGGTGCTCGCACGCCGCAAGCGCGACATGCTCGAGGCCGCCGACGACGCGCTCTGGGCTTCCTACATCGAAGAAGACGGAGCCACGGATCCCGCGCGCCGCCGATACGAGGCGGCGGTCAAGCGCGTCGAGGCGTTCGGCTTCCATTTCCATTCCTCGCAGGAATTGCGGCGCGCCAGCTTCGACGAGCTGCAGCGGCGCTTCCGCGAGATCGACGACAGCTCGACCCGCGACGTCGACGTGCCGGCGCTGCTCGGCGCGATCGATGTGCCGGCCACCACGATCAGCCAGGCCTTCCAGATGTATTGCGACGAGATCGTAGCACCCGTGCTGATCGCCAAGAGCGTTCCGCAGCGGCGGCAGTGGCGGAAGGTGAAGCAGCGGGCGATCAACAAGTTCGTCGAGCTCAATGGCGACCTGGCGATGGTCGACATCACGGCCGACCATGCGCGGCGCGTCTACGGCTATTGGCTGAAACGCATCGCACCGCAGGCGAAGGATGGGCCGGCGACCGCTTCCGCCTCGTCGGGCAATCGCGACATCGGAAATCTGCGCGTGCTCTACGAGGCCTACTTCCGCCACATGGGCGAGATGGACCGGCAGAACCCGTTCGCCGGCTTCAGCTTCGCCATCAAGATCAGGCGCACCCGCCCGACGATTCCTGCAGAGTGGATCAGGGATCGGGTGCTGGCGCCTGGCGCGCTCGCCGGCATGAACGATGAGGCGCGCGGCATCCTGCTGATCATGATCGAAAGCGGAGCTCGGCCGAGCGAGATCGCCAATCTCGACCCCGTGCAATTCCGCCTTTCGCACAAGGTCCCGCACATTGCGATCGAGCCGCGGCTCGACCCTGAGAACCCACGCGAGATCAAGACCGAATCGTCGAAGCGCCTGGTGCCGCTTGTCGGCGTCTCGCTGGCGGCGGCGCAGCGGCACGCGGCTCAAGGTTTTCCGATGTACAGGGATCGCGAGACGCAGCTTTCTGCGGCCATCAACAAATATCTCAGGGCGCACGCGCTGCTGCCGACCAATGCACACACGCTCTATTCCTTCCGCCATGCTTACGAAGACCGGATGAAGGAAGGCGACATCGACGAGGAGCTGAGGCGCATCCTCATGGGTCATGCGCTCGACCGGCCGCGCTATGGCATCGGCGGCGGGCTCGCCTGGCGGCGCAAGCAGATGCTGAAGATCATGCTGCCGTTCGATCCGGGGATCGTGTGAGGCGGGCGCGCGCAGCTTCCATCGCCGCGTCGGCGACGCGCCGCTTCTCCAGCTCTTCCTCGAGCCGCTGCCAGATCGGCAGATAGAGATCGGCGCGCCGGCCAGCCTTGACCATGTAATGCGCAGTCAGGTCCAGCCACCGCTCGATGTCGGCGGCCGTGACCGGGGGCAGGGGGCGGGTCGCCCAGTTCTGCCGTGGCTTTTTCATTCCACCTCGACCGGCTTGCCGTCGACCAGGCGATAGAAAACCATCGGCTTGATGCCGTCGCGGCCGGCAATGCCGGACCAGACGTTGCGGATCGAGCCATCGTAAGGGCTGCGCTCGACCAGGAAGAGCGCGCAGCCCTCGGCGCCGCGCACCTTGCCCTCAATGCCCGATGCGGTGGCAGCGCCCCAGTCGCCGGATGCGGTGGCAGCGCCCTGCGCTCCTGATGCCGTGGCAGCGCCCTGTTCACCGGATGCGGTGGCAGCGCCCTGATATCCAGATGCGGTGGCAGCGCCCTGATATCCCGATGCGGTCGCAGCGCCCTGATATCCCGATGCGGTGGCAGCGCCTCGCGTACCCGATGCGGTGGCAGCGCCCCGCTTGCCGGATGCGGTGGCAGCGCCCTGCGTACCCGACGCGGTGGCAGCGCCTCCGTCTCCAGATGCGGTGGCAGCGCCCCAAGCTCCCGATGCGGTGGCAGCGCCCTGCGTACCCGATGCGGTGGCAGCGCCTCTGTCTCCCGATGCGGTGGCAGCGCCCTCGGTGCCAGATGCGGTGGCAGCGGCTCCCCACCCTGATGCGGTGGCAGCGCCCTGTTCACCGGATGCGGTGGCAGCGCCCCGGTCGCGATTGTTCTTCGCGCCTTCACGCTCGCCCGTTGCAAAGTCGCCCTTCACCCAAGTCACCCGCTCGGTGACATAGCGGATTGCGGCAGCGATCAGTTCCGGCAACCGGATCTCTGCCTTGATGGTGATCTCGGCCGCGGCGATCTTGGTATCGCCGCCTTTCTCGCGCGCGGTCTCGCCGCCGAGCTCGACCACGGCATAGCGGCTGGTCGCCGGCGGGTAGTAGGCGAAGACGTTGAGCGGATGCTCGCAGGCGTGAAAGCCGCTTTCGCACGCGACGACAGGGCCTTCGTGCTTGAAGCTGCCGCCGATCTCGAACTGGAAGTCGCGGCATTTCAGGTTCCGGTCGAAGCCCTTGTAGGCCACGATAGTGACGGGCTTTTCGGCAGGCACGGCTGCGGCCACGGCCGCCTTCGACTTGCGAGGCATCGCTCTAATCTTTCCGTTGCTTGGGGTTTTTTGCTTCGTCACAAATGCGCGGATATTGCCGCTTCCAGCGCTCCGGCCAGTCGGTCGCGAGAAGGTCGAGGTAGACGTCGGCGTGACATGCGGCGCCTGGCTTGCACCAGCAGGCGAGGTTGTGGCCGCGCAGGTGCCAGATGTTCGCCCGGATCCTGTTGCGCAGGACGATCATACCGAGCCCCGCCAGCGGCGCCCGCTCGCCATCCTCGAACTGGGTGCCATCCATGATCGCGGTCTGGCTCATGTGGCGCAGGAAGCGGCGGAAGGTGCGGGCGGTGTCGAAGGGATTGCCGAACAAGCCCGGCCGGGTGACGACGCGCCCCGGCAAGCCGTTCAACGCGAGCGACGTCGCCTGCAGATCGAAGCCGCGGTGGCGGGACAGTTGGAGGCGGACGGCGGCCGTCATGAGCACCCCTCACCAAGCGCGGCCGGCGGTTCGGCTTCGCCGATCCGGGCCTTGCTATCCTCTCCCGCAAGGGGCGAGGTGGAGCTTGCCAGCGCGCGGCGTGCCAGGTGGACGAGCGGCTTAAACGGGTTCGGGCGCTTGAAGCTTCCGATTCGATTGAGGAAGACCCAGCGTGTCGCGAAATAGCCGAACATCCAAAATTTGTAGCGGCCGAGTGCTGCCCAGGCTTCCCGCTCAGCCTGATCGAGTTCGGCGGCGAGCTGCGGCAGCGTCATGCCGGCATCCTCTCGTCAGCGTCGATCTTGGGGCAGCGCGAAACGTAACAGGCCTTCCACTCGTCGAGCGTGGCTTCGCCGCTCATGAGCTTCTGCAGGTTGCCGGCAAGTTCATAGAGCGCATAGGCCGTACCGCCGTCGCGGTGGCGCAGGGCGTCGGCGGCGCTGCAGATGAGGCCGGGTGCGTCGTATTTCACGGCGCGGCCCTCGGAAACTCGCTGTGCTCGACGCCGTCGAGGAGGCGGCCGGCGGCCTTCTTGCCGACCTTCCAGCTTGTGTAAGCCGGTGGCGCTCCGGCGACGCCGCCTGGATGCCAGTTGCCGTCAGCGCCCCAACAACCACGCGGCAGCTTGGGGGACGCTTTCAATCCGGCCGCTTCAAGCACGCGCGGGAACGAACCGACCGGGTGGCATTCCTGCGGCCACCATTCTCCCCACTGCTTGAAAAAGAACGCCACGCCGGCCGCCTGGCATTGGTCGCGGATCGAGCGCGCCCAAGCTGGGTGCATCGGGCGGGCCTCCGGGCCGCTCTCGCCGCCGACGATGACCCAGTCGATGAAGCGAGCACTCGCGGACACAAGCGCCTGCCTATGATGCGTGACGTTGGCTCCAGCCGCGATTCCCTCTTCAGACGTGTTGTATGGGGCAGGCCATTGTGCGTGGACCGGCCACATGTAACGACGATAGTCGATCGGCCCGAGCAACGGCTCGGCGCTGACGAAGCGGATCGCGGCCGGCGTGGCGAGCAGTTCGATGACACGCTCGTCGGCGCGCGGCTGGTCCTCGGCCGAGACGCCGAGCCACACGTTGGGGAGCGGGCCGCTGCTGATTGCAGCGCAGGCAGCGACAACTTCGTCGTCAACGAGTTGGCGACCTACACCACCACTGTCGCCGTTGAGAACGCTGCGCACGTTCGCCGGCATCCAATCTTCGCTGAGATATTCCCGCATGCGCTTCGCGCGCTTGGTCAGCACGATGTGGGTGTGCTGCGGCGTCAGCGCCATGACGGCAAAGCAGCGGTCGATCATCTCGTCCGGCACGAAGTCGCCGAACATGTCCGTCATCGAGCACCAGAAGATGGTGCGCGGCGATTTCCAGCGCAGCGGCTGGGTCAGCGCCTCCTCGTCGAGGAAGATGTCGACCAGCTTCTCATTGCCGGGCTTGTAGGCGAGCTGGGTGCCGAATTTGAAAAAGCCCTGGTTGAGCTTCTCGGCGTAGCAGAACCGGCAGCCGTCGGAGGCGTGCGTGCAGTGCCAGCCGACTCGGCCGGTTTCCTTGTGCCTGGCGCGGATCGGGTTGAGGGTTTCGCCCTTCGTACCCGCGCGGTGCGTCCACTCGATCGCGGTGCCGTCAGCCATGGTCCTCTCCGTCGTCGAGGACCGCATCGATCATCTTCTCGTCGACCACCGTCTCGACGATGAGGCGCGCGAGATGGTTCGGGTGGATGTTGCGCTTCGCAGCGTGCGGCCCGAGGCTGTCCAGCACGTCGATCGGGAAGAGCACCGTCCGGCACAGTTCCTCGATTGGTCGCGGCGCGCGCTTCGGCCGGCCGGCCGAATGCTCAAGCGCGGACACCGTCTTCGTTTCGATGCCGAGCCGTGCAGCAATTGCCTCGGTCGAGAAACGCTGCGCACGCAGTGCCAGCACGGCATCGGTGCGGCTTGCGTAGCCGAGCGTCGGCTTCCTCGCGCCCATCCGTCACCACACGTGTACGGCCAGGCTGTCGGTCGGCTTGCCGCCTTCAGCGATAAAGCGATCGTACCACGCGAGGCGAGCCTCCAGGGTCAGAGGCTCGCCATCGGCGTCGACCCAGCCCTCACCTTCCACGAGAAGCAGGGCGGCTGTGGGCGAGCACTCGACGCAGGTGATCGTCTCGCCGCCGAGATAGCGATCGCCCTTGAAGATCGGGTTGGAGCACGCCACGCAGGTGACGCAGTCGGCGTTTTCGATCTCGATCTCGATCGCGTCCAGCGCCTCCTCGACCGCCTTGAAGCGGGCGTCGGTGACGGCGAGCAGGGCATCGCGCTCGCGGTGAATCGCAACGCTGGCGGCCTTGGCGACGAGCCAGCGCTGCTTCAGCGAGGGCAGCGCGGCCTGGATGAAGCCGTCATATTCGGGCGAGCCGGCCATAAGGCTGATCGCGTGAGCTTCGGCATCGTGGGGCCACTCGATCGGCACGGCCCACATACGCGGGTCGAGCCGCTCGTCGAGTGGCTTTTCGGTGCGCAGCTTAAGCCACCAGTCGTTGAAGGCCTTCGCCACCTTGACGGCGTCGAGATAGGAGCCGACGGCGATGACATCGTCGGGCCCGTGGATGTTCACGCACCAGAGGACGGCGTTGGTTTTCTCGGCCATGGGCGGGAGTCCTTTCACGCGATCTCGGCGAGCTTGGCGCGGGCGGGGTCCATGATCTCGAAGGTGCGGCGCAGCTGCTGCAGGCGGGCATCGTTGGCCGCATCCTCGCGCTCGCGCTCGGCTTTTGCCGCGGCTACCGCGGCCTCGTATTTCTCGGCGGAGCGGCGCTTCCTGGCCTCGATCTGGGTCTCGAACTCGCGGATCTTCGCCACGAAACCCTGCAGCCAGATGCTGGTCGCCTTCAACATGGTGTCGATGCCGGGCTGCGCCTTCGCGCTCTCGGCCGCCTTCATCGCATCGGCGACGAAATCGTCGCCGAGGTTGACCTCGTCGCCCTCGTGCGGCGCGCTGGCTTGCATGTTCATGGGTGCCTCCTGTGGGTTTGCCGCGTCAGGCATCGAACTGCTCTCCCGGCGCGGCGATCTGCCAGTCGACGCGCTCGCGGATGATCGCCGGGGATGGCGCGTCGTAGTGGGAGACGACGACGATCAGCAGCTTTCCCGTCGTGAGCATGCGCAGCCGGTCGAGCCAGCCGAAGCGAAAGCGGACGGCCGTGCGCGACCAGCCAGACAGGGTCTCGATGCCCTCGGGCTCGTTGCCCAGGTGATAGCGGAAGCCCAGCGCGCGGCGCATGCGCTCGCGCGATGTCGGGATGTGCGTCATCGCGAAATTGTTCGCGGCCTGTTCGTCGCTCATGCGCTGCCTTTCGTCGGGTAGGACTGCGCCATGGCGGCGAGCTTGTGCTCGCGCCAAGCCGTCAGCTCGGCATGGATGGCGTCCATGCGGCGAAGATCGTCAGGCGTCTCCTCCACGCCGGGATCGAGGGTGGCCATGATGCTCGACCAAAGGTGCTCGGCGCCGTGCATGTAGGCGTCGCGCAGCGCCGGCAGGCGCGGGTCGGCTGCGTCGATCTTGCTGATCACGACGAAGGCGTCGAAGCCGCCCTCGATCAGCTTGCCGTCGTTTGCCAGCTCGTGCGTGAGGCGCAGCGCCTCGCGCTCGACAGGGCTCCGACGGTCGCGCTTGCGTTTGGCTTCACCCATGGCCCGCCCGCTCTTCGTAACGCCGGACGGTCAGGCGGCCGGCATCGCTGATGCGCGGGACGGCGCCGTTCCATGTGATCAAGCCGCGGCGGTCGAGCGCGGCGAGCAGCTGCGTCTCCGCCGCGGCGTGCAGGCCAGCGATCGGGCAGATGTTGCCGCGTTCGCGCGCAGCCGCATTGCGCAAAGCCTTCAGCATCGGCGCGGTGACCTCGTCAGCCATTGGACGCGGACCGCATCGTGCGGCGCAGCCGGGCGATGCCAGCCACGCGCTTCTGGATCTCGGCCTCCACCGCGTCGAGCCGCTCGGCGAGGAAGGCCATGCGATCAGATGCGGCGTCGAAGCCGTGGATGTCGGCGAGCGGTATGCCCGCGTCTGCGAGCAGCTTCACTTGTTCGACGCGCCGGTACTGCTCGAGATTGTAGATGCGCCGCGTGCCCACGCGCCGCGGCTTGATCAGCCCCTTCTGTTCCCAGAAACGCAGCGTGCGCAACGTCAGGCCGAAAGTGGCGGCGATCTGCGCGATGCTCATGTCAGCCATGCTTCGCCTCCTTCGCGGGAAGCGCGGTGGCGGCGGCGAGCATCTGGGTCTTGTAGACGCGCAGGAAATTTTCCGCGGCCTCGAACAGGGGGCTAAGCAGCGCTTCAGCCGCGCGGCGCTCCGGATGAATGAAGAGGCTCGGCGCCACGACGGGGCCGATGTTCTCCATCGCCTGCTTCTCCTTGAGGAACTGCGCGATGGTTTCCTCGACGCCGGCGAAGACGCAGGCCGCCGTGCTCATCGCGGCCGTCGCTTCCTCGAGCTTCCTGCGGGCGGCGTTCATGGCAGGCTGCCTTCAGCTTTGGCTTGCGCAAGCAAAAGCTTGACGCGCTCGCGGTCGAGCCAGACGACGAGGCCCAACTTTTCCATGCCGTTCGGTGTCAGCGGCTGGGGCGTTCCGAACGTGATGCGGGTGATGCCCCTGTTCATGTTCAGGCTGTCGGCGCACTCGTCCAAATTCTGGAACTGCACCTTGTCGTCGCCGTAGGCGGCAATCAGCGCGGAGAGTTTCATCCAAGCCACCCGAGCCCGTTTGCAACCATGAAGCCGGCCGCGATGATCGCGCCGCAAAGCACGATCGACACGATGCATGCGAGCAGCGAGGAGCCGCGGTCAGGTGGTGCGATGTCGAAGCCTTCGGCCTCGAAGCATTGGCCGAACGGACCCGGATCGTCCGGGCGGCGGTTCGTGCGAACCAGACGCCAGCGACGCGCAAGAGCCTCGTCCAGCGGGAGATGGATTTCCTTCGACCGGCCGAGGGTGCGTGTCATCACGCCGCCTCGCGTGCTTCGACAGGCTCGGCACAGGCTGCTTCGTCGGCGGGCTTCCTTCGAGGCTCGGCGTTGCCGAGCGCCTCAGGATGATGGCCGCGGGAGATGGCGATGGCGAGGTCGGCGGCGTCGATGCCGTGGCGGTCGATGTCGGCCTGGTCGAAGCCCGCCTGACGCAGCGCCTGGGCATGGAACGGCCGGCCGCTTGCTGCGAGCCCGAGCATGATTCGCGCCATGCGCTCGACGAGCTGGAGCCGAGCGAAGGCCGGCGTGCAGAGCGTGAAGCAGGCTGCCGCGCCGCCGCCGATCAGATGGCATCCCGCGCTTTCAATGTCCTCGGCGATCGCCTGGATTTCAGCGCGTGCGAGGTCCGGATTGCCGGCCAAGAAGTGCGCCAGCGATCCGGTCCATTCCGGTTCGCCTGTCAGGCCGTGGCCTTGGTGAAGCAGGATCGTCTGGCGGAGGTTCACGTCGTCGCCCCATCGATAATTCGATGGCAGCGACTTTGCCATTTGCAAACTTAAGGGTCAAGCCGAAAGTTTGCTATGTGCAAACATCGCGACTTAGTTGGTGGTGAAGTCCTTGAGCGACTTGATGTATAGGCCGAGTCGGCGCCGCTCGTCTTCCGGCAGCTCGCCGATGATCGCGGCTGCAACGTCGGGGTCTGCGAGGTCCGCTTCTGATTCGCTGCCACTGACCGGAGGCTTGCGAGTAAGAAGCCATGAAACCGGCACCTTGAGGGCGGCGGCGGCTTTTTCCAGGATATCCTGGTTGTACCGCTGGTTGCCGCTTTCCAGCGACGACAAATACCCCTCGGTGATGCCCATGGCATCGGCCAGCACTGCTTGGGTCATGTTGTTTCTGGCGATTCGCCACTCGCGTATGAAAGTGCGCCGCCACTGCTTCGGTTTTCTTGCCATGGGCACAGTATGAACACCCGGCAGATCAAGCGTATTTGCCATGTGCAAACTTTCCCGTTGACTTTGAGGTTTGCAAATACCAAAGTCCGCGCCCATGACTGCAGGGCCGCTTACGTTTGCTGGTTGGGTCGAGAAATCGGGGCGAAGCCGCGCCGACATCTGCGGCGAGCTCAAGATTTCCGCCCCATACCTGTCGCAGATCATCAATCGAAAGCGTCGCGTGTCGCTCGAGCTCGGGTTGAAGATCGGGAACATGTGCGGTGGTGTTGTGCCGCTTGAAAGCCTGGTCATCGAGCAGCCCCAGAATGAGGCAGCCGAATGATTTCAGTGCAGCGCCATGCAGCGCATGAACACCTCGCAGCACCTCATGCCGAAATAGGCGAAGGTCGCGCGGATGGTGAACCAGATCAGCGTCGGGCCGCTGACCAGGCGCACCTTGACCACGGTCTCGACCGTCACGTGATCGTAGGTCGAGACCTGCCTGGCGCAGAAGGTGTAGCGAATGTTGCCGTCGCCGGCGTCCTCGATCCCTCCAAGCTCCGAAACGTAGATATCCTCGACGATGACAGGCTCGTGGAGTGCATGCGGCTGCAGCTGCATCATGGTTGCCCCCTCTTTTGCAAGAAGAGTAGCCGACAAGATTTGGCGCGTCCTGTTGTCCTTCGGTGGCGCACCCGCGTTCATCACAGCTGCTCATTGCCAGCCTTAACGATACGTCAATCAAATCTTCCGAAGTCCATGGCTGGGCGACGCGCATCAATGGCCACCCCGCGCCAGGCTGCGGCGCAGGTCGCGCACCAAATCGTGCGCGACCTCGGGCGGCAGCACCATTCTCGCCACGATGCGGCGCTCGCGCATGGGGCGGGAGACGTCCTCCCAGCCGGTGACCCGCACGCAATGGTCGGTCGTCTCGACCTCGACGCCGGCGCAAAAGGCGCTGGCAACGACGACCGGCTCGGTCAGCGGCGCCTTGTCGTCAAAGCTGGCCATGGCCACCGTTCCTGCGCGTCCGGAGTGCCGGCATGAGCGCCCCCGTCGAGATCAGCGTCGAGCTGCCGGGGGCGGTGTTTGTGGCGCTGCGCCTGGTCGAGGTGGCGACCGATCTGCCGCGCGGCGAGATCGTGGCGCGCGCGATCAGCCGGTATGCGGCCGAGCAGGGACTGCCGGCGCTGGCGCGTGACATGGACGAGTTCGAGAAGGATCTGGAGGTGCGGCTGTGACCACCCCCATCAATTCCCGCGCCGGCATCCTCCCCGGAGACCGCGCGGTGGTGCAGCCTGGAGCAAGCCTTGGGAGGCTCGGCAGCGCCGAGGCCGGTGATCCCCCCTCGCCGGCCGCCATCTTTAGCGATGCAGGCGAGCTGCTCGACCTGCCCGAATTCGCGCGGGCCAATGTCTCGCGCTTTGCGCCACACCTTGAACGTTGCGGATGATGATGAACGAAGCACCGAAACTCCCTCCGTAGCGCCACCGATGTCGGCCTGGCCGACACGCGCTTTTTGAAACGACCGAGGCCTTCCCCGCCACGGGGAACGACACGGGGTTTCCCCGTGCCGGGGAGGTTTTGCGTTCGCGCCGCGTAGCAGCCGAGTCATCCCGCCAATTTTTTCCAGCTCGCCTCGGGGAGGGGCGACGCCCATGGTTCCGAACGCAAACGCGCGGCATTTCCTCATCAAGGCCAAGCAGCGCGACCTGATCACCGCCGCCGGCGGGCAGGTGCGCGCGGCCGAAATCTGCGGCTACGGCAAGTCGACCGTGGGGCGCTGGGCCGATCCCGGCAGCCCCGAATGGATGCCGCTCGACGCGCTGTTCAAGCTCGAGGAGGACACCGGCCGGCACGACCTCTCGGAAGCGATCGCCGCCTGCCGGGGAAAACGCTTCTCCGATGAGCCCGGGACAGCTGCCGCCAACGGCTCGGCCATGTCGGCGCACGCCGCAGCGGTGGTGCAGATGGGCGAGCTGATGACCACCGGCGCTCTCGCCTTCGCCGACGGCAAGCTTACGCCGGCGGAAGCGACGCAGATCGACCGGGCGCTCTCCAAGCTGGAAGAGGCGGTCGAGGAGTATCGCAAGGTGATGGCGGGCGCGCGCGGCGCCGGCGGCCTCGACCTGGTCGGCAAAGCCGACCGTGACGAGGAGCGCTGACGATGCTGCTGCGCTATTTCCTGATGGGCGTTCTGATAGCCGCCTTCTACCTTGCGCTCTGCGTGGCCGCCTGGCTCGGCGCGTTCGACGGCGAAGCGCGGGCGCACGATGCGCTGCCCACGGCCTCGGCGCCGCTTGGCTGGTCTTATCCGTTCTCCTGCTGCTCCGGCTACGACTGCCGGCAGGTGCCCCCGGCCGACGTGTTCGAAGGGCCGGACGGCTACCGCATCGTCGGTACCGGCGAGGTGCTGGCCTACTCGGACAGCCGCATCAAGGATTCGCCCGACGGCGAATTCCACTGGTGCTCGGTCGCCGGGAAATCTGACGGCAAGACCATCTGCCTCTTCGTGCCGCCGAGGGGGTTTTGATGCCGCGCTGGGAAAATCCCGACTGGAGCGCCGACGAAATCGAAGTGCTGAAGCTCGGCTGGTTGGAGCTCGGCAAAAGTGCCGAGCAATGCAGCCGGCTGCTCAAGCGGCGGCTCGGTGTAACGCGTTCGCGCGCCGCAATCTGCGGCTTTGTCGATCGCAACCGTGACGTTTTCGGCAGCCGCGTGCCGGCCTCGAAAGTCGAGGCAGCCTGATGCGCGCGATCGCACCCTTGCGCCTGCCGGACGTAACCCCTGCCATCATCAAGGGCGCGCCGCCGGTGGCGAAGCTGGTCGAGCCCGGCTCGCTCTATGTCGACGAGAGCTACCAGCGCGCGCTCTCGGAGCGATCGGTGAAGCTGATCCGCAAGATCGTGGCGGAATGGGACTGGCATGCGTTCAAGCCGCCGATCGTGGTCGAGGTCGAAGGCCGTTTCGAGGTGATCGACGGGCAGCACACCGCGATCGCCGCGGTGACGCATGGCGGAATCGACCAGCTGCCGGTGCTGATCGTCGACGCCGAGACGGTGGGGTCGAAGGCTTCGGCCTTCGTGCGGCACAATCGCGACCGCATCCAGGTCACGCCGGTGCAGCTGCATACGGCCATGGTCGCGGCCGGCGACGAGGATGCCCAGACCGTGGCGCAGGTGTGCGAGCGCGCCGGGGTGAAGATCCTGCGCAGCCCGCCGGCGCTCGGCCGCTACGCCACCGGCGACACGATGGCGATCACGACCGTCCGCGCCCTGGTGAACCGGCGCTACGCCGCCGGTGCCAGGCGGGTGCTGGAAACTTGCGTGAAAGCCGGCTGCGCGCCGGTCTCGGCCGCGATGATCAAGGCCGTCGAGCACCTGCTGTTCGCGCCCGAATATGCGGGCGAGCTCAACGAGGCGCGGGTCGCGCTCGTCGTCTCCGCCAACATGTCGACCATCGAGAAGGAGGCTGAACGCTTCGCGGCAGAGCGCAAGGTGCCGCTTTGGCGGGCGCTGGCCAGCGTCATCTACATGAACCGGCGGAAGGCCAAGAATGCAGCCTGACGTCATCCAGCAGATGCGCGAGGAGATCGACCGGCTGCGGGAGCGCATCCGCGTGCTCGAGGCGGCGCTGGCGCCGGCGCTCGACATCCCGATCGAATACGGGCTGACCGCCACGGAGGGCCGGCTGTTCGCGCATCTCAGCGCCAGGCCGCAGGTGACAAAGCGCGGGCTTTACCTCGCCGCCTACGGTGACTGGACCGACGAGACGCCCGACGAGGCGGTGATCGAATCGCATGTGTGCAGGTTGCGACGAAAGCTGCTGCCGTTCGGTTTCCGGATCATCGGCGAGCGCTTCGCCGGCTACCGCCTCATCCAGCCCGGCGACAGGGGGGGGCGACATGCAGCCTGACCTCGTCCAGCGGCAGAACAACGAGATCGCCATGCTGCGCGAGCGCGTGAGGCAGCTCGAGGAGGCGCTTGCGCCGGCCGCGGTCACGGTGCCGCTGGAATGGGCGCTGACCGCGGCCGAGGCGCGCGTCTTCGCACATCTCACCACGCGCGAGATCGCCAGCAAGCAGTCGATCATGGCGGCCCTCTACAGCCTGCGGCCGGATCTGGACGAGCCGGAGATCAAGATCGTCGACGTCTTCATCTGCAAGATGCGCAAGAAGATTGCGCCGTTCGGGGTGAAGATCGTCACCGTTTGGGGCCAAGGCTACGCGCTCGTCGGCCGTGAAGACTATGCGAGGGCGGCATGACTCCCCGCCTGATTCACGGCCTCGCCGAGGAACATTGGCCGGCAAGGTGGCCGAGCGAAGCGTTGACATGATCTACGCCGATCCGCCGTTCGGAAACGAGCAGGTTTGGAGCGGCCGGTCCGGTTCGTTCGACGATCGCTGGAGCGATCGCGCCCCCTCGCAGGCCTCATGGGAAAGGTTGCGCGCTCATAACGTGGCCGGTGCTGCCGTGCTCGAAGTCGCGACGGCTAGCGCTGCTGCGCGCTCCTATCTCGGGGCCATGGCCGATATCCTGGTCGCCAGTCACCGCTGCCTGAAACCGACGGGAACGTTCTGGCTGCATTTCGACGACACGATGGGGGCGCATCTCCGACTGCTTTGCGACGTGGTCTTCGGGCCGCAACTGGCAATCGGGACGCTGTTCTGGAAGCGCACCCTCGGCGGCCACGCCAACGCGAAATCATTCGGGCGCGTGCATGACACCATCGCATGCTACGGACGCACCGAGGCCGCGCGCTGGCGGTTGTGGCGCATCGGCACCCTGGGTGGCGATCCCTTCGGAAGCGGCTTTAACCGGTTCCATGACTTTGCCGATGCGGCCCCACTCAACACTGGCAGCAATGAGCGTGTGGGCTATCCAACGCAGAAGCCCGTCGATCTGCTCGTGGAGATCATAAGGGCTGCGACGCGCCCGGGGGACCTGGTTGTCGATCCGACATGCGGCAGCGGGACCACGCTGGTTGCGGCTATGAAAACAGGCCGCCGAGCCATCGGTATCGATCAATCTGCTGATGCAATTGCAGCGGCCCGTAAGCGGATAAGCGGCCCGTCTACGAGCCAAGGTTCGCTCTTCGATTTCGCCGAGGTGGCGGCATGACGATCGACCTGCCGCCGCCCGACCAGATCAAGGCGCATCCGCTGGCCGAGCTGTTTCCGATGCTGCCGGAGCAGGAGATCGCCGAGCTCGCGGACGACATCGTGACCTATGGCCAGCGCATGCCGATCGTCATCTTCGAGAACCAGGTGCTCGACGGGCGCAACCGGCTTGCCGCCTGCCTGTTTGCGCAGGTCGAGCCGAGCTTCGTCGTCTACGATGGCGACGATCCGCTCGGCTTCGTGCTGTCGCACAATCTGCACCGGCGGCACCTTTCGCCCAGCCAGCGCGCCATGGTGGCGGCCTCCATCGTCGACTGGGAGGTCGGGCTCAACCAGCATTCGGCAGGGTCTGCAAATTTGCAGACCCACAAGGCGGCCGAGCGGCTGTCGATCAGCGAGCGGGCGGTGGCTGCGGCCAAGCGCATCCGCGAGCACGGCTCGGCCGAGCTGGTGCAGGCGATCCGCGACGGTCGCGTCTCCGTGCATGCCGGCGAGGCGCTGTCCGACCTGGCGCACGAGGCGCAGCGTGCCGCGCTCGCCGAGGAAGAGCGCGAGATCATCCGGCGGGCGAAGGAAATCCGGGCGGCCAGGCAGCAGCTGCGCCACGCCGAGCGGCTGGCCAACATGGAGCGGATCGCCTCGGCCGGGGCATCGCGCGCGCCGCAAAAGCTCGACCGGCTCTATGGCGTCTACTACGCCGACCCGCCCTGGAAATTCGACGTGCGCTCGGAAGAGACCGGGCGCGAGAAGAGCGCCGAGAACCACTATCCGACGATGACGACGGAGGAGATCGCGGCGCTGCTGGCCGAACTGATCGGCGGCGACACGCCGGCGGTGTTCTTCCTCTGGGCCACCAACCCGATGCTGCCCGACGCGCTCGACGTGCTTGAGGCCTGCGGCTTCACCTATGTGCATCACTGGATCTGGGACAAGGAAGTGGCCGGCACCGGCTATTGGGGCCGCGACCGGCATGAGCTGCTCCTGATCGGCCGTCGCGGCGACATCGCCTCGCCGCTGCCCGGCACGCAGCCGGAGACGGTGTTCCGGGTGAAGAAGGGCAGGCACTCGGCCAAGCCGGATGTGTTCGCCGAAACGATCGAAAAGCTGTTTCCGGGCGTGTCGCGGCTGGAGCTTTTCGCGCGGCGTGCGCGGCCGGGCTGGGATGCGTGGGGTTACGAGGCCGACGAGGCGGGCGGCGAGGCGGACCAGCCGGAAACGGCAACGCCGCCCGCCGAGGCGGTGCCGGCATGAACGTGTCAGATCGTCAGATGTTCTGGATTCTCGGCTATGAGCTCAACGCGTTCATGCCGCGCTCCGATGATCTTGAGTTTGACGCGAGCACCAACCGGGACGTTGAGCGTCCCTTCTATCGGACCATCTTTTTTTGCGAACATCTGGATCGAGACCCGCACACGGGGCGGTGGTTTGGTCCGGTCAAGCCATCCCGGAATAGTGAAATGGACGCCTTCCGTTTCCGGATTCACGGTTTGGAGCACCTGGAGCATTGGGTCTTGGAACTCGATGCTGCCAAAGACGGTCTGACCCTCGGCTGTAATGTCCTCGACTTCGATCGACCGGCGGTTCCAATTCGTGATGACCACATCCACCACCGAAAAACCTTCGTCGCTCTCCTCCAGCTCGACCGTCGGCAGGGCATCTCCGACGACGAATGCCGTCTGGCGGCGGGCCTCGCGCATTTGGCCGGCAAGGAAGGTGATGGTAGCGCCGGCGGCAATGGCCGCGGCCCAACCGCTGAGTGCTCCGATCCATTCGCGCAGGCAATCCGCCTCGCCAGCGACGCACCAGTCGGCGCGCACAATGGCGAAATCGGAAATGGCGAGAAAGGCAAAACCGCCCAATGCGGCGCCTCCGAGAAGAACGATGAAGTCGCCGGTGCCCATGTCGCGCATGCGGCGCTGAATAGCACAGCCGGCGTTTGCTTCGCGAGGGCCGCATGAACGCGACCGTCGCCGCGCCTCTCGATCCCTATCTCGATTTCCTCCGCGGCAAGATCAAGCTGGCCGAGCTCGCCGGCTTCCATGTCGAGCTGGACGAGATCAACCCGGCGCTCGCCCCACATTGCCGCGCGATCGTGAGGTGGGCCGCGGCCGGCGGCTGCCGCGCGATCTTTGCCAGCTTCGGGCTGCACAAGACCTCGATCCAGATCGAGCTCATGCGGCTGATCGGCAAGCGCTTCCGCGGGCCGCGCCTGATCGTGATCCCGCTCGGCGTGCGGCACGAGTTCTTCGCCGAGGTCGCGGAACGCTTCACCGGGGAGCATGCCGCGACGCTGCGCTTCGTGCGGCGCGACAGCGATATCGACTGGGCCGACGATTCCGTCATCTGGCTCGCCAATTACGAGAGCGTGCGCGACGGCAAGATCGACCTGTCGCGCTTCGTCGCCGCCTCGCTCGACGAGGCGGCAGTGCTGCGCGGCTACGGCACCAAGACCTTCCAGACCTTCCTGCCGCTGTTCGACAAGGTGCGCTTCAAGTTCGTCGCGACCGCCACGCCCTCGCCGAACCGCACCAAGGAGCTGATCCACTATGCTGGCTTCCTCGGCATCATGGACACCGGCCAGGCGCTGACGCGCTTCTTCCAGCGCAACTCGGAGACGGCCGGCGACCTGACGCTATACCCGCACAAGGTCGACGAGTTCTGGCTGTGGGTGCACAGCTGGGCCGTCTTCCTGCAGAGCCCGGCCGATCTCGGCTTTCCCGATGAGGGGTACCGGCTGCCGCCGCTCGAGGTGCGCTGGCACGAGGTGCCAATCGACCACTCCACCGCCGGCGTCGACCGCGACGGGCAAGGCCTGCTGTTGCGAAACACCGCGCTGGGCTTGAGCCAGGCCGCCGCGGCCAAGCGCGACAGCCTGCCGGCGCGGATCGAGAAGATGAAGGCACTGATCGCCGAGGATCCTGCGGCGCACCGGGTGCTGTGGCACGACCTCGAGGCGGAGCGCGAGGCGATCGAGGCGACGGTGCCCGGCGTGCGCTCGATCTACGGCAGCCAAGACCTGGACGCGAACGAAGAGAACGCCGTCGGCTTCAAGGAAGGGCGGTTCGCCTTCTTGGCCACGAAGCCGGAGATGAGCGGCGCCGGCAACAATTTCCAGAAACACTGCCACCACGCCATCTTCGTCGGCATCGGCTTCAAGTTTCACGACTTCATCCAGGCGGTGCATCGCATCGTGCGCTTCGGGCAGCATCACGCCTGCCGCATCGACATCATCTACTCGGAAGCCGAGCGGGAGGTGCGCAAGAGCCTCGAAGGCAAGTGGGCCGAGCACGATTCCATGATGGGCCGCATGGCGGAGATCATCCGCCGCTACGGGCTCGCAGGCCTGCCGGCCGAAGATTTGCTAACGCGCTCGATCGGGGTCATGCGGCGGGTCGAGGAAGGCCAGTTCTTCCGCGTCGCGCACAATGACGCGGTCGAGGAGGCGAAGCTGACGGCGGACGCGTCAGTCGGGCAGATCGTGACCTCGATCCCGTTCGCCAACCATTTCGAATATTGCGCCAGCTACAATGATTTCGGCCACACCGAAGACAATGGCCATTTCTGGCGGCAGATGGATTTCCTGACGCCGGAGCTCTACCGGATCCTGCAGCCGGGGCGGCTCGCCTGCATCCACGTCAAGGACCGGGTGCTGTTCGGCAACGTGACCGGCGAGGGCGTGCCGACCATCTCGCCCTTCCACGCCGAAGCGATCTTCCACTACCTCGCCCACGGCTTCCAGTATTTCGGCATGATCACCGTCGTCACCGACGTGGTGCGCGAGAACAACCAGACCTATCGGCTCAGCTATTCGGAGATGATGAAGGACGCCACCAAGATGGGCGTCGGCTGTCCCGAATACGTGCTCATCTTCCGCCGGCCGCAAAGCGACCAGAGCAAGGGCTATGCCGACCTGCCGGTGGTGCATGACAAGCCGCTGGTGATCGCCGCCGACGGCAGCCGGCAGCGCTGGAGCGACGGCGACAAGCGCAGCCAAGTGCCGGACAGCGGCTATACGCTGGCGCGCTGGCAGCTCGACGCGCATGCCTTCTGGCCGTCATCCGGCAACCGGCTCCTGACCACGGCCGAGCTGGTGAAGCTCGGCAGCAAGTCGACATCGGCTCTGTTCAAGCGCCTCTTCGAGGATGGCGGAGGCCCTTACGATTTCGCCGCACATGTGCGGCTCGGCGAGGAGCTGGCCGAGCGCGACAATCTGTCGAAGACCTACATGACGCTCGACCCGCCGTCGAAACATCCGGCGGTGTGGACCGACATCGTGCGCATGTTCACGCTGAACGGGCAGCAGGCGCAGAAGAACCTCGAGAAGCATGTCTGCCCGTTGCAGTTCGACATCGTCGACCGGCTGATCGAGCGCTACTCGAACCCGGGCGAGACGATCTACGACCCGTTCGGCGGGCTGATGACGGTGCCCTACCGGGCGATCCTGAAGGGCCGGCGCGGGCAGGCCTCGGAACTCTCCGCCACCTATTTCCATGACGGGCTCAATTACTGCCGCCAGGCCGAAGCCAAGGTCGCGGTGCCCGACATGTTCGCGGCGCTGGAAGCGGAGGCAGCGGCATGAAGCCCGACTTTTCGCCCGAGATGCTGCGGTTCTTCCTGCATGCGCGCTACCGCCATTCGGGCAGCGAGGCGCCGGCGGCGAAGGCGCTCAACTGGCTGCGCAAGGCGGCCGGCGTCGACGTCTACGACATGCGCGCGGCGATCGCCGGGCACCTGACCAGGGCCAAGCCGCGCGTGCGGCTGTGGGGCGCGCTCGGCCATGTGGTGGCCGACCATGGAATTACCCTGACGGATGATGGAGGGCAGCGCTGATGCGGGCCGGCTTCGACTGGCGGCGCTTTGGCCGCGACGTGCGCAAGGGCATTGCAGGGCGGGCGCTGAGGCCGCTCGCCGAAGAGGTGGGCGTAACTTCGACCGATCTCTCGCGCGCCTCATCCGGAACCAATGTCAGCATCGAGAAGGTGCTCGCCATGTGCGACGCATTCGGGCTCTCGGCGCGGCGCTATTACCAGAAGCCGAGCCCTGAAAAATCAGCACGTTGCACCTCCGCTCACGTGAAACAGGAGGCGCGCGCATGAACGGCTTGGCCGGTTTTCCAGCCCAGCAGGCGTGGGTGTGCGGGCTGTCGATCATGCAGCAATCGGTGCTGTTCGCCGCGGTGAGAGCGCCAGACGGCATCCGCAAGGATCATCCGGTCAAGGTGCTGTTGCGCTGGTACCGGCGCTGCGTCCTCGTCTCGGCCTTCGACGGCAAGGCCCTGACCGACCCCTTCGTCGGCGGCGGGGGCAGCTTCACCGGTCCCTACGACATGCACCACGCCGCGGCCTTCGACCCGGCGCTGACGCCGAGCGAGCGGCGTGCGCTCGCATATGGCGATGTCGCAGTCTGGGATCGGCTGCGGGTGAATTCGTTCGACGGGCAGCGGGACACCTATCTCCGTCACGTCGACGAGCTGCCGCACCACTTCCAGCTGCATTTCATGCATGCCGCCGAGATCGTCGGCTACAAGCATCCCGACCTGGCCATCAGGAACTGGTGGCGGGACTTTTACGAAGCGCTCGTGAACGACGCGCATCTGTTTCCCGAAACCGAGGAGCAGATGGATGAGCGGCTGAGCGACTGCGAGGCTGCGTGGCGCGCTCGTGAGTCGGTGGTGGCGCGATGAGCGGCGAAGCCCACTGCACCGACAGCCTGCTGCCGATCATCGCGCAGATGCACAATGCGGCCGACGACCGCGCACGCGCGGCGGTGCTGCTCGCCGTCTCCGATGCGATCCTGTGCAAATACCGGACTGTGTTCGACCAGGCCTGCCAGCGCGCGGCCTTCGACCTCGGCCGAAAATTCATCGAGATGCGGCGGGCCGAATGGTGTGCCAAGCGCGGGCGTGACGGACGGCATACCAATCCACTGTTCGAGCAGGTGCGGGCCGAGTTCGCTGCGTTTGCCGCGGGAGGCGCCTGAGCCATGGCGCGGGTCTCCTACGATCCGGAAGGCGACGTCAAGCTGCGGCGGGAGCGGGGCGGCCTGGATGCCGAGCTCAGCCGGATCTGCCGGCGCGAGGAAGCGCGCGCGCGAAAGTCGTGGAATGTGCTCAGCTCGCCCGACGCGCCGCTGCCGCCCGGGCGCCAGGCATCGGCGCCGCGCGACGAGCAGGCGGCGGCACTGGCGCTGATCCACGACGCTGTGCGCGCCGGGCAGCAGCAGATCGCCGCCGCGCACGCTGCGGCGAGAAAGCGAATCGCGGCCGCTCGCATCGAGGCGCAGGCGCTCCTCGCCACGCTGCCCGACTTCGCCGCGCTCGAGGCCGCGCCGGCGAAGCGCGGCAAGAGCGCCGGTCGCGCCATGCGCGAGGCTGCCGACCGGCGTGGCGTTCCGGTGGCGGCAATCATCAGCGCCTCGAAGAGCCCGGTGGCGAGGCTCGCACGCCTGGAGGCGGTTCTCGGTGTCGTGGACGCCTGCCCGGGGCTCTCCCGCGAGCAACTGGGGAAATTGTTCAAGCGCTCGGGCGAAACCTTCTCGCGGCTCTACCGTGAGGCGCTCGAAGCGCGGCGGAGAGGCGAGATATGAGCCTGCCGCGCGCCATGCATGTCGGACGGCAGCCGGACGATCCGCGCACACTGTTCGTGATCTTCGACCGCGAGCCGACCGACGACGAGATGGAAGCGGTGCACGCGCTGCTGCGCGAGGCGGCGGACGAGGGTGCGGGCCCAAGGCCCTTCGCGCCGCTCGAGGCCTATGCCGACGCGGAGACGGGCGGGAAGAACCATGCGGCCGAAGCCGCGATGAAATGCGGCGACCCGGCCTTCAAGCGCTTCCTGATGGAACGGCACGGGCTGGAAAGCCCGGCCACCGACGAGCGCGCCACGCAGAAGCTGCGCAGCCTGCTCGGCATCACCAGCCGGCGCGAGCTCAACCATGGCGGGCTGTCAGCTGAAGCCTGGGTGCGGCTGCGCCGGGAGTTCGAGGCGTGGAGGCGCGCGGGATGAAGCGGGACCGTGCCTTCCTGATCTTCTACGCCCGCGTGCTCTTGCGCGAATGCGCAGCCCGGCGGGGCAGCAATGACTTTTACTGGATGCTGTTCGACGGTGCGCAACGGGCGCGACGTGAAGTCAAGGCGCTGTCGCGTCAGCCGCGCCAGCTCCGTCTTTTCGGGGAGGTCGCGGCTTGAACGCACAATTCATGCTCGAAGCCCCGGCCCAGAGGGGCAAGCCGCTGCCGTGCCTGCCGGCGCGCGGGCGCATGCGGCCGGGCAGGCAGCATCGGCTTCCAGTCGCCCCGCCGCCTCTTTGCGGCCCGCGCAAGGTGGCCGTGGTCGACAGCTTCGCCGGCGGTGGCGGGGCATCGAACGGCATCGAGCTGGCGCTCGAAATCCTGTCGCGCATGGGCCTGCTGCCGGCCGGGCACGACACGCTGGTGCACTACGCCATCAACCATGACGAGCCGGCGCTCGCCATGCACGAAGCCAACCATCCGCGCACCAAACACCTTCCCCACAATGTGTGGAAAGTGTCGCTGCGCGAGATCCTGGGCGACAATTTCTTCGGCCTGCTCTGGCTCTCGCCGGACTGCCGCGACCATTCGCCGGCCAAGGGCGGCCCGATCACCTCGCGCTCGGTGCGCGATCTTGCCTGGGTGCTGGTGCGCTGGCTGAAGGAACTGCCGGACTGGCAGCGGCCATGGTGCATCTTTCTCGAAAACGTTCCGGCCTTCTCCAAGTGGAGCCCGCTGGTCGAGCGGGCCGACGGCAAGGGTTACGAGCGCGACAGGAGCCGCGAGGGCGAGATATTCCATCGTTTCGTGCGCACGGTCTGCAAGCAGTTCGGCTATTCGGCCGGCTGGCACGAGGAGATGTCCTGCCGGCACGGCGACCCGACCATCCGCAAGAGGCTCTACCTGGTGTTCCGCCGCGATGGGGAGCGGGTCGAGTTTCCCGACCAGACGCACGGCGACCCGAAATCTGAAGCCGTGAAATGCGGCAAGCTCAAGCCCTGGCCCGTCGCCGCCGACATCATCGACTTCTCGCTGGACTGCCCGTCGATCTTCATGACCAAGGCGGAAGCCCGCGATTATACACGCCGGACCGGAAAGCGGCTGATCCGGCCGCTCGCCTTCAAGACCGACGCGCGGCTGGCCAAGGGCGTGAAGCGGCATGTGATCGATGCCGGCGACGAGGCCTTCGTGGCGACCTGCAACCATGCCGGCGACGGGTTCCGCGGGCAACCGCTCGGCGAGCCGTTCGCCACCGTCGCCAGGGCGCGGGACGCGCACGGTCTCGTCCTGCCGCACGTTGCGGTGTTTCGCGGCGACAGCGACGGCAGGCCGGTGACGGCGCCGGCGCCGACCGCGACGGCCAACAGCTTCATCAAGCGGCCTGGCGGCGCCTCGCCTCTGGGCGTGGTCGAGACGTCGGCGGTGCCGTTCGTCAGCCGCGGCCAGCATGGTGGCGGCAACCGGCCGGCCGGCGAGCCGCTGCACACGATCGCCGCGTCTGACGGCGACACCAACCAGATCGCCCAAGCGGTGATCGCTCCCTTCGTGGCTGTCCAGAACAATGACACGAAGCCGGACGGCGCGCAGTATCACCGGGCGGGCCGGGCTGTGACACAGCCGCTGGGAGCCGCGACGACATCGCCGACGCATTCGCTCGCAGTGCCCTATCTGGTGCCTCGCTACGGCGAGCGTGAGGGGCAGGAGCCGCGATCGCTCCCGATCGACCGGCCGATGCCGACCCCGGTGCCGGACGGCAACCAGGGCAGCCTCGCGGCCGTCTATCTGGCGCAGCACAATACGGGTGAGGAAGGGCACTCGGCCGGCCGTCCGGTCTCGACCATCGTGCAGAAGGGCTGCACGCAAGGCGTCGTCGCGGCCTCGATCGTGGAGATGCACGGCCGCTCGGACGCGCGCCCGGCCGGCGATCCGCTTTCGGCCGCCACCGGCACCAGCGCGCACGGTTTGATGGCGGCGCACATGCTGTCGCTGAAGGGCAGCGATCGCCGCGACGGGCCGTGCACCGATGCGCACGATTCGATCTGTGCCGGTGGCCAGCACTCCGCCGTGGTGACGCTGCCGCTGGTGACGGCGTACTTCGGTCAAAGTGTCGCTTCGCCGGCCGATGAACCGCTGGGGGTCGCGGGAACGAAGGACCGCTTCGCGGCGACTCAAGTCGAGGCGGCCGTTCCGCCGCTCTCCGAGCGACAGCTCGCCCGCGCCCGCCAGGTCGCGGAGTTCCTCCGCTTCCACGGCTGCTGGGACGGCGGCGACTTCGTCACCGTCATCATCCGAGGCGTCACCTTCATCATCGTCGACATCGGAATGCGCATGCTCACGCCGCGCGAGCTCGCACGCGCGCAGAGCTTCCCCGATTCCTACGTGCTTGACCCGATCGTGAACGGAAAGAGGCTCTCCGAGACCGAGCAGCGCCACAAGATCGGCAACTCGGTCACGCGCTTCACCGCCGCGGCGCACATCGTCGCCAATTACCGCCCGCCGCTGTCATGGGGCGAGCAGGAATATCGGGAGGCGGCTTAGATGATTAATCGGCGGGTTCATTCGCTCGACGAGCCTGAGGCTTTTGCCATTGCCACGCGCCTGACGGCGCAGGGCCAGGAAGAAGGTGCCATCCCGCGCGATCGCGCGCCGCTGACCGGATGTGAAGACGCCTTCTTCGCCTATGAGGGCGGTACAGTCGTCGGCTGCGCAGTGTTCTGGAATCCGGAAGGGCGGCCGTTCCTCTACCTCGACATCCTGTTCGTCGCGCCGGAGCACCGCCGGCGTGGCCTGGGTGCTGGGCTCCTGGACGCGGTTGCGGCGGAAGCCGCTGAGCTGGGTCTGACAGAGATCCATTTCGGCACGATGCTCGCTAATGCGCCGATGCAAGCGCTCGGCCGGAAAGCCGGCTTCGAGACGAAATACGTTGTCATGGTGCGCACGCTTGTGGGTGCCGGGGTATGACCTCGATCGCCGATTTCGCCGCGTTCCGCGCCTCGCCCAAGAGCAAGAGTGACAAGGTCGTCAGAGATGAGGCACTGCAGCCGAATGGTGTTGCCGGCCGGCTCAAGCCGCTGGAAAACACATTCTTCCGGTACAAGCAGATTGCAGGGATCGACCTTACCGATTGCCTGGTCGAGCGCCTCAGCCCGATGCGGATTCGCATCTGGGAGCCGCTGCTGACCAAGGCACCTTCGCCACCCAAGGCGGCGCCCTTCTGCTGCTACATCCAGACGGTCATCTTCTACCACTTCCCGCACATCCTGCAGCTGCGGAAGAGCTATTGGCGCGACGCTTCCGGGATCCTGCGCGAGGGCAAACGCGGGTTCGAGGAATGGGACCAGATCAAGACGCGTTTGACGTCCGACGACGTCGTTGAGTTCGAGGGTGAGCGTTATGTGGTCAATGGTGGGCAGGTTCTCTGGAAGCGCAGTCGCTGGTGGATGCTTCGCGGCGCCAGACGCGAGGAACGGCAGCGATGAGCGAATCTTCACGCGCTTGGAGCTGGCGCCACGCCTTCGCCTCGTCGGACCTGCCGGCCACGACCAAGGCCGTGCTGCACACGCTCGGCATGTTCATGAACGAGCTCGGCGAAGGCTGCTACCCCTCCGTCGCCGATATCTGCCGCTATAGCGGACTCGACAAGAAGACGGTGCTGAAGCACCTCGCTGTGGCGCGGGAGGCGGGCTGGATCGGCATCGGCCAGCACGGCTATCGCGGCCAGAAATGGAAGCGCAGCGAATATGTGGCGCGCTGGCCCTCGCGCGATCTCGATGCGCCTTGCCTGCCCTTCGACGACGAGCAAGAGGCGGGGAGCGGCGGCGCGACAGGGACAGAGGAAGACCCCGAAAAAGGTGGTGGCGCTACTCCACCACCTTCCGACGCCGGCGAGGTGGTGGAATCCAGGGGTGAAGGTGGTGGAATTGAGGGGTCGAAGGTGGTGGAGCAGCTCCACCAGGATAAGACCAGTCCAGTAACCTCTCCAGATACCAGTCCAGTTGAGAAAGAGCGCGGGCGCGAGGAAAATGGTCCAGAAGGGCTGACCAAGCGCGCCGAGGCGCTGTTCTACGCCACGTTCAAGCACTGGAAGCGCTTCGACGTCTCGCCGAAGCCGCCGATGCTGGCGGCATGGGGCAAGCTCAGCTGGGCCGAGATGGAGGAATGCGCGCCGACGGTGCCGCTCTTCCTCGAGCAATGCCGAAAGGATGGCGTCTCGCACCCTTGCGCGGTGGCGACCTTCATCGGGCAGGCCATGTGGAAACCGTTCATCGAGGCGGCACGCAATTCAGGGCCGAAGGCCGAGCCGGTCGAGGCAAAACCGCTCGGCAAGGCGTGGATGGCGCTACGGCTGAAGGCCCTGCTCGGCGGGCCGGTGGCGACGGTCTCGACCAAGCTCACCAGCTTCGAGGAAAAGCTCGTCCTCGACGGCAAGGCCAATGCCGATGAGCTGAGGCGCGACAAGCTCGCCCAGGTCGGCTACCCGGCCGTGAACCGGCTGCACGACCAGCTGCGCTTCCGCACGGTGGCGATCGTCGATCCGACGCTGGCAGAGCTCGCCTCTGGCTTCGTGCCGGTCGAGGTCGGCAGTGCGACCTGGCTCGCCTGGAAGGACCTGCATGCAGCGCGCGGCTGGCCGTGGCTGCCGGATCTCGGATGGATCAAATGGGTCTACTTCCCGGCCGACGGAGCGGACGGGTTGCATGCCTTCGAGCAGGCGCTGAAGGGCACGGAAACGGGGAAGGCAGCATGATGGTCGATCGGGTGGGTAAGAGCGAACGCGTCTGGCTCGATCGCGCCGGCCAGCCGATCGAGGCGGCACCTCGGCTGGCGTTCGTGCAGCGGCAGCAACAGCTGACCCGTCGCGGCCAGGCACTGCTCGCTGCGGCCGGAGAGGTTGCTCCTGAGAGGCGGTGGTATGTGGTGCGCGTCGCACCAGGTCAGGACAAGGCTGTGGACAATTCGCTCGCTGAAGCCGGCATCGATCGGTGGATGCCGGAGGAGAAGCGTGTCGTGAAGCGGCGCGTCGCCGGCGGCCGGATGGTCCGGAAGGACGAGATGCGGCCCTGCCTGATCGGCTATGTATTCGTGCACATCGTATCGTGCCCGGAGCATTGGCACGGCATCAAGAAGATCGACGGCTGCCTCGACGTGCTCGGCGGGATGGAGCGGCCTTGGCCCGTGCTCGAAAAGGAGTTTGCCGAGCTGCGCGATCTCTTCGGGCTGTCGCCCAAGGCGCGCGAGCGAGTGCTCGCCGAGCGGGTGAAACAGGCCATGGCGCTAGAACCTGGTGATCCGGTGAGGGTCACGGCGGGGCAGCTCGCCGGCCGCACCGGCGACTATGAGGGCGAGGATGGGACGTTCCGGGCATGGGTGATGATGAGCCTGTTCGGTGGGCGCGTGCCGGTCAGCGTCCCTCTTGCGGATATCGAGAGAATCGGCGTAGCCACTGCGCCCCAGGACGAGTCGACAGAGCGCGGCAGGCCATCATAGCCCAGCCAGTGCCATCGGCCCCAGGCGAAGCAGGGTTTGAAGCTTCGCCGCATTGGAAGCGATTCCCGAAGTGGCAAAGTTGCGGACGCTGCAGTCGCGTGTGTTGGCGCGTGACCTGCGCAAGGTGAAGGTAGCGCCGAAGCGCGCCGACCCGGAGCTGCAGACGCCCGAGCATCGAGCCTGGAGCCTGGCGGTCCGCAATCGCGCAGGGTGGCGTTGTGAATGGGTGGAGGACGGCAAGCGCTGCACCCGCTCCAAGGCCAACGGCGATCAGATGCTCGCCGATCACATCGTCGAGCGCAAAGACGGCGGCGACCCGCTCGATCCGAAGAACGGTCAGTGCCTCTGCAACCCGCACAACACGTCGAAGGGCATCCGCGCTCGAGCAGCTCGGATGGGGGTGGGGGGTCCAAATCTCTAGCAGGCCTTGGGGGGTCGCAC
>Ga0196964_10000092_pt1 | contig 63873 bp, 124 predicted proteins | sample S1_10metaG_FD_148615 | JGI IMG/M metagenome (GOLD analysis project Ga0196964, IMG submission 148615) | Soil microbial communities from Anza Borrego desert, Southern California, United States - S1_10 | ecosystem: Environmental > Terrestrial > Soil > Desert | place: USA: California | collected...
GGGGTCTCGCTGGTCGGGCAGGTTCAGAAGTTCGTCGACCCGCTCGCGCAATGTGAGTAGGGAGCTCTGTGCTGCGCAAGGCAGCGGAGGAGTGATTGCCAATGCCTAAGGGTGGAGCCAGGGTCAACTCCGGGCCGCCGCCGGACCCGAATGCACTGCGTCGTGATCGGCCATCAGACAAGGATGGTTGGACACTCCTGCCGGCGAATGGTTATACCGGTGAGGTGCCGGGCTGGCCGTTACTCGAGGACATCACGATGGCCGCCGAGCGGGACCTTGCTTTGGAGAAGGCCCAAAACATCACTGACGAGTTGGCCGCCCTGGATGTGGGACGGGAGCGGACGCAACTTCAGCGCAAGCTGGAGGCGACCAACCGCGTGATCGCGATCTTGGATCGCCGGCTCGACGCGCAGCGCGAGTTGGAGACCGCAGTGTGGTCTGCCATGTGGCGCACGCCGCAGGCCGCAGTGTGGATCAGGCAGGGCTGGATTCGCGACGTCGCCCAGTACGTTCGGCACAAGGTGCTCGGCGAGTTGGGGTCGATCAACGACGCCAAGGAGGCCCGGCAGTGGTCGGACCGGCTTGGTCTGAACCCGGCAGCGATGTTGCGGAACCGGTGGCGGATCGCGCCGGACGAGGTCGGCGCGAAGCGAACCACAGCGGCAGATTCGGGTCGGAGGTCGGCGCGCGACCGGTTCAAGGTCGTCCGAGATGGCGGAGCGTGAGCCTGAGTACGTCGTCGACTTCCCGACGCTGTTCGTCGCGGTCGATTGGATCCCCCAGCACTGTGTGATCCCGGACGGCTTCCGCAAAGGCGAGCCTTACGAGCCGTACTCGTGGCAGGCGTGGTGTTACCTGAACTTCTACCGGGTGAAACCAACAGCACGGTGGGTGCCCGACAACCCCATCCTGGCGCCGGCGTTCTACTACCGGCGCTCTCAGATTGTCCTTCCACAGAAGGCGGGCAAGGGCCCGTACACCGCTGCGCATGTGTGTGTGGAGGGTGTAGGGCCGGCGCTGTTCGCGGGCTGGGCCAAGGCCGGCGACCGGTACGACTGCCGGGATCATGGCTGCGGTTGCGGCTGGTTGTACGAGTATGAGCCGGGCGAGCCAAAGGGCATGCCTTGGCCGACTCCATTGATCCAGATCACCGCGTACAGCCAGGAGCAGACGGACAACGTCTACGACGCCCTGCGTCCGATGATCGACAACGGTCCGCTGGCGGAGTTGGTCCCGAAGACGGGTGAGGAGTTCATCCGCCTGCCGAACGGCGGTCGGATCGACGTGGTCACGTCGAGCGCACAGTCTCGCCTCGGCCAGCGCGTGACGTTCGTGCCGCAGGATGAGACTGGACTGTGGACCGAGACGAACAAGATGGTCAAGGTCGCCGAGACGCAACGCCGCGGCCTGGCTGGCATGGGCGGACGCGCCGAGGAGACGACGAACGCGCCGGACCCATCGGAGCAATCGGTGGCGCAGCGGACCCTCGAGTCGAACGCGAAGGACGTCTTCCGCTACCACCCGCAGGCTCCGAAGGGGCTCTCCTACAAGGACAAGCGGGAGCGCCGAAGGATTCACCGTTTCGTGTACGGGGACTCGCTGCGGGAGAACGGCGGTCACATCGACCTCGACTCGATCGAGGCTGAGGCCGCCGAGTTGCTGGAGAAGGATCCGGCGCAGGCCGAGCGGTTTTTCGGAAACCGTGTCGTTTCCGGCACTGGTAGTTGGTGCGACGGGATGAAATGGGAAGCGCGGAAGAACGTCCGGTTGGTCCCGGACGGCGCCCAGTTAGCGCTCGGGTTCGACGGCTCCGATGTGGACGACTGGACCGCGATCCGGGCCGAGACGCGGGACGGCTACCAATTCACCCCGACGTTCGGCCCCGATGATCTGCCGACCATCTGGAATCCCGCCGACTACGGCGGGCAGGTGCCGCGTCTAGAGGTCAATGCGGCGGTCGACGAGCTGTTCTCGCGGTTCAGGATCGTGCGGATGTACTGCGATCCGCCGTACTGGGAGACCGAGGTCGACGAGTGGTCTGCTGAGCACGGTGAACGTGCCGTGTTGCGGTTCGCCACGAACCGCGTGGTGCAGATGCATGCCGCAGCGGAACGACTCCTGACCGACGTGGTCAAGGTTGACTCGCCGTTCAAACACGACGGGTGTGCCATCACCGGCGACCATGTGGGCAACGCGCGGAAGGCCGCGCGGCCGAACCGGCGATACATGCTGGTGAAGGCCAGCGAGAGCCAGAAGATCGATGCGTGCGTGACGTCGATCCTCGCCCACGAGGCCGCTTGCGACGCGACGGCGGCTGACCTGTGGCAGTCCGAGTCGCTTATCTACACCGGCTCTTCGACAAGATTGGCCAGGAGGTGAGCAGGTGACTGCCTCCCTGGCGCTGAGCGAGCCGGTGATGTCCGACGACGCGAGGGCCGCGGTCGCCAAGCTGAACCGGCTGGCGTACGAGTTGACGCAGCGGGAGAAGCTGGTCCGCCAGCGGCTGGCCTACTTCCGGGGCGACCATCCACTGAAGTACGCGTCTCCGGAATTCCGGAACTACTTCGGTGAGCGGTTCAAGGGGTTCAACGACAACTGGGTGGCGCCCGTCATCAACGCCCCCACCGAGCGGATGAATCTCCTCGGGATCCGGTTGGACGATGAGGAGCGGGGCGTCGACCCCGATCTCGAGCGGGTGATGCGCGCCAACGACGCCGACCGGGGCGCGTCGGAGTCGTTCGTCATCACACTGGCCGCGGGGCGGTCGTTCGCCACGGTGTGGGGGGACCCGGACGACGACAACACCCCGGTGGTGACATTCGAGCGGCCGGATCAGGCGATCGTGGAATACGGCAGCCGTCGGCAGCGCATCGCTGGGCTGTGGCTGTGGCGGGACGACACATACGAGTACGCCACCGTCGACTTCGACGGCGCGCTGTGGAAGTTCCAGCGCTTGGCCTACACCGGCGATGGTCGCCTCAGGTCGGGCCTGGTCGTGCCTTCCACCGCCGTGGGCGGCTGGCAGCCACGGCAGCCAGCCTCTGACGACACGTGGCCGGTCGTGAACCCGATGGGCGCGGTGTCGCTGGTGGAGTTGCCCAACCACTCGCTGCTGGACATGGACAATCCCATGTCCGACATCGACGGTGTAATCGCCATGCAGGACGCGATCAACCTGATCTGGGCCTATTTGATCAACGCTCTGGATTACGCGAGTCTTCCGCAGCGGGTTGTGACGGGCGCGGAGATTCCGAAGATTCCCGTCCTCGACGAGAACGGCCAAGTCGTTGGCCAGCGTCCGCTCGAGTTGGACACGCTGATCAAGGAGCGGATCCTGTGGATTCCCGGCCAGAACGCCAAGATCGCCGAGTGGTCGGCCGCCGCGCTGGACGTGTTCTCGGCGGTGATTGAGCGGGCGATCGAGCACATCGCCGCGCAGACCCGCACCCCACCGCACTATCTGATCGGCAAGATCCAGAACGTGGCGGCGGAGGCATTGACCGCTGCCGAGACCGGGTTGGTGTCGAAGACTGCGGAACGCACAACCTACCTGAATCCGGGGATCAAGGAGATCTACCGGCTGATCGCCCTCGCCAAGGGCGACGAGGCGAAGGCGGCAGCGGTCCGGTCCGGCAAGGTGATCTGGAAGGACTTCCAGTTCCGCGGCATCAGCCAGCTGGTCGACGCGCTATCGAAGCTGAAGGACATGGGATTCCCGTTCGAATGGCTCGCCGAGCAGTACGGCCTGGAGCCGCACGACGTGGAGCGGGTCAAGCAGATGCGCCAGGCCGAGCAGGCGCAGGACCCGGTCGCGTCGATCGCACGCGACCTCGCCAACAGCGGGCTCCCCTCGGCCCGGTCGTCTCCTGAGGAATGAGCGCGACGTCGGTCGCCGAGGATCACCACCGCGACCGGGCCAGGCTCGCCAAGGGCGCCACCGCCGACGCGCTCGAGCGGTGGCGGACGGTGTCGCCGCAGCGAATCGCGGCGTCCTGGATGGACGCACTTCCCGGACTGTTCGTCGTGGTGATGGCGGCACAACTGGCTGCGGCTCGGCAGGCCGAGCCGTACACGGCGGAAGTCCTCTCGCAGCAGGGGATGGACCCTAAACCGACAGGCTTGGTCGCCCCCGAACAGTTAGCCGGTGTCGCTTCGGACGGTCGACCTCTGCTGTCACTGCTGGCGGCACCTGCGCCGGCTGCGCTGGCGGCGCTGTCGGCAGGCGAAGGCATCGACCGTGCACTTGCGGCAGGGCTGGCGGTCTTGGACATGATCGTCCGAACGCAGGTCGCCGACGCGGGCCGGGCCGCTGACGCTGTCGCCGCTGTGAGTCGTCGTGAGGTCACCGGCTACGTACGGATGACCGTCGGAAAGACCTGTGCCAGGTGTGCGATCCTGGCCGGCCGCTGGTACCGGTGGTCCAGAGGGTTCAGGCGTCATCCGCGGTGTGACTGCGTGATGGTCCCCTCGCGGGAGTCGTACGCCGACGACATCCGACTGGACCCGACCCGCCTGTTTGAGGCGGGACGGATCACGGGACTGTCGCAACGAGACCAGGAGGCGGTCCGGCTCGGAGCGGATCTGGCGCAGGTTGTGAACGCCAATCGCGGCATGTACGTGATGGCCGGCCAGAGATTCACAACCGAGTCCACCACAAGGAGCGGCTCTGGCCCACGGGTGCGGCTCATGCCAAGCCAGATCATCGCCGCCGCCGATGACCGGGACGAAGCAGTCCGTCTGCTCCGTCTCCACGGCTACATCCGCTAACCCCCAGCGCGCAAGGCGCCGGGGTTCCAGATCCCGCAAGGGGACCAGGAGAGAACCCATGTCCGAGCAGGACGAACTCAACACCGACGCCGCCGTGACGGAGGTCGAGCAGCCCGGCGAGAGGCACGACGCCACCGAGGAGGACGAGGACCCGGAGGGCGCCGAGCAACTCGGTGACGCCGGCAAGAAGGCACTCGACGCGATGAAGGCGCGACTGCGCGACGAGCGCCGCAGGCGCCGCGAAGTCGAGACCGAACTGGCAGACCTGAAGAAGCCCAAGCCCACGGCGAGTCCAGCCAAGTCCGAAGCGAACGGCGAAGCAGATGCTCCGGATCCCGCCGAACTGCGCCGTGAACTCGAAGCCGAAGTGAAGGCCCAACTCGAGGGCGTAGCCCGGCGTGAGCGGGTGCTGGACAAGATCGAGGCCAAGGCTGCCAAGTCCTTCGCTGACCCCACCGACGCAGTGACCCTGCTGCGCGACAAGACCGATGACTTCCTCGATGACGACGGGAAACCAGATCTCGAGGCCATCCAGGACGCCCTGAAGCAACTCCTGGAGAACAAGCCCTACCTAGGCGTGGCTGCGCAAGGCGGCACGAAGCGGTTCCAGGGCACAGGTGACGGCGGCGCAAAGCCACCGAAGCCGGCACGTCCGAAGAGCCTCGACGAGGCCGTCAAAATGCGACTGTCCAAATAGGAGGACAACATGCCTGTGACTCTGGCTCAGGCGCAGCTCAACACCCAGGATGACATCGACTTCGCCGTCATCGACAACCTGCGCCGCTACTCGTGGCTGCTGGACCAGATCGTCTTCGACGACACGGTCTCGCCGGCCACCGGCGGTGGGTCGCTGGTCTACGGCTACACCCGGCTGCTCGCTGCTCGTGCGGCCGCGTTCCGGCCGTTCAACCAGGAGTACAGCCCAGCCCTGGCGACCAAGGAGCGCAAGACCGTCACGCTGCACCCGCTGGGTGGCGCGTTCGAGATTGACCGCACCCTCGCGCGACTCGGCGCCGCCTCGTCCAACGAGGTCACCTTCCAGATGCAGCAGCTGCTCACCTCGGTCCGAAACACCTTCCAGAACGAACTGATCAACGGCGACATCGCGGTGAACGCCGACGGCTTCGACGGCCTCGACAAGTCCCTGACCGGCACGTCGACGGAGTACAACCCGCTCAACGAGGGTGTCTCCGCGGGTTACGTCGACTGGACCCCGGGCACCGTCAACACCCAGGCCCTGGCAATGGCGGCGCTGGACAAGCTGGACGACTTCCTGTCCCGCATCGTCCCGTCCACCACCGGTGGTGGGGATCTGGGCACCCCGGGTGCTCTGCCGCCGGGGGTGAAGGCGATCCTGGGCAACACGAAGTCCATCACCCGGGTTCGGGCCCTGGCCCGGTGGGCGGGCATCTACACCGCCGAGAAGGACGACGTGGGCCGCAAGGTCGAGATGTACGGCGACTGGGTCCTGCAGGACATCGGCGACACCGCCACCGGCGCCTCGCCGATCATCCCGATCGAGACCCGCGACCCCGACGCCGGCGGCGGTGGTGGCAACATCACCGGCCTGACCGACATCTTCGCCGCAACGTTCGGCCTGGATTCCCTGCACGGCGCCTCGGTGGCCGGCGTTCCGCTGGTGCAGACCTGGATGCCGGACTATACCGTCTCGGGTGCGGTCAAGACCGGCGAGGTCGAGATGGGCCCGGTCGCGGCGGTGCTGCGCAACACCAAGTCGTGTGGCGTGTTCCGCAACATCAAGGTGCAGTGATGCCTAGATTCAAGGTCACCGCTCCCGAGCATGGGTTCACCGGCGAGTCGGCCGGCGTGTACTTCAAGGACGGCGTGGCCCACGTGGACGCCGCAGACGCCGCGCAAGCCGCGGCGCTGCAGTACTTCCGGCGCCGCGGTTACGGCGTGGAGTCCGCCGACCCGTCACAACCCGCTGCGGAAGACGACGCATCGCCGGCCCGACCGAAGGACTACGCCGCCAAGGCCGAGTGGGTCGCTTACGCCGTCACCCAGGGTGCCGACCCGGATGAAGCCGAGGCGATGACCAAGGCGGAACTCGTCGACCAGTACGGCAAGACTTCGAACGAGGAGGAACTCTCGTGACCCAGCTCGGCCTCTATGCCCGCAACGTGCGGGACGCCCTCGGCTACCTCAACGCCGCCGACCCGCCCAACCCGGAGCTGTTCCACCGCGCGAACCTGCCCCGCTTGGGACTCTACGACTCGGCCGGCGACACCAACCACGCCGCGCTGGCCACAGGGGTCATGACGTCAGTGCCGCTCTTCCTTGTGGCCGGCGACCTGATCACGAACCTGTCGTTCGTGTCCGGCAACACCGCCGCTGGCACACCGACCGCATGGTGGTTCGCGCTGTACGACACCCAGTCCACCCCGGCGCTGATCGCGCAGACCGCCGACCAGACCTCCACCGCGTGGGCCGCGAACACGGTCAAGACCCTGGCGCTGTCCACCGCCTACCGGGTGACGACAACCGGCGTCCACTGGGCGGCGATCAACGTCACCGCGACGACTGTGCCGACCCTGGTGGGGTCGTTCGGGGTGAAGCCGATCCTGACCGGTGAGCGCAACCTGTCGCAGTCGTCGGGCTCCAGCCTCACGACCACCGCGCCGGCGACGATCGCGTCCCCGACGGTGAAGAACTTCGTGCCGCTCGTGGTCGCGAGCTGACCGATGGACACGCTGGCGACGACAGGCGACCTGGCGATCCGCAACATCGACACGTCGAACCTGCCGCTCGCCGAGGACATGCTCGCCGTCGCCAGCGCTGCCATCCGCGATGCCGCTGGTTCGCCGATCAGCCAAACCATCTCGACCATCAGATACGACGGCTGGCTGCGCGATAAGCACATCCGACTGTCCGGGCCACCGATCATCTCCGTGTTCAGCGTCACCATCGACGGCGACATGGTCACGGATTGGCGCCTGCAGGCGGACGGCCGATTGTGGCGGTGCTCAGGGTGGGGCGTGGACGACGGGCCTGCCGATGTCCGGGTCATGCAAGAGCATGGACTCCCGGTCGTACCGGAGTGGACCGTCGAACTCGTGTGCCAATTGGCTAGCACGGGAATCGCAGCAGCGCTCGAGGGCTACCCGTCCCATGCGGGCATTGAGTCCGAGCAGACACCCGAATACTCGGTGGCCTATGCCAGGGGCGCGGACGCCATCAACGCGATGGAACTCCCGGAGCGGACGCGGATCCGACTCGCGTCGATGTTCGGCGGCTCGGCCGCCACTGTGACTACGAGGAGCTGACATGTCCGAATCCGCTGTAGCCGTCGTGCGGGATCGGGACGGCACCGTGCATTACGCCGCCCGCAGTTCACAATTCGTCCAGAACGGACTCGCTGACGGCAAATTGATCGACGTGGAGGCCGAGCGTGAAGATTCCGCCGATGCCCCGGACAGTGACAGTGGAGACACCAAGTCCTCCCGTCGTCGACCCCACAACCGGACTGGCGACAAGTCCGGCCCCGACAACGACTGAAACCCGGGCCTGGCTGGGCCAGCAGTCCGTCACCGAGGTGAGCAAGGCGTCGGAGAACACCGCCACCCAGCACACCTCGATCAGCACCCACACGCTGCTGTGCCCGCTGTCGGTGCCGCTCACCGCCGACTCCCAGGTGGTTGACGAGCACGGCAACCGCTACCGGGTCCTCGGCACCCCGGCATCCCGCCCCGATCACCGTCCACAGTGGCGCGCCGCCGCGCTGCAACTCATCTCCGACATGCAATAGGAGCTACCGATGGCGCTGTCCACCAGCATCAATCTGAGCGTCAAGGCGCTGCTCACCGGCGTCACCGACCTCGCGCAGACGGTGTCGCCGCACATCCTGAACTTCGCCACGTCGTGGGCGTCCGGTGTCGGCGCGAGCCAGGCGGACGTCGTGTGGGGTGACGAGCGCACGATCGCCGCATCCGGCACCGACGACCTGGATCTGGCCGGTTCCCTGACCGGCGCTCTGGGCACGGTCACCTTCGCGCGAGTCAAGCTGATCGTGGTCACGGCGAGCGCCGCGAACACCAACAACGTTGTGGTCGGTGCCGCCGCGTCGGCGCAGTTCGTTGGGCCGTTCGGCGCGAACACGCACACGATCGCCGTTTCGCCGGGTGGGGTGTTCGTCATCGGCAACCCGTCGGCCGCGGGCTGGGCGGTCACCGCGACGTCGGCGGACCTGCTGCGCATCGCGAACTCCGCCGGTGGCACGGGTGTCACCTACAAGATCCTGATCATCGGCGGGGCCAGCTGATGGCCGCCCGGGTCACCATCTTCCGCGAGGCGGCGATCCGGGAAGCTGTCCGGATCTCCACGCAGGAGCGGACCCGGATCGCGAACGAGATTGCCGCGGACGCCCGAGCAACCGCCCCGGTGGTGTCCGGCGCCTACCGAAACGGTATCGCCGTTGAGTTTGACGGCAACCAGGTCCGCGTGGTCGACCAGGACGACACGGCCATCCACAAGGAGTACGGCACCGGCGACACCCCGGCGCACGCGGTGCTCACCGACGCGGCCCGCAAGCGCGGCACGTACACCGGAACCCAGCCGCGAGGCCAACGCCGGTAGGGAGGTCTCATGGCTCCCCTGCCCCCGGTCCGCCACATCGCCCGCGACCTGCTGCTGACTCAGCCGGTGTTCGCGGGCCTCATCCAGCCGGATCGGATTGTCTTCAAGCAGCCGGCCGACGTCACGGCACCGTTCGTGGTCATCCAGGTGCCGGGAAACAACGCCATCTCCGGGGACAACGTGGCCTGGTCGCCACTGGTGCAAGTGGACGGCTACGCCCCCGCCAGTGACCCGGCCGCCGACGACGTCGCCTGGGAATTGGCCGCGGCAGCCGCCGAGGTTTTCGGACGGGCCCGCAACGTCACGTCCGGGTCGGTCACCTTCTCGGCCAGAGTGATCGACCTGCTGCAGGCCGGTCCGGATGTGTCCAGGGGCGAGAACAACCCGTTGGCGCGGGCCCTGATGCGCGCCGAGTTGACCGTCCACAACCAATAGACCCGGCCGGCGCGTTTGGGTTGGGTGCCTTGCCGCGCCGGTCGGACCCATCAAGGCACCCACGAACTTCCTGCAAGGCACCCACGTCTCTGATCGAGCCCGGTCACGGGCACAAGTGCAGGAGGACGCATGTCCAACTTCGCCGACCCGTCCAAGGCCATGCTGTGGCTCGACGGCGACGCCTTCCGTGCCGCGGCCGGGACCGCGGTGCCGGCGGACATCTTCGCCGCCACCCTCACCGGATGGGAGGCGTTCGGCGGAATCCAGGCCGGATTCACGATCGAACGCCCCCGGGAGACCACCGAACTGGAGATCTGGAACGCCGACGGCACCTACCGGCTGAAGAAGGACCAGGAGAAGCCGGTCATCTCCCTGCGGCCGGTGGACCTGTCAAAGGCTACTGCCCTCACCCTGCTCACCGGCGGCTCGATCACCGCCGCCGCCGGCGGGTTCCGGTGGGACGAGGGCGACGAGGAGCAGTTCGCGCTGATCGTCCGTGTGGTGGACGGCACCAAAAAGCGGGCCTACTACGTGGAGAAGGGCGAGTTGGCGAACCGACCCACCGAGGTGCTCAACGACGAGCAGTTGATGGGCTGGGACATGCAGATCAAGCCCCTGGTCCCGGACTCCGGCAACAAGCCGATGATCCCGTACACCGATTCCAACCCGCTCGCATGAGGTGAGGAATGACCCAGCAAGGCACCCACAACCACCACCGCTTGGCGTCCATTCAGGACCTGGACGAGCTCCTCGCCCAACACAAGCTCGTCCCGGCGGTGATCCGGCTCGGCGGGATCGAGTACTCGATCCGCACCGACCTGACCGCTGCCGAAACCCAGCGGTTCCTCACCCTGATGGGTGGCGGGCACAACGCCCAGGCGATGACGATCCTCGTCGGCACCAAGGCGGAACGCGACGCCCTGACGAAAGCCGTAGCGCGGGCCGAGCGTGGCGAAAAGGTCGAGCTCCCCGCAGGTCGGCAGGCAGCGAAACTGGACGCCTACCTCGACACGCTGCCCCGGATGCACACCGCGGTGGTGTCCGGTCGGATCATGCGCGCCTCCAAGGTCTTGGCGCAGCACGCCAAGACCGAGGAGGAGATCCTGATGGAGTACGGCTACGAGCCCGGGGAGACTGAGGAAGCGGGGGAATCTTCGGCGTCCTGACCGGGATCTACGGACCCTGGTGGGGCGCCTGCCTCATCGACTTCCCCCGATACCTGGGCGAGCCGCTGCGGGTAGTGCTCAACACATATCCTGCGGTGGATCTCCCGGACATCGTGCGGCAACTCGCCGCAACCCCAGGATCGGCCTTGCGCCGGGAACTGCTCGGCGAGGAAGCCGAGTGGGGCCCCCACGAGGAAAACACCGCCCGACTCCTCGAGGTCCAAGCGTACAAACTGGACTGGGAGTGGGCGCGGGAAACCGTCGACGAGAACGAGATCCGCCGGGAGCAGGCTGAGGCCCGGCGCAACGGAGTCAAGCCGCCTCGTCGCCCGTTCATCCCGCCGGTGGCGCTACGACCCGCAGGCCTCGCCGAACGTCGGCTTGAGGAATACCTGCGCCAGGTCACCGAACACACCGCCCCCTATCGGCCGGTGGTGTCGCTGGACGAGTTCGACAAGGTGATCGACCACATGTGACCGACAGGGAGGTGAACCCTCCGTGGCCGGTGGCAAGATCGACATCCTCATTGACCCGGACACCCGAGGATTCGACTCCAGACTCGCCGCTGGCCTACGGGGCGCCACCGGAGTTGCCGCCAAGGTCGGCAAGGGCATCGCCCTGGCCCTCGCTGCGGGCACCGCCGTGGCAGGGTTCGGCCTGCAGTCGGTGATCAAGACCGGTCAGGAGTACGAGGCCCAGCTCAACACCCTGCAGGCGGTCACTTCGGCCACGGGTGTGGAGATGCGGCAGGTGGCCGCGACAGCGCGGGCACTCGGGGCGGACATGTCCCTGCCGGCCACCTCCGCTGCGGATGCTGCGGCGGCGATGACCGAACTGGCCAAGGGCGGGTTCACCGTCCAGCAGTCGATGGACGCCGCCAAGGGCACCCTGCAACTCGCGGCGGCCGCGCAGATCGAAGCGGCGGCGGCGGCGGAGATCCAGGCCAACGCCCTGAACACGTTCGGCCTCAAGGCCGATCAGGCCGGTCGGGTCGCCGACGTGCTGGCCAACACCGCCAACGCCGCCTCCGGTGAGATCACCGACATGGCGCAAGCCCTGCAACAAGCGGGGTCGGTCGCCAACCAGATGGGCGTGTCCATCGAGGACACCGCCACCGCGCTGGGATTGCTGGCCAACAACGGCATCAAAGGCTCCGACGCCGGAACCCTGCTGAAGACGGCCCTGACCCAGTTGTCGTCGCCGTCGAAACCGGCCGCGGCGGCGATCAGAGAACTCGGCCTGACCGTCTTCGACGCCCAAGGCAGGTTCGTCGGGTTGCGGTCCATCATGGACCAGCTCAACCAGGCATCCCGGCGGATGACGCAGGAGCAGTTCGCCGCCGCCACCTCCACGGTGTTCGGCACCGACGCCGTCCGCCTCGCCGGGGTGGCCGCGCAGACCACCGCCGCCGAGTGGGACCAGATGGCCCAGGCGGTGTCCCGGGCCGGCGGAGCACAAGAACTCGCTGCGGCCAAGACCAAGGGTGTCGGCGGCGCGATCGAGGGCCTGAAGTCCCAACTCGAGTCCGCCAGCATCGGGATCTTCGAAGCGATCTCCGGGCCGGTCGAGGCCGGGGTCCGCAAGGCCGCCGACGTGGTCGCCGACCTCACCCCCGTCGTGGTCGACGGTGTTGAAACCGCGGTCGCAGCAGGCCAGGTGTTCGGACCCCGGCTGGCCGACGCGCTGCGGGACCGTGGCGCGGTCGTCGTAGACGCGGTGCGCGACGTGCTGGGACCGGTCGCCGAAACCGTCCCGGACATCCTCAACGCCGCCATCAACGCCGCCATCGGCCTGTGGGAAGACTTCACCGACGTCCTCAAGCGCGCGGTGGACGCGGCCAAACCGGTCGCCAAAGGCTTCGCCGACGTAGCAAAGGCCGCGGTCGAGGCCGACGGGCCACTCTCAGCCGTCGGCGCAGCCATCGACCTGGCCGGTGACGCCACGAAGTTCGCCGCCGGCCTCCTGATCCCCCTCGGGAAGATCGTCGGCGGGATCGCCTCAGCCTTCGCCGACCTCCCCGGGCCCATCCAGTCCGCCATCATCGCCATGGGCCTCGCGGTCGCACTCAGAGGCCCACTCGGGTCAGTCGGCGACACCGTCCGCGATCGGGTCACCGCACCATTCAAGGCGCTTGGCGAGGAAGTCCGGCTGCAGCAGGCGCTGCTCACCGGCTCCACGAACGTCATGTCCGCCCAGGTCGGCAAGGTCGGCCTGGCCATGGCCGCCCTCGAATCCCGGGTGCCGGTCATCGGCAAGATCGCCGACGCCTACCGGACCGGCTCAACCGCGGCCGAGGGCTTCGTCCGCTCCCACACCGGACTCGCGGCAGCTTCCCTGGCGATCCAGGGAGCCAGCGAGGGCACCGTCCGCGCGGTCCAAGGCGCCGGGAGCGCACTCGGCACCTTCAGCGGCGTCGTGGCCGGCACCGCGCGGGCAGTCGGCACCGGCCTGCGCAGCGCCCTCAGTGGGCTCGTCGGAGTCCTCGGCGGCCCCTGGGGTGTCGCACTGGCCGCCGCCGGGGTCGGCCTGTCCCTCCTGGCCGGCAACCAACAGAGAGCAGCGCAGAAGGCCGCAGAGCACGCGGGTTGGGTGGAAAGCCTGACGCAGGCACTGCGCGACTCCAACGGCGCCATCGACGAGAACGTGCGCCGGAACGTGCTCAAGAAGGCCCAGGACGATGGGGTGTTGGACACCGCCAAGCGGATGGGTATCGCCCAGGAGGAACTGACCAGGGCGATCTTCGAGGGCGGTCCAGCACTGGACTTCCTGCGCGAGCGACTGCAGCGGGTCGTCGCGGCCAACACCGAGGTCGACACGTCCACCGGTACGACCATCGAGACGCTGAACGACACGGGCAAGGCCGCCCAAGGCCTCATCGGTCAAATCGACTCACTCGCCGGCGGTTTCCAGTCCGCCAGTGAAAAGAATCGGCAACTCGAAGACGCCATCCGCAAGGGCAACGTCTCCATGCTCGACGCCACTGGCGCGGGCAAGGACCTGTCCGGGGCGATGGCCGTACTGCGGGACAACACGGCCTCGGCGGATGACCGGGCGCGTGCACTCAAGGACGCGCTCGACGCGCTGTCCGGCGGCCAGATCAGCCTCGAGGCGGCGCAGGCACGACTCAACGAGACCATGCGCCGACTCTCCGACCTGTTCGGCGAGAACGTCGACAAGGCAAAGGGGTGGGGAGCGGCACTCCTCAATGCCGACGGTTCGATCAACACGGTCCTTCCGAACGGCAAGGCCCTCTTTGACATCGTCCGGGACCTCGGCGAAGAGCTACCCGTGGTCGCACAACGCACGTTCGACACCGCACGAGAAATGGGCGTGCCGTTGCCGGCGGCGCTGGAGAAGGCCCGCGCTGCCACCCAGGCCACCCGGGACGAGTTCATCAAGCAGGCGATTCAAGCAGGTCTGACCGCCGACCAGGCCACCAACCTCGCCGACCGGTACAAGCTGATCCCCGACTTGGTCAGCACCTTGATCGAGACGCCGGGAATGACCCAGACACAGTTGGAATTGATCCTGGTCCGGGAGTTGATCAACAAGATCCCACCGGGCAAGGACATTCCAATCAGGTCATTGTCCGATGATGCAAAGAAGAAGCTGCAGGAACTGGGCTTCATCGTGACAACCCTGCCCAACGGTGAAGTCCTAGTCCGAGCGCACACAGCGGGGGCTCAGGACTCCCTGAACGACTTCATCAATCGCAACCAGAACAAGGTCATCGGCGTCCGGGTTGAGACTCGCTACGTGGCCGGCGCGGGCGGCCGACACTTCGAGTTCGCTGGCGGCGGCATCGTCAAGGCATACGCAGCCGGAGGCGTTGAGCACAAGCTCACCCCGATGCGGGTCGGCGTCGCGCAGATCGTCCCCCCGAACACCTGGCGAGTCGTCGGTGACCGGCTGGTGGACGACGAGGCGTACATCCCCATCAATCGGTCGTCGCGGTCGGTGGCGTTGTTGCAGGAGACGGCGGCGCGGATGGGGTATGACCTGATCCGCAAGTTCGCCCTTGGCGGCATCGCGAATGCCCAGAGTAGTCGGAACATTCTGGCCGACAGGGAGCGCGCCGCTGTGGTGATCCAGAACCTGGAGCTGCGGGCGTTGTCGGACCGGTTCTCCTTGGCTCAGGTTCAGGACGAGCTGTATTTCAACGGTGTTCGCTGATGGCGGTCACCGATGTCCGCGCGGTAGAGGTGAACGGTCTTGCGATGGGGCCGGGTACCGTTTACGACATCATCGAGTTCAACCCCTACGCCAGGTCGGTGCGTCATACGCAGGCCGACCGGGCATGGTCAGCCGGCTCGTGGTCGGGCAGGGAACACACCGAAGCGGCCACCATTCCACTGCGGCTTGAGATCAACAGCGGTGACTCGGCCGGCTGGTTGGCTGCGCGGACTGCGCTGGCGGCGGCCCTGCGGCCCTCGTCGACCGACGTCGAGTTGCGGTGGAAGATCGGCGACACCGAGTACTTGATGTTCGCGCGACCACGCTTGGTCGATCCTGTCACGAACGAGATCGCCAGAGGACAGGGCCTGATCAACTGTGCGCTGGTGGCACTTGACCCGCTCATCTACTCGGCAACCGAACATCAGCAACTGCTGGGCCTGCCATCGGTATCCGGGGGCCTGACTGCGCCGGTGACGGTGCCGTTCACCGTCGCGGCCACGGTCACCGCTGGCCGAGTGTCGATCGTGAACGCCGGCACCCAGGACACCGCCTTGCGGCTGCGGATCGACGCCAACGGCGGCATTCTGGTCGAGCCGCGGGTCTCATTGTTGACCGATGGTGCGGCGAAGGTGTTGCGCTGCAACCTGACGCTCGAGTCGGGTCAGTGGCTGCAGCTGGACACGGGTGCCCACACGGCGTACCTCAACGGTGTGGTGAGCCGGCGAGGGTATGTGTCCGGCGACTGGCCACTGCTGCCTTCCGGCGCATCCGAGTTGGCGTTCGACGCCGGCGCCTTTTCCGCCACCGCCCAACTCACTGCCACGTGGCGCGACGCATGGACCTGAGGAGGCTGTAGTGGCCGGTGACCCGCTGTATATCAATGCCAGCGCTGGTGCGCCGTCTTATTCGGCCAATGAGTTGCGTCAGGGTATGGCGTTGGCGTTGCAGTACAACGGTCGCACGTTGGGTGCCCGGCAGGGTGTGCGTCCGGGTGGGAATGGGTTGCAGACGTCGGTTGCGGGCTCGACGATCACGGTGCGGGCTGGTTGCGGGTGTGTGGATCCGGCGCTGACCACGGCGCAGGGGCCGTATTGGGTGGCGTTGCCGGCGGATGAGACGCATACGTTGACTGCGGCGCATGCCACGTTGCCGCGTAAGGACATCACGGTTCTGCGGGTGTATGACCATGACGAGGATTCCTCGGGTCTGCGGACTGCGCGGTCGGAGTATCTGGTGGGTACGGCGGCGGCGTCGCCGTCGGAGCCGGCGGTGCCGGCTGGGGCGTTTCGGCTGGCGACGATCGACGTTCCGGCGCAGGGCGGTGGCAGCCCGGCGGTGACCAACAACTTCCCGTTCACGGTCGCCACCGGTGGGGTTCTGCCGGTTCGGTCGGTGACCGAGCGGGGTTTGATCACCCCGTACGACGGTATGGTGATTGAGCGGATGGACCGCAACCCGCGGTGGCTGGAGCTCTATGACGGCACCGCCTGGCGGGTGATCACCGACGCGGTGTGCTCGTCCACGTCGGATCGGGACACGGCGATCACCAACCCGTACAACGGCCAACTCGCCATGATCCAGAGCAGTGGCCAGATGTATCGGCACACCGGGTCGGCTTGGACGGCGCACCAGCAGTACCGGGACGCCATTGTGCTCGGTGCTGACGCGGCTTCGATCACGTTCTCCAGCATCCCCGCCAGTTTGAAGACGGTACAGGTGGAGTGGACCGCGCGGTCCACCGCTGCTGTGGTGAACCTGGACATGCACATGAGGATCAACGGGAGCAGCGCGGCCAGCTACTCGCACTTGATCTCCTATCAGGTCAACACGACGTATTCGAACTTCTCCAACACGGGTATCGCCCAAGCCACAGTGGGGGCGATGCTCGCGGCGAACGCGGGTGCCAACAACTTCGCCAGCGGATACATCCACTTCCCTGGCTGGAGTGCCTCGCCGGGCCGGCTCACCTGGACCAACCGCAGCTTCTACATCGAGACCCTTGCCGCGTCGGCGTTCGGCGACGGCGGCGGGATGTTCTTCGTGGCCGGGCCCTACACCTCCATCACCCTGTTCCCGTCCTCGGGGAACTTCCTCACCGGTTCCCAGTTCACGCTGTATGGCTGGGAATGATGGCGCTGGACCTGACGTGGCTGGGGTGTGACCTGGCGAGCGGGAAGATCGTTGAGGAGTTGCCGGACCTGTCCCCGAACGGGCCGTTGATCTCCACGCTGGCCACCGCCACCAGCGTCCAGTTCTCCCTCCCGATCCCGTTGGGTGCGCCGGGTGCCGCCCCCAAGGACTGGCAGTCAGCCACCCAAGAGGGCCAAACCATGATCGTGGCGGTGTTGGCTGGCCGACCGATCTGGGCGGGCGCGGTGCTGCTGGTCAAGACCGGCACCCCGCCGGTCGCCGAGATCTCCTGCGTTTCCCTGGAGGGCTACCTGGACCGCCGCTACGTCGGTGACCACACCTGGACCCAGCAGGATGAAGCGTCGGTGATCGCCGCCGGCCTGGTCGGCGACGCCAACACCGAGGGCATCAACCTGGTGGTCGACGCCCCGGCCACGGGCACGCTGCGGGACCGCTCCTACTTCGACACTGACGACAAGACTGTCTACTCGGCGCTGCGCGAGTTGATGGGTGTCCTGGACGGACCGGAGTGGACGATCGCGCTGGACTGGACCGACGCCACCCAGACCACCATCCAGAAGATCGCCCGGGTGCGCAAGCGGATCGGTGTCGCCGCCGCGATCCCGCAGGCCGTGTTCGACGCCCAAAGTAGTGCCGTGTTCGACAGTGCCGGCGCCGCCTCCACCCGCTATGAGATGGTGCGCGACTACACGATGGGCAAAGGCGCCAACCACATCCTGGCGGTGTCCAGTGGACAGGGCGACGCCAGGCCGCAGTCGAGTCCAGCACGGGACGAGACGCTCCTCGCCAGCGGCATGCCCCGCTGGGAGCACCGGTTCACCCCATCCACGTCGATCACCGACGTCGCGGTGTTGGACGGCCACGCACAGCGCGCCCGAGACCTGATGGCCCGCGGCGCCCGCACGATCAGCATCACCGCCCGCGCTGATGTCTACCCCATGCTCGGCACCGATTGGGACAAGGGCGATGACATCGGCTACGACCTGGCCGGCCACGGCCACCCCAACGGGCTGCGGGGCACCGCCCGCTGTGTGGGCTGGCAGCTCTACCCGGATGCCTGCACCGTGTCACCGATCATCCTCACACCCGGGGACGAGGTGGTGTAGATGCTGCCAGGTGACCTGGTCCCGCCCGACCCGAACTTTCTGATGGCGCAACTCAATGACCTGCGCCGCCAGATCGAAGAGCTCCGGTCGGCGAAGACCGCCGAGTCCACCACCGTCCGGGGCGGCACCATCGACGTCCGGGACAGCAGCGGCAACGTCATCGCGCAAATCGGATTGGTGCCGTCGATCTTCGGGCCGGACACCGCGTCGGGCTTCACGCTGCGCCGCCCCGGCGGGAACCGGGTGCTGCACTACGAGGCCCCCGGCTGGTTCTCGCTCTACGACACGGCCGGTGTCACCATCGTGTCCGACGACATCGGCGCCGGCCAAGGGTTGGCGCGACCGTGGATCCCGGTGCAGCTGTTCCAAATGTTCGAGCAGGCCCTGCCAACCACCGGCAACACCGGCGGCGCCACCGTGGCACCCGGCGTGCTCGCAAAGTGGGAGGGGCGGGCGTCGGTCTCCCACCCGTGGATCGAGGTCGACGGCATCTGGGGGGCCGCGTCCGGAACCAACACCGCCACCTACCAGGTGCTGCTCGGCGGCGAATCTGTCGGGTCGTGGAATACCACCACCGGTGAGGTGAGCCGGCGCGGCCCGTTCAACGTCCAGAAGTGGATGTACCAGGACTGGGTCAAGGTGGAAGTGGCCATCACCGCATCCAGCGGCACCGGACAGGTCAACATCCAGCCCCTGGGCTGCTATCTCCGGCAGACCTGATCTGCCCTCACACGATCACGCAGGCGGGGAAAACTGCTGATCATCACACCTGTTGGTGATGCTCACAGGAGGCCCCGGTGCTTTCACATTGGCTCTTGGTCGCGCAACTCCGGGGAGGCTCCGTGATCCCTGCTGATCTGATCATCCAGGGAGGAGCGACGGCACTGCTCGTTGTGGTGGTGTTGCTGATCGTTCGTGGAAGCCTGGTGCCGCGCAGTGCGCTGCTGGATGCGCAGGCTGAGCGGGACCGGTGGCGGGATGCCGCGCTGGAAGCGATCCGGCAGAACAACGAGTTGTTGACTGGTGCTCGCGTGACCCGCGAAGTGCTGCAAGCCCTCCCCGATGCCGCGGCCGGTGAGCGGGCATGAGGTGGCCGTGGCAGCGCCACAAGGCGAACGTCGCCGAGGCGCAAGAGCACATTGACCGGTTGCATGAGCAGCAGGCGGAGGTCAGTCGCCTGGCCAAGGAGTTGCAGGCAGCTCGGCAGCGAAACCACTTCAACGAGCTGATCATGGCAGCGTTGCGGGGGGCGCCGTGACTGAGCTGATCAGCATCGTGCTGCTGGCTGCTGGCCTGTTGGGTGTGGTGGTGTTCGTGGGCCTGTACTCGTGGTGGGCGCCGTGGTGGCGCACCGAGGTTGGCCAGTGGCTGGTGATTTTCCCGTCGTCGCTGGGTTTGCTGCTGGCCAACGGCTTGGTGTTCCGCATCGTCGGTGACTATCCCGGCCGGCAGTTCATCAACCTCGCGTTGTTCGCGGTGTGCGTGGCGTCGCCCTGGTGGTCGGTGCGGCTGCTGGTCCGGGCGAGGCGGCGGGATCCATGAGGATCATCGGCCCACCCTCGGCGCCTCGAGGTGTGGTGGATGCGCGGCTCGCCGCCCTGCCCAACGTCCATCCCCGGTTCCCCGGGGAGATGTTCGGGCCGTTGTGGACGGCTGCGGTGCAGTACGGGATTGATCCGGTCGGGGTGGTGGCCCAGTCGTACAAGGAGACCGGTGGGGGCCGGTTCACCGGCAAGGTGAAGCCGGAGTCCTTCAACACCTGCGGGTTGAAGATCCGCAACCAGGGCCTGTTCCCGGGCATCACCGATGGTGACAACCCGTTGGCGCACGCCATGTTCCCGTCCTGGGATGTGGGTGCGGTGGCGCAGGTGCAACATCTGCGGGCCTACGCCGGCTGGCCGGTTGAGGATCTGGTGGTCGACCCCAGGTATGTGTTCGTGGTGGGCCGGTTCGCCTGCGAGCACTTCGCCGAGTTGGGCGGGAAGTGGGCGCCTGCACCGAACTATGGCGCGGAAATCGAGGCGGTTGCCCGGCAGTTGCAGGGCCGGGCCTGACAGCGAGCAGGGAGCAAGGATGATCAGGTACTCGCGGTGGTCGCCGCCCGAACGCGCAGACGAGGTGGAAGCGCATGTGCGCGCGCACCTTTCGGCGGTGGCCGACCCGGACGATAACCCCGACACCTATGCCGACCGCGTCAAGATCACCCGCGAGGACCGCGACGGTGGGGTGTACATCCTCGGCGAACTGGACGCCGAACCCGACGCGCCCTACCTGAGCTCTGGGTTCGACCCGCAGGACGAGGCCCGCGCCAACCCGCTCGTGGTCCGGTCGATCGAGGACGAGTCGTGAGTGTCGCGCGCTGCCAGGAGATCAACGCCCGGCTCCGCGCGGCCGGGTTCACCGTGCACGAGTATCCGGGCTGCTGGAGTCGCGGCAACGGGTTGTCCCCGGCATACGAGGGCGGGCTGGTGCACCACACGGCCACCGCGTTCGGCATGGCGCTGCCGTCCACGGGCATTGGCAGGTTGCTCTACAGCGGACGGTCCGACTTGGCCGGCCCGCTGTGCAACTGGGCCGATAACGAAGACGGATCCTTCACGTTCATCGCCGCCTTCCCGGCCAACCATGCCGGCGCATCCGGCGGCAGGTCGATGGGTCCACTCCCTACGACGACGTTATTCAACCGTCGCGTACTCGGCCTGGAGATTGTGTATCCGGGCACGGTGGCCATGCGCGACGCCCAGTATCGGGCGGCCATGGCGTGGACGCGGGTCGTCACCGACGTGTGCGGCTTCAGCGACATCCAACGCGGTCGGGCGCACGCCGAAACCAGCATCACCGGCAAGTGGGATCCCGGCTATGCGCCGGGCCGAACGATCGACATGACGGCATTCCGTGCGCAGGCCATACAGCAGAGACAGCAGGAGGACGACATGACCGGCGAAGAGCGGGAATGGTTGCGGCAGATCTGGGAAGTGGTCGGCAAGAGCTATCCGCCCGGCATGGGAGTACGGATCAACAACATCGACGCCAGGACCGCTGCGATGGAAGCCAAGCAGGACGCCTTGGCACACGAGCTGTCCGACGATGAAGCGAACATCGTCGCCGCACTCCGCGCGCTGTCGGCTCCGGGCGACGTGGACGAGGCCGCCGTCGCCGCCGCGCTCGGCCCCATCCTGGCACCCCTCATCCAGGTCGGCGCGACCCCGGATCAGGTCGAGGCCGTCGTTCGCAAGGTGTTTGCCAGCGCGGCTGGGACCACCGCCTAGGAAAGCAGGAAAGGGAGAGCAGCTATGTGGACCCGTGAGTACTGGAAGGACCTCGTCGAGTGTGGTCGCCTCGTTCGCCGGTGGCGTGCTGGCCGCACTCGGCGGCGACGCCGCGAACCTGTGGAGTGTGGACTGGAAGGCCATGCTCGGCTTGGGCGCCGGCACCGCACTGGTGTCGGTGTTGAAGGGTTTGGTGGCGCGGACCCGCGGTGATTCCGAGTCGGCTTCGCTCGTGCACTGACCTCTGCCATCTACCAGCCCCGAGGCGACGGCCGCGGGGCTTTTTCGTGCCCGGCCCCGGCCAATGGGACAAGGGAGCCGGGGTCGGGCACGTCTTTCCCTTTCCCTCCCGTGTCCCGTCAGGAGAACATCCATGTCGGACATCGTCCGTGTCCCGTTCTACGGTCAGTTCATCCACACCGTTGAGATCGGCGACCAGCTCGAGGTTGTGCTGAAGCCGAGCATCGAGGCGATGGGGTTGAGCTACCCTCGTCAGCTCCGCAAGCTCGAAACCCGCTCGTGGGCAACTGTGGCCCAGCGGGCCACGGTTGCCGACGACGGCAAGCTCCGTGAGATGGTCACCGTGGATCTCGACACGTGGGCGATGCTGCTCGCCAACATCAACGAGAACCGGGTGCCCGAGGACCGGCGCGCACTTGTTGTTGCCTATCAGAAGGAGTCGGCCCGCGCCCTGCGCGACTACTGGACTCGTGGGCGTGCCGTCAACCACCGGCTGGTGGATCCGACCGAACCGGTGACCTACACCTGGGACGAGGTCACCGCCGTCATGCACCAGCGGTACGGAGTTGTCATCTCGGTGCCGCAACTGACCCGCATGCTGCGCACCGCTGGAGTGTTGCGGGCGAATCTGACGGAGCCGCGTACGGCGTACCGGCCGATGTTCTGGTTCTGCGGGACACACTGGGAGGTCCATCCGCACGCGGTGCCGTTCCTGCTGCGCAAGGTGGAGGACACGGCGGCCGAGTTGCGGGAGTTCCGGTTCCTGCAGTCGCGCCTCGAACTCGACGGCGTCGGGGTCGACCGGTGACCGATCTGGTCATCAAGCAGGGCACCACCACCGAGATCCGCATCCCGGATGTGAAGGACTCTGCCGGGGTGTTGATCACCAACTGGGCGGGGTTCTCGGTGAAGGCCCAGGTCCGGGAGCGGCCGGAGTCGACGACGGTCCTGCATGAGTGGACCAGCGCCGGCGGGACGGTGACGTTCTCCGGTTCGGCTGTGGTGCTGTCGGTGCCGGCCGCGACCTCGGCCGCCTGGTCGTGGACCCACGGACGCTACGACGTCGAGTTGACCGACCCGTCCAGCCGGGTCGCCCGCCTCGCCGAGGGGCACATCACGGTGTCGAAAGAAGTGACCCGCTGAGGGGAGCATCATGGCTGTAGGGATGTCCGCGGCAGCGGCCAACACCGCACTGGACACGCTCGGCTCCACCTACCCGTGGATCAAGCTGCATGTGGGTGACCCGGGTGCGGCGGGCACAGCCAACCCGGCGGTGGAGACCACCCGCAAGCAGGCCACGTTCTCCGCGGCGTCGGCTGGCGCCAAGACCACCTCGGCGGATCTGCAGTGGACCAACGTCGCCGGGTCGGAGGACTACACCCACTATTCGGCGTGGACGGCCAGCACCGCGGGAACGTTCGGATTCTCCGGCACGGTCACCGCCAACGCCGTGACCAGCGGGGACAGCTTCACCATCCCCGCGGGTGACTTCGATCTGTCGCTCCCGGTCGCTTCCTGAGGTTGACCGGTGGCCGTCCGGTTCGACGCCGCGACCGACCGGGTGTCCTACACCGCGTCCAACCCGCCCGACCCGGCGACGGCGTTCACGGTCACGATGTGGGTGTACCTGTCGGTGGACCGCAACGACTTCTCCACCCTCGGCCGCTGGCACGCGTCCTCCGGTGGTAGCACCCGCCTGACCCTGGCCACCGGCAGCAGCGGCGAAACCCCGTGCATCTTCTCCCCGGGCAACACCAGTGGTGTGGTCGCGGCGGAGACGTTGACGGTGGGCCAGTGGTCCCGTGTCGCGGTCACCGCGTCCGGGACGAGCGGCACCATCTACCTGGCTGACACCAACACCGGCCCCACCACCAGTTCGACCGGGACGGTGTCGGGCGGGTCGGCACCGGACGGGCTCACTCTCGGCGGGCGGGCGCCGTCGGACTCGTCGGAGTGGTTCAACGGCCGACTCGCCTACGTCCGGCTGTGGTCGGCGGTGCTGTCGCAGGCCGAGATCGAAGCCGAGTGGGCATCCACCACCCCGGTGCGCACGGCGAACCTGTGGGCGCATTGGCCACTGGCCACGCACACCGACTTGACCGACCACTCCGGCAACGGCCGCAACCTGGTGGCCGGGTCCACCGCGACCACCACCGAAGACGGCCCACCGCTCGGCAGCACCATCCAAGGCACCGCCGTCGCCAACCTGGGCGGTTTGACCGCGGTGGCCACCGGCCGACGGTCGGTCCTGGGTGTGACCACCGGAGCGTTCGGCGCACTCACCGCCACCGCGGCCGGCGTGCGGGCGGTGTTCGGCACCGCAGCCGCCGTTCTGGGTGGGCTGTCCGGGCAGGCCAACGCCGCCGGGGTCTTCGCGCCCACGGCGGGCCCACCGGTGGTCAGGCAGTTCTACACCGCCGGCCCGCCAGTCCTGGCAACCACCTACACCGCTGACCCGCCTGTCGTCATCTGACGTCCGCCGTCCGCACTCCCCTCGGTCACGGCGGACATTGGGCCCCTCGAACTCCCCGGGTCCCCCTGCTTCCCGGGTTCTGAGTTCGAGGGGCCCGACCACTCCACAAGCAACCCCGAGGCGACGGTCTCGGGGATTTTCGTGCCCGGCTCTGGCCTGGTGGGGACCGGGGGCTGGAGCCGGGCACGAAACCCACTGTTCCCTGCGGTCCCCGAGGAGGCTCGATCCCCACATGGCAACCGCCCACGAACTCGTGCTCACCGAGTCGAAGACGCTGCGGGCGCAGTACCGCGACCGCACCGACGCGCTGGAGAAGGTAGGCGCGCTGATCATGTTGCCGGACACTGTGCACGCCACCGTCGAGATGGTGGCCGGCTACTTCCAGGTGCCGGCGAAGACGATCGATTCGGTGATCCAGCGCAATCGCGACGAACTCGAGTCGAACGGTCTCCGCACGCTGCGCGACGCTGACCTGCAGGAATTCAAAGATACCTTCAGGGAGCATCTATCTTCAGCTGTCCTTCGCTCGGCCCGGCTGACCCTGCTTCCCCGCCCGGCGATCCTCAACATTGGCCAGTTGCTGACCGAGTCCTCGGTCGCCCGAACAGTGCGCCAATACCTGCTCACCGTCGAGGCGACGGCCACCGCCGGGCACCGCGAGACCGCGGTTCGGCTGATCCGGCTGCAGGAGCGGCAGGACTACCAGAACATCCTGCACTCGCTCAAGCAGGGCGGCGCCGTGGCCGAGGAGTACCAGCTCGTCCAGAACACCCTCTACCTCGGACTGTTCGGCATGACCGCAGCCGACATCCGCCGGACCCAACCGCAGCGCACCGGAGAGCGGTACAAGCGTGACCCCGACCGGCTCAAGCCGTCGAAGTCGGCGAAGGACTACATGACCGAGCAGCAGTTGACGCTGCTTGACAACGCCGTGCTGGCCACCGTCGCGCAGATCCGGCTCTGGCACCCCAGGGGCGCAACAGCTGCGCAGATGATCGCCGCGATCAACCGGGCTGTCGCGCTGATCCTGCCCCGCCGGATCGGGGCGTGACCCCGATGGGAGACGTGACCCCGCTGCGTAAGCCTCCAGCCAACCTGTACGAGGCGGTAGAGCAGGTGTGGGCCGACTTCGCCGCCGGCCGACTCGAACAGAAACCCGAACAGGGCATCACCAGCGAACTCATCGGGTTCGAGGCCTGGATGCGACTGGCGCAGAGCCAGCGCACCAACGACGTCCTGTTCGCCCTCGGCGCCTACGCCGACAGGGTCCTCGACGAGACGCGGCACCGCGAACAGGCCGGACAGCCGTTCAACCTGGCCGACCTGATCGTCCGGACCGAATACTCCTACGCCGGCATGCTCGGCGACCCGGACACGATGGCCGCCGACGAGATCGACTGCCTCACAGCCGACGTGCTCGCCGCCATCCCCGCAACCGAGATCCTCGCCGCCCTGAAACAAGCGCTGCGCCACGCGGTCCCGGCCGTCCTCAAGGCAGAACTACTGGCAGAACAGACACGCGCAGCCGCCACCTGACGCCCGATCCCCCCTCAGCATCAGCGCCCCGCTCTCCATCCCGGAGGGCGGGGCGCTTTCATGTTGCGTAGGTGGTGCTACTCGGGTGGGTCTTGTCGCCAGGCCGCTTCGAGAAGCGAGGTGCTCAGCCTGGCCAACTCCTGGTCGGCGTGCATCTTGAGCCGTGCCTTGGCGAGCTCGTAGCACTCGTTGTCGGCGCGTCTGGCAACCACCCAGACGACAACCACCGTGCCATCCGGTTCGACTCGGTAGATGACTCGGTAGTCCCGGTCGCCCACGACGAGCTTGCGGAAGGTGGTCAGGTTGCCGCCACGGCGGCTGCCGAGTGGTTGGCCGCGCAGTTCCGGGTCGGCCTCCAGTTTCCGCATCGCCTTCATCACCAGCTCGCGAGCGGACTTGTCGAGGTCACGGAGATCCTCGAGCGCGTCGTCGGTGAGCAAGACCCGGGCCATAGTCGATCAACCGTCGTTAAGATCCACCCCAAGCTCGCGTGCGGCCTCGTCGAGGCTGTATCGCCTGCCTGAGTCGGTCAGCGTTCGCGCCCACGCGATCGCGAGCATCCGGATGTCGTCCTCGAGTTCCTCAAGCCGCTCCAGCTTCTCCATCGTCTCCACGTCAACAACCGCTGCGGCTGGCTCGCTGTTGCGCATGAGCACCACAGGTCGCCCCGTCTCGGCCGATCGGACCAGCTGGGACACCCCGCAGCGGCTTGCTTCAGACACGCTCATCATGTTTCGAGTGTCAGCCTTCATGCAATCTCCCGACCTCTGCGATTCCCAGGATACACAGAATTCTGGGTAGTACACCTGGAGTATTCGGCTAGCTTCGCTGGGGCGTTAAGGGCACCAGGCGCTTGTGACCATGTTGTTATTCGCACCTCTGTGCGACACGCACCGGCATCGTCGCTGCAGTTCCGGGCCTGAGAGCGGGCGACCTTGCTGTCCAACACCCACCAGGGCGACACTGACCAGGTGCCCGACTACTACACCCTCATGGACACCGTGACCGGTGTGTGGGCCAGCGACTTCTACCGCACCGAGGAGGAAGCCCTAGCCGCGCAGGGGCACAGCGAACTGCTCAAGGTCGAACCGGACTCCGGCAAGTTCCACGGCCGACTCCCCGGCTACGACCCCAAGGAACCACCGAAGCTCGGGCAGCGACAAGTGGACCCCGCATGGGCGATGTCGGCACGCCACCAACTCGCCGAGTACACACGCACCTACCTCGGCGTTGCCGAACCGTGACCAGGCGACGGTCACCCGTCCTCCACGTCGATCACCATCCGGCTCCGGGCAACCGCCGAGGTCGCGTCGGCCGCGGACCGCAACAGGTTGGCCATCAACACCCAATCGTCACCAGACGCCTCACCGAGGATCGCCGGACCGCAGAACCCGGGCAGCCGCCTAGCCAGCTTCGTCAGCAAGTCCACCGTGTCCACCACCTCAGGTGGTGGCGCGGTGGACGGGACCCGCGGGGTCTGACGAGACAACTCCCCAGCCGTCCGGTCCAACAACTCAGCCAGCAACTCCGCGACCCGCTCCTGACGGGTGGGGCACCGGGCCCCACCCTGCAGCCCACCCTCCAATCCGGCGGGCCGCTTCCCCTGCTGATCGGTCATCACGTGTCGCCCGCCTCACGCTGCAGGTCGCGGATCCCGTCCGCCGTCTGACGCCACACCCGGGCCTGATACTCGGCCTCCCGCCGCTCCGCCTCGGCCTTACGCAACATCTCCGCGCGACCCTCCTTGGTCTTCGGGTCGTCAGCCATGCCGACCTCCGTGGATCACCGCTCGCACACCTGGCGGCGTCGCGCCAACGCCCAGATGGCGAACGGCCAACACCGGACGCTCACGACCCACCCCTGGGCTCGGTGGCCGCAGCAGGTCCGCTCACCCGTGCGGCCACCGAGGACTGTGCGGCCCCCACACCGCCACGACCAGGGCCGGACCGGGAGGCCCGGGGCGGCCTCACCGGCCCGGCCGGGGAGACACCGACAAGACCCAGGGGGGCGTGGGCCGTCGGTGCCGGTCGGGCTTGAGCTGCAAGACAGCCCTGGACCGCCCGACGTCTGGACAGGTGGGAGCGGCGATGCTCCGACCAGTAGATGAAACCGATGAACAACAGCAGGTAGAGACCCAGTCCACCGAGCGCCATTACCTCGGCCATCCCATGCCCCCGCGGGCGTTGATGTTGCGGGCGATCTCTTGCGCTTGTCCTAGATCAGCGCGCAACTGGCCGACCGCCGGCTCGGGGAGAAAGAGCGTCCCGTCGCCAGGGCACACGATCGCCACACGGGCAACTCCGTGCTCGTCTGTGCGGATCTCGAGCCGAAGTCTTCGACGTTCTCCGTCCTGGACCACGAATATGGCCCACTGCATAGGCGCCGTCATTGCGAGCCCTTCGAGTCGGCCCCCTGATAGCGGTGCCCGTGGACCCGACAAGAGTGCCCACTGTCCCAAGTGCTACACGTCGCCGCGCTCGGCATCTGCATTGGCGCTTGCATGTGCACTCACCTCTGGACACGGACGTCGCCTTCGGCACGTGACCTGCGCCGCCTCACACAACCTGGGCTACAGGAAGAGGAGGCGACGCAAGCCACCGGCTAGGCCGGCCCTCTGACCGTACGCCACGTACGTACGTGAGGGAAGTCCTCCGAGTGAGTGAACCACGTACGTACGTGACCTTCGGATGGGGCACACTATCCGCCATGGATGAGTCCGACGACTTGAGCCCAGGCTCGCTCGTCCGCAGATGGCGGCTGGGCCGGACCCTGCGCGAGCTGCGCGACAGGGCCGGCAAGTCCCAAGATGAGGCAGCTGCGTACCTGGGCGTGCGACGACCGACGGTCAGCCGCATCGAGAACGGCCGGCACGCGATCCTGCCAAGGAACGTCCGGTTCCTCTGCCAGCTCTACGGCGTCGGAGCGCCGGAGGTCGACATGCTCGTCCGGCAAGCCGAGGAGAGCAACGAACGCGGGTGGTGGAGCACCTACAGCGACACAATGCCGAACTGGTTCGAGACCTACGTGTCGTTCGAGGCTGATGCGAGCGAGATCAAGACCTATCAGTCGGAACTGGTGCCCGGCTTGTTGCAGGTGTCCAGCTACGTCCGGGCGATCCGTGCCGCATACCGCGACGGAGGCGACGAGTCGGAGGCGGACAAGCTGGTGGCCTTCAGGCAGGAGCGACAGAAGCGACTGGAGACCAGGCCACCTGCCCTGCACGTCGTGCTGAACGAGGCGGTCCTCCATCGGCCGGTCGGCGACACGCAGGAGCAGATCGCGCACCTGGAGGCGATGTCTCGCCGAAGCTTCGTCACCCTGCAGATCCTGCCCTTCGACGTCGGACCGCACCCCGGCATGGCCAACTCGTTCTCCCTGCTCACGCTGCCGGACGAGCCGGCGCCGAACTTCGTGTACCTCGAGCACGACCAGGGTGCGATCTACCTGGAGCGTCCTACCGACCTCGATCGCTACACGCACGCGTTCGACAGATTGACTCGCCTCGCACTCTCGCCTGCGGACTCCACGGCCTTCCTGGTTAGCCTGGTGAACGCATGACCTGGGCAGACAGGAAGGGGAATACCAACATGGAAGGTTCGACCATCTGGCGTAGGAGCAGCTTCAGCGGGGGCAGCGGCGGGGACTGCGTCGAACTGGGCAACACAGGCGCCGTTCGCGACAGCAAGAACCCAGCGGGGCCGGTCCTCACGGTCGACCTCGGCGGTCTTCTTGCAAGCGTGAAGGCGGGACATCTGGACCGCTGACATCCAACTCGGCCGAGGGCGGCCCTCAGGTATCTCGGCTGGGGGCCGCCCTGTCGGGGTTCACTGGTAGTGCCGACATGTTTCCCGACCAGCGAGACAAGACGAAGTGTTGATCAATGGATCAAGCAGGGGTTTCGTGGCGCAAGTCGTCCCGCTCAGGGTCCCAGTCCGACTGCGTGGAAGTTGCGGCGGTCGGAGCCATCCGGGACAGCAAGAACCCGACCGGTCCGATGCTCGTCGTGTACCTCGGGGACCTACTGGCCGCGGTCAAGTCGGGGCGACTCAACCGCTAGTTCCATACCGTCGCTGGACCCGGCGCCTCACGGTTGGGTGCCGGGTCCGCCTTCTTTGGCGGCCGCGCGACCGCTCACAGGCCAGACGGTCGCTGCCCCCACCGCGGCCAGTACGCCGAGTACCAGCAGCGGCCAGCCCCACATGCGGCGAGTGTCGATGGCCTCCTCGCACGCGGCCGCAGGGGCATTGTCGTACCGGTCGTCCGGGGAGAACGCCGTCCCACAGCTGGCTTCCTCCCGGCCGAAAAACTCACCCGCGTCGTAGGACGCTGAGACACCGGACGTGAGCGCGATCAGGCCAACCACGGCGAGCGCCAAGCCAACCATGCCGATGAACATTCGTGGTGACACTGGTGTGCCTTCCTTTATTCGACGCCGGACCTGCTACGTCATCGCTCTGAGGTAGACGGATGTGTCGGCGGGCCGTTCTGCGCGGACTCTCGGCGGCACCACACGGCGAGGCCGCACCCGATCAACCCCAGCCAGGCCCCGAGCCACAGCCACGCGAGCAGGTCGACGCCGCGGGCGAACATCGCCCGGCCGGCGATCCCGACGAGAATCACCACCGCCAGGCAGGCGAGGAACGTCGCGACCGAGCGCACCCGGGCGGTCACCGGGCACACTCCGGCGCCGGCGCGAAGGTCGTGTTGCAGAAGATGCACTCGCCGGGTGCCGAGTCGATCGGCAGGCCGGTCCCCAGCTTGACGGTGATCTCGTGCCACGGCTGCCGGCACCGCTCGTCCGGCGAGCAGGGCGGGACGGCACCCTTCCGGATCGCGCCGTCACCGGCGCGGGTGGGGCAGCGACGACAGCGCGGCATCCCCGGGTGGGAGGTGTCCCAGTCGTGGGTGGCGCCGTTCCCCTGGGCGGAGGCCAGCAGGTCGGCATCGGCTTGACGCTGCAGCGCACGCCGCTCGTGGTGCACCGCGGCCAGGATCCGCACGGCGTATGCCTCGGCGACGTCGAGGTCTAGGCGCATGTCGGGCAGGTCGACCTCGCCGCCGCCATGACCGGTGCTGTACACGCTGGGAACCGGGTCGATCCACTCGCCGTTCGGCACCCCGGGTGCCTGACCCCAGCGGGCCACCTGGATGCCGTAGCTGTTGGCGTAGGTCTCGTCCGGCTCCGGCAACTCAACCGTGGTTCGCGCTCGCCCGGTCATGACCGGGCCCCGTCAACCAGGGCGGGGTGATCGAGTACGCCGGCGATGAGCGCAGCGAGGATGACCGCAGCGAGTGCGAAGATCAGAACGGCGAGTCGCAGCGCGTACCACGGACCATGATCGGCCGGCCCTTTTCCGTCACTAAACCCGGTCGGATCGGGTCGGATCGCGTCGGTTCCGAAACAATGTATCCGAAGGTCAAACGGCGTCTGTCGGTTTCCGTCGGACGCTTGCGCCTCTCCGAGCGGTCGCAGGTTCGAGTCCTGCTGCGCCCACGAAAGGCGCTGATGAGCGCTGGCGTCTCTCCCTTGACTGACCATGATCCTTTCGGCCTTCCGTCACTTTACTGTCATGATTCACTTCTCCGGTGCCGATCATCTTGATCGACTCCAGTACGACCGCGCCCTTCTCGGCGATCCGCCGCGGCTGCACGTAGTGCCGCTCGGCGACCGCCCGGGTGTTGCCCAGATGCTCGGCCACCTCCTCGGCGGTCAGGCCGGCGTGCCCGAGCAACGTGCCGACCGTGGAGCGCCACACCTTCGCCGACACCCAGCCGAACCCGGTGGCGTCCAGCGCCTCCCGCAACCGCTTGTTCGTGTTGTCCTGGTCGAGCCACCCGCCGTCGGTCGCAGGGAACAGCGGACCCAGGTCGCCGGCCGCCTGCTTGCGGCGCAGCAGCATGGGCGTGGCCCACGACGGGCAGCGGACCGTGATCCCCGGCCGGCCACTCTTGCGACCCGGCAACCGCCGCAACCCCGCACCTCTCACCCGGATGATGTGCGCGTCCAGTCGGACCGGGATCCGATTGTCGGCGTCGATCTCGTGTGCTAGGACGTCGACGCCCGCCAGCGCCAGGCCCTCGCCCAGCCGCTGGCCCGTGGCCAAGCTCGTCGCCGCCAACTCGGCCAGGTCGGTCCACACCGCGGACCGCTTTCCCAGTCGCCGGCCCAGCCGGTCGGTCTCCGCCGCCTTCTCCCGGCCGTAGCGCTCCAGACCCTGCAGCATCTCGGCTATCTGCGCCAACGTCATCGCCTTGATCGGCGCACGCCTACCTTGTGCCAGTTCCTCGACCTCGCGGACAGGATTAGCGATCTTCGCGCCGCGCCGGATCGCGAACCCGCAGATTGCCGACGTCAAGGCCCGTACCTTCTTGGCGCTCTCGTAGCTCATCTCGCGGTGAATCGTCTTGATCATTTCGTCGACGAGGTCAACAGACTCCGCGAACTCCCACATCCGCAGCGCACCGAGGTGCGGCAGGATGACCTTGACGTAAGAGCGGTAGGTGCGCAGCGTGTTGTACGAACGCCCGTCCTGACTCACCTTGTGCTCAAGGTCCTGCATGTACAGTTCCGTCGCCTTGCTGAACAAGGTGTCGCGAGTGACCAGACCACGCGCCGCAGTCGCGTCCCCGTGCAACTTCGCTACCCGCTCCCGTAGGGCGCGCTTGGCCGCAGCTGGACTGGATCCCCGGCCGGCGGGCCGGGTGATCGTGCCGTTGAGCCGCCGGAACTTGCAGCGCACCTCCCACGTGCCCGGCCGGACCTCCCGCGGTTCCGAGAAGTCGCCGGCGGCGCCGAGCGGAAGCGGCGGTCTGGCCATTACGCGCACGTCCCTCGGTCGCGGTGTCTGGAGCCGAACTGCACGGCAACCTCCGCTTCGACGTGAGTGACTAGTTCGTGGATGGGCTCGGCGTCCACGGCGCGACGCCAGGCCAGCAGCAGGGCGGTCAGGTCGTCGGCGGGTTCGGGTGGCCGGGCAGCGCCGATCTGATTCAGTAGTTCGTCGTCTGCGTGGATGGATCTGACGGCGATGTGCTCATGGATGTGTCGGAAGTGGACCATTAGGCACTCCTCGACCCCAGCGTCGCGCTCGGCCACACATCAGGGTCGGGCCGCCACGACGTGTCTTCGCACAGGGCGATGTGCCTGCCGACGCGCGTGCGGAGCCCGTCGACCTCTTCGGCCAGCCTCTCGTTGTGGTCAGCGAGCAGCTGAACGGTTTGATGCATTGCGTCCACTTGGGCCGACGTCGAAGCCATGGTCGCCACGTGGACGAGAACGGCGAGGCCGAAGCCGACTAGGAGCGGGATCACCCGAGCCTCCCCGATGGGCAACACCAGCAGCAAGCCGACCATGGCCCAGATGATCGGGCCGACAATGCGTAGGATCGGGGTCAGGCTGGCGGGGCGTTTGATCAACAACTTGCGTCCTCCTTACAACTCATTTGGAGGGTCGCGGCCCGTTTCAGCGATATCTCCAGTTGAGACCATCCCGTTATGAACACGGACGTTCCGCTCACGCTCACGCGCAACGCGCGTCGGTCACGGTTGTGGTACGCGTCGTTCCGTAAGCGCCTGCTCCAGTTCCCGTATGCGGTTCAGGGCCAGCGTGTATAGGTTCCACAGCATGCGGACCTCGAGGTAGTCGCGCTCGTCGTCCAAGAGTGTCGCGAACTTGATCAGCCACTCATCGGACCCGATCCGCGGCCGGATCGGCTGCGTTGCGTGATCAGGCAGGTGGACGTCTGCTTGGTCCGGAGAGGTGGTCGCCGAAGGCGGTTCCGGCGGAGCAGCAGTCCCGTCCAAGATCTTCCGCGGCGTATCCTCGGTCCAGCCGGGCAGAACACGGGCGACGGGCTCGTACACCTTGGGGCCGACCGGATCACCGCTTTCGAGCTTGTACAGACTCGTGCGTCCAATGCCCGCGCGGCGTCGCAGTTCTTCCTGTGACCATCCGGCCTGCTCACGGGCACGTATCACTGCGGTGCCCAGTTCTTGGCGCGCTATCTCGTCAAAGTCCCCGGTGCTCGGTCGTGGATCCGCCACACGTACATGATGGTTCATGAGCGTGCAAGAGGCTACCTGCCTGGTGTTCGCGGCTTTCCGCTGGCGTTCGCGTAGCCGCCCCGACACTGTGCGCATAGGTTCATGATGGTTCACGATTGAGTGTCTGTCAACCGATTCACGAACATTGACATGCGGATCGGGCTTGACATGAACGTTCGCGTCGTTCACGATTGTTCACGTGAAGCCCAACGGAGCGAACTGGCGCGAAGCTCGCGTCAGACTCGACCTCGACTCCACGGCGGCGGCCGAGCAACTCGGCATCAAGCGCCGATCGCTACTCAACATCGAGTCGAACCAGCAGCGGGCGATGGTCTCTCAACGCCTTGCGCACCGCGCCGCCCGGCTCTATGGCGTTGAGTACAGCTACCTGGTCGACGGCGGCACGGTCCCCGATGAGCCGCCGTCGAAGGAGCAGGAGCAGGAGACCAACACCGGTCCCGGTCGCGACGGCGGCAGCGGCAAAGGTCCCGGCAAGGGCAAGACCGGCCCGAAGCGCTTCGACGGAGCAGCGGCATGACCGCCACTCGCGCCACTCGCGCCAAAGGCATGCCCAAGGCCGACGTCCCCCGTGCCTTCTGGTCGGTGAACGAGTTCGCGACCATCACCGGTCTGGCGCAGGACACCGTCTACCGGATGATCCGCGCCAGCAAGCTGGGCGCGGTCCGCCTCGGTGGGGAGTGGCGCATCCCCAACCAAGAGGTCGAGCGGCTCACCGCCGAGGCGATGCAGCGGGTGGCGTCATGACCACCGCTACCGAGACCCGGCCGTCGCCCGCGTTGCTGCCGTGCGGGAGGTGTGGGCGGTGACTGGGGCGCTCGTGGACCTGGACAGGGCAGGGCACGGCTTGGCCAGGTTGGGCCTGCCGGGGCAGGGGGTTGCGCGGACGGCATACACCGCAGTTCGAGTCTGCGGCGCGCACGTTTGGCCAGGCAGCGCTCAGCCAGGTCCGGTTTGGCGAGCCGCGGCGAGGTCAGGCTCGCCAAGGCTAGGCGGTGCAAGGCAAGGAGTCGGGCGAACGGCATGCACTCAGGTTCGAGCCCTGAGCGCCCACGCATGGCTAGGCCGGGCAGGTCTCGGCTTGGCCGGGCTTCGCGTGGCGGGCCCCGGCAGGGGATCTGGAAGGGCGACTAGCAGACCCCAGGGTGCGAGCCCCTGGCGCCCACGCACCGCCAGGCCAGGCGGGGCGACGCTAGCCGTGGCCTGGCTGGGCACCGCTGGGCGAGGCAAGGAATCCGGGCGGCTGGCAGGCATCGAGGTTCGAGTCCTCGACACCCACGCACGGCAAGGCGAGGCCTGGCTGGGTACGGCCGGGCCCAGCGAGGCAGGGACGGCGGGCTACTGGCAGACACGCAGGTTCGAGTCCTGCGGGCCCACGCGTGGCAAGCCGGGGCCAGGCCAGGCGCGGCTTGGCAAGGCGTGGCGTGGCAAGGGATTGGCGGGCGAGTGGTCCACATCGGAGTTCGAGTCTCCGACGCCCACGTTGGGCGTGGCATGGAGGGGCACGGCGGTGCAAGGCCCCGGCTCGCCCCGGCCAGGCACGGCAAGGAAGGCGGGCTGCTGGCAGACACGCAGGTTCGAGTCCTGCGAGCCCACGTAAGGCCAGCGCACTACGTCACCCGAACGGTCGGGATAGGACTCCAGCGCAGCGCCTGAGAGAGGAAGCAATGAAGATCGAGATGGTTGGTACCGCCCCGCTGCTGATGCACAACGTCCGGCTTGCGGACGATCAGAACGCCTACACCAGGGCGATCTCGAAGCTGACCGCCAAGCGCAGCAAGAAGACCGAGGAGGACAAGCTGGAGATCGACCGGCTGTCCTTCGCCGGCGGCCTGTACTTCGACGAGGAGATCGGCCCGTACATCCCGGCCGAGAACATCTTCCGCTGCCTGATGGAGGCCGGTTCGCTGACCCGCTCGGGAAAGAAGATCGAGCGCGGCGTCATCTTCGAGGGCACGCGGGCTCGACTGGAGTACGACGGACCCCGGGATATCGACTCGCTGTGGGGCAACAACGGCGACTCGCCGTTCGTGGACCGTCGGATGGTCGCCGTGCAGCGGCAGCGGATTCCGCGCGTCCGTCCGATCTTCCCGGAGTGGTCGGCTTCCATAGGCGTTGAGATCGACGGCCAGGTCATCGACCCGGAGGAGTTCGAGGACATCGTTGAGAAGGCAGGCCGACTGGTCGGCATCGGCGATTTCCGCCGCTTCTACGGCAAGTTTTCCGGCCGGGTGATCGCATGACTTCCTCGGCACGGCAAGGCCTGGCGAGGCTAGGCACCGCAGGGCGAGCCATGGCTGTGCGAGGCAAGGCGTGGGGAACGGGGTGGTTGTCGTGACCACTCCGTTCCAGCCTGCAGACGGCGAGCGTGCCCGCTGGTGCTACTGCTACGACCTGGTCCTATCGCGGAAACCCGGCGATGGCATCACCTACGCCGAGGTGATGGAGCTGCTTGACGTGGACCACATGACGGCGCTGGCCGTGATGCGTGAGGCGAAGCGGCATCTCGAGATAGATCGTCAGCAAACCGTTCGCACCGTCCCGAAGTTCGGCTGGGTCATCCTCGATGCCCGCGGCAACCTGTCCGAGATGGAAGCCCGGCGCAAGAAGCGCAACCGGGCGGCCGAGGGGCATGCGCGGCTCGTCGTGGCGACACCTCGGGACGACCTAACCCAGATTGACAAGGCGCGGTTGGACTTCGAGAAGAAGAACGCCTTGGCCGCCCTTGGGCTAGCGGGGCGAAAGACGAAGTCTTTCACCGAGTTGGAGCGCGAGTCGCAGCGGTCCGAAAGGCCGGAGTTGCCGCTGGGCAAAGGCGAGGCATCATGACCACGGTCGACTTCGAGCCCGGCGTTGTCCCGCCCGGCAGCTACGCCCAGGGTGGCCGCTCCCCGATTGTGTGGGTGTTCCTGTGCGCTGGCTGTGCGGGGTTCGCGCCGTTCTCCGATGTGGACTATCGCGGCTTCCTGAGTGGCTTTTGCGCCGGCTGCGGTGCCTACTCGCGCGAGCTGCACCGGTTCCGGGCGTGGCTCGACACCGCACCCGGATGCCAATGCACGGGCAGCCATCGGCAGGCCGTTGGTGATGTCCGCGCGGCGGACAACGTCTTGCGTGAATCGCAGCCGGGGGGAGCACTGCAAGTGCAGACATGAAAGCGGGGCCAGCGCGGCATCGCTGACCCCGACGACAACAGGAGATCCAACCGAAGGAGTGATTCTCCCGATGCCAGGACACAGTCTATCCGGTGGCCGAGTGGTCGCGCGTGAACGCGGCGAGTTGTCGCGCAGCGCCGGGAATCCCACGACGAACATGCAGTTGGCGGAGCTGGCGGCGCTCACCTACGACTTCTTGGCTGCCTATGCGGGGATGCCGGACGCGTTTCAGGTGACGCTCGCTCCGGGCCCGCTCCACCGGGCCGAGATCGACGTTTTGCTGCTGATGCGGTCCGGTGGTCCTTCCGAGGTTGTCGAGTGGGCGCAGACCATGGACACCCCGGTGCAGTTCGTCCACAAGGCGGGGCGTGGCTACGTCGAGTGCAACACCTGGACCACGCTTCATGGGCATTCGGTCCGCGTGTATGTCCACCTGTCGCCGGAGCGGGCGACGGCCTTGCTGTTGGCGGTGGGGGTGGAGTTCGGTTCCGACTCAAGTGTGGAGTTGGACGCCGGCCGGGTACGTGATGCCGCGCGGTTGGTGGGGCTGATCGAGGCGGACGGGCCGACCGCTGAGGCGGTGTTGGCGAGGCTGGAGACACGTGAAGGTGGTGCGGCATGACCGCCGCTGACATCCTGCTGCACCCCGCCTTCCTGGTGGTGTTGTTCCTGACCGTGGCCGCGTTGGCCGGTGTGGTGTTGGTGAGGGCTGAGTGATGCGACAGCGGCTCCCCTTCTACATCCTGGCGGTCTTGGTGTGGGCCGGCGCGTACAGCCTGTTCCAGGTTCTGCATTGGTTCACCGTGGCGAACATTGTGCTGTTGGCGTTGGTTCCCGGTATCGGTGTGGTGGTGGCGATCGAGGGCCATGTGGCCGAGCGGGAGCAGGGGGAGGAGGTCCCGGAGCACGAGGGGTGGCGCGACGGGGACCACGTCCGGCAGGTGCTGGGGGTGCCAGCGGAAGCGCCGGTGCCATCCATTGAGGAGCAGGCCCGCGCGGCGGCGGTGCAGCAGTCGGCGGTGGACGACGACATCACCGACCGGTACACCGCGATGCAGGAGGCGGCGATGCGGGAGATTGAGGCTATCGCTGCGGGTGTGGGGGTGCTGCGGTGATGTTCCATTCTCGATTGCTCGCCGCTTTGCGGGATGTGGGGTCACATCAGGTGGCCTACCACTCCGGCTACGGCTCGCATCCGCAGGGGTTTTCCTGGAGGAACGGGGGAGACCTGCCCGCGGCTGAGCGGGATGCGCTGGCGGACGCCGAGGCCATGCAGCTGCTGCTGATCATCCCGGCGTTGCTGTGCAAGGAAATGTGCTGTGCGGTTGAGCTTTCGCCGCGGGGAACGGCGATGTTGGCCGCGCATGATGCGGAGGCTTCTCCCGTGGATGCTGCCGTCGGGGTGCCGCGCGCGGGAGGTATCCAAGAGGAGAGGGGAGACCGTGGTTGACACCGTCCGTGTCGAGTTGGCCGCCCGTGCCCTGTATCGGGACGGCACAAGGCACATCGGGGATCGCGTCCCGTTCGAGTATCTGTGGCCGGCGTTGCAGGCGGAGTGGCGTCGGAAGGCAATGGTGGCGTTGGTGGCGGCGGATGCTGCGCCGGTGAGGCTGGTGCGGCATGGCTGAACGTCTGTCGTCTCGCTCGCCATTGGAAGCCGCATATCGCCGTATCCTGCCTCGTATCAATGTCGATGAGGGTGGTTGCTGGAACTGGACGGGCGCTTCGGACCCGAACGGGTACGGAAACGTCTGGGGAGATGACAGGTACCGGAAGGTCCACGCAGTGACTTGGGAGTACGCGAATGGACCGGTGCCTGCAGGCCTGGAGTTAGACCACAAGTGCCGAAACGTGGCGTGTTGCAACCCGGATCACCTTGAAGCGGTGACGCACCGTGAAAATGTACGGCGCGGGAAGGCGATGACCCGCAGTTGCACGCACCCTGATAGCGAGTTCTGCAGGCGCAAGAAAAACGGGTGGATCATATATTGCCGAGCCTGCCGCCGTGAGCGTCGTAGGGCGATACCGAAGCCTGCTCGCGGCCCTTGCGCCGCCTGTGGCAAGCAGGTGTATGGCAACGCTCGGAAGCGTCACTGTGACGCGGTCTGTCACCGCAGGGCTAGGACCGCTCGCGAGCGGTTGACTCGGGGCGGCGCGAGTCAATGACTGAAGCGGAGTTTCAACAGCGCGTCATCGACGCAGCGAACCTCTACGGGTGGAGAAGTTGTCACACCCGGAAGGCCACTGTCCGGGCCGGGCGCATCGCCACCCCGACGTCTGTTCCGGGGTGGCCGGATCTGGTGCTGTGGCGGCCGAAGCTCGGCGGGCTGCTGTTTGTGGAGCTGAAGACGGACAAGGGTCGGCTGTCGCCGGCGCAGGCCGAGGTGTTGGAGTCGCTGTCCAGTGCCGGTGCTGTGACCGCCGTGTGGCGGCCGTCCCACTGGCACCGGATCACCGAGACGTTGAAGGGCGCGACATGAGCCGAATTGTCACGGTGACGTGGGCCCAGTCTGCCATCGAGCGCGCCATGGAGCATGCCGCCGAGATCACCCGGAACACCGACCCGGATGAGCCGTGCCGGATCGCCTGGATGGACCTCGCGTGCCTTGTGGACCTTGGTCGGCACGCGCTCGCCGAACCCGACTGGCGCCGTATCGCCGTCCAGGTCGCCCGCTACGGCGGTTCCTACCACGGGCTGACAACAGCGGAGCGGGATCTGTTGGAGGCCGAGGTGGCCGGGGAGAACGAGCGGGAGTGGGGCGTAACCCGGGACCGCACCGAGGATGCCGCGAGCTTCCACGTGGAGGGCAGTGATGGCTGAGAACCCTGTGGAGCTGGCGGAGGAAGCCGTTGCCTACCGCCTTCTCGCCGACGCCCTGTACGCCCGGTCCAGGGAACTGTCTGAGCGGGCCGCGGCCGCGCACGGTCGGGGGTCGCTGTACCCGCGGCTGCCCGACGGGACCGAGCTGGCGCAGTTCACGGTGCCTGCCGACGCCGAGACGGTGGATGTGGATGCCGACCTGCTGCTGCCATGGGTGGCGCAGCACTACCCCTCCGAGGTGATGCAGGTGGTGCGGCCGGCGTTCGTTGAGGCGGTCCGCAAGGCGAGCAAGCAGGCCAAGCAGGCGTGCGGTCCGGGCGGGGAGTTGGACGTGCCGGGGGTGACGTTCTGGTTGAAGCCCGGCTCGCCGCGGATCGTCGCGCGGGACGCCGGCAAGGAGCGGGCACGGGCGGCGCTGGATGCGGTGCTGGAGCGGGTGTTGACCACGTTCGCCGTGCCGAAGATCGAGGGGACCTGATGGGCTACGAACTCGGCGACTACAACGACGTCCCCGCGCGCATCGCGGAATTCCGCGAGAAGTACCCGGACGGTCGGCTCAGGCCGCTTGACCCCGGCAAGCCGTACACCATCGAGCAGATCGGCGACCAGATCTACATCGTCGTGGTGGCCGCCGCCCACCGCGACAAGGACGACACCCTGCCTGGTGTCGGCATGGCCTACGAGGTGTTCCCCGGCCGCACCCCCTATACCAAGGGTTCGGAGTTGCAAAACGCCGAGACGTCGGCGTGGGGTCGGGCAATCGTGGCCGCGCTCGCTGCGGATACGAAGAAGGGCATCGCATCAGATGAGGAGGTGCGCAACCGGAGGGCTGAACGAGAGCCGTTCGAAGAAGCGCCAGCATCGCCAGCGGATCCTCGCGCTGTCATTCGCAGACATATCAAGGCGTGCGCGGACGAGAGGGGGTGGAACTCCGACGAGGTGGCGGCCGACTTCGAGAAGCGAACCCAGGGAACGACCATCTACGTCGGCACAGAGAAAGAGCTGCAGGCGTACCTCGATTGGTTCCGCCAGCAACCGTCCAAGTGGGAGTCGCGCGTTGAGGAGCCGGCGTGAACGAAGCCATCCAGCGCCTGCGCGCCACCTCGGACTCCTTCGAGGCCAAGGCCAACATGACCCGCGACACCTACACTGCCGCCGCCAAGGCAGACGCTGCGCACAAGCGGGAGCGTGCCAAAGCGGTCCTGAAGTTCAAGGCCGGCGCTGAGCGGATGACCCAAGCGGAGGCGGAGACTCGCGCGGACGCCGACGACGTGATCTCGCAGCTATACCTGTCGAAAGTCATCGCATCTGCTGAAGCCGAGGCGCTGAAGGACAAGCTACGGCAGCTCAGGGAGCGCGAGGCGTCCTGCCGGACCGAGGTCACAACCGAGCGGGAAGCCGACCGCATCCACGCAGCGAGGGGTGATCACCCATGACCGCTCCCGCCCTGGCCATCGTCCAGGACCCTTGCCCGGTGTGCGAAGGACGTCCGTACACCCAGTTCCTGGTGGTGCCGTGGGGATTCCACGAGCCAGCGTTGGCGAACTGTCCGCGGTGTCTTCCCACTGAGGGTTCGGCTGGTGTGTGGCGTCGGGTGCTGGCGCCGTACCTGGGGGGTGATGCGGCTTGAAGTCCTCGGTGATACCCAAGCGGCTCCGCAGAGCCGTGTTGCAGCGGGACGACTACACCTGCCAGCGCTGCGGTCGGGTCATCGGCAACGACACCGGTGACTTCTTCTGCGAGTACTCCCTGCAGCATCGGGACCCGCGCGGTATGGGCGGTAGCAAGCTGTTGCACACCTTGCCGAATCTGGTGACGTTGTGCGGCTCCGCCACCACGCCGGGCATGTGCCACGCGCACGTCGAAAGCCAGCGGTTGGAGAGCTGGATTGAGGGCTGGTTGGTCCCCAACGGTGTGACTCCAGAGGAGTGGCCGGTCCTGCGGTTCGGGGAGACATACCAAGCACCTGGGGTTGAGTGGCTGCCTGCGAAGCCGCATGCCAGGCAGGTTGAGATGAGGGCGGCAGCATGACCGGACCCTGGCCCCGTGTCGGCTCGTGTGGGGCGTGCGGCCGACCCGCGAGAGAGTTCCCCTCCGGGAACTGGGAGCACGTCGGTGTGCCGTGCCGCGCCCGATCACAGGGCATCTGGCGGATCGATGACATCTACATCAAGAAGGCTGTCCGCTTCGTCCCGGACGGTGAGCCGCTCCCGGATGAGCCGAACAAGTGGCACACGCACGAATCCGAGCAGGCCGCGGACGGCTTCCCGGGCGCGTTGGCGATCTGCAACTCGAACCACATGCACTCGGTGCGGGAGTATCTGGCCGCCGAGGCGGAGAGTAGGGAGACATTCGATGGCTGACCGCACCGACTTCCACCAGTCCGACTGCCATCCCGATGGCACCTGCATCGACTGTGGCGGTTGCGAATGCGGGGCCGTCGGGTCCAGTTGTGTGGCCTACTGCTGGACGTCTGAGGACGAGCTGCAGTACCGGACGGAGTCCGGGGGCGGGGATGGCTGACCGCACCGGTATCGAGTGGACCGACGCGACCTGGTCACCGACGCTCGGATGCACCAAGGTGTCACCCGGCTGCGACAACTGCTACGCGATGCGCACCGTGCACCGCATGTCGTTCAACCCCAACGAGAAGGTCTCCTCGGCCGCCGAGGGCCTGACCGCATACCGGCCGGGCGTAGGCCCGGTGTGGACCAACCTCGTGCGGGAGCTGCCCGACCGGCTCGATCTGCCGTTGCGGTGGAGGAAGCCGCGCCGGATCTTCGTGGACTCCCAGAGCGACCTGTTCCACGAACGCGTATCGGACGAGTTCATCGCGCGGGTGTTTGCCGTCATGTCGGCAGCCGCGCAGCACACGTTCCAGGTGTTGACGAAGCGGCATGGCCGGATGCGATCCCTGCTGTCCGATGACTCGTTCGTCGCGGCAGTGCGACGAGCACGCTTCGCCTTCCCGCACACAGCGGTGACCGACACCCCCGCCTGGCCGCTGCCCAACGTGTGGCTCGGGGTGTCGGTGGAGAACCAGAAGTGGGCGGACATCCGCATCCCGGCCCTGCTGGACACACCGGCGGCGGTGCGGTTCCTCAGCTGCGAGCCGCTGCTCGGGCCGGTAGGCCTCTCGACCTGGTTGCCCTGCCCGCGTCCGGCCGGCGCATGCGGTGACATGTCGGGTGGCTGCTGTGAGTGCGCGCACCCCGCCAACGGCCCCGGCGCCAACCGCTCGCCGGATTGGGTGATCGTCGGCGGCGAGTCCGGCCGGGGTGCCCGGCCAATGCTGGCCGGGTGGGCGCGGCTGCTACGTGATCAATGTGTGGCGGCTGGGATCCCGTTCCACTTCAAGCAATGGGGTGAATCCGCTCCACTCGACCAACTCCCGCCGGATGCACTGACGTCCTGGGAGATCCGCAACGGGCCAGGATATCCCGGCTTGACGCTTTGCCGGGTAGGTAAGAAGGCCGCCGGCCGGGAGTTGGACGGCCTCACCTGGGATGAGTTCCCGGAGGTGGACCGGTGATCGTTTGGTGGACGTTGATCCCGGTCGGCTTGGTGGGTGTGGCGATTGGCCTGGCCGTTTCAGCGTTGGTGCGGGCGGGCAGGGCCCAGCGGGCGGTGGATCGCCGGCTGGCATGGGAGTTGCGTCGTCCGCGGATCAACGACAGCGAGTTGGCCGACAGGGCGGAGAGGCAGGGGCGGGATGGCTGACGAGTTGGATTACGCGATGGCGGAGCAGTTCCGGCTTGCGCTGCTGTCCGCCGCCGGCCTGCCAAGCGACATCAGCGTGGATGACGCCGAAGGGGCGCTGCGTACGCTGCGGTGGCTCCACGCCGAGGCCGTGTTCCAACGGGACGAAGCGCTCAGCGAGGTCGCACGCTGGCAGTGTGCGTGGCAAGGCGCTGATCGGGAGTGGGCCAAGGATCGGGCCGAGCTTCAGCGGGAGCGGTCCTCTCGCCAAGCCTGGGCCGCCGAAGCCATGCGGCTGGAGATGGAGCTCGAACACCTCAGCACCGCGGTGCCGGCCTATCTGAAGCTGCTCGAACTGGCCGAAGCAGCGGTCGCAGGCGTGGCAATGGATACGGCTGAGGACCGGGAGCTTCAGACTCGAGTGGTGGACACGCTCCGCGCTGGCCGTGAGCGTGTGGCCGGCTTCACCCGCCCAGTGTGCGCAGTACACCTGGCTTCTGTCCGAGAGGATCAACCGTGACCGCACGCGTCCTGCTGTTCGCGTCTTTCGTCGGGTGCGTAGCACTGGCCAATGTGACCACGTCGCATTGGGGACTGGTCCCCGCTGGCCTCGGCCCATTGGTGCTTGCTGTGCCGTTCGGCACATACTTCGCCGGATTGACGTTCGGCATTCGAGACGGGTTGCAGGACTGCGGTGGCATGAAGTGGACATTGCCGGCGATAGCTGCCGGGGCTGTGTTGTCGTTCGCGCTCGCCGACTTCCAGGTCGCGTTGGCGAGCTGCGTCGCCTTTGTGGTCGCCGAACTCGTCGATCTCTTCGTGTATACGCCGTTGCGCGACTGGGGCTGGCGGCGGGCAGTCGTTGTGTCCAATGCGGTCGGCGCAGTCGTCGACACGCTGTTGTTCCTGTGGCTCGCCGGCTTCCTTGACGGACTGGGGGCAAAGGCTGCCGCAAGCGCCATCGGCGGCCAACTGCTTGTCAAGGCGGTGCTCACAACGGCCGCCTACGTCGCGGCGAGAGAGGCGTGGCTGCGGTGGAGGGGGCGCCGGAGTGCTGTACTTGGCCAACGCCTCCAGCCCCAGGGTGCGTGAGGCCATGCTGACGGGACAGTTGGGCCAGATGGTCACGCCCGCAGAAGGCAGACGGCCCCTTCCGGGCGTACCGTTCGGCGCGGACAACGGCTGCTTTGGCAAGGGGTACCCGGGCGATGCCGAATGGTTTGCCTGGCTAGACCTCCTACCACGAGAGAACTGCCTGTTCGCCGCAGCACCGGACGTGGTAGCCGACGCTGTGGCAACGATGACGCGTTCTGGACCGTGGCTGGCAAGGATCCGCGAGCGCGGCTTCCCCGCAGCTCTCGTGGCTCAGGACGGCCTCGAGCGTCTGCCTGTGCCGTGGGACGACTTCGACGTGCTGTTCATCGGGGGTAGCACGGAATGGAAGCTGTCGCGGCACGCAGCCCGGCTTGCGCATGAAGCCAAGGACCATGGCAAGCATGTCCACATGGGCCGAGTCAACTCTGGCCGCCGCAAAGCGATTGCCGACATCTTCGAGTGCGACTCGGTGGACGGCACCTTCCTGGTCTTCGGGCCGGACGTCAACCTGCCCCGCCTTCTCAACTGGATGGAAACACCGACACTGTTTGGAGGTGGCCTCACGTGAGACTCGGTGTGCGCTGTCCGGACGCGGTGCGCGTCACTGTGGTCAGTTCCGCACGACATCGGTGCCCGTTCAAGGACGAAGTCGACTTCGGCACAGTCCGCATCGAGTGGACCACCAGTCGGGGCGAGACCATCGAACTGCACACGCTCGCCGCCTTGATCGCCGCGAACGCGGACACCGAGGTCTCTCATGAGCGGTGGACTGCCGACCTCGCCTCCACGATCTCCGCCGACGCGGACGTGGAGGCGCTTGTAGTCACGAGCCAGTGGACCACCGCTGGTATCGCAGTGTCTGTCCGCGCACCCATTGGGGAAGACGACCCTCCGGCGGACACCCCATGGACTGAGGGCGGTGAGCCCGCATGACCGGCACGCCGGAAAACCACGTCGACTGTGCGCAGTACCTGAAGGAGCAGTCGCTCGCCTTCGGCACGGAGATCACCGTCTCAACCGCCCCGCCGTTGGTGGACGGACCGTACGAGAACGCTAGCTTCGTGTGCCCGCACGGCACGACCTTCTGGATCGCACCCACAGGTGAGCAGATCGCTGCATGGGCTCGGGACGGTGCGGCATGACCACGATCGGCTCCCTGTTCACGGGTGCGGGTGCGTTGTGCGAGCTGGCGGTGGCACCGCTGCTCGGCGGCCGGGTGGTGTGGCATTGCGAGAACGACCCGGCGGCGTGCCGGGTGCTGGCCCACCGGTTCCCGGGTACGCCGAACTTGGGGGACATCACCGCGGTGGACTGGTCGGCGGTTGAGCGGGTCGGCGTGCTGGCTGGTGGGTTCCCGTGCACGGACGTGTCACCCGCGGGCCGCAAAGCCGGGATCGAGGGGAAGCACAGTGGGCTCTGGTCCTACTTCGTCGATGCCATTCGCATACTTCGACCCGGACTCGTGCTCGTGGAGAACAGCTCAGACCTCCTTGTTCGGGGACTCGACCGTGTGCTCGCCGACCTTGCCGAGCTCGGGTTCGATGCGGAGTGGGCGGTTGTACCGGCGGCCGGGGTGGACGCGCCTCACCGCCGCCGCAGGTGCTTCATCGCTGCTGCCGACCCCGCAGGCCCGGGATGGGGATCACGCGAGCCGGAGCATGTCGCCGTCGACAGCGGCGTTGCGGTTCGCGCAGGGCAAGCGGAACTTGGACGACGCGATCGCCCTGCTGCTGCCGACGCCGACGGCGACCGATGCCCGCAGCAGCCGGAACGCCACGGCGCGTCGCCGTTCGGTGCGAGCGACCACGAACGCCGCCGGGTGGACTCTGACGGACGTTTTCTGGGATGGGGGCCGTACCGCCCGGCCGTCGAGCGATGGGCGTCCGTGCTCGGACGCGTAGCGCCCGACCCGATCGTCACCGGACCACGCGGCGGCCGACAGCTCAACCCGGCCCTGTCGGAGTGGATGATGGGCTGGCCGGCCGGCTGGGTGACCGACGTCCCCGGCCTCACGAGCAACGAGATGAAGCGCCTGGCCGGCAACGGCGTAGTCACCCGGCAAGCTGACGCAGCCTTCCGCCACCTGCTGCCATTGCTCTCCGCTGAGGGGAGAGCGGCATGACCTTCACCCTGTGGCGTCACGACCGATCCGGCGTCGACGAGCCCGGCAAGCCGGCACCGGTGCCGTGCGAGTTGATGACCGGGCATCCGCCGATCGCGGCCGCCGCGGTGATCGCGTTGGCCGACCGGGTCTTCGACGAAACGACGGGCGACGACGTCATCGAGCCCCCCAGGCTGCCGATGTGGTGGCACCGCGACTTGAACGCGTGGGCCGCAGTGACGGACTTGCACCGGGTGGGGATGCACGAGCAGGCGGTGCAGCTGGCCCGGCTCTTGTACTGGTGCGACCGGGGTGACGCCACCGCGTCGATGTTCGTGTTCGAGATCCGCCGCACTAGTTCTCCTGCGGACGGTGCGGTATGAGCGTGGCCGAGATCCGCCCGGGCTGTCCGGCCCGCCGTCATGGGGACGTATCTGCCTACAGTCGCTACGGGTGCACGTGTGCAGACGCTCGGGAGGCGTGGCGGCTGCACCGCAAGCGCGGCCGGGAGGGCCGCCGGGCGCCGGGCTGGGTGGACGCGGTCGGAGTCGCCCGCCGGCTGCAGGCGCTGGCGGTGATGGGTTGGGGGTTGGAGGCGTTGTCCGGGCGGTCCGGCCTGTCGGTGGCGCGTTTGGACAACCTGCGGTGCACCCGATGTGTGAGGGTGATCCGCCGGACTGCGGAGAAGATCGGCGCGCTCTACGAGGAGCTGAAGGCGGTTCCGGGTCCTTCGCCGCGGGCCGCGGCGCTGGCCCGCGGTCGTGGTTGGGCGCCGTGGTTGGCGTGGCACGACATCGACGACCCGCAAGCCGAGCCGGATTGGACCGCTGGCGGGGTGCGGTGGCGCCTGGCACACGCGCCGCACATCAGCCGTAGCGCGTTGGAACTGGCCACGCTGGCGCACGCCGGCGAGATCCTCGGCCGCAGCCGCGCTGTCGCCGACCTGGCCGCCCGGGAGCCGCGACGCGTCGCCGAGTTGGTGATCGCACTGGCCGACCTGGCCTCGTCGGCGCTACCGACCGCGGAGGGTGTGGAGGTGCTGCAGGCCGCCTACGCCGCGCATCGGCGGGAGCGGGAGCGGACCAAGAAGGCTCAGCAGCGAGCTCGGGCCGGGTGACCGATGCCATGAACGAACCGCTCCCTCCGATCACCCGTCCGAACGGCAAGGTCTACCGGCCCCGGAAGCTCACGGCCGGCGCATGGGAGAACGACGACTACCGGGACGACTGGGCCGGCTGCTTCGTCTTCGGCACCCATGACATCGACCTGGCAAGACCGCTCGCTGAGGAGGAGTGCCGCTTCGCGTTCGGCGTCCAGCACGTGATCAAGCCCGAACTGGTGTGGATCCGCGACGGCTTCGAGAGCGGCGAGCGCCGATGGGTCTACGACGAGGTCCGCGGCCGCGCCGCGGTGCGGTTCGTCGCCAGCGATGACCCTGACGACCGCGCCGGGAGCGGGTGACCGATGCCATGGCTTGTGTCGAGATGACGATCAGAAGGAGGCGGCCCGATGGCCCGTGAGCATGCCCGCATCCTCGTCAGCCGTCGGTCCGAACCCGACTGGCAGGCGCTGCTGACGGATGAGCAGTGGCTCTACGACCAGCTGTTGACCCAGGCGAATATCAACAACGCCGGCGTAGTGCCACTGCAGGTGCGCAAGTGGGCGCGCGGCGCGGCGGACATGACGACGGAACGCATCGAGGCTGCCTTGTCCGGTCTGGCGGACAAGGGGTTCGTGCTCTTCGACACCGACACCGAGGAGGCGCTGGTGCGTACCTTCATGCGCCACGACGGTGTGGTCAAGCACCGGTACATGCTGAAGAACGCGCTCGCTGTGGCCAAGCAGACCGAGTCTCCGCGGCTTCGGCACGCGCTGGCGGCCGAGCTGCGACGGTTCGGCAACGCGGACGCTGACGCTGTCGCGGCCGAACTCGAGGCGACCCCGGACAGAACCCCACCCGAACCGCACTCGAATGGCATTCCGACGGCGTCCGGTTCTCAATCGATTGCCCACGGGGAAGGGGAAGGGGTAGTTACCTTGGTACCCCCTGGGTCAACAAACGTAGATGGTTCTTCCCGTAGGCCGCGTTCGCAAGCGAAGCGCAGCGACACCACCAGGGGTACTCGCATCCCGGAAGACTTCGCGGTCACCGCCGAGATGGTCGCCTGGGCTCGCGAACACACGCCGGACGTGGACGGTCGAACCACGACCGCCGAGTTCATCGATTTCTGGCGCGGTCGTCCTGGTCGCGACGGGTACAAGTTGGACTGGCCGGCGACATGGCGCAACGCCATGAGGCGTGAGCAGAAGCGGATCAACGAGCGGCGTCCGGCCCGCGCGTCACCGAACGGCATGAGCCCGACCGACGCGAACATCGCCGCCTTCGCCAGCCGGCACATGTCCAGTCCGAACCTGATCGGTCTTCCGGGAGGTGCATCGTGAAGTACACGCCGTTGAACCAGGAGCAGGTGGCCGCCCTGCTCGTCGTGGCCATGGCCTACGACAACCGCAAGCCGGGGGACGCGACCGTGGCGGCGTGGACGGAGGCGGCGCACCGCGGGAAGTGGCGGTTCGGTCCCGCGCGGGAGGCGATCCACGCGCACTATGCGACGAGCACGGCGTTCATCATGCCGGCACATATCACCGAGCGGCTGAAGGTGGAGTCGCGGTTCCCGCCGCGGTTCGGCGAGGACCCCCCGGCCGAGCTCGAGGCGGGTCCGCCGCCTGAGCCGGCACAGCCGGAGCGGGTCCGATCCATCGTCGAAGCACTCGCCGGCCGGTTGGGTTGGAAACGCAAACCAGCACACGACGATCCGGCGCTGCAGGTGGACTGCCCGTGGTGCAATGCGGTGGCGGGTAGGCCATGCGCGCAACTCGCCACGCGGGGCCCGCACCGCGGCGAGTACATCAAGCGGTCCACGCCGCACCCGTCGCGTGTCGATTTGGCCAGCAAGCTCGGCGAGGCGTCATGAGCCGCCCACACCAGATCCCAGCCACGCGCGCCGGACGCGGGAACCTTCACGTGCTCGCCGAGTTGTTCCGGGACCCGGAGCCGTGGATGGCGAAGGGGTTGTGCGCGCAGGTGGATCCCGACCTGTGGTTCCCGGAGAAGGGTGGCTCGGCGCGCGAGGCGAAGCGGATCTGCCAGACCTGCGAGGTTCGCGCCGAATGCCTGGCCTTCGCGCTGCGCGAGCATGAGCGGTTCGGCATCTACGGCGGACTGTCCGAGCGGGAGCGCCGGAAGCTGACGCCAAGGGAACGCCGGACTCTTACGCGACCGCCGACTGCGGATCCGGGGGAGGCGGCGTGAACGCGGTGGAGTTGGCGCAACACGCCGGGATCACCTACCGGCAGCTCGACTCGTGGACGCGGGCCGGCTACCTGCACCCGGTCAATCTCAACGCAGGCTCAGGCCGACACCGCGACTACTCGTATTCGGACGTGGCGATCGCCGTCCGCATGGGCCGACTGGTGAACGCCGGGATGACGGTGCAGGCGGCCTACGCGGTGGCGCAGGGCGAGCCGGCCGCCGTGCGGTCGCTTCGCGAGGCGTTGGAGGCGTGCGCATGATCACCCCCTACTACAAGGACTCGGCCGCGGCCCTCTACCACGGGGACATGCGCTCGGTGCTGCCCGCACTCGACATCACCGTTGACGCGTGCCTGACCGACCCGCCCTACGGCGAGACTTCGCTGGCGTGGGACCGGTGGGTCGACGGGTGGCCGGCGCTGGTCGCTGAGAACACGAACAGCATGTGGTGCTTCGGCTCGATGCGGATGTTCCTTCAGCACCGCGACGAGTTCGTCGGCTGGCGACTCTCTCAGGACGTGGTGTGGGAAAAGCACAACGGAACTGGATTCGCCGCAGACCGGTTCAAGCGGGTGCACGAGTTGGCCTTGCATTTCTATCGTGGCTCTTGGGATGGCATTTGTCACGACGTCGTAAAGGAAGCCGCTGGCGCTGCAAGGCTGGGCAGCATCAGGGCCAGCGCGGCGGCCGTGCCGCATACGGGGGAGATCGGCGCGACCTGCTATGTGGACGACGGCACGCGCCTTGTCCGTTCGGTTCTCAAGCATCCGAGTGTCCGCGGTGGGATCCATCGCACCGAGAAGCCCCTCGCGCTCTTGGCACCGTTGATCGAGTACGCCGTCCCGCCGGGCGGCCTTGTGTTGGATCCGTTCGCCGGCTCCGCGTCCACCCTGCTGACCGCCCGCCAGCTCGGCCGCCGATCGATCGGCATCGAGGCCAACGAGGAGTCCTGCGAGCAGGCGGCCAAGCGACTCGAGGTGCCGGACCTGTTCGGAGGTGCCGCGTGAGCACCCCCGACTACCGGCCTGACGTAGCCGCCAGCGGGACAGGACAGGGTCCGGAGGGTGAGGACATCCGGACAGCCGGTGTGGAGGCGCTGGCGCGTGTCCTGGACCCGGTGGCGTTCGACCCGCGAGCTGTGCCGAAGAACCTGGGCCAGGAATGGGACCGGTGCTGCCGGCAGATGCTCGCACTCGGCCACGCCCGGCGTGCCCTGGCGGCTGGCTACCGGCTGGTGTCCGAGGAGTCGTCGCCGTGATCACCTTTGGCCTTCCGGCCCTTCCATGCGGCGACGGACGGACGCTTCGGCGGCTTGGCACCTGGCTTGCGGATGTACCACTCGACGAACTCCCGGACGACCTTCGCGGCGCCGCCTTCCCGGCCACGTTCGGCAGGTGGACAGGCGGCAACGAACGCCTCCCGCACGTCTGGCGGCAGGTGGACGGTCAGCTTCGGTCGGCCGTGGGTGGGCACCGCACAAGCCTATCGGGTGGGTACCCAGTTTCGCTAGATAATCCCTTGTGGGTGGGTACCCACCCTGATACGATGAACAGCATGGATGCCACGGAGATCGCCCGGAGCCTGACGAAGCCGCAGCGGCGCGCTCTATCGGCAATGAGGATCAACGGCTCGGTTGATACGCCGCATTTGACGGTTCTCAAATCGTTGGACTCGTTGGGATTAACCGAGCATCCGGGTGGGCAGCGGCCGTGGCGCGAGCGTGTCCTGACGGACTTGGGACGAGCTGTGCGCGCCGCGCTCAACGATTAGCACTGACCCGCTGATCTGCGATGGAGGCAGGGGCAATGACCACGGGGACGAGCACGTGCACCTGGGATACCGGTGCCATGTACGGCTGCACCCCCGCGTGCGTGGAGCCAGCCACCGTGTTGGTGCGCTACCGCAAGGACAGCTACCCGGTCGGCCGCCCGTACTTCGAGGCGCCGGCCTGCGATCGGCACGCGCGGTTGTTCAAGGCTCTCGCCGAGTCGCAGTGGATTGAGACTGTGCCGTGTTCGGCGGGGCAGGGCTGAGGAGGCAGGGACATGGCAACCGAGATGAACATCCCGGACGAGGCGCACGAGCGAGCGGACGCGATTGCATACCACTACGGCGCCGACGAGTCCTATGTTCACTGCGCAGCGGATGTGCTGACTGAGATCGGCCCACTGTTGGTGGCAACCGAACTCGAGCGCATCGCCGAGACCCTGCACACCTCCTGCAGTGTCGACGACCTGTTGGGTACGGCGGAAGCGGCAGCACGGAACGGCGTCCGCAACGAACTGTTGAGCCGCGCCTCCGAGCTTCGCGGGGAGGACTGACCCGTGGAGGACCTGACTGTCCACAACTACGAGGCGTGCTTCCCCGAAGCGAACCGGGACGAGATCGTCTACCACTCAGGCGAAATCGGCTTGGTCGGACACTGCGGATGGTGCGGTTCGATGGTCATTCGGGGTCTGTGGCAGGCGCACATTATCTGGCATGCGGACGTCGCGAAGGAGACCTGATGTCCACTCCTGAGACCACCCCAGCCGTTAAGCCGACCAGGCAACAGGTCTGGGACGTCATCTCCCGCATCCGTGACGGCGCCCCGCGGTTGCCGAACGACGCGTCCACGGACGACATCATCGACGGCCTTGTGGACGCCGGCCTGTTGTCCTTGAGGAGTGACCATGGCGACTGAGTCCACCCCACGCTGTTGGCCGGTCAATTCGCCGGAACCGGACGTTCCAACCGGGTTCAAGGTCCGAGCGACGAACGATGTGACGTTCCGCAAGACCCACTGGGGACGGTGGTTGGCATTGGCGCCCAAGGGTGACGGCAACGACTACTCGTGGTTCGAGATGAACTCGGAGCGTGCTTCTGAGGGCGGCATGGAACTGGTCGAAGTTCCGACCGACCAACCCGCTGAGTCCACCCCACTGGCCCAGAGGCTTGTGCAGGCCGCTGACGATGCGACTTTCGATCCCCAGGGGGTTCGTCCGCACCTTGATGGACGCCATGGGCGGGCGAAGGCGGCCGCAGTCGCCGTGCTTCGGGAACTGGCCAACGACGTCGAGCTTGGCACTGCCGGCTTCTGGGCCGGTGGTCCGGCGCACAAGGCGATCAGCCACCACAGCATCCGGGTGTTGGCCGACTCCATCGAGAAGGGGGAGACCCGTGACTGACTCTCTGGCTCAGTCCCTCGTAGACGCAGCAGCCCGGTCTATCGCGGACTTCTGGGGCTACATCAAACCACCTCACCGTACGGCAGCCGTTGCCCTGAGCACGGCCTTGGAGCGGCTGGCCGAGGACCTGGATGAGCGCCACGCCGAGTTGAACGCTCGCGAGTTGCGCACCTATGCGCGGGAGATCCGGGAGGGCAGATGTCCCTGAACTACACCCCACTGAGGCACAAGATGCTGGCGAAGATCAAGGCAGGGCAGGTCTGCCGTGGCTTGGGTACCAACGGCTGGTGGATCATGGGGGTCTTGCCGAGCACGTACGGGATGTGCGAGCGGGCTATCGACAGCATGGCCGGCCAACTCGCGGTGCTTCCGGCTGCCGCCCGTCACGATACGCCCCTGGAGCTGACCGAGGCAGGCGCGCTGATATTGGCCACCTGGAACGGCGCACACGGAGAGCCGACATGACCGCCGCGCTGCATCAGCGCATAGCCCTACGGGACAGGTTCCGCGGGGCGCTCGCTGACGCGATGCGGCACAGGGACGATCTCCGCGAACTGGTGGATACACCGGACGGCCCGGAGATCGCCTGGGTGTTGTTCGAGCGCCGGACAATGGTCGACGAGGTCAACCGAGCGCGGGCTGAGGCGGGCAAGCCACCCGTAGCCCCGGACGTGGTCCTGCGGGCTGAACGACTCGCCGCGGGGCATGTGGACTACCACCTGAAGCTCTCCTTTTACTGCGCGGAGATCGTGCTCGACGAGTTCGGGACTCGGCCATGACCGCCCACCCGATCACCTTCACCCCCACGGCGACCGCCCCACGGGTCCGCCTGTTGGGCCCGCTGGAGGTCACGGGCTGTTCGCCGCCGACTGCTGCGAAGCGCCGCGCCACGCTGGCGATGCTTGCCGTCCACGCCGGCTCGTACCTGTCGTTCGACGAGTTGTCTCGGGAGTTGTGGGAGCACCGCCCGATCGGCAACCCGAAACAGTCGGTGATCACCTATGTGACGCATCTTCGCCGCAGGCACGGGTTGCCGGTCGAGTCCCGGCCCGGTGGCTACGTCCTGCGCGTCCCCGCGCTGGAGGTGGATGTGCTGCGGTACCTGAGTTTCGTTGACCGGGCCCGCCGTGAAGCCGCGCAGGGCAGTTTGTTGGCGGCTGAGGACACGCTGCGGGCGGCGCGGTCGCTGTGGCGGGGCGGGTTCCTGGAGGACGTGACCTGCGGACCGGTGCTGTCGGGGTGGAGGCTGCTGGTGGAGGAGTGCCGCCGGGAGGCGACCCTGCTGGGCTTCGACATCGACCTGCGGGCCGGCCGGGTCCGGGACGCCGCGGTGGGTTTGCGGGTGGAGTGGTTGCGGGACCGCTGCCGGGAGGACACCGCCGCCCGCTTGATGGTGGCGTTGTACACGTTGGGTCGGCAGGTGGACGCGTTGAACGTGCACCGGGACACGGCGACGGCGCTGCGGGAGGAGTACGGCCTGGACCCTGGGGTGGGGTTGCAGCGGCTGCAGGGACAGATCTTGGCGGGGGACCCGGCACTGGAGTTGGAGGCGACATGAAGGCGTTGCGTGCACCTGGCCATCTCAGCCTGGGCGAGTTGATCGAACGCCTGAAGGCCGAGGACCCCACCAGGCGCATCCCGCTCGGCTTCCGCAACCCTTGTTCGTATCGCGGCTACTACGAGCAGCTCGCCTTTGTCGCGGCCCGCAACGTGACGATCGGGGACATGCTCGCCGCCGCGGAGTCGGCTCTCGGCGCCACCTTCCAGGGTTGGAAGGGCGGCGACTGCGAGATGCGGGAGTACACCGAGTGCTGGCTGGTGGCGCATCCCGGGGACTGCGGCGAGTCGATCGGCGTCGTGTTCCTCGAGTTGATGTTGGCCAACGACGTCTGGGAGGTCGGCGGGTGACCACACTGGACCAACTCATCAAGGACTGGCTGGATAGCGATCCCTGCGACTTCATGGCGCCGGCCGATGCCGCTATCCGGGCCGTGCTCGACCTGCACCAGCCACGCGGTGGCTACAGGCAACCGTGCGCTTGGTATGGCGACGTCAACGAGTGCACCTCGTGCGGGGGCTACGAACTGGTCGCAGGCCACGGTGAACGAGGACACCGCACGAGCTGGCCTTGCTCGACCGCCCAGGCCATCGCTACCTCCCTCGGCATCACCCAGGAGACCCCCAATGCCAAGTGACCTGAGCGTGACCGGCTTCGCCGACGCGCTGCGTCAGATGGCCGCGAACGCCGACCGGGTAGCGGACCGGCACGACATCGCCAAGATGGCACGACTGCAAGATCTCGTCGCCGCCCAAAGGGATCAGGCCCAGCGGGATGCTGACCTGATCGCCGAGCTTCGCCGGCAGGCGGTAGCGATGGGGCGCTCACTGGACGGCATCGGGAAGATGCTCCGGACGGTGCCCGGCGACGACGTGAAGATCCTCGCCGACGCCCTCCTGTTGATCAGCGAGCAGCGCTGCGAGAGCTTCACCGGCTCCTGGTCCTGTCGAGACGAGAGGTCAGGCAAGAGCCGGCGCAGCGAGCACGGCACCTGCGGGGTCTGGTGCGATCCGTGTATCGCCCGAGACGCTCTGGAGAGGGCGGGGTGGACAGATGCCGAGTGACCTTGTCTCCCGCTTGTCGGAGACCCTAGAGGAGCTAGAACGGGTAGCCCGCGCGGCGCAGGACGACGGCCTGAACCCCGAGTGGCACGGCCGCCGGCATCAGGTGTTCGCCTACGGCGGTGACACGGTGTGCGGCCATGCGGCGCTGGAGCCCGTCGCCAGCCACATCGCCCGCTGGGACCCCCAGGCTGCGCTCCGCCTGGTGGGCGGCATCCGAGAACTGATGCGCCAGTTCCAGGCGCAAGCCGACCGCGGGCACGCCATGGACGCGCAGGAGAACCTGACCGCGCTTGTCCGCGCGTTCGGCATCACCGAAGGGGAGGGCTGACCGATGTACCGCCACGTCGTCAACTGGCCCCGGATCAGAGACTCCGTTGAACTGGCCTGCGAGATGAGGGACGTGTCCCTACGGGACGTCGCCGAGGAGGTCGGCATCTCGCCGTCCGGCCTGACTCGGTTGCGGCAGGGCAAGCACCTGTCCGCGGATGCGCTGGCGGCGTTGGTGGCGTGGCTGTACCCGGCGCGCATCCCGAACTGGATCAAGGAGCAGCCATGAGCGAGTTCAACAGCGTCCTCAGCCTGGCCACGGCTGACCCTGCATACGAGGCCCAGCAGCGCTACCGGTCTGCCCGGTTCGTGGCTTCCCAAGCCCATGACGCGGCCGACTGCGCCCAGCTGCTTGCTGCGTTGGGTCTGTCCGCTGCGGAGGGACGCACGGAAGGAGGCGAGGCGGCGTGACCGAAACCGAGCTTGGTCCGTGCGACCTGCAGATCCTGGACTGGGAGCACCAGGGCCGCTTGGGCTACCTGAAACCGTCTGACGAGTGGTGCCTGGACGGCGAGCCGATGCCGGACGTCTGGCAGGACTACTGCTACCGGCTGCTCCGCGCTGGGTTCCTGCCGGAGTTCGAGGAGTTCACCTCGTGACCACAGAGGAAGCCATCGCCATCGTCGCCGAGCGCGCGATCTGGGCCGCCGCCCAGGAGCTCAACTGGGCGGACTACGGCGACATCGGACAGCACGACTGGGACCGGGTACGCGCGGAGATCGACAAGCGGGTGAGCGTGGCCAACCTGGACCTCTACGGCGCCGCCTACGACCACCTGGCCGCCCGCGCGCAGGGCAAGGAGTCGCCATGAAGGTCACCCCCACCCAGTGGGACGACTTCGTCCAGGCCCACGGCCGCATCGTCGGCTACCGGGTCGGCAACACCTTCATCCCCTGCATGGGCACCGAACGGGAGGTCCGGTTGATCGAGCAGGCCCGGGATTTGGCCGGCGCCCCACCTCCGGTGTGGGTGTATGGACCGAGGAGTGAGCCGTGAGCGACCTTCCCGCACTGCCCGCCGGGCGTCTCGCCGCCGGCAAGACCATGTCCGCCGAGGACATCCGAGACTGGCTCACGAAACACGGCACAGACGACCCCGAGGTGGCGCATGGCATCGTGGACGACCTCATGCGGGAGGTGCTGGAGGCCATTCGCGACGGCCACCCCGACCCGCAAGGACTCGCCAAGGCGGCACTGACCGTTGATGAGGCCGACTTTCCGAGGTGGTACGCGTGAGCGACATCTCGAACACTTTGGCCTCCGAACTGGCTGCGCTGCGCGAACTGATCGCGGACCACGAGCGCCGCCTGTTCCCGGTGAACCGCCGTGGCTTGCCGCTACCAACCGGTCGCGTCGACCAGCGTTACGTGGGCATGGTCGGCGACTGCTGGGAAGTCGAAGCGGATACCAGGCGCGCACGCGGGTGGCTCGTGCTCGTTCTGGACGCATGCGAGGAGGACAGCGACCACGTCTACGTCCACACCCCGCAGGGCATGTATTCCGAGCCGGACGCGGTCGGCGGTGATGTCGTGTCCCTACGGCCAGAGAAGGCCCGCCTGCTCGCGGCGTCCATCCTGGCCGCTGTCGATCGGCTCGAGCAGCGCACGCGCGTTGTTGTCCCGCTCCGCGCAGGGGAGGCCGAAGGTGCCTGAGATCGAGTCCACTCTGGCCGCTATCGACGCCGCCACCGGGTGTCAGCAGTGCGAAGGACCGCTCGGGGACAGTCCGTCGGACTCGTTCTGTAGCGCCGAATGTCAGGATGCGTGGTTCGCGGCCCGGAGCGAGCCGCTGGTGGACTACCGGGAGCCGGCCGAATCGGCGGCGCACTACAGCCATGAACTGGCCTGTGGATGCTGGAACGAGGATGTGGCGACCCGATACCGCGAGTTGCTGGAGGCGACCATGGCCATCTACATCCGGCAGCCATCGTCGCCAGAGGCACCGCAGCGCATCGACTCAAGGGGAACCAGATGACCGCCCCGAACCGCCCGGCCATGCTGGACGAGATCGTCGCCCTGGCGCATCGGCTCCAGGATGCCCCGGCCCCTCGCGCTGAGCCGTTCAAGTTCACCCCCGACCAGTGGGCCGGTGTCCGCCTCCTCTTCGGGCTGAGGACCCAGGTCGGTAGCGGCCCGCTCGGCGGCCACACCCACATATCCGGCGTCCCCGTGGTCCTGGTGGACCGCGCGGAGGAGTCCACTCCGGTCGTTGAGGGCTGGTTCAAGCCGCAGCCGTCGCGGCCCCGTCGGTGGTGGCAGAGACTCTGGAGGTGGAGGCCGTGACCCGTTCGTGGATTGTTGAACACGCGAGGTCGATTGTGGGGCATCCGAAGCAGGCGGAGTTGTCCGGCGATCCGGTGGCCCGCAATGTCATGAAGCTGGCCGTCGAGGCGGGCGAGGCGCTTGATGCATACCAGCGTTGGAAGGATCAGGCCCGTAAGCCGGGGACCCGCGAGGAGTTGCACGGCGAGGTTGCCGACGTGGTCCTCACGGCCTACATCCTGGCCGAGGAGGACGGGTTCGACCTGGACGCAGCGGTCGCCAAGAAGCTCGGGGTGATTCGCTCCCGTGGCTGGGACAAGCAGCGGGAGGATTCATGACCCACATGCTCACCTTGGATGACTGGGACAGCGACGGCGGACCCCAGAAGGTCGCTTGTGACTGCGAGCGGGGCGAAGACCATCCCCAGGATCTAGTCGTTGAGATCACCCCCGACACGTCCCGGTTCGAGGCGAATCTGAAGCGCCTGGGTCACCTGTTGAGGGGTCATCCCTTCCGGCACTTCGACTCCGGCGACCGTGGTCTCGTTTGGAGGGAGCCATGACCGAACCCGAGCTGACCCGCCGCGAGGCCATGCTGGCGCGCAGAGCCGAACTCTCCGCCGCCCACCCTGAGATCACCATGGCTGCGGAGTTGGCGCCACTCATGGGCGAGCTGGAACCGGAGTACTGGGATTGGCAACTGGAGCGCTACTTCGACGCGGAGGAGGCGCAGCATGGCTGAGGTCCACCTGGATCACCCAGGCGACGTGTCCTGGTTCGCTGGGCACGGTCCCCTGCCGGTCATCGGGCCGTGTCCCCATGACACCTGCGAGCACACCATCATCCCCACCATCGGCTACGGCCCGGACTTCGAGCACTACTGCCTGGTCCGCTGCGACGACCCCAACGGGTGTGCCGGCCAGTGTCGCGGCTGGACTGCCGAGTACCCACACGGTCAAGGTCCGCAACTGCGGCTAGGACAGTTCCGGCAGGTCGGGGAGGCCCCACATGCTGACTCCTGACCAATCCGAGTTCGCTTGGTGCTTCAGCCACGGACGGCTCCATCACCGCCGGGATTGGTGCACGGCATTCTGGGTGCCACTCGACGGTCAAACCGAGGGCGAAGCCGTGGCCGAGAAGCAGGCCAGGTTCGGCGCCGCCCAGTTCCTGCACCAGTTGCCGGCAGATACTCAACTCGAGGTTATGCGGTCGGCGTCTCGCGGGGAGTCCCCATGACCTCCGAGACCCGCGTCCAGTGCGTTGTCTGCACCAAGGACCCACCGCGCCGAGCCACCCCCGGCTTCATGACCTGCGAACGCTGCCTAGAGCTCATCCGGGAGTGCCTGGCCGAGATCCCCCACCTGTACGCCGCACTGGAGACCGACGAGGCCCTGCTGCCCGTCGTCGCTCCCGGCGCTCGCCGCGGGCCCGGTTTCGGCTCCCGCTCGCCGGCCAACGATCTCGCCATCGTGCTCACCGACCCCCGAACAACGTGGACCGCTGAGCAGCCCTACCACAACGCCCTGACGGTCCTGGAGTCCTGGGCCCGGATGGTCCGCGAAGACGTCGGAGAGAAGCAACCAGAGGGCCGCGCGACCGTCTCCAGTGAGATCGGTCTACTCGTTCGACGGTTGGATCACATCACCCGCCAACCATGGGTGGACGACTTCTGGAAGGAACTCCGGGAGGCCAGGGCGAACCTGCGGGACTTCAGCGGCATGCATAAACCGCTCCCGGTGGGCCGCTGCCCGACGCTCACCGAAGATCGCACCTGCGACACCCCGCTGTTCGCCCCGCCCGACGGCGAGACGATCCGGTGCAAAGGATGCCGTCGGGAGTGGACCCGTCGGGAGTGGCTGCACCTGGGCCAGACGTTGACCACCCGGCCTGAAGGAGGATCAGCGGCATGAGTGCAAAGGTTTACGGCAGCGACTCGAATACGTTCGAGCACGACAGCGGCACTGTCTTGGAGGTGAAGGAGGGGCATCTCCTGGTTCGGAGTGGCAACCAGGGAGACATCGTCGCTGTGTATGCGCCAACTCACTGGACTCGGGCCGAGACTCATCGCTGACCCCTACTATGGCGGCATGCAGTGGCTGTACCACGCCCGTCAGGGCCGCGTGTGCACCGCCGATGTTGCGAAACACTTCGGCATCCCGATCGGTACCGTCCGCCGCTGGGCCATGGAAGACCGCTGGCCAGCGCACGGTACGCGGCGCAACAGGTACTGGTCGCTCAGTGACGCCCAGGCGAGCTACGAGAAGCGTCGGCGACACGCCGAAGATGACGCAGCTTGATCGCCCGATCGTCCGAACGTATCGTATGCGATGGTGGTGTTCTGTCTGATCAGGACGTCGCCAGCATGCGCTGACCCGCTTGTCGAACGAGCGGTGTAGGCACATTCCGCGCGGCAGCCCTGTCTGCAGTGGGAAACCACTGCACCCGGCAAGCCCCGAGCTTGTTTACGGCAAGCTCGGTCCCCGGCATAGCCAGGGCGCCGCGCCCCAAGGACCCAGTCGAGAGCGTAGAGCGATTCGCTTCACGCGGCACGGTGCACATCCCCCACACTGGCCTTCCTCGCCTAGCCGTCGGGAGCGGGCACGCACCGGCCCCTGCCCCGGTTCGTCAGCGTGACGGCCGTGGTCATCGCGGACGACCGAACCTAATTCGACCGTAGGTGAGCGGGGGTGTTCGTGTCCCCCCAGCCCGGCGACTTCGGCTTGGTCTCTATCCGCGGCTTCCCCGGCCTGCTGGTCCGCATCGGGCAGGGTCTCTCTGGCGACGGATGGTCGGACTACCACCACGCCTTCCTCATCCTCGACAACGGCGAGGTCCTGGAAGCCCAGCCAGGCGGCGCCCGCATCCGACCCCTGTCGGACTACGAGGCCACCAACGCCGTCTACTCCGACTGGGACCTCACCGACGAACAGCGGGCCGCGATCGTCCGCGAAGCCCGACCCCTGGTTGGGACCCCGTACTCCTGGTTGGACTACCTGAGCCTGGCGCTGTTGCACTTCGGCATCCGGCCGAAGTGGCTGCGTCGGTGTGTGGCCGACACGGGGCATTTGATCTGCAGCCAGACGATTGACCTCGTGTATCTGCGCGCCGGCCTGCACATGTTCTCTGACGGGCGGCTGAGCATGGATGTCACGCCAGGGGATCTCGTGCGGGTCCTGAGCGGGCCGATCTGACCTGCTAATCTGTTGGCGCGTGACCCCGACTGGCGAAAGAGCCCTTGGGCTCGAGGATCGCTTCCTCTAGCTGGCCGGGGGTTCATGCTTTCTGGGGGTTTCATGGCTCTGTCCTGCGGCTGGCCCAACGGCACCCACCAAGAGGACGGCCACTGCGGCGACACCGCAACCGTCGCCTACGTCGTCAAGGTGTTGGACGTCCCGCTGGTCAACCCTGCCGCGGAGGCGCACGAAGCGGTGCTGGCGCTGTGCACGAGGCATGCACCATCGGATGGGTGATGGCGACCTGAAGATCGTTCTTAGCGCCAGCGCGGGGCTGAGACCCAGACCTGATCCGTTACGTCGGATCACTACTCCAACCATGGAGGCGGCGAGATGCCACGCGAGAGGGTCAACGACTACACCACCGACGGCTGGCACGCCGAGGTCAGTTGGCGGCGGGCACCCACCGATGTGGCGACTGAGGGCGACGCCCCGGGTCACGTCCAGTTGGCCACGGTCAACCTGTTCAGCCCGTTCGAGTTCCCCGACGTCGAGACCAACGGCCACTTCGAGGCGGGCGAGCGGTTCGACGGTTGGCGGGTCACGCTCGACGAGGCGGCGCTGACCAGGCTGATCAAGGTGCTGCACAAGGCGAAGCGGCAAGCGTTCCCCGGCGCCCAGGCGATTGAAGGTGTGCCACCATCGGGCGGACATCGAGCGACGGTCGGACTGGGCGGCACACGCCCGGTGGAGTGGTGGCGGATCCGGTGCCCTCAATGCAACTTCGATGAGAAGGCCGCTAGTTCCGCTGAAGCGGCAGAGATCCAGGAAGGTCATCGCCTGAACACAGGCGGCACCGGCGGCACCGCCGGCACGCCTGCGCGGCGATCGGGCCCACGCTACCTTGACCTTGACCTTGAGCCTGTATGCCCGCCGACCGCTTGGAGCAGGCACGGCAAGTTCTGCCACGGAGCATCGGTCGAGGTTGGTGGCAAAGGGGGGCCGCGAGTACAGCGCTGGTGGAAGATCTCTTGCCGCGACTGCGACCTCTCGGGCCGGTTCGAGGACCTCCAAGAAGCGCGCGACGTGGTTGATAGCCACTTACTGGCGACCCATGCGTCCGGCCGAGAACTCTGCCAAGCTCCGGGTTGTCGGGCAGATCGGGTGATCAAGGGAACTCTACGCCGACGCCGGGACAGCAACGAAGGGCTGGGGTGCGCCGATGGCGAGGTTTGCGAGCACAACCCGGACGGCGGCAACCATCCGGTGGTGACGGAGTGACTGGCGCGCCATTGTCGGGCGGCGAGGACAAGATGGTTCGCTGCCAGCCCACACCACAGGGGCTGCACATCAGCGGCCAGTACGGAGCCTTCAAGCTGACCATCGGCGAGCACGACCTCTCGGACATTCCCGTGCTGACTCAAGGCCCGATCGTGGAGAACCTGACACCGGGCAAGCAGAACCCGATGCGGGTGGCATGGGTGCCGTTCCTGTTCGAGGGCGACATCGACGATCCCGAGGGGATCCTGCGCGTCGTGCACGAAGGCGAAGCGAACGCGGTCGGACTACCAGAGGCGGAGACACCATGACGCTGGCATCCCTACTCCTGCCACTGGCCGTGTTCGTCGGCTTCCTCGGGTAGGCCATCGGCGGCCGGGTCGCACATATCGCGGTCATCGCGGCAGTGGTACTCGCGGGAGTGGACCTGCTGTACCGCCTGCTCGGCCCGTAGGTCTCGGTGCCTCGAGCCCTCAAGACCTGCTCTGTCCCGGGCTGTCCAGAGGCCGTGGCGCGGGGGCGCTGCGCAACGCACCGACGGTTCGCTGAGCAGGCCCGCGGGACTGCGCACCAACGTGGCTACGACCGGCAGCACCGCGCCATCTTCCGAGATGGCGTACTTGCCCGCGACGTGGTGTGCCGCTGCGACCAACCAAACCAGCACGACCACGGCCCTGCCTGCACCCGGCCCTCGCAGCACGCCGACCACCACCCGCTGAGTAGACGCGAGCTGGTCGCACAAGGGCTCGACCCCAACGACCCCAGGCACGGCCGTGGCCTGTGTCACCGCTGCCACTCCGCGCACACCGCGCAGGCGCAGCCGGGAGGGTGGGCTCAACGTTGACCACCCCCCGCGACAGGGGTGGGGGATGACCCCGCCGATCGTGCGCCCCGGAC
>Ga0196964_10000093_pt1 | contig 63708 bp, 51 predicted proteins | sample S1_10metaG_FD_148615 | JGI IMG/M metagenome (GOLD analysis project Ga0196964, IMG submission 148615) | Soil microbial communities from Anza Borrego desert, Southern California, United States - S1_10 | ecosystem: Environmental > Terrestrial > Soil > Desert | place: USA: California | collected...
ACTGTGAGATTGTACTATCAAGATAAATATTTTTTCCGTGGCGAAGCGGCCAAAGGTTGGATGTTTCATTGCCTCACAAATCATAATCTTATTTAATTCTTTTTTGACTAAAATCACCTCTCCCGCAACCCAAACTTTTTTAACTTCGCCTCTCAACCCTATTACAATGCCCCGCAACCAGGAAGTCTTACAGGATGTAGTGATCAAATTCGCCGGGGATAGCGGCGATGGAATGCAATTGACCGGTACTCAGTTCACCAGTAATACAGCCATGTTGGGTATTGACCTGGCCACCTTTCCGGATTTCCCTGCCGAAATAAGGGCTCCCCAGGGTTCCCTGCCTGGGGTGAGCGGTTATCAGCTTCGCTTTTCCAGCGATCGTGTTTTCACGCCTGGAGATGCCTGCGATGTGTTAGTCGCGATGAATGCGGCGGCATTGAAAGTGAATTTGACTGCACTCAAGAAAGGGGGAAAGATCATTGCTAATACGGATGGCTTTGATTCCAGGAACCTGCGACTGGCTAACTATCCGGAGGGTGAAAATCCCCTGGAAAATGGAAGTCTCGATAATTACGAGGTGATCAAAATGGATGTCACCAAGATGACCCGCGAAGCCCTGAAAGATATCACGATGGGGATGAAGGAAAAAGACAGGGCCAAGAATATGTTCGTGCTGGGATTTCTTTACTGGATGTATAACCGGGACATGGAAAGCACGATCAACTTCATCAAAGAGAAGTTTGGCAAGAAGCCCGAGATCATGGAAAGTAATATCCGGGTACTGCAGGCGGGATATAATTATGGCGACACTACCGAAACATTTACCACCACATACAAGGTCGAAAAAGCAAAAATGGACCCGGGCAGTTACCGTTCCATCATGGGTAACCAGGCGCTGGCCTTTGGTTTGATCGCTGCTTCACAAAAAAGTGGTTTGCCATTATACCTGGGATCGTATCCGATCACCCCGGCCTCAGATATCCTGCATGAATTAAGCCGGTATAAAAATTTTGGGGTCAGGACCTTCCAGGCTGAAGATGAAATTGCGGCGATCACTTCCGCGATTGGAGCCGCTTACGGTGGATCATTGGGTGTAACCACTACCTCAGGCCCGGGAATGGCGTTGAAAGCTGAAGCCATGGGACTCGCGGTGATGCTGGAAATACCTTTATTGATCTGCGATATACAGCGCGGTGGACCCTCTACCGGGTTACCTACAAAGACTGAACAATCCGATTTGCTCCAGGCTTATTATGGAAGGAATGGAGAGTGTCCAATGCCGGTGATCTCTGCTTCCACTCCAGCGGATTGTTTCGGTGCTGCGTATGAAGCAGTCCGGATCGCTGTACAGCATATGACACCGGTGATCTTATTGAGCGATGGGTATATTGCCAATGGAGCAGAACCCTGGAAATTTCCAACAGCTGAGCAATTACAGCCTATCAATATTGAATTCCAGACAAAGCTTAACGAAGGCGAAGACCAACTAATGCCCTACCAGCGTGATGAAAAACTGGTCAGGCCCTGGGCTATTCCCGGAACACCTGGTTTGGAGCACAGGATCGGTGGATTGGAAAAAGAGAATATCACAGGTAATATAAACTACGAGCCGGAGAATCACCAGCTGATGGTAAAGATCCGGCAGGAAAAAGTAGACAAGATCGCGGATCATATACCACTCCAGGAATTAGACAGCGGCCCGGAAAAAGGAAAGATCCTGGTGCTGGGCTGGGGTTCAACGTATGGAGCCATCAAGTCTGCGGTAGCTGATCTGCAATCCAAAGGTTATCCCGTGAGCCATGCGCACCTTCGTTATTTAAGGCCATTCCCCAAAAACCTGGGCGAGATCCTGAAGAACTTCGAAACGGTATTGATCCCCGAGATCAACAACGGCCAGCTCATCAAGATCATTCGTGATGTCTATTTTGTGGATGCGAAAGGATATAACAAAATAATGGGTGTGCCGATTACGAAAACGGAGCTTGTAATGAAGCTTGAAGAAATGCTTGGCAGATCGAACTGATTGATTGATTTCACGCAAAGTCGCGAAGGACGCCACGCAAAGCCGCAAAGGCTTACAGCTTGAAGCCATCAGCTAAATCGTAATTCGTAAATCTCAAATCGTAATTCACCCCGGCATATACCCCGCACTGGCTTCGGGAAACATCATGGCAAGAATAAAAGCGAGAACGGCAACAATCAACCCGTACATGAAGATTGAATAAGCAATCCTGAGGTACTTGTATTTTCTCGCAAGCACTACACCAAGAAAATATATATCCTTGATCATACTGCTGTAGAGGTATTCCTTATCATTGAGCATCTCGGTCATGGCCCAGTCGTAATCCGGCAATGACATCTTGTGAAAATTTCCAAAGAATAACAAATTAGTTTGTTTATTCTGAATGTCATCTCTTGTAAATTTTCCGGATGATACATTCGGTCGGGTGGCCAGGATGGAAAATACAATAGCAGAAACACAAATTATCAGCAATATCAATGTAGGGATCCGCAGATTGGTATTGGTATCCAACTGGCCTAATAAAACCGAAATAATGATCGTGAGAATGATCGAATTGACCGAAACCAGGATATTGGCCTTTGAATCCGCCATCTGGCTGAGGTTGGCATGGTTCTGCGCCATGATACGGAAAACGGTTTGTATCCCTCTTTCGGATTTATCTTCTTTAACTTTTTTCTTCTCTTCCTTGGTTTGTTCTGCATATGGTCCCAATACCGCTTTTTCTACTTTGTCGGCTTTGTCTTTTTTCCCTTTATCTTCTGCTTCATCTCCTTTCAGCAAGCGAAGATTTCTATCCTTGACCGGTTGGAGTTTGCGCCGCGCATAATCGGTGAAATATTTATGATTCTCCAGGAAGTTGACATTGATCTTCTTCCATTGTTTTTTAGAAATGTCCTTTTTGGACACTTCGATCAGTTCTTCTTTTAGCAGTTTGCTTCGTCCTTTGAAATCATCCGTTCCCAGGTGGTAGAGGTCCGCGTCACACAGGATCTGTTCGACCAGGTTTTTTGGAGTTTGTGGAAGCCGGGTAGCTTCGATCGCCGAACGCACTTTTGCAATTAAAGCTTCCTCGGCACGCTGTTCTTGCAGGAACTTCTCGGCAAACTTGACGCTCCGGTCTTCATGACCTTCCGCATCCCCGCTGGTAAAACCTGTATCATGGAACCAGGCTGCCAGGACAACTGTTAATCGATCTTCTGGTGGCAACTGGTAATATTGCGCCATCTCTTCCGCGGCGAGGACCACGCCCTGGGTATGTTCGAGAGTATGAAACCTGATGCTTTTACTAACTTTATTTGTGAACAGGTCCGTCACAAACATTTGTGCATTTGATAATATCTTTAATTGCGATTCGGTCATGCGTCAATGATTACATATGATAAATGTAAACAAAAACTCTCCAAGCCTGCCGTTTTTGAATTTTTTGGTAATGGTAATTGCCCTGATGTTCTTATCTCTCCATTGCAGGCCAAAGAAAAAACTTTATAAATCTCCACCCGGTTATGATTTTTCCAAGATGATGGAGACCACGAAGCTGGATATGAAATTAAAAGAGATCTCCGGCCTGGCCTGGGATCCTACGCTCAATCAATTTCTTGCTATTCATGATGAGCGGGGCGATCTGTTCATTCTTGACAAAGAAACGAAAGCGATCCGCCAGGCTTTTGATTTTGGTGAGAAAAAAGATTTCGAAGATGTTGCCGTTGTTAACTCTGTTCCTTATGTTCTGGTGAGCGATGGAACTATCATAAAGATCAACATTGACAGCAGCGGCAGTGTCAGTACGACAGAGCTCGGTACGATCCCGATACAGGGCGCCCGTGATTTTGAGTCCTTGTTCTATGACCCTTTCCGCAAAGCGCTCATCATGCTTTGCAAGAACTGTGACGTAGATAATAAGAAGAAAGTAAGCGCTTTTGCTTTTTATATTGATTCGGTTGGATTTGATACTAAACCGGTCTTCCAGATCGATGTGGAGACCGCTGATAGTCTCTCACCGGAGAACAAGAGCAGGATCGAACCTTCCGGTGCAGCTATTCATCCCATTCAACGAAAGCTATATGTTTTATCTTCCGCCAGCAACCAACTCCTGGTAACTGACCTGGATGGGAAAGTGGAACAAGTATTTATCCTGATCAAGGGTGTGTTTAAACAGCCGGAAGGGATCTGTATCAAGCAGAATGGAGATCTGTATATATCTAATGAAGGAGTAACGGGCAAGGCTACCCTAATAAAGTGCACTTATCGTCGATAGGATTAACCATATTGAACCACCAAGTCACGAAATCACACGAAGAGTGACGAAGGGTATCCTTAGTGTATCTTCGTGTTTTAGTGTGTCTTCGTGGCTCAAAACCCCAATGAATAGTACCTGTTTTCACTTTCGAAGAGGTGCTTAATCAGTCTAATTATTATTCGCTTAGTAAATTAGCAGATTAATCTTAACTTAAGCCGTTGAAAATGGAGCTATTGACATTAAAAAACATCAAATTAACAACCATGCTACGCCTGAGAAAATTACTCTTGCTGCTGATCATTCCTTTTTCCTATTCTACCGCCCAGGATTCTGTCAGCCAGGCAGGGTCAAAATTTAAAACAGGAGGCGGTCGCCATTTCTGGATGGGAAAAAATTATCGCCAGGAATGGAATACGCCTGTAAAAGCTCCGGTGATCAATCTGGCTACCAAGCATGGTGGAATCACCCCGGTGAAACGGGGAGGCGGTAAGCAAACCAAGTCCCTGCGGGTAAAAGATGCAGCAGGCAGGGAATATAATATCCGTTCGATCCAGAAATTTATTACCGCCAAAACACTACCCGGGGACCTGGAAAGTGATTTTGCCGCAGACCTGGTGTCCGATGGTGTTTCAGCTTCATATCCCTATTCCGCTATATCCATGCCTGTCTTTACAGAAGCAGCAGGCCTGGCCTATAATAAAGTCGAGCTGGTTTACATTCCCGATGCTCCTGAATTAGGCGAATTCCGTGAGGATTTTAGCAATATGCTGGCCTGGTTCGAACAGCGACTCCCGGATACCGTGGAGAAAGATTATTCTACTGAAGACGTGGTTGACAAGTTAAAAGATGATAATGATAATGAAGTGGACCAGTTGCGTATGCTGAAGTTGAGGATCCTTGACATGTTTGTAATGGACCTGGATCGGCACGAAGATCAGTGGATCTGGGGCGCATATGATAAAGAGAAGGGAAAAGTATATTACCCGATCGCCCGGGACAGGGACCAGGTATTTTATACCAACCAGGGTGTGTTACCTGAGATCGCCAGCTGGCCCTGGCTGGTACCGCAATTGCAGGGATTTGACACCGAGGCTGAAAATATCAAACGATTCAATTGGGCCGCCCGCAACTTAGATCGTTTTTTCCTGAACAAATTAAATGAGCAGGATTGGAGAAAGGCAGCTGAAGAGATTGTTTCTCAAATGACCGATGATGTGATTGAAAGAGCCCTGGCGCAACAACCCAAGGAGATCTATCATTTCTCTGCACCAACAATTATCGGGATCCTTAAAGACAGACGTAATCATCTTGTAGGTGAGGTTATGGAATATTACCGCTGGCTTTCTGAAACTGTTTCAGTTACTGGAAGCGACAAGCATGAACAATTTATCATTAACAGGAATTCGGATGGCTCCGTTTTGTTGGAAGTGTTTAAGATTACCAAAGAAGCTCAGCAGGCCGGGAAAATCTTTGAGCGCCTGTTTGATGCCAACGTGACCGAAGAACTCAGGCTATATGGTCTTGATGGAAATGATCAGTTCATTGTGAACGGAACGAATGATAAGATCAAGATCCGTATGATCGGTGGTCCGGGGGAGGACCTGTTTGAAAATAAGGGGAGTTCAGGTGGTGGAGGTATTGTGTATGATTCTACCGGGGAAAATAACAGGATAGTCGGACGATTCAGTGAAAAAATAAAGAACGATACGCTGGCGAATCATTATGACCGGCTCGGGTATCATTATAATACAGTAGCTCCTTTCCTCGCCGTTGGATTTAATTCCGATGACGGGCTATTCCTGGGACTAACATTTAAGATCACACGACATGGATTCCGCAAGATCCCCTATAAAAACCTGCATGAGATCGCGTTCAGCACTGCATTCTCTACTCAAGCCTTCCGGTTTCGGTATTATGCGGAGTTCATCAGCGTGCTTTCGAGGAACACAGACCTCTTGTTTGATACTGATATAAAGGCGCCAAATAACACCACTAATTTCTTTGGTTATGGCATGACCACTATTTATGATAAAACAAAACCGGAAGAATTTAAATTTTACCGGGCACGGTATGAGTTGGGAGATATTTCTCTTCTGTTGCGTCAGAATTTTTCGAAAAAAGTAAAATTCTCATTTGGCCCGACGTTCCAGTTTTATTCCATGGATTCAACAGATACAAAGAACATGGTTAGGAATATAGTAGTATCACCACCTCCCGGCTTCGATCCTTCCACGGCATTTATGAACCAGTCTTACCTGGGTGCCCGTGCTTCACTGGATGTAGATCTCCGCAACCATCACATCCTGCCGGAGCGGGGCATCTTATGGCAAACCCATTTTCGTCATTTATCTGGTTTGAAAAACACGCCATATGATGTGACTCAACTGAATTCCGATTTTACTTTCTTTCTTTCCGTGATACCCAAAAGGCTGGTTTTTGCCAACCGGACCGGGGTTGGTCATAATTTCGATGAGGATTTTGAATTTTACCAGGCTCAATACCTCGGTACAGAAGACAATTTGAGAGGTTACCGTAAATACCGGTTCGCGGGGCAAACAAAATTCTTCAACAATGCCGAACTGCGATTGAAAATCTCGAATTTCAAGACCTATCTTTTCCCGGGGGCGTTAGGCATACATGCATTTGTCGATGCAGGCCGGGTTTGGACAGGAAGCACAAGTAGCACCGACGACTGGGCAGCGGGATATGGGGGTGGCTTCTGGATCTCCCCATTGAGACGGATGGTGATCACATTCACCTATGCGATGTCAAAGGAAGATAAGATGCCGTTGGTGGGATTAGGATGGAAGTTTTAGAGATAAAGTATTTATTTATAACAATAGCCCGAAAATGTTCTTCGGGCTATTTTATTTTGGTGTGGGGCTAAAGCCCGTTAATATAATGGCTGCTCCTCCGCCCTAAAGGGCGGAGACAAATGCCCCTTTAAAACCGGGGCATTAGCACCCGGATCTTTTGAAATTATATTTCTTCAAAAACTCTTCACATTCTTCAGCAAAAGTTTTCTTGCGATGGTGTTCCTCCTGGTTCCAGATATATTTTCTGACTCTATCTAGTGAATCTAAGCTTAATGACTCGACGAAATATTCATCAGCCCATTCGAATTTATTCTGAGTAAGTCCTTGTTTGTTGATCCAGTGAGAGCATTCACCCTTGATAAGTTGCATTGTTTTAGCAATACTGATATCGGCCTTTAAGTCAATAATCATGTGCATATGATCGTCCATCGCGTTAATTGTGTCAACATAAAAACCTTTCATTAGTGCATTGCCCTTTATATATTCAAAGATTTGTTGTCTAATATCTTTTCTAATGAGATCTTCTCTGCTTTTTGTCCCGCAAACGGCATGTACATAGACATTAACAAAGGGCATGTTGAACTGAGCTAAAGCTCACGATTTAAATAAGTGTGTTGGCTAAACTACAGCACGTTGGTGTATGTTAAATGGAAATAAATTTCGCAATAGCAGAATCTGTATCCATGGGTGAGATACAGTTTTTTGCCGGGAATTTTCCCGTTGAAAATGGGCTAAAACCCGTTAATGTAATAGCCACTCCCTCCGCTCTAAAGGGCGGAGTTCCTTGAATCTCCTTTTGGTAATAAGTCCAGTAACCCTGCCCTTTAGGGCGGAGAAAGGAGATACAATAAAAAAAGGGCTTTAGCCCAATTGATGAGAAAGTAAATTTAAAATGTCAAATTCAATTTCGTGCCCATGGAAAAATTGATCAGGTACCGGTTGTCTTTGGAAAAGCCAACGGTAGCGGACATGAACAGAAGGTTATATGGAATGAAATAAAAGCCACCTCCATACGCATAATGCCAGCGGTTGGATGATTCACCTTTTAACCACACTCTTCCAACCTCATTAAAACCAATGATGCCGATCGCGCCAGGTAAAACATAAGATTTAATTTCGGCTAATTTTAACCTGAGTTCCAAACCACCGTACAGTAGTGAATTTCCAGCATATCGGTTTTTCCGGAATCCTCTCAGGAAATTTTGCGAACCCAATGAAAGGGCCTGGAAGTATTCGAAATCATTGCTGAAGATATGCCCACCGCCCATTTGGATGACCGCTACGATCTTTGCCGGGTCGTTCAGGCTGGCATAAATGGTCATATCGGATTGTATCCTGTTAAAGTTCCTGGCAGTAGATGAGAGTCCGAAAAGTGAAACGAATGATGTTTTCCAGCTCACCCCACGGGTGGGGAATAATTCACTATTTAGATTATAAACATCCATTCCCAGCTTAGCTCCCATGTAACGCTTATTGGTGTAAACATTCGTTGAATCGAGACCGACCTGGATGGGCCTGGCCAGTACGTTATTCTTATTATCTGCCGGGCGATTCCAATAATAAAATATCATGGGCCCTCCCATGAATTTCAGGCTCTCGAAAACTCTTTTTTGTAACATTACCGTAGCTTCAAACTGCCGATGTCTTGATCGATAAAAACTGATCGGGTTCGTGCTGGCCAGTTCCGTGTTGTTCCCTAAGCCAAAGAAATTATAAATACCAGGTATGGCCAGCTTTCCCTCGAGCACCAGGTCATAATTCTTTATTACATGATTGTATTCCCCTGCATAATTCAGCTGTAAACTTTTCCTGCCCGGGGAATAAACTGCGGTGAAACGCTGGAAACTGGCATAAGGTTCTTTCCTGAATCCATACGTAACTCTTGAAAAACCTGATCCGATCACGAAACCATCATCATTATTCACCGAAATAAGAATATTGGGGAAGCTGGTCTGGTTATAGCGATAGCCGGAACTGGTGTAATAATTCACCATGGCATTTGAAGAAAAATAATTCTTCGAAAGGCTATTACTTTTGATATAATTGAAATTTCCTTCCGTAGTATTATCATATAAATAATTGCGTACATGCCCCCGGATATTGAACGTATCGTGTCCCTTGCCGCCGATTATGCGTATCCTAATTGACGAATTAGCTGTTTCATCGATCTCAAAAAGATCATCGCTGTTCAATCCATATAATCTAAGCTCCCGGGTCACCTTCTCATCAAAATTCCGCTCATACATCAGGAAACTGGTATCATTGTTCGCTTTTCGTTCATATACTTTTACATTCAATCCTGCCGGGTTGCTGCTTACTTTGAAATATTCCTTTTCATTGCTTCCCACCACGTCGACAGTTTTTGCAAGAAAACGATAGTATTGCAATCCTGTTTTTTCCAGGAGGTTTCGCCGGCTGATCAGTTTTCGCGTGATCTCTTCCCCGCTAATCCCATATACTTCTTTTGGCAGGTCACGAACGGCCGCATTGATCACATCGTCGGACAGATTCTTTTGTACTTGTTGGATCGTGGTTTTCCATTCCTCTTCATCCAGGTCGGTCAGGAACATGCGGTCAAAATCCTTGGCAACTTCATTGAGTTCTTCCACCCGGGGAATATCATAGCGTAATCCTTTCAGGAAAGGAAGATTTTTCATGGTCACCAGTTTGATAAGAAGGCCATCGGAATAGAAAAATGCCTGGTCATGGTCCCTCGAGATCGGGTAATATAGTTTTCCCTGGCCTGTATCGCCCTGTGCCCATTTCCATTGATCAGCATGTCGGTCGAAATCAGCCACCAGCATGTCCAGCAAGCGTGCTCTGAGGACCGAGAATTCATCTACCCGGTGATCATTATCATTAAGCATGTTGTGGAAAGTGGTTGTTGTGCTGAATACCCGTTCATTGAACTTTGTAGGTTCTCTTTCTTCCAGGAGACAGATACTATTCTTAAAAATATTCCGGTAAACCCCAAATGCGGGATCATCGGGAACAAAGAATAATTCCGGTCTGGGGACCATTACATCAACCGCCTCGGCCAATTTCGGCATGGCGATGGCGGCATACGGATGTGAGGCAGAAATAAAATCCCGAACTACTTCCCGGGCAATCGTAGGCCGGAAGGTTTCCGGTATCGCCCGCGTCGGGTCTTTTTCCACTGAACGGAGTGTCCATTGTTTCCCGCTTGGATCTTCGAGTTTTAAAGACCGGGTTTGTTTCCCGCCACCCAGGCTCATAATACGTAACCCTCCCTTCTCCTTTCTCAGGTTAAAAACTTTCATGTTCACCGGCTTCGACCATTCCTCGCGATAATTGTTACCCATAATGAATCTCTTAAATGGCGAAGCGCCCCGGTATCTTTCACTGGCGGAAATAGTGATTGTATCCTTATACTTGATGAACGGGTCCACATCCCGGTTGATCGAATCCTCCTGTGGAATTTCCACTGTAGTGAAATTTAATAAATTCTCGGAGTAGTCCATTTTCACCGAATCTCCGCTCACTGTATAAAAATTACAACGTAAATTCTTGTTCTTTGAAACTTCCAGCACACAAAATCCAGTCTCCCCGACTGCATAGAGGCTTTTCTTACCCTTGTACACGCGGTTGGTCTTACTCCCGGAACCACTCGTGATATAATAATAGTTACTGTCCTTGATCAATTGCAAACTATGATCATGCCCACCTGCGAACACAACATTCTTATAAGCTTTAGCTACTTTTTGAATGGTATCGATCATGTTCTCATAATTGGGATGCTTCAGGTCCTGGGGGGTTCCAAAAAGTCCGCGGGTAAGAGGATAAATAGAGCCAATGATCGGAAGCGGGATGTAAGCATTTTTATAAATGTCGGTGAAGGGAAACAAATGTTGCTTCCAGGTATACGCGGCCAATCCACCATGTGGGCTACCACTCCTGAAAGTATGATGCACGGTAAGAACGACCAACCTTTTTGCATTTCGGCTAAAAACATCATCCAGCGCTGCCAGCACTTCATCCTTGGTTTTATAGTCACAATCTGATTCTATACCCGGTTTGTCGAAAGGATGTAACCACCATTGACTGTCAAGTATCACCAGGACCACTTCCCCTAACAGGACTTCTACTGGCCCGGGACATCCGCCCTCGGGATAAAACTTTACATTGTCTTTATTAAGAATGTCCACGTATAATTGTTCCCTGACAACAGCATCAAAGCCAAAACGTCCCCCGTTGCTCCAATCATGATTGCCCGGGATCATGTAGATCTTGGCTTTTGTACCCTGTGCAATGGATAATTGAGAGTCCAGGACGGCCCTTGCCTTGCTATATTCAGGCATTTCATCATCAGGTAAGCCAACACGGTAAAGGTTATCACCCAGGTAAACAATAGTAGTTCGGCTATCCATCGGTATCGTCTTTTTCACCGCAAGTGCTACCGGGTGACGGCCATTGGTAAGTTGACCTGCATCCCCGATCAGGACGATCCGGTTAGTAATTGAATCCTGTGCAATGATCAAACTGGAATAAAGCAGGAATAACGCGGCCAGGAGAACTTTCATATTGCCAGTCTGTTGAAACTTAAAAATAAATCAATTATTCAATTGAAATTTAAACTACACGGACTAAAAAGTAAGGTAAGTTGTAATTACTGAGAAGCGCAGCAATGATAATGCCATACCAGCCTGACAGCCTTACAGTCGGCAGCCGGCAGCCAGTTGCGATTATTGCAATTTTTACGATTGATTTTTTTTGTAGCGAAGTTGCTGCAGGTTGTTTGGTTGCAGGCTGAGAGGCTGATCAACCGATCAGATCTTTTGAAGTGGTGTCGGACAACTGGACCTTATCGGCTGGCTTATTCTCCGTTTCAAAATTCACTTCTATTCGGAGCGCTTTCAGCCCGGCAACGCCTTGTAATTCCTCGAGGTCATATTTTTCCACCCCGGGTTTAATAAGATTAAGGTTCTGAAGAAATTCAATGTATTCAAGGTACTCGTCAGCATCCCGTATTTGCGAGTAAACTATCGCGATCTTTCCGGGTTGGGTAAGGCGTTCGTTAGTATCCTTGATCCGTACCTTGTCGATCCGTTTTTTGACAATCTCGTAACGGATATTATAGGCTCCGTCAACATCAAATTTTCTTTCCTCGGTGCGAAACGTAATCGAAAGAGGTTGACTATGCGCCAGGATCAGTTGTGTGGTGCGCAGGGGATGCGATAATTGAGTCTCCAGCTCGTGGGTTAAACGGGCGGCCTTGGCTAATACGGTGAGTTGCCACATTTTCATATTTCGCAGGTAGATATCATCAAACTTCATTCGCGGAACAATCGCCTGCCCGATATAAATATTAAATTCCAATCCGTCTGTGACATATCGTTCGAAATAATGCGGAAATAATTTTTGGGCAGCGGCCTGTTCCTTATCAATAAAACGAGCCAGGGTATCGTTGATCCGGGAAATGCTCTGTTCATATTCTTTCCGGTGATGGTAAAGCATACCGATCTGCGGGTCCAGCGATGAAAAATAATGCTCCACTTCATTTTTTACCAGCGGGTGAGTATTGTGCAGGTGATTAAAAATGGATCGAACCTGTCCCTGCATGAAATCATGAATGGTCAGTTCTTCATCAGACAAAAGTACATCAGAAGCCGACGATATATATTTCTCGATCTTGAATTCGATCTCCTGTAACAGCGGAAAGGGCATATCCGCCTGCGCTTTGGTGACCACGCTGCGTGCCAATTCCAACTGCTCCACTATATCGAGTTGGATTGCATGAGAGCGCTCTGTAGAAGAATTACGAATATCGATTGATCCATAAAGAGGGTACACATCGTGAAAGGCGATCTTTTCGACCTTCACCTCTTCGTGTTCTTTCTTCTTCTCGATAAAATTCAGTGCCGCTTCAGTGAATCTCCATTCTACGGAAGGTTGCACGGCTGTAAACTGTTGCTTAATGACTTTGTCGATCTGCGTTTCCAGGTGTTCGAGGCTTTTTTCCAATGCCAGTGTGAACAGCGGGATCGCATCTTCGATCCGGTAAGGGTGCGCATGTTTTAATTTCCCGGGTATATCCGAAACGATCTCCAGCATGCCCAACAATTCATTTTTTTGTTTTAGAGGACAAAGGATCAGGCTTCGGATCCCATCCATATAGAAATATTGCAGGTATTCCGCCAATCCAAGGTCTTTTTCAGTCAGCGACTCATACACAACCGGAAGATCGCTGTCCCGGAAGATCAGCTTACAGCAATCACTTACTTCATCAATATCTTCCAGGGATTTGAAATGTTTGAATAGCAGACTATTCGTATTGTGTATTTCAGAATAAACATAGTGTCCATTGATCCGGAAAAAGGGGGTAATGCCGATCCGAACATCCTTTAATCCAAGCAGGCTTTGCATATGTGCCTCCAGCTCAGGGTAGATAGTCGAGTCCGCGATTGAGTTGTTCAACAGTTTATTCTTGATCTCAACAATCACTTCCTGCTGTGTCACATCGTTCACCCGCACGATCGCGAAACCTTCAAATACGAATTGTTCCAATGGCACTTCTGCCATCAGTTCCTCAATGGACTTTATCCTCCGGGTATCCGGGCAGATAATTTCGGGAAGTTTCGGCAATTCACCGGTATGATTGACCTCGATGAACCGGGCATCGATTTTTAATTCAAGGAATTTGATCAATCCTGAATGCGGATCTTTATAAGAATGGATCCAGCTCGCTGTATCCGTAGCAGTATAACCGCAATATTTTTGTAAGATCAGCTCATAGGCAAATTGTGCTTTCTCGCGGCTCAGGCTCGAGCTGGTGTCTGTATCAGGTAAATTTATTTCGTTGGTGCCCCGTTTGATGAACAGGTGATGAAATAATCTGGAAGTATAGACTGTCTGGAATTTGAATGGCAGGGCGATCGCATAAATATTTTCATGTGGAGTGGAGGTGGGCAGGAAGATCGAAGCGAGTAATTCTTCGATCAGGTCGGCATGGGGCAACAACACACCAAGGTCAGTGATGGTGTCTATCAGTTCCGGATGCGACTCAAATTCTGCCACCACCCTACCGTATAATTTTTTTAAACCGGGGCTTCCATCTGCGATATTTTTTTTAAGCGCATGGATAAAGGGCCGGAATGAAAGCCGGCTGTTGATTATGGATTCATCGAAAGATAAGGTTCGCTCTGTCATAGACCCGGGTTACACAATAATTAATGGATAATGGATGAATCGCAAGGAAGACAAATCTAATGAATAAGACTGGGATTACATGACCATCCAACATGCTGAAAGTTTGCGCCTTAGCTTTGTCTGAAGCTTCAGGCTCTGACCGACGGCTTTGGCATGGCGACGGGGGAGATTATCTTAAATCATTTAATAATAAATAAACTCCCTCTTCGGTGATTTGCGCCAGTAAAGGAACCCGGGAGGCCTTCATCTTTTTTGCCTGCCAATTACAAAACCGAGTTTCAATTGAATGCTGAAAAAAGCATCATTATCTTTCGGATCACCTCGTTGTCCTCCGATCACTGTATCATGACCTGGGTCGAGTTCAGCCTGCCGGTCAAAAAGCTGGGTGGCAATGGCGGCCTGGTTAGCGGACAGATAGTTTGGAAAAAGTGCAGGGTCAATATAATCTGTACTTACATCGTCGAGATAGTCTGTTGTAAGGATGCGGTAAACCAATTCCAGCCGACTGTACAAAACACTGCTTACTTCGTACCTAACGCCGAAACCTACCGGAAAATTGATCTGGCTTAGACTATATGGTTTTCGGTTTGGATATTCTTTAAAACCCTGCCCTTCTGTTCGCAGCGGTTGCAGTGCATACCATTGGCCGTTCAGATTTGCTTCGGGGTTAAAGGAAAAATAACCAACGCCAGCTAAAATATATGGTGACCAGTATGGTGGTTCCTCGTCATCATATTGTTTGAACATCAGCGGATGCACTTCCAGAGAAAGCTGAAAATCGGTGATCTTGCTTCTAAAGCTCAGGTTGCGTTCATAACGACCGAACGTAGTGTTCCTAACATTCTTAAGAATGCTATCGTAGGCGCGTACGCTGCCGAAATTTGCTTCAATCCTGGCGCCCAGCATATGCATTACATTAGCCAAAACATAAAAGCCAAAACTGGGTTTAAAATTCTTTGAATTAAGATCTTTGATGAAACGTTTGCCAATCCCTTTTCTTCCGCCAATATCCGTAAGCGCGTTCATCATTCCCACAGTACCTCCGACTTCAAACACGACAGCGCTCTCGTAATATTTTTCATTGGAATAGTAAGGACGTTGTGCTTTCAAATCAATGGCTAAAAAAACCAGCAGGACCAGCGTCATCACAAGGGTTCGTCTCATGTTGTAAACAGCAGTTTATGATTTTATAGTTCGGATTGGCAATATCTTTTGTTGATAAGGGATTAAAGGATTAAATGTATAGAAATAAACCGAGCTGGGAAGTTTAAACATGAGCTTGTGGAAAATTAATAAGGTTCCAGTAACAGTTTAATTTCTTGTTTCCAAATAGCCTGGCTGATCGTAATTGCATAGATACCGGCCGGCAGGAAAGGGATGTTAAAAGGCTATAAAACAGAAAATGGCAACCAGTAAAATAACTGTTCCATATCCAGATTTAATATCTAAAATATGTAAGGATACTTAGCCGTTATTTTGCATTTACCAACTCCCGGTATTTTTCAATTCCTGGTAATATTTGCAAACCGGCCTGATCCCGCAGATCCCGCATTTTGGCTTGCGGGCAACGCAAACATAGCGACCGTGCAGGATCAGCCAATGATGCGCTTTGTGGATATGTCCTCGCTGTATATTCTTTACCAATTCTTTTTCTACTGCATAGGGAGTGGTTGCTGAATTGGGGACCAGCCCGATGCGATGGCTTACGCGAAACACATGCGTATCCACAGCCATATTCGGCTGTTCATCGATAACGGAGGTAACTACATTCGCCGTCTTTCTCCCCACGCCTGGCAATTGCATTAATTCATCCACGGTCATAGGGATCTGCCCATTGAATTTTTCCATGACCATTTTTGCCATGGCAATCAGGTGCCTTGTCTTGTTATTGGGGTAGGAGATACTCTTGATAAAAGGATAGATATCGTCAAAGCTGGCTTTTGACAAAGCTTCTACATCCGGGTATTTTTCAAATAATGGAGGGGTTGTTTTGTTTACCCGTTCATCTGTGCATTGTGCGGAAAGGATCACGTCAACCAATAATTGGTAAGGGTTGTCATAGATCAGTTCGGTTTCATCGGAAGGAGCGTTCTTTAAAAAGAAGTCGATAACAAATTCGTAGCGTTGCTTGCGGGTCATGCTGCAATTCTACTTTCTTTTGCCATGATGAAAAAGAAAGTAGCAAAGAAAAAATCAAGGCCCGCCAAATCGCTCCTCGTGGCGGGCCAGCCAGCGCGCCCGTTTCACAAATATCATTATTCTATTTGCTAAAATTTTTTATCACGAATTCGAATTAGGCCGAAGACTCCGTAGCTTGTTATTTGCAAATTCCTTATTGCGCTGCATTGCGTCTTGCTTACTGAATGATTTTGTGAAAGGACGCAATGAGGCGCTTCAATAGTTAGTGGAGGCTAATTTATGGTCCTGCCCCGACTGCGTCACGCAGGCAAGAAATTGGCTTGACTTTGGCTCCACCGTTTTGGTCAATCAAAAAGGTGGAAGAAAGTTAATAAAAAAGCATCCACCCTGAGGCAGATGCTAAATTCTTTACGCTACAGCAATTGGTTACACTTTCTCTGAAACGTTTTCTCTTGCATGGTTCAGCACGTTCAGTACTACTTCAGTGCGCGGGGATTGAGTGATCTTGTCGAGACGCTGCATCGAAGTTTTTAGAACGGCTAATTTTTCCCGCAAAGCCCAGTCTTTTTGTAATGCTGATTCAATAGCGGCAGATTGTTGGGGAGGGGTTTCTTTGTACAAATACAATAAGAGATCCTCGGGTGTAAAATTCTCCATTAATAAACCAGTTAATGTCCTTATTTAGTAAATAATGTCCTTGATTCCCTGAATGTCCGGTATATAAACGGCGACCAAAGGGGCTTATTGTGTCTTTTCCGCTAATTCTTTCCCCCCTCGGATTTTTCCGTAACGATGAACAGATCTTCGTTATCCTTTTTCATGAAATATTTTTCCCGGGCATATTTTTCCAGGGTGGCCGGATCCCGCTTAAGTTGCTCTAACTCTTTGAGTTCCGCTTCAATCTCGCGGGTATAGTAAGCCTTTCCCTGTTCCAGTTTTTTTAACTCTTTTTTCCGGCCCAGCTGGGTGAAATAATCATTTTTATCCAGGAAAAGCATGATAATGGTAAAAGCCGCAAATGAAATAAAATACTTGTTTTTGAGCCAGGCGGGAAGGTGGGTTAGCAGTTTCATGTTATTGGAGTCAGAGGTCTGAGGTCAGAGGTCTGAAGTCTGACATCCGACTTCCGACTTCCGTCATCCGACGTCTTACCTTTGTTTTCCAAATTTAATCTTTCCGTTTGGATAAAATACTGAATCGCCCAGCAATTCTTCACTTCTTTCTAACTTTTTCCAAACCGTAATTTGTTTTTCGGGTAGTAAGCCGAATCTCCCAACAGCTCTTCAATACGAATAAGCTGATTGTATTTAGCAACCCGGTCTGTTCGCGAAGCACTCCCGGTCTTGATCTGCCCACAGTTCAATGCCACCGCCAGATCGGCAATGCTGGTATCTTCGGTTTCGCCGCTGCGATGGCTCATGATGGTATTGTAACTATTATGTTGAGCCAGCGTAACAGCATTGATCGTTTCTGTTACCGTGCCGATCTGGTTTACTTTCACCAGTAAGGCATTCCCGATCTTTTTATCGATGCCTTCCTGCAAACGGGTCACATTAGTGACGAAAAGATCATCGCCTACTAATTGGCATTTATTTCCAAGTTCATCCGTCAGCATTTTCCAACCATTCCAGTCGTCTTCAGCCATACCGTCCTCGATGGAAACGATGGGGTACTGTTTCACCCAGCCAGCCCAAAACTTTACCAGTTGTTCAGAGCTCAATACCTTTCCCGAACTTTTATGGAAAATGTATTTTTTCTTTTTTCCGTCCCATAGTTCACTATTAGCGGCATCCATGGCTATAACTACCTGGGTTTTTGTTTTGTAACCCGCCGCATCAATTGCCTTCAGAACCGTTTCAATGGCTTCTTCATTACTTCTGATATCAGGGGCGAACCCTCCTTCATCTCCTACATTTGTACTATATCCCTTTTTTTTCAAAACTGATTTTAAGGCATGAAAGATCTCGACGCCCCATTGCAATCCTTCACTAAAGGTATTGGCACCAACGGGCATGATCATGAATTCCTGGAAGTCGATCTTATTATCAGCATGCGCACCCCCGTTCAGAATGTTCATCATGGGTACCGGGAGCGTTTTCGCATTGGCGCCACCGATATATCGAAACAAAGGAAGCGCCGATTCTTCCGCGGCTGCCTTGGCAGCGGCCAGGCTAACGGCCAGGATCGCGTTGGCTCCCAGTTTTGCTTTGTTATCAGTGCCATCGAGGCGGATCATCAATTCATCGATTCCGGTTTGATCAGCCACATCATAATCTAATAATACCGGAGCAATCAGCTTATTTACATTCTGAACGGCTTTCAATACTCCCTTTCCGCCATAATGCTTCTTATCCCCATCGCGTAACTCTACTGCTTCATGCACTCCCGTGCTGGCCCCACTGGGCACAGCCGCCCTGCCCACCGCTCCTTCGTCAGTCACCACATCCACTTCAATAGTAGGGTTTCCGCGGCTGTCCAGGATCTGGCGGGCGAAGACTTCGATGATATGGCTCATACCGGTTGGAGTTTAATGCGGCAAAGAAACGATGTTTTCAGGAAGGGACAAGCTGGAAACAAGGAGCTTATACAAACATTTGAACACACATCTCACTCAGCATTTTTTAATTAGCTAAATCGCTTTTTTTTAGATAAGTTTGGGACCAATTTTTCATGAGGGTGAACTTTTTCTACTTCAGGCGATTTTTTACTGCTTTAATCTTGATCCTTGTTGCGCTTTTCGGCAGAGGTCAGACTGGCTTTTGTCCTACCAATATGGATTTTGAATTAGGGGATTTTACAGGATGGGAATGCAGGTATGGTGCAGCAACTAATCCATTGCCTTTACCTAATATAGGAGTTCTGCCTGGAAGGCATACCATAATTTCTGCTCCTGGTGGAATAGATCCGTACGGAGGTTTTCCTGAAGTTTATCCTTATGGTGGCAACTTCGGCGTGAGGTTAGGTAATAATTCGAGTGGTAACCAGGCGGAGAGTATTTCATTCACATATACAATTCCAACCGGGACAACACAGTTTTCAATTCTCTTTCATTATGCCATTGTGCTCCAGGATCCCAACCATACCCCGTCCCAACAACCTCGATTCAAAGCTAGAATAACAGATGTGGCTACAGGAAATCCTGTTCCTTGTGTCGATTTTGATTTTATTTCATCTTCGTCATTGCCAGGCTTTCAGGTATCTCCCGTCAACCCTACTGTAATTTATAAGGATTGGACCCCTGTATCGATAAATTTAGCTGGGTTAATTGGCAGAACTATCAAGCTTGAGTTTTCCACTTTTGACTGTACTTTGGGTGGACACTTCGGATATGCTTATATCGATGTCAACCCAATCTGTAATGCGGTTATTTCCGGTAATTTTATTTGTCCCGGAGATACTTCGATAACTGTAACGGCACCTTATGGGTTTCAATCTTATGAGTGGTATTCCGATCTGACGTACACAAATATGTTGGCGACTACCCAGAGCTTATATATCAATCCCCTTCCAAGTGTAGGTTCAATTTATCCGGTGATAGTGATTCCTTATCCGTCGTTTGGCTGCAGGGACACACTATTTGCTACCATTGATGTCGGTATACCTCCGACCGCAGATGCAGGGCCTGATAAAATAAGCTGCCAATCGCTTCCAGTTCAAATCGGAGCCCCTCCCAATCCAGCTTATACCTATCAATGGACACCCGCTTCACAGGTTTCGAATCCAGCTATCTCAGATCCATTGGCCTATACTAATACGGTACCCATTCAGTTTGTTGTAAGAACAACAGATCTTTTTAATGGCTGTACTGCCTATGACACTACGGTGGTCTCGCCCTACGAGGTTGATACCACGTTAACGATCACGGGAAAGACAGCTTACTGTCCCGATGAGATTTCGAAAGCGGTGTTATCAGTAAGTAACTCTGTCAACGCTGTGCAATGGTATAATGCTTCAGGGCCTATCCCGGGAGAGACAGGTCTAAGTTACCAGCCAACGGTTTCAGGCACTTATTGGGCAAGAGTAATGGAAAGTGGTTGTTTCGACAGCACTCGTTCAGTGGGTGTGATCATCAATCCCTTCCCGGTATCTTCATTTTATCCTGACAACGATACGGGTTGTGTGACTAACAATTCATTTTTATTTACAAATACCAGCACGGTTTCAGATGGCTCCCCGCTTTCCTATGTCTGGTCGTTCCCGGATGGCAGCACGCAAACCACGCCCGATGCTACAAAAAGCTTCCCAACGGTTGGCCAGTACACCATAAAATTACTCACATTAACAGCAGCAGGATGTAAAGACAGTAGTTCAACCCGAGTTGAAATAATGCCAAACGGCCAGCCTGGTTTTCTCTGGGATTCCATATGTACAAACCGGCTAACCCAATTTCATAATCTCAGTGTTGAAAATGGCTCGCCCCGGGTAAATTATATTTGGGACTTTAATAATGGGGGCCCCTTATCTACCGTTAAATATCCAGTCCCGGTTTCTTACACCAATCCGGGTCGCGTGGATGTAACGTTGAAACTGGTTGCCCTCGGTTGTGAAAATGATACGCAGTCTGTCGTCAGATCAGTCCTGGTGAATCGCGCAGCGCCTGGCATTCGTTACCCGGATGTTGTAGTACCGCTTGGAAGTTCTAAATTCCTTCAGGTCCGCGACAGCATCGGTCAGAATTATAATTGGAGACCCCCATTACAATTAAGTAGTTATTGGAGCCAGCGCACAGAATTCTTTGCACTCAGTGACGATGTTAAGTACCTGATCGATATCACTGACCGGCATACTTGCGTAACTACCGATACGATGCAGCTGCTGATCCTGCGAAAACCGGGTTATTATTTACCCACTGCATTCACACCAAACGGGGATCACTTAAATGATGTTGCACGGCCTTACCTGATCCACCAGAAATCACTTAAAAGCTTCTCAATCTTCAACCGGTGGGGAAACAGGTTATTCTATACGACGAAAGAAGGAGAAGGCTGGGACGGTAGATACCAGGGTAATCCTCAACCCAATGGTGTTTATGTCTGGGTGCTGGTATTTGAGAACCTGGATGGTAAAATTGTGACGGAGAAAGGGACTATCACGATCATCCGTTAGGATTCACGACTCACGACTCCGCCGTTAAGCTTCTAAAGATCTCTTCCAAACTTTGCGTTTCACTTTGCAATGAAATAATGTTGAGATTATGTTCCAGGGCCAATTGTAAGATCTGTCTTCTAAGAGCTTCGGGTTTCGTGGATTGAATATTGAATATTGAATATTCCTGCCCGACTGTGTCACGCAGGCGGGGAATATTGGTATTTGAATTTTCTGTCTCTCTCACTAAAGAAGCATCTGGTAATTTTTGCAATAGTTTTATATCAACCTTCTCTTTAAACTGCACGATCACAATATGTTGGTCAGGTGTTGCCTTTTTTAAATTCAATAGGCTATCGTCGGCAACAATTTCTCCTTTATTAATGATGATGACGCGGTCGCAAATAGCTTCAACTTCCTGTAAGATATGAGAAGAAAAAAGCACGGTCTTATCCTTTCCCTGTTGACGGATCACTTCCCTGATCTCAATTATTTGGTTGGGATCAAGCCCGCTCGTTGGTTCATCCAGGATCAATACTCCCGGTTCATGGATCAATGCCGCGGCGAGTCCTACCCGTTGCTTATAGCCTTTTGACAATTGCCCGATCTTTTTCCGGGCTTCCCGGCTTAATCCAACTGTTTCGATGACACGTTCAACTTCTTGTTTCTTGTTATCTAATTTGTGCAGGGACGCTTTGAACAAAAGATATTCCCGAACGAACATGTCATAATAAAGCGGGTTGGATTCAGGTAAGTATCCAATCGTTTTTTTGACTTCGAGGGATCTGTCAGACACATCAATACCAGAAACATAAGCCTGTCCTCCATCCGGCTGCAGGTAACCGGTGAGGATCTTCATTGTCGTCGACTTACCAGCGCCATTAGGACCTAGAAATCCAACGATCTCGCCTTTGTTTACCGTGAAAGAAATATTGTTCACTGCTTTTTGCTCGCCGTAGACTTTCAGTAGATCTTTTACTTCGATGGACATGAATGCAAATTAGCTAATTTGCTAATGTGCTAATAGCTCAACCCTATTCATTGGCAAATTCATTTCACGGCTACCGCAATTTTCGAATCCGCGGTTCCATAGTATAAGAACCATTGGCCTTTAAAGTCCACTAACCCTTCCACAAAACAAACATGATTGACCTGCCCCGTTATTTCATAAGGTTTGTCAGGTTTCATGAAATAACTATCCATACGATCCAGCACTTTTGCCGGATCATTATTATCAAAAAGTATTTGAGCGGCGGTGTAAGCTCCTTCGGCGAGGCTTGTATCACCTTTTGAAGGAACATTGCGACTGTTGTAGATGAGAACAATTCCTTTTTCAGTTATCATGGCGGCAGGACCGGGTTCTACCAAGTCGCTGTCAAACTTTCCTTTACGGGGACCAAACACACTGAATAATTTTCCATCACTGTTTTCAACAGGAGCCCAATTTATCAGATCATTTGAACTGGATAAGAAAATATCAGTATCGCCCCAATACATCCAGTATTTGCCATTGATCTTTATGGCAACGATCTTCCCGTTTTCATATTTACTGACAACAGAACCGGACTTACTCCAGTGATTGACATATTTGCCGTTCCATGCATCTGCAAATACATGACCATGCTTGGTCCAGTTGTATAAATCTTTTGACGAAGCGATAAGTAATCTTGCTTTATCACCATCATAAGCGGTATAAGTGAGATAGTAAGTCCCATTTTCATCTTCCACAATTCTTGGGTCCTCGCAACCGCCCTCCCATTCCCATTTTTTCAAAGAGTCATTGTCCGGATATAAAACCGGCATAGGGTGTTTGGTAAAATGTAATCCATCTGTGCTCCATGCCAAACCGATCCGGGAAGTGCCTGCAAATTTTCCAATGCTGTCTTCGGCTCTGTATAAAAGGAATATCGTGTCATTTCGCACCACTGCAGTGGGATTAAAAACATCTTTTTCCTCCCATCTTACTATTGCATTTCTTACCGGGCAATGAAATGTTGTAGTGAGATCAGGAACCAGGACAGGATTAGCTTCATCCGCTTTTACAAAAGGAAGCAGGGCCCAGTCTTTAGTTTTTGCTTTATCTTTTTCCTGCGAACTTTTGCAGGCAACTATGCAAAAAGAAATAAAAAGAAGAAGAATAAATAATTTCATGAAAATAGAATGTCGGGATTCCGGTAATCTTTAAAATTTTTTAATAAATGGTTCTATAGATCATCGTATTCATACAGAGGATCAATTTGGGTGCCAGCAGGCATTTCATATACGGGTTTAATAAGTCCATCTTTCAATCCGTATACCCAGCCATGCAGGTCAGGCCTCGATTCTTTTTTCCAGGCCCGTTGAATGATGGTCGTTTTGGCAAGATTATACACCTGTTCTTTTACATTCAATTCGACAAGACGATCTAATCTTTGTTCTTCATCTTTTATTTGATCAAGCTCTTTCTGATGCAGCCTGTAAACATCCTTGATGTTGCGCAGCCACATATTCAGTACGGGTTTGTGGTCATGCTTCGTAGAAGCAGCTTTGATACCCCCGCAACCATAGTGCCCGCAAACGATCACATGTTTCACTTTCAGGACGGTTACTGAATAATCAAGAACGGCTAACATGTTGACATCTGTGTTTACGACCAGGTTAGCCACATTCCTGTGAACGAAGATCTCACCGGGCTGTGTACCGGTAATTCGGTCAGCGGGAACGCGGCTATCGCTGCAACCGATCCAAAGGAATTCGGGAGTTTGTACATGGGCCAGGCGATCAAAGTATTCCGGGTCACCCCGAAGCATGCCTTCGGCCCAGCGTTTGTTTTCCTGCAGTAGCTTTTCGTATGATTTCATGTGGGGGTAAAACTAAAGGTTTTAATTGAACCACATAGGACACATAGGTACACAGTAGGTTGGCACATAGTTTTATTCGTCGGGAAGTTCAGCAAATAAATTATTTACAAGGGTTTTTTGACCGTCTTTAAAAATATTAAGACAATGAAAATTAATAAGAACACCCTTGGGCTTTTCAAGCATTTTCATATAAGATAGGAGGATGGCTTCGTGAATAGGAAGTATTCCTTCCTGTGCTTTTAGTTCGACACATAAGACATCTTCAACTAAAACGTCTAATCTTAAGTCTCCATCAAGATGAAGGCCTTTATAGTTGATTGGCACCCACAACTGGCACTTGTAATTGATACCCCGAAGAAAAAGCTCTCTTAGAAAACACTTTTCATATACACTTTCAAGTAAACCTGGTCCTAATTGTTTATGCACTGCTATAGCAGCACCAATCACTTTATAAGTTAGCTCATTTAAATATTTTTTTGTTAGACGCATAGCTCTATGTGCTTCTCTATGTGAACCTATGTCACTATGTGGTTCAAGAAAATAAAAGTAGAAGGCAGGTTATTCGATGACAAGAAATGAGAGCAGGATTATTCCCCGATTACGCGGGAATTTTCTGGCAATTGATTGTATCCCCCTTTAAACGCGTACCAGCCAAAGATCATTAAACCGATGGCGATGGGAGTGAAGATGGCGATGATGATTATCCAGATCACTGGATTATTAATGTCTTTTTTGCCTGTTGGGTCAATATTTTGAATGGCACCGCTTACTAAAAAGTAAATCAAAGCTGGACCCAGCAATAGCCAAATAATACCCAGATATTTTTTTATTGAATTCATCATTTTTTATTTCTCGCAACGGCGCAACGATCGCAATAAATCTCTCTGCGGCTTTGCGTGGCGTCCTTTGCGACTTGGCGTGAAATCCTAATCATTTACATTTCTGTCAATTTTATTTCTTAAATAAATTGTTCCAATTACAAAACATAGCGCCGCTACACCAATCGGGTACCAAAGTCCGACCAAAGGATCAGCTGGAAAGCTTGTCGTCAATAATAAACCAATAAAAGGCACCAATCCTCCAAACACACCATTGCCGATATGGTAGGGCAGGCTCATTGACGTGTACCTGATCTTAGTGGGGAATAGTTCAACTAAAAAAGCTGCGATTGGGCCATAGACCATCGTTACGAATACGATCATTAACCAAACTAAGAGAATAAATTTCCAATAGAGTTTTTTCCCCAAATGAATTTCGTGGGTTGATATACTTCCTTTTTTAAGGTGAACGACAAGACTTTCTTTTATTTCATCATTTCCTAATTGGCTTAAGGGCGGATACAGTGTATAAGAATCAGCAACAATTAAGGTTGTATCGTTCACCTTCTTCACGAGACGATTATTTCGAAAATCCATATTTTCAACTGTAATCGCTTCCTTCACATTCGTGTTATTTAAAAATGTTTGGAAAATGGGCCGATACAGTAGTACACCTAACAACATCCCCGCCATCATGATCCATTTCCTTCCGATCTTATCACTTAGCCAACCGAAAAACACAAAAAATGGAGTCGCAAATGCGATCGCCCAGAGCATGATGGTACGACTTTGTTCAAATTCAATGTTGCATTTGGTCTCTAAAAAATTCTGTGCATAGAATTGTCCCGTATACCAGATCACACCCTGTCCCATAACTGCACCGAACAAAGCCAGCAATACCATTTTAAAATTTGACCGATGGCGAAAACTTTCCTTTAATGGGTTCGTCGAAGTATTGCCTTCTTTTTTCAGCGCAGCAAACAATGGCGATTCTTTCATCTTCAGCCGGATATAGATCGATATACCAACCAGTACGATCGAGATCCAGAATGGCCATCTCCATCCTCCCCATTCGGCATTGAACCTTTCATCGGGCATATTCAATTTCACCAGCATGATCACGGCCAGTGCAATGAATAACCCCAAGGTTGCAGTAGTTTGTATCCAGCTGGTGTAGAATCCCCGTTTTCCCTTCGGCGCATGTTCAGCTACGTAAGTCGCGGCGCCACCATATTCTCCTCCGAGTGCCAGTCCCTGTATCAATCTCAACATTAAAACCAATAAAGGAGCCGCGATCCCGATGGTTTTATAATTGGGCACGCAACCGATCAGGAATGTAGAACCGCCCATCAGTACCAGGGTGAGCAAAAAGGTGTATTTGCGTCCAATAAGATCTCCTAATCTTCCAAATACCAGGGCGCCAAATGGACGGACAATGAAACCGGCAGCAAAAATGGCGAGGGTGCTAAGCAGGGCGGCAGTTGCATTCCCCTCTGGGAAGAATTGCGTGGAAATGGTCTTTGCCAGCATGCCGAAAATGTAAAAGTCATACCATTCGATCATGGTGCCCACTGAAGATGCGGCGATCACTTTTCGAATTCCGGCAGTCCCGTTCATTCGGTTAAAATAATGAATTGAGCCTACGCTTTAAAATATTTGTCTTCGTACATTTAGAACAATAAACAAATGACATCATTCCATGGAGTACGAGATCATTGTTGCGCTCCTGACGCTTGTGGCATTGGAAATTGTATTAGGGATAGACAATATTATTTTTATTTCTATACTGGCCTCTAAACTGCCTGTTGCGCAGCAAAAAAAAGCCCGCCGGATAGGATTATTACTGGCCGCTGTCTTGCGACTGGGATTGCTGAGCATTATCACGCTCATTATGAAATTGAAAAATGACCTATTTGCTGTTTGGGGCATGGGAATTTCAGGAAAAGACCTGATCCTCATTCTGGGAGGATTGTTCCTGATGTATAAAAGCGTGGTGGAGATCTATCATAAGACTGAAGGCGTAGAAGGTGATAAATCAGCAAGGATCAGGGTTACGAGTTTTGCAAGTGTGATAGGGCAGGTGCTCGTTATGGACCTGGTTTTCTCGATCGACTCGATCATAACGGCTGTTGGACTTGTACAGGAAGTATGGATCATGTATACAGCTATCCTTATTACTGTGGTCATTATGCTGTTTGCTGCTGAACCCGTGAGCAATTTTATAAACAAGCACCCGGCGTTCAAGATCCTTGCGTTAAGTTTCCTCCTGCTGATTGGCTTTGCCATTCTGGTGGAGGGATTTGATGTAAAGATTCCAAAAGGCTATATCTATTTTGCGATGACATTCGCGTTGTTCGTCGATGTTATCCAGATGCGAATGCAGCGAAAACGATCCGTACCTGTCGATTTGCACGAGCATTATACGGATGCAGAGGAAAATACGGACAAAAGAATGCTATGATTGTACTAAAATTTGCAGATATTCCAAGATTACATGAGCTATCCTTTCCAGATACAAAATATTGAAGAATATCAGGAGGCCTATTCGAAAAGCATTGAGGATCCTGAAAAATTCTGGACCGATATCGCTGCACACTTTTCCTGGAGAAAAAAATGGAATAAGGTCCTTGAATGGAATTTTAAAGAACCTAGTGTTAAATGGTTCATCAATGCGAAATTGAACATCACGGAGAATTGCATTGACAGGCACTTAGAAATGCGAGGCGAACAACCTGCGATCATCTGGGAACCCAATAACCCTGAAGAAAGAACCCAGGTCATTACGTATAACCTCTTGCATAAGCGGGTTTGTCAATTTGCACAGGTATTGAATAATAACGGCGTAAAGAAAGGAGACCGGGTTTGTATTTATATGGGAATGGTGCCTGAGCTCGCCTATGCTGTTCTTGGCTGTGCACGTATCGGCGCGATACATAGTGTGATCTTCGGTGGTTTTTCTGCTCAAAGCATCGCCGATCGTCTCCAGGATGCAAAGGCTGAATACATTGTCACTTGTGATGGAGCCTTTCGCGGCCCTAAAGATATTCCGCTAAAATCAGTGATCGATGATGCATTGAGGACTAATGATACCGTCAGGTGTGTAATCGTGTTTAAGCGAACGGGGATTGACATAAAGATGCAAAGTGGAAGAGATGTATGGTGGGAAGATGAGATGAAAAAAGTGGAAGAGATAGCCCCCTCCAGCTCCCCCGACGGGGGAGTGAACGGTTATAAAGAAGGCGTAGAAATGGACGCGGAAGATCCATTGTTCATTCTTTATACTTCTGGTTCTACCGGCAAACCGAAAGGGGTTGTACATGCATGCGGAGGTTATATGGTATGGACAACTTACACTTTCGTAAATGTCTTTCAGTACCAACCTGGCCAAATTCATTTTTGCACCGCTGATGTCGGTTGGATCACCGGACATAGTTATATTTTATATGGTCCATTAGCTGCAGGTGCTACTTCATTGATGTTTGAAGGAATTCCCACCTGGCCCAATGCGAGTAGATTCTGGGATATCGTTGATAAACACAAGGTGAATATCCTTTACACAGCTCCAACGGCGATCCGAAGTTTAATGGGTTTTGGAACTGATCCATTGAAAGGAAAAGATCTTTCTTCATTGCAGGTATTAGGAACAGTAGGGGAGCCGATCAATGAGGAAGCCTGGCATTGGTATGATGAACATGTAGGAAAAAAACGATGCCCGATCGTGGATACCTGGTGGCAGACAGAGACGGGAGGTACAATGATCTCAAATCTCGCAGGAGTGACCCCAGCCATTCCTTCATGGGCTTCTCTTCCAATGCCTGGCGTGCAACCTTTACTGGTTGATGAGAGTGGAAAAGAGGTAACGGAAAAGGATGAGCATGGTCATTTCAAAGGAAATCTTTGTATCAAAGCTCCCTGGCCCGGTATGATCCGAACAACCTATGGCGATCATGAACGCTGCCGGCAGAATTATTTTTCTACTTACCCGGAACTGTATTTTACAGGTGACGGAGCGCTAAAGGATGAAAAAGGGAATTACCGGATCACCGGACGGGTAGATGATGTACTCAATGTGAGTGGTCATCGTATCGGGACAGCTGAAGTAGAAAATGCGATCAATATGCATAAAGGGGTTGTGGAAAGTGCTGTGGTAGGATATCCTCATGATATAAAAGGCCAGGGTATTTATGCTTATGTCGTGATGAGTGAAATGAACGTGGACGAGGAAATGAACAGGAAAAATATTCTGCAAACCGTTTCGCGTGTAATTGGTGCCATTGCCAAACCCGAAAAGATCCAGTTTGTAAAAGGTCTGCCAAAGACAAGAAGCGGCAAGATCATGCGGAGGATCTTGCGAAAGATAGCAGAAGGAGAGACTTCCAATTTGGGGGATACGACTACTTTATTAGATCCTGGGGTAGTAGATGATATCAAAAATGGGCGATTATAAGTTTAGAAATTTAACCGCCAAGACGCGAGGGCGCTAAGGTTCGCAAATTATACTGGAAAATCCTTTCGTTGCTTTGCGTCTTCGCGCCTTCGCGGTTGAGCTATCTTTTCTTCAATGCTTTTTCAAGCGGTTTTTTGTTAATAAACTTGGGCACCGGCAGATCCAGGCCGCAGGTTTTGTTCAATTTGTCCACTAAATAGGCGGATAATTCCGGGGATGTCGCTTCATCGTGCATATGCATGAAAAAATAGATCTCCTGCATCCCGTTATCCAGCCAGTATTTAATGCGTTTTACCCAGGCATCGCAACGGGTAAAATCTGTTTTGTGTAAACTGTTTCCTACATAACGAATAAATGTTTTTGGGATAGTCACGTGCATGTGACAACAATCCCTTCTTCCTGCCGTATCAGTGATCACTGCTCCAATTTTAAGTTTGCGTAAGTTTTGAAATAATTCATCCTGTACAACTGGCTCAAACCAGGTTGGATGCCTGACCTCCACGAAAAAATTTAGATCGGTCGGCAAGGTTTTCAAATAGTCAAATAATTCCACTTTGCGGTTAACCGAAAAATTATCACCTACCTGGATAAAAATAGGTCCCAGGTTTTCCTCAAATGCAGTTAATGCAGCGAGCACGTCATCGGTCAGGCGCTGCTTGTCTTCCAATCGCCCGAAGTGACTAATTCCTTTGTACAATTTCGGAGCGAATAAAAAATCCCGGCCCTGCGCTTTTTCCTTCCATTTCCGGATCACATCTTCTTTGTAGACCTTGTAGTGCGTAGCATTCAGTTCAATGGCATTATAATGCTGGACATAATGCTCCAGGAAATCCTTTTCCTTTGTTTTCGGAGGATAGATCTTTCCCACCCACTCAGGCCTTCCCCATTTGGCGCAGCCTACATAGACTCCCGGGTTATTGGCAGATTTTCCTTTTAATGCCTTTTTGTTGAATGCGGGTTCCCTGGGCAGTGTGAAATCTATTTTATTCAATTCCCGGGGAGAGACTCTGCCGAATTCCATATCAATAATTCTAAAATCAAAATTCAAAAATCAAAAATCGAGCCTGCTGATGCAATGGACAGGTAAAGTTGTACCTTGTTTTGAATGCGACTGATCTTAGCCTTCATCCTTTTTACTACTGTTGCCCGTAGTCAGCAACGTCCAAATATTATTTACATCATGAGCGACGATCATGATGCCAAGACTATCAGTGCATATTCTAAAAAATTTATCTTGACCCCCAACATTGACAGGATCGCAAGAGAAGGAATAATTTTTAACCAGGCCTTTGTCGGGAATTCCATTTGTTCCCCGGCCAGGGCAACCCTCCTGACTGGTCAGCATTCACATAAGAATGGCGTAAAGGACAACCGCACGAGGTTTGATTCATCAAAGATCACATTGCCAAGGTTATTCCAGGAGGGCGGATACCAGACCGCGATCGTTGGCAAATGGCATTTGCATTCTTATCCTGCCGGGTTTGACTATTGGAAAATACTGCCTGGCCAGGGCCAGTATTTTGAAACAACTTTTATAAACATGCAGGGTGATACATCGAGAGAACATGGTTATGCAACAAACCTAATAACAGATGCAGCGATCAATTGGCTGGATAATCGTGAAAAGGGCAAGCCGTTTCTTCTATTGCTCCATCATAAAGCCCCGCACCGGAATTTTTTCCCTCCTCTAAAGTATATCCGGCAGTATCAGAACAAAACATTTTCTGAGCCTGCCACATTATATACCGATACTACCGGGCACGGCGCCGCCTGGCGTTTGCAGACCATGAGCATACTGCATGACATGCGATTAAGCAGTGATCTAAAAGTAGACCCGGGTTACCTGATGGATATTCCCGGATTGATGCCTGATAAAAATGAGATCGCGTATTATAACGCCGTCATAAACCGGATACCCGAACCGGATAGGACAGAGATCAAAAAGCTCTATCAAAAAAGAGGACAGCTACTGAAAAGATTGAAACCTTCCGGAAAAGCTCTATTGAAAAATAAATACCAGTGGTACATGCAGGATTACCTCGCCAGTGTTGCTGCTATTGATGAAAACATCGGAAGGATACTTGATCACCTGGATAAAACCGGTCTTTCAAAAAATACCGTCGTGATCTATACTTCAGATCAGGGTATGTACCTGGGAGAAAATGGATGGTTTGATAAGCGGTTCATGTACGACGTATCGATGAGAACCCCGCTGCTGGTTAAAGGACCAGGTATTCGCGAAGGGAAAAGTGAAAGCCTGGTACAGAATATAGATCTCGCACCAACCATGCTTGACCTTGCGGGGCTGTCCGTACCGGTTTGGATGCAGGGGGAAAGTCTTTTGCCTTTGTTCAATGGCACGAAAAAGCAACTCGCCAGGGAGCAGCTGTACTATCATTATTATGAATATGGGCAGGATCACACGGTGATCCCGCATCTGGGAATAAGGGGCAAGCGATATAAGCTGATTTATTTTTATACGGCCAATGAATGGGAGTTTTATGATTTGCAGGCCGATCCCGCTGAACAAAGAAACCTGATCAAATCCCCGGCTCACCAGGAAATTATAACTCAGTATAAACAACAGCTCAGGAGATTAAGGGATTTGTATGATGATCATGAGCAGGCTGGAGAGCTGCATTAAGAACCAAGCTGATAGCTCACGTTAACAAGTTAACAGCCTGCCTGCCGGCAGGCAGGGTTGACAAGTTGACAAGGTAACCAGTCACTAGTAACTGATACTGATTATATTATTTTACGAAAAGACTCCCTGTGCAGCTTTCGCAGGGACCCTCCCGCTTTTTTTCAAGAATTCGTGGTCTTCGCAGCCTGAAAATACAAGCCCATAGTACTGGGTGTAGTCCCCCCCCGAGCCCCCATCACACCAGTCCTAAAAAATTTTGTTTCGCTATACGCTATAACGATTGCTCAAATCTAATCCGGTTCAAATGCCCAGCAATGGGAAAAACACCATGGATTAATGGTTTTTTTCGGCTAATGACTGTTTAAAAAACCTAATCAATGCCCACAAACCACACAAACTCAAAAAAATCCACTTCTTTATAGGTGGGGCGCCCTTTCTGTCTCACGCCTTCGATGTTGGAGCCTTTTTCCTCTTTTAGCGCCATACTTTTGAGATAGCTCCCAGTTAACTTGTCAACTTTTAAACTTTTAACTCCATAATAAAATATTTTCCAAAGTCATTCGTCTCCCTTATTGTTGGAACTCACAACCACCATAGTGCCGGGTCAGCCAAAGCAAAATATCATCCAGGCCGTACGTGAATATGGCAAACGCTTGTTTTATTTCATTCGGGGTCGGGTGGATTCAGATGAAGATGCGGAAGATATCCTGCAGGATGTATGGTACAGTTTCACGGATGTAATGAGCCAGGAACCGATCCAGCAAACCAGCGCCTGGCTATACCGGGTGGCCAGAAATAAGATCATTGACCGGTACCGAAAACAACAAAATAACCTGTTGGAAGATGAGTTCGACGCAAATTCAATAGCCGATATCCTGTCTGAAATACCCAAACCTGGGTCGGCGCAATTAAAAGAGGTTTTCTGGGAAAATTTGTTTGCAGCTCTCGAAGAATTGCCCGAAGAACAACGCCAGGTTTTTATCTGGAACGAGATCGAGGAACACTCATTCCGCGAGATCGCAGATCGAACGGGTGAAAACATTAATACATTGATCAGCCGGAAACGGTACGCCGTCATTCATCTTCGAACACGACTGGAGCAATTTTATAAACTTATTATTGAACATTAAAACTTAAAGGTATGTATCGCAGAAATCGCGCAGCCAGGATCTTCCTGCTCATCTTCATCATAGGACCGATCGCCATTTTTGTCTTCGGCTTTATTGTAATGTGGTTATGGAACAATGCACTTGTTCCCGTACTCAAAATTTCTGAAGTAACATTCTGGCAGGCCCTGGGCATTTTGGTCTTGTCGAAGATATTATTCGGTAGTTTCTCGGGAGGTGGCCGTGGCCGCTCAAACTGGGGAATCAGGTGGAGGGAGAGGATGCAACAAAAGTGGGCCAGCATGACGCCGGAAGAAAGAGAGCGATTCAAAGAAAAATATAAGGATCGTTGGTGTTATGGGAACAAACCCTGGGAGTCCGAAACAGCCGCTGTAGAACAAAGAACTCCTTTAAAATAACCAGCCGTGTTGGGCGACATATAGTAGGCCCATCGGGCCGAAATTTTGGTAGCCCCGTAGGGGCGGCATTATGGTGGCGCCAGAGGCGCGATATTTAAAAGCCCCATCGGGGCGACATTACTGCTGAGTAGAATTACTGGACGTACAAGAGTGCGACGCAACGGAAGATGAGCAGGGATACTAATGCTGGTTCATAAAATTATCATTGGTATTTCTTCAGCAGGTCAAAAAGAATTTTTCTATCAGCTTCATTCAACACGCGGCTGGTATCCTGCGGTACAAAATGGATCTTGTAAGATTGAATCGCGATCTCGGGTCGGGAAGTATTATAACCAATGATACGGAGGGCCTGCAATGCATTGAAATCCGCCGGCACTTCGACAGAAGTTGTATCATACCAGAATCCAAAACCTCTTTCCGCGAGTATTTTCCAGGAAAACTGCCTGCTTGGATCCACTTTCCGTCCCGGCGCCCAGTCAGCATGTCCAATAAAATTTGCAGTAGGAATATTGAATGCTTTTTTTAAACGGTCGAGCAGTTGTATTAAGCTATTCATTTGCGCTTCACTGAACGGCTCACTGCCATTATTATCGATCTCGATCCCGATACTGCTGCTGTTCATATCGGATACAGAGCCCCACTTCCCAACACCGGCATGATGTGCTCGTAGCAGATCATTCAACATATGATAAACTATTCCATCCCGGCAGATCACATAATGAGAGCTGACCTGTGTTCTTGTTAATGTGAATGTTCTCAAAGTTTGACTGCAGCTGTCCTGGGCAGTATGATGAATGATCACATAATTGGGACGGCGCATGGAAAAATTGGTCGTCCCCACCCAACCCGAAGCCCAGGGGAAATCAGCAGAATCAACTAGTGGGTATTCTGCCAGCAGTTTTGCAAATGCCTTTACTTGTTTTTTATATATCTTATTTGTACTTGCATAAGGACCAGAAGCACAGGAAAGGATGATACAACAAGCAATAAAAACCAGGCAAACATTGATTTTCATTTGAGTCAGTTAACATTCTAAGATAGAAAGATTCTTTTTTCTTTATACTGATCAATTTATCACACAGCCGTAATGCGCGTATTGCGTAAAGGGAGCACGAAGCACACAAAGCCAGCATAAAGGAAAAGCTAACACTATTGATAATAGGAATTATAAGAAATGCTGTGATTATATACACAACAACTCTAATTCCTGAGGTTTAGTTTTCCACGTAAATCAAGATGGTACTGTTCTTGACATAATTAATCAATCAATAAAAAGTTTCGTTTATGGCAGACCTCGAAGGAAAAAAAGTAGCTATTCTCACAGAAAATGGTTTCGAAGAAGTAGAATTGACCAGTCCAAAAAAAGAACTGGAAGCAGCCGGAGCGCAGACATTTATTATATCTCCCCAAAAAGAAAAGGTGAAGGCCTGGGATCATGATCATTGGTCAATCGAACTTCCGGTTGACGTACATATTGATAAAGCTGACCCTGCCGATTATCACGCTTTGCTAATACCGGGTGGTGTAATAAATCCCGATAAAATGAGACTGAATTCGAAATGTGTGGAATTTGCTCAACATTTTCTTGAGACAGGCAAACCAATTGCCGCGATCTGTCATGGACCGCAGCTCCTTATCGAAACGGGGATGATCGATGGAAGAAATCTGACTTCTTATGCATCTATTAAGACTGATTTGCAAAATGCCGGTGCCAGTTGGAGCGATAAAGAAGTGATCGTGGACAATGGTCTGGTTACCAGCCGCAGTCCCAGGGACCTGGATGCATTCAATCACAAGTTGATAGAAGAAATTAAGGAAGGTCAGCATGCCCCCGGGGCATATACTCCTTCCCCGACCCATTAGTTGATCCGTACTTTATAAAAGACCACCCCGCAAGATGGGAGTGGTTTTTTTCTTACCCGGTCTTATCCAACCCCCGACTCGTCCGGGCAGGCTCTTCCAAGGAGGAGGCTTGACATTATGTCTAATTTTTGCTGAATAAATATTAATAATCAAAAAATGGATAAGCTAAAATTAAATGCCCCCTGGGAGCAGGTGAAAGAACGGCTCAAGGAAAACGATATTCATCTCACTGATGAGGATTTGCAGTATGAACCCGGTAAAGAAGAATTACTATTGGAAAGATTATCAGGGAAATTGGGGAAAGGAAAAGAGGAAACAAAAGCTTATATCGAAAGCATTTCAGCGAATGAAGACGCAGCCGGGTGAACTGCAGTAGGGGGATCAACAATCAGTTGGTCCAATTTGACCCGCCTACTGCAGCGATCTGCCATTCCTAACCCGCCCAAGATTTGCCCGAGTTGCCACCGCCGTATGATTTGGCAGTTTGTTTCACATCATCTGCCAGGTCCTCAGCTTCTTCTTTTGCCTGTCCGAACTTATCGTGAATGCTGTCAATAAAATCGTTGAATTTATTTTTCAGATCATTTCCTTTTTCAGACAGCTTTTTACGAGTCTCTGATCCTTTATCTGGTGCCAGGAGCACTCCGGCGAGAACACCCAATGCCAAGCCTGTGAGGAATTTGGAAGCCATAGTAATAAATTTTGATTTGAGAATAAGTTTCCAGGGAAAAGGATAAAATATCATGCCGAAACAGTTCCCAGTTAGACAGTTCACCATTTGACAGTCCTTTAAACTGCAGCCAGCAGCCGGCAGCCATTCACGATTCTCGATTGACGATTCACGATCCATTTTTGGGGTGTCACAAACTATTTGGTAACGTACCCCGCCTTGATCACCCGGTCAAACCGGTCCCACTCCATATCGTAGGGATTTTTGGCATTGGCAGGGTACCATTGAAGCGCTCCTTTGGAAATAGTAATAGTTCCAAATTTTTCTTCGTCTCGATAAACTTCAATAATAAGATCAGAATTGCCCAGTTCGCGGGCAGGGAGGTTAAAAATGACGTTGTGGACTGCCATGGGGTTTTTTTATCGTTTAAGATACAGCAGATTTTTTAAGCTGTGAGCCACGAGCTATGAGCTGTGAGCTTTTAAATCCATAAACAAGCTCGAAGCTCGCGGCTCAGGGCTCGAAGCTGAACCCGGAGCTGTTAAACTGATTTTAAATCAAATCTCTATAACAATAACTAGCAGGGGTTCTACGTAAATTGAGTTAGAATTCTGATCCATGAAATTGTTTTCAATCTTCCTGCTTTTTTTCACCTCCTTTTACAAGCCGGAGTCATCATCCAAAACACCTCTTTCTGAATACTCCGATGCCTGGAACGATGAACGATTTCTGAAATGCAATACTGCCGCTGATGTTGATTACCTGACCGACGAAGAAAAAGAAATGATCTATGTCACTAACATGATGCGGCTTGATCCGCAGTTATTCGGCAGGACTGTGGCCAAACAATTTCCTGATAAAAGAGAGATCCAGTATTACAAAACGCTTGATGAATACAAAAGCCTGTTGAAAGACCTTGCGAAAGCAAAACCTCTTCCATTACTTTATCCCGACAAGCGCGCCACCGAAAGCGCGAAATGTCACGCGATCAGTTCAGGTAATAAATCTTACGTAGGTCATGTGAGGCAGACAGAAGAATGTAAAAAGACCAGGTTTTTTGATGCAGAGTGTTGCGATTACGGACGTTATTCTCCTCTGGATATCCTAATGGGTCAATTGGTTGATGAAGGTGTTCCCGGTTTGGGGCATCGTTATGCTTTTCTTACTCCATTCAATAAGGTCGGGGTCTCTATCCAGCCGCATAAAGGCTATGGAAGAACGGCGGTGTTTGATTTTTTGTTTTAGAGCCGTCTCTCAAGTTGAATTGGTAAAGAAAATTTTTCCATTTGGGTGATTTATGATATTCCTCTAAAAAATAAAATCCCAGCGGTCACACTGCGATCGCGCAGTTCCACAATTCCTTTTTACCTTGTCAACCCTGCCTACCCTGCTTACCGGCAGGCAGGCTGCCAACTTTTCAACTCAACCCGGTTCCCGAATCGCGAATCCCGCATACCTTATTACATATTCCTCCTATACTGCCCACCAACCTCATAAAGCGCATGAGTGATTTGTCCCAACGAACAGCACTTCACCGCCTCCATCAGCTGCTCAAATAAATTCCCATTATTGATGGCTGCTTCTTTCAATTTCTTAATCTCAATCTCAGCCTTATCCTTATTCCTTTCATGAAAAGCTACCAGGTTATTGATCTGGTGCTCCTTTTCGTCTTTCGTGCTCCGGATCACTTCCCCGGGAACAATGGTAGGACTTCCCCGTTTATTCAGAAATGTATTAACACCCATGATCGGCAACTCCCCGGTATGCTTCTGTTGCTCGTAGTAAAGACTTTCTTCCTGGATCTTGTTTCGCTGGTACATTCTTTCCATCGCTCCCAAGACCCCGCCGCGCTCAGTGATGCGGTCAAACTCGGTCATTACCGCTTCTTCGACCAGGTCAGTCAGTTCTTCGATGAGAAATGACCCTTGATTGGGATTCTCATTCTTCGCTGTTCCTAACTCCCGATTGATAATTAATTGGATGGCCATCGCACGCCTTACACTTTCCTCAGTAGGTGTAGTGATCGCTTCATCGTAAGCGTTCGTGTGAAGCGAATTGCAATTATCATAGATCGCGTAGAGTGCTTGGAGCGTGGTGCGGATATCATTGAAATCAATTTCCTGGGCGTGCAGGCTTCTTCCCGATGTCTGAATATGGTATTTTAGCATCTGGCTCCGCTTATTGGCCTTGTATTTATATTTCATCGCCTTGGCCCAGATCCGGCGGGCCACGCGACCGATCACCGAATATTCCGGGTCCATGCCATTGCTGAAAAAGAAAGAAAGATTCGGAGCGAATTCATCAATGTTCATCCCACGGCTTAAATAATATTCCACGTAAGTGAAACCGTTCGCCAATGTAAATGCCAGTTGGGTGACCGGGTTGGCGCCCGCTTCTGCGATATGATATCCGCTGATACTGACACTATAAAAATTTCTAACCTTGTTATTAATAAAATATTCCTGTACATCTCCCATCAGTTTCAATGCAAACTCCGTAGAGAAGATGCATGTGTTCTGCGCCTGGTCTTCTTTAAGAATATCAGCCTGTACAGTTCCTCTTACTTGTTGCAATGCCCGCTGCTTGCATTGCTCATAAATATCCGGGGATAAGACATCCGCGCCGCTCAATCCAAGCAAGCGCAATCCCAATCCATTGTTTCCATTGGGTAAATGCCCTTGGAAACCTCCTTTCTCGGGTATCACCGCTTTTCCATCAATGCCCAGGTACTTGGGCAGGTTCGCGATCCTGTATTTCGATTCGATGAATTCATTGATCTTCTCGCTCAGATTATTTTCAATAATGTATTTCTCGCATTGCTGGTCAATTGCCGCATTCATGAAAAAGGCGAGAATTATAGGGGCAGGACCATTGATCGTCATGCTCACGGAGGTTTTTGGATCGCAGAGATCGAACCCACTGTACAATTTTTTCGCATCGTCTACCGTCGCAATGCTCACACCACTATTCCCCACCTTTCCATATATATCAGGGCGATGATCAGGATCTTCTCCATATAAGGTCACACTATCGAATGCCGTAGACAATCTTTTTGCCGGCTGATCAATACTTACATAATGAAAGCGCCGGTTCGTTCTTTCCGGGTTTCCTTCACCGGCAAACATGCGCGTCGGATCTTCACCTTCACGTTTTAAAGGAAACACACCGGCAGTAAATGGAAAGCTTCCGGGCACATTTTCCTGGGCCTGCCAGCGAAGCAGGTCCCCCCAATCTTTAAACCTGGGCAACATCACTTTTGGTATCCGGGTGCCTGATAAGCTGATGCTGGACATCGGTTGTCTTACTACCTTGTCCCGCACTTTATATTCATAATAATCCTGTTGGTAAGCTCTTGTCTTTTCGGGCCAGTTGGTAATAAGCTTCCTGGCAACTGGGGTTAGTTGTTCGGTCAAAAAGTTGATTTGCTCTTCAAGCTTATTCAGAATTTCTTTCTCACCTTTTTCTTTCAAGGTATCAAGCGCACCCTGCAACCGATAAATTTTCGAAGCGATCTCAGATTGTTCCTGTACCAGCTGATTATAGTCCCGGATCGTGGAAGTAATCTCGCTCAGGTAACGGACGCGACTTGAAGGAATGATTGATTGGGTGACTTTTGCACTTTGTTCAAAATGAACTTTTCCAAAATGGGTTTTTGTTTTCTTATCGATAGCTTTTAACAGTGATTCAAATAATTGGTTAACGCCATCATCATTGAATTTACTGGCGACAGTTCCAATTACGGGTAATTCCTCGTCCGTTGCTTTAAACAGTTGATGGTTTCGCTTGTATTGTTTCCTTACTTCTGACAAAGCATCCAGTGCGCCCGCTTTATCAAATTTGTTGATCGCAATGATGTCGGCATAATCCAGCATATTGATCTTTTCCAGCTGGGATGCAGCACCGTATTCTGGCGTCATTACATACAAACTAACATCACAGTAATCGAGGATGGAGGCATCGCTTTGTCCCACTCCTGCGCTTTCCAGGATGATAAACTCAAACCCGGCTGATTTGCAGACATCGATCGCTTCCTGTACATGTACACTCAACGCTTTGTCGCTTTCGCGAGTCGCTAAACTCCTCATGTAAGCCCTCGGACTTGATATTGCATTCATCCTGATCCGGTCACCCAGTAAGGCGCCCCCTGTTTTCTTTTTCGTGGGATCGACTGAAATGACAGCGATTGTTTTATCCGGGAAATTATTCAGGTAACGACGCACGATTTCATCTGTTACAGAAGATTTACCTGCACCTCCTGTACCCGTAATTCCTAAGACAGGAATAATTTTTTCAGTTTGGCTGCCGGCTGCTGGCTGCTGGCTGCCGGCTGCTTGACCGTTTTCCACATTAGTGATATATCGCGCAATAGTTCGCACATCCTTCACTTCCCCAAGTGTCATCCCATTCTTATAATCCGCTTTTCCATTGAGGGGCAGATCACATTGTTTGATCACATCTTCGATCATTCCTTCCAGCCCCATTTGTCTGCCATCATCCGGTGAATAGATCCGGGTGATGCCATAATTATGCAGCTCTTCGATCTCACTGGGTAATATAGTCCCTCCACCTCCGCCGAAAATTTTGATATGTCCACAACCATTTTCTTCCAGGAGGTCTTTCATGTACTTAAAGAACTCCACATGGCCACCCTGGTAACTGGTGATTGCGATACCCTGCACATCTTCCTCGATAGCGGCTTCGACGATTTCCTTTACACTCCGGTTATGTCCAAGATGAATGATCTCCGCGCCCTTGCTTTGCAGGATGCGGCGCATGATATTGATGGCAACGTCATGACCATCAAAAAGACTCGCCGCCGTAACAATACGTACTTTATGCTGGGGTTGATACGACATTTATCTTTTAAAGCAAAAACAAAAATACTTAAAAGCCCATTGTTACAAACATTTGGTAGTTAACATCTTGATACTAGCATTTAAAGTGTTTTTGATAACCCAAATCACGATTCCCGATTCACGATTCACGGCTAACAAGGCCATCCCCCATTCATTAATTTTGCCAAATGCAGACCATGATCAATACGGTCAGTGATCTTTATAAAGAATGGGAAGGAATTGCGCCGGCGCAACTGGTTGTGTTGCCCCAATCAGGGAGCGACCGGCGCTATTTCCGTTTGCATGATGAAAGAGGGAACTCCGTGATCGGGACCTATGGATTGAATGTGCAGGAAAACGAGACCTTCATTTATTTCAGCCGGCATTTCAGGGAAAAAGATTTGAATGTGCCGGCGATTTTTGCTGTGAATGATGAGATGACCGCTTACCTGCAGGAAGATCTTGGGGATGTATCCTTACTGGATATCCTTGAAGAAAAAGGCAACACGCACCAAGTTTACGATCTCTTCAAGGAAAGCCTGGAACAACTCGCCAGGATACAGGTGATCGGTGACGAAGGACTGAATTATAGTTTTTGCCTGACCAATACAGAATTCGGGAAGCAGGCAATCATGGCTGACCTGCTTTATTTCAAATATTATTTCCTGGATGCGATCCGCAAGCCTTACGATAAACAAAAACTCCTCGACGATTTTGAAGCGTTAAGTAACTATCTCACTCATACCGAGTACAAATATTTTATGTTCCGTGATTTTCAAAGCCGGAATATACTTATAACAACTCCCCCCTCCTTGAGAGGTTCCGCAGCGGAGCGAACGGAAGGCGCGAAGCGCGAAGGGGGGAGGCTCGGGAGGCCTCATTTCATCGATTACCAGGGCGGTATGAAAGGCGCACCTCAATATGATGTAGCTTCCATGCTTTGGCAGGCGAGAGCTAACCTGCCGGACTATTGGAAAGAGAATTTGCTCGTGGATTATATGAATGCATTTGAAACCCTCATGCGATCCAACCTCGACCGGGGGATTTTCCGAAGCCAGTATAATGGATATGTTCTTATTAGATTGTTGCAGGTCCTTGGGGCCTATGGCTTCCGAGGCTTGTTTGAAAGAAAAGCACAATTTCTTACCAGTATCCCACTTGCATTGAAAAACCTGAAAACTTTTTTCGAGAAGCAAAGTCTGGGTATTGTAGTGCCGGAGTTTAAAAGAGTTCTGAATATGTGTGTGAGCGGGGAGATCATTGAAAGATTTACGCCAGTACAGGCAGACGAACAAACTCCACTCTCGGTTAAGATCTGCAGTTTTTCTTACAGGCAGGGAATTCCACAGGATGAATCCGGCAATGGCGGAGGGTTTGTCTTTGATTGCCGTGGTATTCTAAATCCAGGCCGGATCGAAGAATTCAAGACCCTGCACGGACGGGATCAAACCGTGAAAGATTTTATTGAACAGCAGACTAAAATGCACGACTTTCTGAACAGTGTTTTCGATATCGTTGATATCACTGTAGAAGATTACATCAAACGCGGATTCCAGAGCTTAATGGTGAGTTTTGGATGTACAGGCGGGCAACACCGCAGTGTATATGCTGCCGACGCACTCGCGAGGCATTTGAAAAATAAATTTAAAGTAAAGATCGAATTAAAGCATTGTGTGCAGGATGAACGCGACTGGTGCAATCCTGGAAAATAAGGAATCGGAATGAGAAATTAGAAAGTGAAGGTTTAATATGCAAGCAATGATATTTTCCGCGGGGCTCGGTACCCGATTCAAACCATGGACAGATTTGCATCCGAAAGCACTTGCAAAAGTGAATGGAAAATCATTGCTACAGCGAAATATTGAATACCTGCAACAATTCGGGATAAAGAACATTGTTGTCAATGTCCATCATTTTGCTGACCAGGTTGAAAAAGCTATCGATGAAAATAATGGCTGGGGCAGCAGCATTCAGATTAGCGATGAACGAGCTGAATTGCTTGATACAGGCGGCGGTCTTTTACACGCGGAGCGGTTTTTTATGCCCGGTGAACGATTTATCACTACCAATGTTGACATACTTACTGACCTCGATATAGATAAGATTCTGAAGTTTCATGAAGAAAAGAAAGCCCTGATCAGTTTTGGCGTGACTGATCGCAAAACTTCACGTTATTTATTATTTGATAATGATAATCGAATGATCGGCTGGAAAAATATCAAGACGGGGGATGAACGATTTTCATCTCCCCTCTTGGAAAGTCCCGATGCATCCGGAGACGCGAAACGCGAGCGGGGAAGGCTTCTTGCTTATAGCTGCATTGCCGTTTTCGAGTACGAAATTTTCCGATTAATGAAAGAGAAGAATTTCTCCGGGAAATTTTCGCTCATTGATCTTTACCTGGGATTGGCCCGTGACTACCCGATCTACGGGTTTGATCATACCGGCGACAGGCTGGTGGATGTAGGCAAACCCGACAGCATCGCAAAAGCAGAATCCCTTTTCCCTAAAAATTCCTAAATACCTCATTAACGGTAGTCATTGGTGCATCCTTTTGAATTAACTTTCCGCCTCTTTAATTCAATTATTATCACAATGAAGAAGATCCTGTTATTCTTATCTGCTTTTCTCCTTTCGTATGCCATAATTGCCCAGGAAGGAAAATACGATCACAAAGAAGCATTCAATCCCCAGTTTTATCCTTATCCCGGGAATGATTACCGGAGCGCCAGCGGCGAACCCGGGCCCAAGTACTGGCAAAACCGTGCTGATTATAAAATTAATTGTACGCTCGATACCGGGCGTCACAGCGTGACAGGTGAAGTGGAGATCAGCTATACAAATAATAGCCCCGACAATCTGAAATTCTTATGGGTGCAATTAGACCAAAATATTTATCGCAAGGATTCAAGGGCATCAGCAACCACTACGCAAACTGGCGGGCGCTGGGCTAATGCAAAATTCACCGAAGGATACAAGATACATTCCGTCTCTGTAGAACAAGATGGTAAAACCTTCACGCCAAAAAACATCATGACCGATACCCGCATGCAGGTCTGGTTACAGGATGCCTTGAAATCTGCAGGAGGCAAACTCAAACTGAATGTAAAATTTGAATTCGCCGTCCCTGAATACGGCACAGACAGAATGGGTCGTTTAAAAACCAGGAATGGTTGGGTGTACGAAGTAGCTCAATGGTTCCCACGCATGGCCGTGTACGACGATATCCAGGGATGGAATATACTTCCTTACCTGGGGGCGGGTGAATTTTACCTGGAGTATGGAAATTTTGATTACAGTATTACCGCTCCTGCCAATCTGATCGTAATGGGCTCGGGAGAATTATTGAATCCCCAGGAATGCCTCACAGCCGAGCAGCAAAAAAGATGGAACGACGCAAAGAATAGTGACAAGACCGTTATGATCCGCAGTGAAAAGGAAGTGAACAATGCGAATACCAGGCCGAAGCAGGCCAGTCTCACCTGGAAATTCAGGATCGAGAATGCGCGGGATATTGCCTGGGGGGCATCCAAAGCTTTCGTTTGGGATGCAGCTCGCATTAATTTGCCCAGCGGGAAAAAATCCATGGCAGTGAGTGTTTACCCGGTGGAAAGCATCGTGAAAGATGGATGGCAACGATCCACTGAGATGGTAAAAGGATCTGTTGAGCATTATTCAAAAAAATGGTTTGAGTATCCCTATCCCATGATGGTGAATGTAGCCGGAGTAGTAGGTGGGATGGAATATCCAGGAATTATTTTCTGCAGCTTTAGTTCATCAGGCGCCGGTCTATGGGGAGTCACTGATCATGAGGTCGGGCATACCTGGTTCCCGATGATCGTCGGAAACAATGAAAGAAAATATGCCTGGATGGATGAAGGGTTCAATACATTCATGAATGATTTTTCAACCGCGGAATTCAATAAGGGGGAATTCAAGCAGCAGGATTTCTTTGGAGATCCCACCTCAGCATTCATGGTGAAATATGTATTTGGTGATAAAATGGACGGCCTGTTCAATGTCCCGGAAGTGATACAGCAGGAAAACCTGGGGGTCGTAGCTTATTTAAAACCTGCTATGATGTTGCATGCCCTTCGAAATACCGTGCTCGGTCCCGAACGCTTTGATCTAGCCTTTAGGGAATTCATCAAACGCTGGGCATTCAAGCATCCTACCCCCTGGGATTTCTTCCACAGCATGGAAAATGTTAGCGGCGAAGACCTGGGTTGGTTCTGGAGAGGCTGGGTGCTTAACACCTGGAGGATCGATCAAACTGTGAAGGAAGTGAAATATAAGGATAATGACGCGACAAAAGGGGGAGAGATCACCCTGGAGAACCTGGAACAAATGCCCATGCCCGTGAGCGTGCTGATCATAGAAGCCAATGGAAAAGAACACAAGATCAATTTACCGGTCGAGATCTGGCAACGCGGTGCTACCTGGACATTTTCGGTTCCAACAACCAGCGAGATCAAGGATGTGGTCCTCGACCCAGATAAATTATTACCTGACTGGAACCGGGATAATAATAAATGGAAGAAAGCTTTTTAGTTGTTGATAAGTTAATAAGTTGAAAGGTTGACAAGGACTTTTTCACCATGTTAACTTGTTAACTTGTCAACTTTCCAACCCCATTTAGGGAAAGATTAAAATTTTATTGCAAGAAATGAAAAAATGGCTATTTCCAACGATCCTGTTATTCTCCATATTTGTTAATGCGCAGGACGTAAACGAACAGTTTAAAAAATTATCGCAGATCGAAGGCACCTGGAGTATGCAAACAAAGCGGGGAATTATTTATGAGCAATGGGAATTAAAGGAAAATTTATTAGCAGGCAAAAGCTTTAAGGTAATGAACGGGGATACGCTCCTGCTTGAGCGTGTAAATATCCTCATTGATGGAGGAGACCTTTTTTATATACCTGTAGTTGAAGGGCAGAATAATGGAGAGCCCGTTAAATTCAAACTAGTTAGCTTCTCGAACGATACATTCATTTTTGACAACCCTGTCCACGATTTTCCTCAACGGGTGATCTACAAACTTCCAAAGAACGATGCCATGCACGCCTGGATAGAGGGGTTGGATAAAGGGGTTTATAGAAAATCAGATTTTTTCTATAAAAGAGTGAAATAATTTACGATTTACGAATTACGATTGTTCAGGAAAATAATTCGTAAATCTGAAATCGTAAATCGTAAATAACGACAGCTTAGTCATTCAGCACAGCAATCATGCTTATCTCTACATTGACAAACTTAGGTAACGCCGACACCTGCACAGTTTCACGCGCGGGGAAATTCCCGTCGAAATATTTACCATAAACCTCGTTTATTTCAGCAAACCGGTTCATATCTGTAAGGAAAATAGAAGTTTTCACAACATTACGGAAACCCATACCGGCCTGTTGCAATATCGCTTTTAAATTATGCATCACCTGGTGCGTTTCCTCCTGGATGTCCCTGTTCTTTAGATTCCCGGAAGCAGGATCAATACAGATCTGCCCGGAAATGAACAACAGGTTGCCAGCCTGCACAGCCTGGTTATAAGGACCAATGGGAGCCGGTGCATGCGTTGTTGTGATTATGCTTTTATCCATGAGAAATTATTTGAAGGAAAACGAATATAGGTTTATGTAGTTTCTTTGCAAAAAATACTCATGGAACTGGTTGTATGTGCAACAGAAGAATTAAAGACAGAATTATTGGCATGGGATTTAAAGGATAATGCCCGCGTACATTGGATCGATAAACCAGAAAATTTTTTTGATCACAAAAGGGCTGATGCGTTCATTGACCTTTTGTTTGAAGACTCGGCTGAAAGGACAAAGATCCTTGATAAGTTAGCCGGCAAGCCGGTTATCATTAATGCTGTCATTCCCACGTTGAGCGGCTTGCCAGCAGGGATCGCTCGCATCAACGGATGGAATGGATTTCTGAAAAGATCATTGATCGAAGCTTCGGGAAATGATAAATGTGAAGAGGTCGCGGAGATTTTTTCACATTTCAATCGGACCGTGGAGTGGATTCCCGATATCCCCGGGCTCATCTCTGCACGGGTGATCTCGATGATCATTAACGAAGCTTATTTCGCCCTGGAGGAAGAATTGAGCACAAGGGAAGAGATCGATACCGCTATGAAACTGGGAACGAATTACCCGTATGGCCCGTTTGAATGGAGCCGGTTGATCGGCCTGGAGAAAATTTATGAACTGTTGAATACACTTTCGATCAAAGAAAAAAGATACCAGCCGGCGCCTTTATTAGTAAAAGAAGCGTTGCTTAATACAAAAGAATGAGCCTGATCCTGAACATAGATACAGCGATAGAAACCGCTTCTGTTTGCCTTTCACAAAACGGGAGTTCCCTCGGGCTTGAATTAAACGATCAGCAAAAGCTTCATGCATCCTGGCTTCATGTTGCCATTGCCCACGTTCTTAGGCAAAGCGGAAAAACGATCAGTGATGTGAATGCGGTAGCAGTGACGATCGGACCAGGTTCTTATACCGGGTTAAGGGTAAGTTTATCCGCAGCAAAGGGAATTTGTTATGCACGAAACATTCCGCTTATAACAATCGGTACGCTTCCGCTGATGGCTTTAGCGGCGAGGGATGAGGATGCTGATTTGCTTTGCCCGATGATCGATGCACGCAGGATGGAGGTGTTTGCCGCGCTATACGATAAAAAACTTCAGCCTGTTATACAGCCCATGGAAATGAAGATTTCTCAAAGCAGTTTTCACGAATTTTTAAACGAGAACAGGATTGTTTTCCTCGGAAATGGTGCAAGAAAGCTACAGCTACTCCTGGGTCATAAAAATGCCTTATTTAGTGGTAGTTTGGCCACAGCCGCCACTATGGCTGAACTGACTCATAATAAGTACAATAATCGGGAATTTGCCGACCTGGTGTATACCGAACCATTTTACCTGAAAGATTTTTATACCCCTATGCCTTCGTTTGCATAATAATTGCAGTCTTTTTAATAATTAATATGGTTTATATGTAAATTTTTTGGAATAACTAAAATAGGTTTACTATGGAAAATTATTCAATGACCGTGAACGCGCCGAGTGACAATGGGAACTTCCTGAAAGTGGACCTGATGAATGTTAAGAAAGCGGCATTAATACTTAGGGCAGTCAATCATAAACTTAGGCAGCAAATACTTAAGCTTATTGATGAGCATGGCAGGATGACCGTAACCGAGATCTATGTAAAACTTAGATTGGAACAATCAGTAGCTTCTCAACACCTGGCGATACTTCGAAAAGCCGGTTTTGTTAAAACAGACCGGGATGGGAAATTCATTTATTATTCAGTGAATCACGAGAGACTGGAAGAACTTAATCGTTTTGTGGATCAATTACTTGGTTAGTTGCTTGTAAAACGATTGAATAGCGGTCCTGGTCCTGAGCTTGTCGAAGGATCGGGACCGCTTCCATTTTTATCAGTAAATTTGCAGCAAAATCAGGCCCGAATGTTTGTCAAACAATTATATACAGGTTGCCTTAGTGAAGCGGCTTACTATATTGAAAGCGACGGAGAAGCTGCGGTAATAGATCCGCTCCGGGATATTGAAGCTTACCTTGATCTGGCCAACGAACGAAAAGCCAGGATCAAATACATTTTCGAAACTCATTTTCATGCTGATTTTGTGAGCGGACATATTGACCTGGCCAATGCAACAGGTGCAACGATCGTATATGGACCACTGACACAGACAAAGTTCCCTGTACATGTGGCAAAAGACGGTGAGGTGTTTCATGTAGGAAAAATGTCAATAGAAGTATTACATACACCTGGCCATACAATGGAATCCACTTGTTATCTGCTAAAGGATGAACAGGGGAAAGATCATTGTGTTTTTACCGGGGATACTTTATTTGTTGGCGATGTAGGTCGTCCTGATCTCGCTCAAAAAGGAAATGAGATCACGATGAATGATCTGGCCGGCCTGATGTACGATAGTCTGCATGCTAAATTATTTCCACTGGCAGATGATGTGATCGTTTATCCTGCCCATGGACCCGGTAGTTCTTGCGGAAAAAACCTGGGTCCGAATACATTCAGCACGATCGGTGAGGAAAAGAAATATAATTATGCTTTAAAAGCAGGAACGAAGGAAAAATTCATCCAGGAAGTCACTGAAGGCATTCCGCCGCCGCCCCAATATTTTCCGATCAACGCACAGATCAATAAAGAAGGATATGACAGTCTGCAGGACGTACTGGCCAAAGGAATGAACCCGCTTTCTATCGAAGAATTCAAAGGTGAAATGAAGTCAGGCGCGGTTATCCTGGATACCCGGAAAGCAACCGAATTCACACGAGGTTTTATACCCGGTTCCATTAGCATTGGTTTGGAAGGAAGATTTGCAGAATGGGCAGGTTCGATCTTGCCTTTTAATGCACCAATTATTCTGGTCACCGAACCGGGTAAAGAAAAAGAAACCATTGTTAGGCTGGCACGCGTGGGTTTTGATAAAGTGAAAGGATTCCTTGAAGGCGGGTATGCCGCCTGGAAAAATGCGGGCGAAGAGATTGACATGATCATTGACGTGGAGCCCGATGAGTTGATGATGGATCTCCCATTTGATAAGCAAATGTTTGTCCTGGATGTCCGTCGCCCGACGGAATATGCAGATGGTCACATTAAAGATGCGGTCAATCTCCCGCTCATTGAAATGAACGATCCGGGTAGCATGGCCAACATCGATGAGAACCAAAATGTTTATGTGCATTGTGCTGGTGGTTACCGGAGTGTAATCGCTTCGTCATTGTTGAAGCGCCAGGGGATCCATAATCTGCGCAATGTTCTCGGAGGTTGGAATAAAATTAAAGAACTGGAAAAGGTCGATATTATTAAAGAGACTTCTGTTTTGAACTGATGATCCCTTATTAAAACCCAAGACCCCTGACTGACAGCGTCACGCAGGCAGGAAAGTAACTAGAAACCAATAATCAAGAATCATAAAATTCAAATCAAAGCCGTTTAACGAACGTTTTGATTTTTCAATTGAGTTGATATTATTGGGAGCTGGCGATCCTGGTTCCTGAAACTTTTTTGTTTTCCAAATAAAAAGTTAATGCCCTTGAATTTTGACCACTCGTCAGGAATTTGAAACCTTTCAGATAATACCTTCGCGGCCCGTTTTATCCCATTTTATCTTTAAAGCAGGAATTAAAGTAATAGTAAAATAATCTCCTAACAATTAGTAACCCTTTAAAAACTTGTACGTCTTATCATAATTAGGTATAGCCATGAAACTCAAAACCATTTTTGCTCTTGTGATCGCTTGTTTTTCTTTTTACACCCTTGCCGCACAATCTACAGCCCCCGCTCAATTACAATTACCCGCTAAACGCACTGCCCGGGCTGTGAAAATTGATGGACTGGTAACTGACTCTGCCTGGCAGGATGCAGCAATCATGACCAACCTTGTTGAGTTCAGGCCCGCGGCAGGTAAAGTGGAGAACCATGAGAATAGAACGATCACTTATTTGATGTATGATGATGAAGGGATTTATTTTGGAGGATATTGTTATGAACGCACCAGGGATAGTATAGCCTCTGAATTGAGAGGAAGAGATGGATTTGGCACTAATGACTATGTTGGATTGATCCTGGATACCTATTATGACAAACTTAATGGGTTTGAGTATTTCGTTACACCATTGGGCGAACAATGGGATGCAAAAATGTCGCCTAATCAAAATGGTAATTCAGAGGATTTTTCGTGGAATGCAGTTTGGCAAAGCGGCGCGGTTGTCCACAATGATGGCTGGAGCTTTGAAATGTTTATCCCTTATTCCGCGATTCGTTTTGGGAAGAAAGAGGTGCAGAATTGGGGATTGAACATTACGCGTCGCCGGAGAAAAACAGAACAACAATATACCTGGAACCCGATCGATCCAAATGTAAATGGATTCCTGACACAGGAAGGGTTGTGGGTAGGTATCTCCAATATTAAACCGCCACTGCGCCTGCAGTTCTCACCATATTTTTCCACGTATGTGAATCACTACCCGCTGAATAAGGCGGGTCAAAAGAATTGGACCTCTTCGGTGAATGGAGGGATGGATGTAAAATATGGGATCAGCCAGGCTTTTACGCTGGATATGACATTGATCCCGGATTTTGGGCAGGTGCAGAGTGACAGGCAGATCCTGAATCTTGGACCATTTGAAACCAGATTTACGGAACAGCGTCCGTTCTTTACTGAAGGAACAGAACTGTTCAATAAAGGAAATTATTTCTACCCGAGGAGGATTGGTCTCGACCCGATCCTCGTTCACAATCTCGCCGAGTATATGACGGGCAATGATACAATTCTAAAGGATCCTGTGGAATCAAAGCTGATTAACGCCACTAAAATTTCTGGTCGTACTCAAAAGGGATTAGGTATAGGCGTCCTTAATGCGGTCACCAATACAAGGTATGCAACCCTGGAAGACAGAACGACTAAGGACCAGCGTAAAGTTGTAATCGATCCACTTACTAATTATAGTGTGATCGTATTGAATCAGTCCCTGAAAAATAATTCAAGCGTTAGTCTGGTAAATACCAATGTGCTGCGAAATGGTCCCGAGTATGATGCGAATGTAACAGCTGGGTTATTTGATTTTAATGATAAAAAGAATATGTGGAATGTCGGCGGGAAGTTTGCAACCAGTAACCTGATCGGCTATTTACCAAACGACGAGACGCAGACGGGTTATAGCCATAACTTATATTTTGCAAAAACAAGCGGTCGCTTCAACTTTAATGTGGGGCAGGAGCTGACAACTGAGAAATTCAATAGCAATGATCTTGGCTACTTTAGTTTCGGTAATTACCTGGATCATTTTGCATGGACAGGTTATCGCTGGACAAAACCCGGTAAATGGTACAATAGTTTGTACTTGAATGTCAACGCATTTTATTCTAGGCTGCTCAAATATATGAGCCCATACGCAGGTCTTTACAAAGCAGCCAATGTCAATGTGAATGTCAATGGCCAGATGAAAAACCTCTGGTATGTTGGAGCACTAATCGGTTATGAACCGAAATTCAATGATTTTTATGAACCCAGGAAGAAAGGCCGTTTTTTCCCGGGTTGGTCAAATATGTTCTATGATCTATGGTTCGAATCAAATGCCTCAAAAAAATACAGCCTATATTCTGAACTAATGTTTGTCGACAGAAGCCTGTTTGACAGCAAGCGTTTTCAATTCAATTTCAATCACCGATACCGCTTTGGTAACAAACTTTCAGTTAGCCAGGGAATCTATATGGAGCCACAAACCAATAACGTGGGATTCGCAGCATTCTGGGGGATGGGCGGGGATACCGTTGTGTTTGGAAAACGTGACAGAAATGCTATTGAAAGTACGGTCGAAGTAAAATACAATTTTAATGCAAAAATGGGACTCCGTACAATTATACGTCATTACTGGAGTAAGGTTGATTACAAAGAATTTTATGTATTAGAACCCAATGGAGATCTGACACCATTTCCCGGATTTAACAGGAACGTGAACCAGAATGTGAATTTTTTCAACGTGGATATGATGTACACTTGGGAATTTGCGCCAGGTAGTTTCATCAATATAGTTTGGAAAAATGCCGCGGATCATTTCACCCGGGAGGTGCAGAAAAGTTATTTCAAAAACATCGATAGAACGATGGAAGCTGACCAGAACAACAATCTATCCTTGAAAGTGATCTATTTCCTGGATTATCTTAAGTTGAAAAAGAAGAAGAAGGGTGATCAATAGGTTATTGGCAATCTGCAATATGCAATAGGCAATGAACATTGTCGTGAATTGAACTCTCACTAACGACTATCGGACTAAGGACTAATGACTTCTCCATATTCCGCTTTCCATTCATGTCGAAACCGCCGATGGCTCCATAGCCACATTTCCGGGTATTGCCTGATCACTTCCTCCAGGTATTTCACAAATCGCCCTGTCAGTTCAATCTCGTTCGTGTTTTTTGGATTTTGTTCTGCCAGGGAGAACACTCCGTTATATCGTCCCCTGCCTGTTTTGTGGATGTATGCAAAGATCACCACCGTATCATTCGCGATTGCATTCTTGGCCGGACCCCGCAGAAAAGGGGTCGGCCTTCCAAAAAAATTAAACCATAAAGCGCCAGGTGGCCATGAAGGATTTTGATCCGCGGCCAGTCCCAGGATATATTTTCTTCCTCTGTACGGTAAAAAATCTTCTTTCATATGGTTCGCCCGGATCATGATGTTCCCGCTACGGCTGCGCAATTTGTAAAACAAGCGATCCACGGCTTTATTCGAAATGGGCATATACACTGCGATCAATGGCAGGCGGGTTTTCCTAGCCCCCAGATCATTTGCCCATTCCCAGTTGAAATTATGTCCCAGATGCACCTGCACACTCTTCCCGCTGTCTTCAGCTTGTTGAAGCACTTCCCAATTTGCAGTAACTCTTTTCTCAATAGACCGGGTGGATTTGCTGAGCATCTTGATCGTCTCAATGAATGTATCGATCAGGTTATGATAGAATTTTTTTGCGATCATTCGCCTTTCCTTTTCCGGTTTTTCAGGGAAAGCAATTGCCAGGTTATCTAAAACTACTTTCCTGCGGTATTTGAAAATATAGAATACCATCCCGCAAATTCCATCTGAAATGACATATAAAACGCGTAATGGAAGTAAGGAAATCAGCCAGAGCAACCCGTAAAGAATATAATACATGAATGACAAATATAAACCTACAGCACGATGTTCTGAACCAGCAAACTTTTCAGTAGGTAATCCGTATTGTAATGCAGCCCGCGGCTTTCTTTTCTGAAGCTTGCTCCTTTCACTACGAGATAACCGACGGTGATCATGTTTCTTAATTCGAGCAATTGAGGCGAAACAGATGTATTCTGATATAATTGCTCCGTTTCGTCCCACAGCAGGTCAAGCCGGCGCATGGCACGTTGCAAACGGATATTGTTCCGAACAATACCTACGTAATCACTCATTACCAGTTGCAGTTCTTTTAAGCTTTGCGTGATCAGGATCATTTCCTTGGGTTCGGTAGTGCCCTGTGCGTTCCAATCGGGAATATATTCATTAAGCGAAAGCTGATTGATCTGCTCCGATGCGTCTACATAGCAACGATGGGCAAAGACCATTGCCTCGAGCAGGGAATTGCTTGCCAATCGATTCGCCCCATGCAAACCGGTGCTGGCGCATTCACCACATGCGTATAAGTTTTTGATCGAGGTCCGTCCCCATTCATCGGTTTTAATCCCTCCACAACTATAATGTGCTGCTGGAGCCACAGGTATCAAGTCTCGGATAATGTCTATTCCAATGGAAAGGCATTTTTCATAAATATTTGGAAAATGCTCGATAAATTTTTCTTTTTTAAAATGCCGGCAATCCAACCATACATGCTCGGTACCTGTTCTTTTCATCTCGCTGTCGATGGCCCTGGCTACGATATCCCTTGAAGCGAGATCTTTCCGGGCATCATATTTTTCCATGAAAGCTTCTCCATCTTTATTTCGAAGGATCGCCCCGTCACCCCGCACGGCCTCGGTGATCAAAAAAGATTGTCCGCGTACGCCCGGCTCATATAATGCAGTGGGGTGGAACTGAATAAACTCCATATTCTCTATTCTTCCTTTTGCTCGATACACCATAGCTACTCCGTCGCCGGTTGCAATTGCCGGGTTGGTGGTGGTCCTGTATACCTGTCCATTTCCGCCGGTTGCCAATAAACTGATCTTCGATAACACTTTTTCGATCCGGTTTTCCCGTAAGTTTAATACATACACCCCATAACATTCCACGTTGGGCGTCGACTTGCTGACCAGGTATCCCAGGTGATGCTGCGTGATGATGTCTACAACAAAACAGTGCTTTGAGATCTCAATATTGGGTTGTTTAGAAACAGCTTCCAGGAGAGCCCGTTCCATTTCTTTTCCGGTTACATCCTTATGATGGAGGATACGAAATTCAGAATGGCCTCCTTCCTTGCCTCGTTTATAATCCCCACCGGTTTTTTTATCAAACCTGGCACCCCATTCAATGATCTCCTTTACCCGTTCAGGTCCTTCTTTTACGACGATCTCTACGATGGCAGGATTGCAGAGGCCATCCCCCGCGAGCAATGTATCCTCGATATGTTTTTCAAAACTGTCATTCTCAAGGTCATTCACTACGGCAATCCCGCCCTGGGCGTACTTGGTGTTTGTTTCATCCTCTGCGGCTTTAGTGATCACCAGCACTTTTTTATCCGGGAAATGACGGGCAACCTTTAGCGCATAAGTGAGCCCGCCGATGCCAGAACCAATGACCAGGAAATCCGTTTGCTGCATGGAACAAAATTACAGGGATTTAAGAGCCCAGATATATTTGATGACACCTGTTGTAATAAATAATTGCGTATGTGAGTATAATCAATATGCCCGCATGTTGGAAAGGGGCATAAAATTTATTAAGTGCCAGAAAGGAGTCTGATATGATAAATAATATCGCACCGATCATCGTGAATAAACCTGCGGTTTTATTCCTGAGCTCAATCATTTGAAGGGCGAGGCAGGGCAAGAAAGATCCATTTTTTTAAACGCAACGGTTTATTACACGATAAGGAAAAATATTAAATTAATATCGCCAATAGTAATAGTTTGCAGATATATTGAAGTGTTTGATCATCCCCGTAAATGGCCAGTAACTCGACGATTTAGACGAGTATAAAAAAGAACAGGAAATATTTTCTCATCAGGTTGGTTCTACCCAGGCATTATTTTCCTTGATCAGGCTGATCAGTTCTTCTACGGCCACTTCACTGTTCACATTCCTCTTGATGATGTCTTTGCCTTTATATAAAGTTATTTTACCCGGGCCGCTTCCCACATATCCAAAATCCGCATCGGCCATTTCCCCGGGACCATTCACGATACAACCCATGATCGCGATCTTCAAACCTTTCAAATGATTTGTTACCGCCCGGATCTTCGCAGTCGTTTCCTGCAGATCAAATAAGGTGCGTCCGCAACTGGGGCATGAAATATATTCTGTCTTTGATATTCTCGTTCGTGCAGCTTGCAAAATATTAAATGCAGTGTCATTAATAAACTTTTCGCTCGCAGCTCGCCGCTCATGGCTCGCGGCTGAAACGCCCAAACAAATCCCATCGCCGAAGCCATCGAGTAACAAGGCCCCGGATTCAGTTGCGAAATGTATCTGGTGCTCATCATTGTTTGACCAGTAGCTGTCAATAATATTGATAACTGGATTTTTAATCCCGCGGTTCAATAATTCCATATACATCCGCCGAACGGATTGCATCGCGTTTTTATTCGTACTGCTGAGACAGATCACAACAGCCGGATCATTTGCCAGATCATCAAGATGGGTGAAATCGTTTACAGGAGTTTCGTCATTAAAGCAATCTATCATCACAAAGTTCAATTGTTCATCTTTTTGATCTGCTGCTATATACCCTGCCGCGTCGAAAATGGGATAATGTTTTTTTTCTTCATCCTGGTTTAAAGCAATCTTCCACGCGGCGGGATAAACAATCACCTTCAAGGAACCCGGTAAACTAAAATTCAGCAACTGGTTGCCTGTAAATACATAATCTGCGGCACTATCCCCGATATTCCATTTATCACGGGTTTCATCATAACTATAACCGATATTTTCCAGGTCTTCTGCAGCGATCTTTTCAATCTTGCTCAGATCGGCGATGACTACCGGCACATGTTTGCCACCAATATTGTCAATTGCAAAACTTTCCCTGCGTTGATAACTAAACGGGTCATGAGTTATTTTTTCAATTTCAGGAACTGCACCGAATGTTGGTTGTTGGTGGCTGGTTGCCGGCTGATCAACTGACGATTGACCAGACTGGCTGCTGGTCGCCGGCTGATACCGTTTAACCAACTCCATACACACCGGGATCTCTGCTTCGGGCTCTTCGGTTAAAGAAACCCTCACCGTATCGCCCAAACCATCTTCAAGCAAAGTTCCAATACCCACTGCGCTTTTTGTACGGCCATCTTCTCCATCTCCTGCTTCCGTAACCCCCAGGTGAAGTGGGTAACATTCCTCAAACTCGTCAAACATGCTTTTTACCAGCAAACGATAGGCTTGCACCATCACCAGGGGATTACTGCTCTTCATGCTCAGCACTATATCATGATAATTTTCATCACGTGCAATTCGGAGGAATTCCATCGCGCTTTCCACCATGCCCACGGGCGTATCACCATAGCGGCTCATGATCCGGTCACTCAGGGAACCATGATTGGTTCCGATCCTCATAGCTGTGCCATATTCCTTGCATATCTTAATTAATGGCAAAAACCGGTTACGGATGCGGGTGATCTCGTCTGCATAATCGGCATCCGAATAATCCAGCAATTCAAATTTTTTCTTGTCAACATAATTCCCGGGATTCACGCGCACTTTTTCTACAATACGCGCCGCTATTTCTGCCGCGTTAGGGGTAAAATGGATATCCGCCACCAGCGGGGTATTATAACCTCTTTTCCGCAACTCATTTTTTATAAGGAGTAAATTTTCTGCTTCGTTTTTTGAAGGTGCGGTGATACGAACTAATTCAGCGCCGGCTTCGATGCAACGGATGGACTGTTCCACGGTTGCCATGGTGTCCATGGTGTCTGTAGTGGTCATGGTTTGTATCCGGATTGGGTGAAAATTTCCCAATAACAGGTTACCTACCTTAACCTCCCGGGTCCTTAACCGTCTGTATTCTGTGAGAGATTCACAATACAATTGCATGCCTGCAAAACTACTGAGAAAGGAACGATCGGTTTGTTAATCTGCTATTGGCATAGCCTGACTGATGAAAATTCTGAAAGAAAATGTCGCCCCTGCGGGGCTTGAATTGCGGTGGCTTGACGTTTCAACCAAGATGTCGGCCCTATGGGCCTTCATTTATGGACTTTCATTTTAGACTTTCACTTTCCATTTCGCGAAACGTGCATTCCCTCATCTCGAACCGCGTATCTCGCATTCGGCCTACCAATCTTTTCCCGATCCACCCGTAGACTTATTCTTGGATTGCTGAACCTTTTCCTGTGTCTCTTTTTCTTTTTCGCCCAGCTCTTTCAGTTTCTGGTCGGCCTGGCGCTGGTTCATTCTAGATGAAGACTGCTGCTGGTTTTTCTGTTGCTGGTTTTGTTGCTGCTGATTTTGTTTTTTGAGTTCCAGCAACGCTTTTTGGAGATTTTCCCTTGCTTGCTGATCATCAGGATTAAGCCGTAAAGATTGTTTGTATTCTTCAATACTTTCTTCCAATTTTTTTTGACGGGTATACACAACTCCTTTATTGTAATAGTTGGCAGAACGGAATGAATTTTCCCGGGCGGTATTAGTTACATCTGTATACACTCGCATCGCTTCAGTGCGCTTACCCTGCATATACAGGGCGTTAGCCATATTGAATTTTGCGATCGAATTATTGGGATTGATCTGTAGCGCTCTGTCATATTCATCAATAGCCTGATCGTATTGTTGCTGCTTGTAATATTCATTGCCTTTTGCGATGTGCTCTTCCGCGCTTGTTTGCGCGTTCGCCTGCGTTATTCCCCAAAAAATTATGGTTATAAGCCATTTCATGCGATCGCTTTTTTTGTTTCGGGTAAAAGAAGTTCAACGATCAACAATATGAGCATCCAGGCTACGAAGAGGAAATAATACGGCTTCAGGTCCATATTCGTAAGATCAGGGAATGCTTTTTTATCGATTTGGGAAAATTGACTAAGCAGGGCCGTTACAGCTTCATCGTTGTTTTGTAAATGGATGTATATTCCATTGGTAACCGTTGCCAATTCCCGGAGCACTGTTTCATTTAATCTGGAGACGACTATGTTCCCGTCTTCATCTTTTTTAAATTGCTTGGTGGCAGGATCGATTAGCGTAGTTCCTTCCGGCGATCCCAATCCAACAGTATTGATCATTAATCCCTGGTCGGTCAATTCTTTAGCCGTGCTCACTGCGTCTTCATCGTGCGTTTCGCCATCTGTGATCAGTACGATCGTTTTATACCTGGCCTCACGGGGATCGTAAGCTTTCACTGCCATTTCAAGGGCTTCATTGATCATAGTACCCTGCTGAGCTACGGAATTCGGACTTACCGTAGATACGTACATTTTTGCCGCAGCATGATCCAGGCTCAATGGCATCTGCATATATGCTTTCCCGGCAAACCATACCAGGCTGATCCGGTCATTCGGCATCTGGTCGATCAGCTTTGTGATGAATTGCTTTGCTTTTTCAAGCCGGTTCGGCTCAAGGTCAGTCGCCAGCATGCTATTGCTTACATCCAGGGCGATCACCAGATCAATACCTTCCCGTTGGAATGCTGCACCAGGGGCCGGTTTGCGCAGATCCATAACAGCCAGCACTCCTAATCCCAAAGCCAGCACCAGCAGGAGAAACTTGATCATAAATGCGCGGGGTGAATAGGAAGACATCAGGGTTTTCACTAGTGATTTATCCCCGATGCGTTTTACCACTTTTTTCTTCCAGCGAATGATAAACAGAAATAACAGGATAAATAACGGGATGGCAGCGAAAAGCCAGATATATTCATTATGGAAAAATCGGAACAAAGGCGATGAATTGCTGGATAGTAAGCAATAAAAATACCAGTTCTGGAGATTTTAACTTTCGTTTGATCCTAAATGTATTGTCTACCGGGTTGAAAAGTTAACAAGTTAACAAGGAAATAAACGAACGGTTAATAGGCCATATGCCTTATCAAACTGTCAACTTTTCAACATATTAACCGTGATGTAAAGAATCACATCTTTCCCTGCATAAAACCAAGGTGATTTAAAATATCTTTTAACATCTTCATTCCCACATTCCACATATCGAATTCAGGATCGGGCGATTCTATGTTCAGTACAAAAAAATAAGAATGTTCATTTTCCTCGATCCATCCCACCACCCAGCCAAGTGAATGTTTTTTTTCTGTGAATCCCCAGCCGGTTTTATAGCCCAGCCGGTAATTCGCGTTATTTTCAAAAAGCATGGCATTCTTCACCATTCCCTGATAAGTTTTGAAAAAAGGAAGTTGATTGAAATAAAGCCGTTTAACAAGACCAAGTTGTTCATCCGCTGTGATCTTTAAAGAATTATCGAGCCAGAAACTATCAACAGTGGTTCTGATTTTTTCAGTGCCGTATCCCAGTGAATCAAGCCAGAATTGCATAGTGTCCTTTCCGATCCGGCGGGCCACTTCCTGGTAGTAATTTAATGCCGAGACCTGGAATGCCTCATACATGGTCAGGTCTTTATTCCATTCGGGTACCCGTCGTGTAATTCCATCCCATTTGATTACCATGCTGTCATTCACGATTTTTCCTGTCTGCAGTCCGATCAGTGAGTTGACGATCTTAAAAGTGGAAGCAGGTAAATAACTGCTATCCCGGTAGCGTTTCAGATTGTATATGGTAAATTTACCCGTGGCATTATTCAGCAGCGCAAAGCATCCATCGACGTTATTCTCATCAAAATATTTTTTCAGGCTCTTATCTTCTTTTACATTATTCTGGGAACAGGCGAAAACGGAGAATAGGAGAAGGGCAATTGCGAATCGATCCATCACTTGCAGTTAAAATTTCGGCAAAGGTAAAGGGAATGTAGAATGTAGAACCGAAGAATGTAGAAGTTTGATATGTTCTATATTCTAAATTCTACGTGCAATGTTTTGAATTCATCTCCTTACTTTCTAATGGTCACTCTTGTACCAACGGGGCAATAGCGATAGATCTCATCCACATCGGAGCGTTTCATCGAGATGCAGCCCTCTGTCCAGTTTTTGTAATGATCAACCACAAAATCCTCGCGTGGCCATGTCCCATGAATGCCGATGGCACCACCGATCTGCGCATTAGGGGGTATTTCTCCTCGTTGCTTGCGCATATTGAATTTTGTATAGCTCTCTTTATTGGGATAGTCGATATGCATAAAACGGTACCATTTATTATGCACTCTTTTTCCAATGATGCGAAAATTACCTTCTGGGGTATTCCGATCACCCTGCATTTTCTTATCAGAAAGGCTATTGTTGCCGAATACAACCGGATAAGTAGCGTACCATCCCTTTGAATCATATAAGCTCAGCTCGTAATTTGATTTGTCGATCAGCACATGAACGGTGCCGATGGGTCCAGCAGAAGCATCAGTGCGAAACATTTTGTAAGTAGTGGTGCGGGTATAATTGCGGACATTGGTAGCCAGGAGACTGCTCCCAAAGAACACGGAGACGAGCAACAACAGGTTTTTCATGTGCACAGAATCGTTTTTTACCGGGAATGACCAGCGGATCAAACTGGGTATCCCCGGAAAGGGTGGGTAAAAAACCGGGTGAATCAACTTGAAAAGCCCGGAAAAAATTGTTTTGGGAAACCGTCGTAAAATTAACGGAAGCCGGGATGTCTTTAGTATGGTTGTGGATAAGAAGAGCTGCTTTTAACTTGCTCTTTAGAAAAGACCGTTAACGAAATAAAAAAACCGGCAGTGAAAGCTGCCGGAGGCGGAGTAATAATCACATGAGAAAAACCTTACCAGTTGCTAATGCGGAAACCGAAAGTATACGGCGTGAAATCCAGGCCACGCGAATACATATTTTTCATGGCATAGGACCCGTATAATTTTACCGGGCCCATTGTCAATTCGCCAATGTAGGAAAGCTTCCATTTTTCCAGTTCAAAATCATCCTTGGCCTTCTTTTTTCCTTCGTCAGAAGTAATGGTTTTGTTACGTGCACTGTACAGGTAACCGGCACTAATGCCCGCGCTGAAACCGAATCCTTCATTCCTGTTCGGCGTAAAATTGATATTAATCATCAAAGGAACAGTCAGATAATCTGCGGCCAGTTTATTCTTTGAATAAGATCGGTGAGATGCAGTATCAAGCACTACTATCGGGGGATTAACAATCGCAAGAGGATTTTCAGTAAAGCGTACTCGTTGCTTAAAACGGTAATTATTTAATTCCAGTCCAAGACCATACTTCAGATTAAGGATATGTTTAGCAACGTTCACTCTTTGCATAAAAACCCAAATATTTACATTCCTGGACTTCCAGCCCTTGATCTGGAACCAGCTTGCATTGCTTCCAGGAGCGTACTGTTGCGCAGCTGTACTGGAATAATCCGTATTGTCAATATAATTGGAGAAACCCAGGTCAAGTATCAGCCAGTTAGTGCTGATGCGGGAAGGTTTTTCGCTTTTGCGTTCCCTGATCTTTAGTTCTTTTTCACTCAGCTCCTTATCCTTGTTCCCCGGTTTACGAATAATGATCATGCCGCCTACGCGAATGGTGTCACTTTCCGGTGGCTTTTTCCCGGTCGTGTCTGTCTGGGCCTGCGTGATGATTCCTGAAACAATAAGTATGCACAGGGTAATGATCCTTTTCATTGTTCCTCTTTTAATTTGATAAATTTTATTTGAGCCGGATAGCCAGGCCGCCAATCAAAAGCCTGTCATCATCATCAGTGGCTTTTACATGGGTCGTTTTTTCAACCGTGCGGGTCAGTTTCCTGAAAAGACCACGCAGTTTGTTCTTCTTGCCATCCGGTTGTTCGATCGCATCTTCTGTGTAAGTTGCATTTATGATGTTTGACGGAGCAGTGGAATTATTTGTTACAAGCTCGGTTTTAATTGCTGGCAATTGGTCCTCTTTTATATTTTCTTTAGGGGTTGTATTGATAGTAGCGATAGTTTGATTTTCCAGGTGTACCGGCAGATTGTTACCTGGGAGTTGATCCGCAAACAGGTTTTCTTTCTTTTCTTCACGGTTCAACTTTCCAAGATTGTTGGAATTATTCGGAACCACCGGTTGTTTTAATTGTTTCGTTTCTTTCGAAGCTAAAATACTCGGCTGAATTATTTCTTCATCCCTGGCGGGAAATGGAAAAACTTTATCGGGGGATGGTGGCTGTTCCAAGGGAGTTGTTGATCCCGGTTGATTTACGAGTGCTTCATTTCCCGGTGTTTGATTGTTATTCCTGATCAGCACGGCCGTACCAGCCAGCAGGATCATCAGCAGGATAGCAGCCGCCCTCCACCAATACAAGGGGATCGGTCGTTTCCTTGTACTTCTCTTATATAAGACTTCTTTATCGGGGAAAGAAATACTTTCAGGACTGAGCCTGGCTTGTTGTAAATCCTGTAACTCTTTTTTACGGGCTGGATATTTCCGGAGAAATCCTTCAAGATTTCCCTGTTGACCAGGCGTTAACTCGGCATCCACATACAACAACATCCATTCCTGGTAATTATTAACGTCGATATCAGATAAAGTTTCTTCTTTGTATAACTGGTCTTTTTGTTCAAAGACCAGGTTGGTTTCGGGACTGAATTTATAGTGGCTTAATACTTCGAGTTCCTCTTCCAGGTCAGGATTATTTTGAATAAACTCTTCTACCTGGCGGCGCTGCTCATCGCTCAGCTCCTTATCCAGGTAGAGGATAAAGAATTCTTCGTAATTATGTCGATCTATTCTTTCCATTGTTCAAATTACATTTTCCATTTTCACCAGGTACTCCTTCAATTGCAACCGGGCCCGGTGCAGGTATACTTTTACCTGGCTGGCATTAAGTCCC
>Ga0196964_10000094_pt1 | contig 62461 bp, 45 predicted proteins | sample S1_10metaG_FD_148615 | JGI IMG/M metagenome (GOLD analysis project Ga0196964, IMG submission 148615) | Soil microbial communities from Anza Borrego desert, Southern California, United States - S1_10 | ecosystem: Environmental > Terrestrial > Soil > Desert | place: USA: California | collected...
CGCCACGCCGGCCACCGTGGTGCTGCCGCCGGCGCTGCCGACCTCCTTGAAGCCGGCGCCGCCCTTGGTCTGGTCCCAGGTCACCAGCGAACCGTCGGTCCGCCGCAGCAGGAACTCGGTCGGGGTGACGGTGGGGATCGGATCGGCCAGGGAGATCGTGCGATCGGCGAAGCGCAGGTTCTCGATCCCGCTCAGCCGGTCGCTGCCGTCGGTCCCGCCATTGAGGTGCAGGACGGTGGTCACCCCGGCCGCGGTGGTCACCTGGTATGCCGCGAAGGCCTGTCCGAACACCGCCTCGTCCAGCCCGTCGCCTCCCTCCAGCTGGTCGTTGCCGGCGCCGCCCAGCAGCGTGTCGGCCCCGGCGCCGCCGGTCAGCGTGTCGTCGCCGGCATTGCCCTCCAGCCGGTTGGCGGCGGAATTGCCGGTGATGCGGTCGGCGGCGGACCCGCCCTTGGCGTTCTCGATCACGGCGCCGAAGGCGATGGCGAGGTTGTCGCGCCCGTCATAGGTCGGGGTCGGCATGGAGATGGTCGAGGGGATCTCCAGCCGCCGCTGCGCCTCGGTCGCGCGGATGGCGATGGAGCTGAAGGCCCCGTCGCGCAGATCGATGACATTGCCCAGCGTCTGGTTGGAGGCGTCCAGCGTGTCGGTGCCGCCGCCGTCCCAGATCGCCTCGAAGAAGCGCTCGGACGCGCCCCAGCTATAGGTGGTATCGCCGGCCCGGGTCGCGCGGTTGGCGCCATAGAGGAACTGGATGGCCTGGATGTCGTACAGGCCCATGGTGCGCGGGGCCAGCCGCTCCAGCGTCCAGGCGCCGTCGCGCTGCACCGCGATCTCGGCGTTGGCGGCGTACTCGTAGGACATGACGGTGTAGAGCTGGCTGTCCTCGGCCGTCGGCAGCCGGCGCTCGCCGTCATGCGGGTGCTTCAGCCCCAGCGCGTGGCCGATCTCGTGGACGACCGTGGCGAACTCGTCGGTGCCGACCCGGATGTTCTTGTACAGGTCGTTGTCCGCGTTCAGCCAGAGATCGCCGGCCTCGTCGCCGAACTCGACCGAGGTCAGCCGGCCGTCCGAGGTCGCCAGGCCGGCGGCGGGATAGTAGGCGTAGCCCAGGGTCTCCGCATTCTCGAACGCATGGGTGCCGAAGCGCAGCGGCGGGTTCGCGCCGTCCGCCACCTCGCGGAAGGTCAGCAGGCTGACATCGGAATAGAGCGCCAGCGCCTGCCGGACCGCGGCCTTCTGGCTGTCGTTCATCGCCACGAAATTGCCGGCGGTCGGGTTCTCCCCCTCCGCGGCGGGCCCGTAATAGCCGGGCACGGCGGCCATGAAGGAATAGTCCAGCCGCAGCCCGGTCCCCAGCGCCACCGTCGCGGTCGCCGTCTGCCCCACCGCGTTCAGCAGGTTCCAGCGCGCGGTGGGCGAGTCCTCGATGGCGGCGACCAGCGTGTCGATGCCGCGCTGCCCCGTCGGCGCGATGGTGCCGATCAGCGACTGCGGCCCGTCCTCGCCGGGCGCCGACGCCGCGGCGCGGCAGCCCGGGCAGCCGCAGGTCCGTACCGCATGAGGCGGCGCGGCCGGCGAAGTCCCGGCCATCTCCTCCGCACCGCCCCACGCGAACGGCACCAGCGTCCCACCCATGACTGCCCCCGACCCCGAGAATTATCCCTTTGGAGTATGCGGGTTGCCGGGCGGGAAGGGGAAGGGACTTATCCGATCGATCGGGGTATTTCGGCGAGGAGGGCTGCCGGCAGGACGATGTGGACGCGGGTGCCGCGCCCCGGCTCGCTCTCCACGGCCAGGCTGCCGCCATGCAGCGCCGCCAGCGACCGGGCGATGGGCAGGCCGAGGCCGGTGCCCTCCAGGTCCGAGCGGATGTGCGCCACCTGGCGGAAGGGCTCCATCGCCAGCCGCACGTCGGCCTCGCTCATCCCCGGGCCGGCATCGGCGACGGTGAAGCGGATCATGCCGCCGTCGCGGGCCGCACCGATCTCCACCCGGCCGCCGCGCGGCGAGAACTTCACGGCGTTGCCGACGATGTTCAGCAGGATCTGGCGCAGCCGCACCGGGTCGGCGTCCGCCATCAGCCCGTCGCCGCCGGCCGGAACCAGCGCGATGTCGCGCTGCACGGCCCGCGGGCGCAGCATGGCGACGCAGCCCTCCACCGCCTCGGCCGCGTCCACCGGCCGGCGGAACAGCTCCAGCCGCCCGGCCTCGATGCGCGACAGGTCCAGCACGTCGTTGACCATCGCCAGCAGATGGCCGCCGGAATCGTGGATGTCGCGCACATATTCGGCATGACGCGACGCCAGCGCCCCGGTGACGCCGGACAGCAGCAGCTCGGAGAATCCCATGATGGCGTTCAGCGGCGTCCGCAGCTCGTGGCTCATATTGGCCAGGAACTCCGACTTCACCCGGTTGCTGGCCGCCAGCCGCTCGCTCAGCTCCTTCACGTGGCGCAGATGGCGCAGCATCACGTCGTTGATGGAATGGCGCAGCGAGCGCGCGATCTCGGCCGCCCAGGGCGACCAGGGGAGGGAGTGGCCCCGACGCTCCTCCTCCCAGCGCTCGAAGTTGGCGCGGGGCAGCGGCACGCCGCCCTCCGTCGCGACGGGCTTTCCGGGATTGCCGCCCCAGCTGATGTTGCGCGGCTCCTCCGGCCGCAGCCACAGCACATAGTCGCCGCCCTCCAGCCGCAGGGCCAGCACGCCGCTCATCCGCCCGCGATGCGCCGCGCCTTCGGGCCAAACGGACGGCAGACTGTCGGTCTGGAACAGGCCACCGGCGTCCCAGCGCCCGTCCAGCCATTCCGCCAGCGCGCGGAGCACGGGCTCGGGCGGGCAGTCGCCCACCGTCGCCAGCCGCCCCTCCAGGCAGAGCGCGGCGCCGGTGGCGCCGAACAGCCGGTCCAGCCGCACCTCGCCCTCGAACAGGGCGGAGCGCACCGTGTCGGCGGCCGCCATCTGCACGGTCAGGGTGGTCAGCACGGCGGTGTCGGCATCGCGCCCCGCCGTCGCCTCCTCGGCCTCCACGGCGGCGATGCGCAGCGACAGCGCCTCGACCAGCGTGCCGGCGGCGGCGCGGCGCTGCGGGTCGACATAGTGCGGCAGCCGGTGGTGGCAGGCGACGAGGCCCCACAGCCGGCCGCCCACCAGGATGGACAGCGACATGGAGCCGTTGACGCCCATGTTGCGGTGATATTCCAGGTGGATGGGCGAAAGGCTGCGGTGGCGCGCCAGCGATAGGTCGATCGTGCCGGTACCGGCCGCGCCGCGCAGGGGCACCGGCACGAAGTCGCGGTTCGGCACATGGCGGGACAGGGAGCGATGGTATAGAGCTCGCGCCTGGCGCGGAATGTCGGAGGCGGGGAAGTGCAGGCCGGCGAAGGACTGCTCCCAGTCCGGCACCAGCGACTCCGCCATCACCTCGCCGTGCCAGTCGCCGTCGAAACGGTAGACGATCACGCGCTCGAAGCCGGTCAGGGCCCGCACCGCCTCGGCGGCGCGGCGCACCAGGACCGCCATGCCGGGCGCGGTGCGGATGAGGCCCAACTCCGCCTCCAGCCGCCGCAGCAGCCCGGCCGTGTCCTGCGCGGTGCGGCCCGACAGCGGCTCCAGCTCCACGATCAGGTGCTCGGCCGTGCGGTGGGCGGCCAGGTCGAAGCGGTCGGGCAGCGGCGCCTCGCCCCGCCAGAACTCGGACCCGCCGTCGGCCCTCCCGAAGGCCGTCGCCGCCATCCAGGCGCGGATGCCGTCGGCGGCCTCCACCCCCACCGCCCGGTCCAGCGTCGTGCCGGGCGGGAGGTCGCGCCCCAGCAGCTCCAGCGCGTTGTCGCTGGCCGCGGCCAACTCCAGCGTGCCGGGATCGAAGGCCAGCAGCACGCCCCAGGGCTGGATCGAGCCCGGCAGGTGGATGGCCTCGCGCTCGCAGACGGAATGGTCCACCACCTCGCCGGTGACGCGCGCGCCCAGCCTTGCCGTGACCAGCTCGACCGCGTCGGCGGGACGGTGGGCGGGCAGCTCGCCCAGCTTCTTGACCAGGATCCAGTAGCGGCCGGGCAGGGCGGCGGCCATCATCCGCACCTCGACCTTCACCGGCGCCATCATGAAGTCGAAGACGAAGCTGAAGGCGACGTCCAGCGATCCGGCGGCCACGCCGTCCCGGAACCGGCCCTCGAAGGAGGGGATGTTGGTGCAGGGGGCGACCTCGCGGAAGAAGTCGCGCCCGATCACGCATCCGGCCTGCCGGCCCGACAAGCGGCTCTCCATCGCGTTGTAGCGGTGGATGATTCCCTGCGCGTCCACCTGGATGGCGCCGAAGGGCAGCGCGTCGAAGGCGTCGGACGCCAGATCGTCCAGCCGCGCCTGCAGGCTTTCGACGAAAAGGCGGTTCTCGGTCGTTCCGTCGGCGGACAAGCGGCGCATTCCCGTCGGGTTCAACCCACAGGATGCGCGATTCATGCGCCTAGGTCGAGAGGCTTAAGACGGACGGCCTAGACTTTCGGGTCAAGGGGCGCCGGCAGGAAAGACCGGTTCGGGGACCGTCTGCTTGTTTCTCGCCGGCAGTTTCCAACCTTAACCGTCATCCCGGCGAAGGCCGGGACCCAGGGGTTGCAGCCATGGGCGGCCGATGAAGTGGAGAGGCTGGTCCGGTGTGCGTCCTTCGACAGGCTCAGGATGAGGAACGGGGGATGCTAGGCATCCCTGGCTCCCAGTGCGCGAGCTAAACAGGGAGCAGCAATTAGGTCCTCATCCTGAGCCTGTCGAAGGACGCACAGCAGCAACGCTGCCCATCAAGGAGCGCTGCATCCGCCGCATCCCGCTGCAACCCCTGGGTCCCGGCTTGCGCCGGGATGACGGGTAGTGGGGCACACCCGTACAGCCATCATCGTCTAACCGGCCTTAAATGCACGCCCGCCTCACCCGGCGCGCAGCATGCCGTCCAGGGTGCGGGCGAGGGCCTCGGGGCGCAGCGGCTTCGGCAGGAAGGTCTCATCCAGCCCGTCGCCGCCCTCGATCCGGCCGGAGACCAGCACCACCTTCAGGTCGGGGCGGATCTCCCGCGCCCGGTTGGCCAGGTGGGTCCCGCTCATCCCCGGCATCACCATGTCGGTGACCAGCAGCCCGATCGCCGGATGGCCGTACAGCATGCCCAACGCCTGCGGGCCGCTGTAGGTGTCGTGCACGGCGTAGCCGAGATCCGCCAGACGCTCGGCGATGAGAAAACGGTCCAAGGGGTCGTCGTCGACGACCAGGACTTCAGGCTTGCCAGTCATTGCTCGGTCTTCTTGGCGGCGGGCGAAAGCGACCGTAACACGGCCCCCGCGGCGCCGAACCGGTAAAAAGCGATATAAATCCCTAAGCAGTAAAGGGGGTTGCAGCTAATACGTTCGGCTAGGCCGCGGGTGTCGCGCCGCTTGATCTTCCCGCTGCCGCCGACCCCGACACCGCAACCGCGCGATTACTTCGCTAAGAGGATATCCTACTGGCGGGCGAGCGGGCGCGGCTCTCGGTCGCGGCGGCTCCGCGCGTACCAGGCGCGCTGCACGTCCAGCGGCGAGGCGTCCTCGTACAGCCAGAGATCGACCGGCCTGATGCGGCAGGGCGCCACCGCCTGCGCCGCCCGGTAGCAGGAGCGCACGCCCTCCAGCGGCACCGAGTCCTCCGCCACGGCGGCGGCGAGGCTGGCGGTGGGGAAGCGGCCGAACAGGGCGGCCAGATGGGCGGCCCAGGGCTCCGGCCCCTCGCGGCCCGCCAGCAGCGCGACCAGGGTCTCCGCCGTCACCAGCTTGCGCAGCGCGACGCTGGCGTCGGCCGCCGCCGCGGCCCAGGCGCGGTGGCGGCAGGGGGAACGGCCCGTCTCGGGCGCGAAGGCGATCGCCATGGCCGGGCCCTCAGCCGCGCCGGCGGGCGAAGAGATGCGGCGGCGTCAGGCCGGGGTCGTTGGCGGGGGAGGGGTCCGCCAGCCAGCGCAAGTAAGCCGCGTCGTCCCGCCGGGCCGCCCGCACCGCCGCCGGCTGCGCCTCGTACCAGGCCAGCCAGGCCGCCTCCTGCCGCATCCACCCCTCGACGATGCCCCGCCGCTCCGCCGCCGCGTGGCCCATCAGGTGGAGCGCGCATCGCCGGGGCAGGGGCGGTTCGCCGCCGCAACGCTCCGCCTGTCCGCCCATGCCGTCCTCCCCGGTTCGCCCGAGCAGAGAGAATGACGGTTCGATGGCGGTCCGGACAGCCGTCCAGTGGCGGTGCCCGGCACGTCCCTGGCGGTAGCGGCATCGGCGGAGCCCATTCCCCCTTCGTGGAATCCCCCTTGGGATGAGCATCCGCGGCATTCTTGATCTCGGTCAATGGTTCGGCGGCGGAAGCCTCGTAGAAGGGCGGGGACAGAGACCTCCCGTTCCCCGGAGCACCGACCATGGACAGCATCATCCTCGAGCCCAAGGGCACCCCCGCCCCTGCCCCCCAGGGCACCATCGAGAACGTCACCTTCGCGGAACTGCGGCTGGGGCAGAGCGCCAGCCTCTCCCGCCACGTCACCCAGGAGGACGTCGAGCTGTTCGCCACCGTGTCGGGCGACGTGAACCCGGCGCATCTCGATGCGGAATACGCCGACGCCGGCATGTTCCACGGCGTCGTCGCCCACGGCATGCTGGGCGGCTCGCTCTTCTCCACCCTGCTGGGCACCAAGCTGCCGGGGCCGGGCACGATCTATCTGGGCCAGGATTTGCGCTTCCGCCGGCCGGTGAAGCCCGGCGACACCATCACCGCGACCGTCACCGTCGCCAGCCTGGATTCCGAGCGCAACCGGGTGGTGCTGGACTGCCGCTGCCTGAACCAGGAGGGGAGGGAGGTCATCCTCGGCACGGCCGAGGTGATCGCCCCGACCGAGAAGGTGCGCCGCGCCGCCGTGACGCTGCCCGAGGTCCGGGTCATCCACCACGACTACAGCCGCCGCCTGATCGCGCAGTGCCGGGGGCTGGAGCCGGTGCGCACCGCCATCGCCCATCCCTGCGACCGCGACAGCCTGCTGGGCGCGCTGGAGGCGGCGAAGGCCGGGCTGATCCGCCCGATCCTGGTCGGCCCGCTGGGCCGCATGACCGCCATCGCCGAGGCCGAGGGGCTGGACCTCTCGGGCTGCGAGCTGGTCCATGCCGAGCACAGCCACGGCGCCGCCGCCCTGGCGGTGGAGCTGGCGCGCACCGGCTCGGCCCAGGCCATCATGAAGGGCAGCCTGCACACGGACGAGCTGATGGGCGAGGTGGTGAGCCGCCAGGGCGGGCTGCGCACCGCGCGCCGCGTCAGCCACGCCTACGTCATGTCGGTGCCCACCTACGCCAAGCCGCTGATCGTCACCGACGCCGCCATCAACATCGCGCCCGACCTGGCGGCCAAGGCCGACATCGCGCAGAACGCCATCGACCTCGCCCGCGCCCTGGGCGTGGCCCTGCCGAAGGTCGCCATCCTCAGCGCGGTGGAGACCGTCAACGCCCGCATGCAGAGCACGCTGGACGCCGCCGCGCTGTGCAAGATGGCCGACCGCGGCCAGATCCGGGGCGGGCTGCTGGACGGGCCGCTGGCGCTGGACAACGCCATCAGCCACGCCGCCGCCGCGACCAAGGGCATCGTCTCGCCCGTGGCCGGCGACCCGGACATCCTGCTGGTGCCGAACCTGGAGGCCGGCAACATGCTGGCCAAGCAGCTGAGCTTCCTGGCGAGCGCCGACGCCGCCGGCATCGTGCTGGGCGCGCGGGTGCCGGTCGTGCTGACCAGCCGGGCGGACTCGGTCCAGACGCGGCTGGCCTCCTGCGCCATCATGGCGCTGGTGGCCGCGAACGGGAGCCAGGGCCATGAGTGACGCCATCGCCGTCATCAACGCCGGCTCCTCCAGCCTGAAGTTCCAGGTCTTCGCCGCCGGCGCCGAGCCCACGATGCTGCTGCGCGGCCAGATCGAGGGGATCGGCACCAGGCCGGTCCTCGCCGTGAAGGACCGCGACGGCGGGATGGTGGAGAGCCGCGACCTCGCCCCCGGCGCCGGCACGGCGGAGCTTTCATCCCTGCTGGTCGAGTGGATCGAGGCGCATCTGGGCGGCGACAGGCTGGCCGCCGCCGGCCACCGGGTGGTGCATGGCGGGACGGCCTTCCGCGCGCCGGTGCTGGTGACGCCCGCCGTGCTGGCCGAGCTGGAGAGCCTGGTGCCGCTGGCGCCGCTGCACCAGCCGCACAACCTCGCGCCGATCCGGGCGCTGGCCGCCGCCCATCCGGGCCTGCCGCAGATCGCCTGCTTCGACACCGCCTTCCATGCGGGCCAGCCGACGGTCGCCCAGCGCTTCGCCCTGCCGCGCGATCTGCACGAGCAGGGGATCAGGCGCTACGGCTTCCACGGCCTGTCCTACGAGTATGTCGCCGGTCGCCTGGCGGAGCTGTCGCCCGAGGCGGCCGCGGGCAAGGTGGTGGTCTGCCATCTGGGCAGCGGCGCCAGCGCCTGCGCCATCGACAATGGCCGCTCGGTGGAAAGCAGCATGGGCTTCACCGCACTGGACGGGCTGGTGATGGGCACGCGCTGCGGCACGCTCGACCCCGGCGTGGTGCTGCACCTGATCCAGGCGCTGGGGATGGACGCCCGGGCGGTGCAGGACCTGCTCTACAAGCGCTCCGGCCTGCTGGGCATGTCGGGCGTCAGCAACGACATGCGCGACCTGCTGGCATCAAGCGCGCCGGAGGCGGCCGAGGCGGTCGAGCTGTTCGTCCACCGGGTGGTGCGCGAGATCGGGGCGCTGGCGGCCGGCATGGGCGGTCTGGACGCGCTGGTCTTCACCGCCGGCATCGGCGAGCGCTCGGCCGAGATCCGCCGCCGGGTCTGCGAGCGGCTGCACTGGCTGGGGGTGTTCCTCTGCCCCGCCGCCAACGAGGCCCACCACGCCGCCATCAGCCGCCCGCACAGCCGCGCCTCCGTCTGGGTCATCCCCACCGACGAGGAGCGCATGATCGCCCACCACACCCTGTCGCTGACCACCGCCGCGCCGCTGGCGCTGGCGTCGTGATGTGACGCTCGGAGAACAAGCTCGACCTTCATGCCACCCATTCCCGTCATCCCGGCGCAGGCCGGAACCCAGGGGTTGCAGCCATGGGAGGCTGATGAAGCACCATAGGTCGCATGGAGCCGTAGGCGCAATGCGACATGCTCCGGCCGGGGTGTCGCATTGCGCTCCGCTCCATGCGACCTACGAGGCTACGAGGCTGCATCCACCGTATCCCGCTGCAACCCCTGGGCCCCGGCCTGCGCCGGGGTGACGGGTTGAGAGAGCGACCGAGCCTCCGACCATACCTCCCGCTCCCCGGCTTCGACGCCAGAGCAAAACCAAGGACCACCCCCATGACCGACCTTTCCACCAGCCTCGCCGGCAAGAAGGGCCTGGTCGTCGGCATCGCCAACGACCAGTCCATCGCCTATGGCTGCGCCCGCGCCTTCCGCCGGCTGGGCGCCGACCTCGCCGTCACCTACCTCAACGACAAGGCCAGGCGCTTCGTCGAACCGCTGGCGGCGGAGCTGGAGGCGCCGCTGTTCCTGCCCTGCGACGTGCAGCAGCCCGGCCAGCTCGAGGCGGTGTTCGAGGCCGTCCGGGCCGAGTGGGGCCGGCTGGACTTCCTGCTGCACTCCATCGCCTTCGCCCCCACGGCCGACCTGCACGGCCGCGTCGTCGACAGCTCGCGCGAGGGGTTCATGACGGCGATGGACGTCTCCTGCCACAGCTTCGTGCGCATGGCGAAGCTGGCCGAGCCGCTGATGGACCGGGGCGGCACGCTCTTCACCATGAGCTATTACGGCGCGGAGAAGGTGATCGAGCACTACAACATCATGGGCCCGGTCAAGGCGGCGCTGGAGGCCACCGTGCGCTACATGGCGGCCGAGCTGGGCCCGAAGGGCATCCGCGTCCACGCCATCTCGCCCGGACCGATCCGGACCCGGGCCGCCAGCGGCATCGACCATTTCCAGGAGCTGATGGACAAGGTCGCCGACCGCGCGCCCGCCCACCGGCTGGTGGAGATCGACGATGTCGGCATGACCACCGCCCTGCTGGCGACCGACGCCGGCCGCCTGCTGACCGGCGCCACCACCTATGTCGACGGCGGCTACAACATCATGGGGTGATCCATATCCTTCTCCCCTTGCGGGAGAAGGAGGGACCCATTGCGACAGCAATGGGGGGATGAGGGGTCGACCGCCGCAGGCGGGCGTTCTCAACGGCTTAGCTTGGCATAGCGGTCGAGAACGCCGGGCTGCCGCCCGCCGACCCCTCACCCTCCCACGCTACGCGCGGGCCCCATCCCTCTCCCGCAAGGGGAGAGGGATATTCATCGCTTCCCCTCAGTGCCGCGCGAACAGCGTGCGGCCCTTGGGTCCGAACAGCACCACGTCGTAGGGTTCGCCGGTGCCGAGGTCCATGCCGGGGGCGTCGGCCGGCATGCCGGGCACGGCGAGGCCCGTGGCCTTGGGCCGCTCGGCCAGCAGCCGGCGCACGTCGGCGGCCGGGACGTGGCCCTCCAGCACGTAGCCCTCGACCACCGCGGTGTGGCAGGAGCCCAGCTCGCCGGGCACGCCGCGCGCGGCCTTCACCGGCGCCAGATCGTCGGTCTCCGTGACGCGGACCTCGAAGCCGGCGGCCTTCATGTGCTCGATCCAGGCGCCGCAGCAGCCGCAGGTCGGCGACTTCCACACCTCCACCAGCGGCCCGGGCGCGGGGGCGGCGACGGGGCGGGCGGCCAGGGCGGCGGCGCCCATCAGCGAGGCGGCGCCGGCGGCTGCCAGGAAAGCGCGGCGGTTCATCTCGGGTCTCCTCGGGGCCGGTTGGTCGGGCGGGCGTACTGCGGGCGGACTATGGCCGCAAAGCCGGCCGCCCGCCATGACCGAGGTCAGGCCGGCCGTGACAAGGAAGGGGCGGGGATACCCGGATCGGTCGCGCCCGACAGCGCGTCCGGGGCCATGGACAGGCGGCAGCGCAGCCCCGACGGGTCCCAGTCGAAGCGCGCGGTGCCGCCCAGCTGGGTGGCGGCGGCGGCGACCATCTCGGAGCCGAAGCCCTGGCGGCCCGGCGGCCCGGCCAGCGGCGGCCCGTCCTCCTCGCGCCATTCCAGCTCCAGCCCGCCATCGGGCGTGGGCGACCAGGACAGGCGCACCCGCCCGCCGGGGTGGGACAGGGCGCCGTACTTGGCCGCGTTGGTGGCGAGCTCGTGCAGCACCATGGCGGTCGGCTGCACCGCGTCGGGCGCCAGCGCGACGTCCGGCCCGTCCAGGACCGCCTCGCCCCGCCCGTCGCCGACATAGGGATCCAGCTCCTCCGCCGCCAGGGCGCGCAGCCCGGCGCCGCTCCAGCGGCCGTTCGCCAGCAGGCTGTGGGCACGGGCCAGCGCGGCGATGCGGCCCTCCACGGCCTCCAGGAACTCCCGCTGGGTGGCGGCGCGGGTGAGGCGCACCACGGTCTGCACCACGGCCAGCGCGTTCTTCGCCCGGTGGTCCACCTCGCGCATCAGCAGGACCTGCCGGCGCTCCGCCTCGGCGCGGGCGGCGTCGGCGCGGGCGCGGGAGACCGCACCCCAGGTCCGCTCCGCCACCTCGCGGGCGAGCGCCCGGTCGGCGTCGCTCCAGACCCGGGGCTCGGCATGGTGGACGAACAGGGTGGCGAACAGGCGCCCCCGCTTGATCAGCGGCACCGCCAGAACGGCCCGGATCGAGAGCGCGGCGAAGGCGGCGGCCGTCGGGGCGCCCGCCGTGCGCGGGTCCGCCGCCACGTCGCGGATCTCGATCTCCCGGCCGGCATGGAGGTCCGCCTTGATCCGCTCCCCGAAATCGCCCAGCCGGTGGCGGCCGACGACGCTGGGGATGCGCCCGTCGCTCCAGTCCCTGGCGATGGCGATGAATTCGCCGTTCGCCTCCACCTCGCTGTAGCCGACCTGGGCGACGCCCAGCTCGCGGCCCAGCATCTCCGACGCGGCGGCCATGATCTCGGTCGCGTCCACCAGGGACCGGATGCGCTCCAGCAGCGCCGTCTGGAAGCGCCGGTGCGCCACCGCCTGCACCGTCCCCGTCGTCTCCAGGCAGGTGCAGAAGACACCCGCGACCCCGCCCGCCGCGTCGCGCACCGGCGTGTAGGAGAAGCTGAAATGCGTCTCCTCGGGATAGCCGTTGCGCAGCAGCACCAGCCGGATATCGTCCATGTGGACGGCGGTGCCGGCGAAGGCGCGGTCCATGATCGGGCCGATCTCGTCCAGGATCTCGTGCCAGACCTCGGCGAAGGGGCGGCCCAGCGCGTGCGGGTGCCGCGCGCCCATCAGCGGCGCGTAGGCGTCGTTGTAGAGCAGGGTGCGCGCCGGCCCCCAGAACAGGACCGTCGGCTGGCGGCTTTCCAGCATCAGCGGCACCATGACCCGCAGCGTCTCCGGCCAGCGCTCCGGCGGGCCCAGGGGCGTCAGGGCCCAGTCATGCGCGCGGATGCGCCCGCCCATCTCCCCGCCGCCGGCGAGGAAGGGAGGGGAGGCGGCCCGGGAACCGCCCGTCGAATGGGGAAGCGCGGTCACGGCGCGGCCATCCCTTGAGATCGAAGCGCAGCACCCGATGATACACCAGGGGCGGGACACCCGGCCATTCTTTCGCCGAAGCATGCGGCCGCTGCGCCAAATGGGGCCGAACACCCCGAACTAAGGTTGAGTCCGGCCCATCCGGGACACCTGCCCCACCTCCGAATAGCTTTGATGAACAAGCACTTGATCATGCGGAGGTAATGAACCCTTAAGCAATCCACCCGGAAATTAACCATGTCGCAAGCATGGGGTGGAAGTCATGACTTCCCGGGACGCCGCCAGCACCATCAGCGCCGCCGCACCGGCCGGCCGGCGCCGGGCGGCGCGCCGTCCCAGCCTGATGCGCATCCTTCCGGTCATCGCCTTCATCTCGCTGCTGCCGCTGGCCGCGTTCGAGGCCTTCAACGCCTGGCACCTGCGCAGCAAGGCGACGCTGGACGCCTACGACCAGGCGCAGCGGCTGCTCTCGATGGTCGAGGGCGAGCAGATGCGCGTCGTCGACGGCATCCACAACGTGCTCTCCACCCTGCGCCAGACCCAGGCGGTGCGCGACGGCGACGATTCCGACTGCCAGGCGCTGATGGGGCGGCTGCGGCCGGAATATCCGGCCTACCTGTCCTTCTACGTGACCGACGCCCAGGGCGCCGTCCGCTGCTCCACCGAGCCGACGGCGATCGGGCTGCGCCTCGGCGACCGCGAGCACATCCGGGCGGCTCTGGGCGGGCTGCCGTTCCGCGTCGGCGCCAGCGTCCAGCACCGGCTGACCGGCCGGCGCATCCTGCCCTTCGCCATGCCCGTCAGCGATGCCGGCGGCCGCGTCACCGGCGCTATCGCCGCGGCGGTGGAATCCGACTGGATCGAGGATTACCTGGCGCGCAAGCCCCTGCCGGCCAACGCCTCGCTGACGGTGGCCGACCGCGACGGCGTGGTGCTGATGCGCACGCCGGGCGTACCGGGGCTGGTCGGTTCGCGGCTGCCGGACTCCTACCTGGCGCTGGCGCGCTCGTCCGAGGAGGGTGTGCGCGAGATGCCGGGCCTGGACGGCGTGCCCCGGCTGCTGGCCTACGCGCCGGTGAAGCCCGCCGCCGGGCTGTTCGTCGCGGTGGGCATCGACAAGGCGGCGGCGCTGGCGCCCATCTCGCGCACGCTGGCGGGCGGCCTGATGCTGCTGGCGGCGGCGCTGGCCGCGACCCTGGTGGCGACGCACTGGCTGGGGCGGCGGCACCTGCAGGACCCGATCCGGCGCCTGACCCGCACCGCGCGGCGCTGGCGCGACGGCGACCTGTCGGTGCGCGCTGAGGTGGCGACCAGCGACCTGGCGCCGCTGGCCGACGCCTTCAACGACATGGCGGCGGCGCTGGCCGCGCGCGGCCTGGCGCTGGAGGCGAGCGAGGCCTTCGCCCACAGCGTGGTCGAGAGCAGCCCCGACTGCGTCAAGGTGCTGGACCTGGAGGGCCGCCTGCTCTCCATGAACGGCCCCGGCCGCTGCGCCATGGACATCGAGGATTTCACCCCCTTCCAGGGCCAGGTGTGGACCGGCTTCTGGGGCGAGCCGGACCGGCCGGTCGTGCGGGCGGCGCTGGCCGTGGCGCGGGCCGGCGGCACCGGCCGCTTCACCGCCCCCTGCCCGACGGCGCGCGGCGTCCTGAAATGGTGGGACGTGGCGGTCACGCCCATCTGCGGGCCCGACGGGCTGCCGGCCCGGCTGCTCTCCACCTCGCGCGACATCACCGCCGCCAAGGAGGCGGAGACGGCGCTGCGCGACAGCGAGGCGCGCTTCCGCACCGTGTTCGAGCAGGCCGCCGCCGGCTTCGCCCTGATCCGCCCCGACGGCACCTTCGCCCGGGTCAACCGCCGCTTCAGCGCCATGCTGGGCTACCGGGCGGACGAGCTGTGCGCGCTCGACACCTGGCGGGTCACCCACCCCGACGACAAGGGCGCCGACCGCGACATGGGCCGGGCGCTGAAGCGCGGCGACATCGGCACCTACGAGCTGGAGAAACGCTACCTGCACAAGGACGGGCACACGGTCTGGGCGCATCTGACGGTGGCGCTGGAGCGCGACCGGCGGGGCGGGCCGCTGCACTTCATCGTCGCCGCCAACGACGTGACCGAGCGCAAGCAGGCCGAGACCGACCGCCAGCGCGCCGCCGAGGAGCTGCTGCGCGCCAAGGAGCAGGCCGACACCGCCCGGCAGGAGGCGGAGCGCGCCAACCTCGCCAAGTCCAAGTTCCTGGCCGCCGCCAGCCACGACCTCCGCCAGCCCATGCAGGGCGCGATGCTGCTGGCGTCCGTGCTGGAGGGCTACCTGCCGTCGGGCACCGGGCGCGAGGTGCTGGGCCATCTCGACCGGTCGCTGCACGCTCTGAAGGGGCTGCTGGACGGGCTGCTGGACATATCGCGGCTGGACGCCGGCACGGTGAAGGCGGAACCGCGCGACTTCCCCCTGGCCGAGCTGCTGGCCGACCTGGAGGCGACGCACGGCCCGGCGGCGGCCGCGCGCGGCCTGTCCTGGTCGGTGGCGGGGGTGGGCGGCCTGGTCGTGCGCTCCGACCCGACCCTGCTGGGCCGGGTGGTGCGGAACCTGACGGAGAACGCGCTCCGCTACACGCCGGCCGGCGGCCATGTGCGCGTGGCCTGCCGCCGCGCCGGCGACGCGGTGCGGATCGAGGTGCGCGACACCGGCATCGGCATCCCGGCCGACAAATGCGCCGAAATCTTCGAGGAGTTCGTCCAGATCGGCAATGAGGGCCGCGACCGCGAGCAGGGGCTGGGCCTCGGCCTCGCCATCGTCCGCCGCCTGTCGCGCCTGCTGGGCCATCCGGTCACGGTGTCGTCGGAGCCCGGCTGCGGCTCCTGCTTCACGGTCGAGGTGCCGCTGGGCTGCGCCCGGCAGGTGCCGGCGCCCGTGCCGCACACCGGCGGCGGCCTCGCCGGCCATGGCCGCACCGTGCTGCTGGTGGAGGACGACGCGCTGGTGGCGCTGGGCATGCGCGTGCTGCTGGAGAGCTGGGGCTACGCCGTGCGCCTCGCCGCCTCGGGCGCCCAGGCCCTGCGGGAGCTGGAGGGCGGCCGGGCGCCCGACCTGATCCTGTCGGACTACCGGCTGCGCGACGGCGAGACCGGCGCCGAGGTGGTCCGCGCCGTGCGCGCGCGGCTGGGCCGCGACCTTCCGGGCATCATGGTCACCGGCGAGACCTCGCCCGAGGCCCTGGGCGAAGCCGCCCGCCTGGGCCTCGCCGTCGCCAGCAAGCCGGTCACCGCGCGCGAACTCTCGTCCGCGCTGGCGGCGTGCATGGAGGAGAGGGCGGAGGTCGTGGCGGAGGGGTAGGGGCGCCCCTATCCCTCGCCCCTTGCGGGAGAGGGATGGGGTCCGCCGCGAAGCGGTGGGAGGGTGAGGGGTCGGCGGGCGGCAGCCCGGCGTTCTCGACCCCTATGCCAAGCTAAGCCGTTGAGAACGCCCGCCTGCGGCGGTCGACCCCTCATCCCCCCATTGCTGTCGCAATGGGTCCCTCCTTCTCCCGCAAGGGGAGAAGGATATTCACCCTCACCCGTACACGATCCGCACCTTGCCCGCCGCCGCGACCGCCGTCGCCCGCGCCTCCTCCACATTGGCGCCCTGGGCAAGGGCCACGCCCATGCGGCGGTAGGGGCGGGTGGTGGGCTTGCCGAAGAGGCGGACGTCGACGTCCGAGCCCGGGCGGCCCAGGGCCAGCGCCTCGGCCAGCCCCTCGAAGCGGAAGTCGCCTGCGTCCCGGTCGGCCAGGATGACGGCGGAGGCGGTGGGACCGGCCTGGCGGATCTCGGGGATCGGCAGGCCGAGGATGGCGCGGGCGTGAAGGTCGAACTCGCTGAGGTTCTGCGACAGCAGCGTCACCAGCCCGGTGTCGTGCGGGCGCGGCGACAGCTCGGAGAAGACGACCTCGTCCTTCGTCACGAAGAACTCCACCCCGAACAGGCCGTAGCCGCCGAGATCGTCGACCACCCGCCGCGCCATCTCCTGCGCCTGCTCCAGCAGCTTCGGGTCCATCGGCTGGGGCTGCCAGCTCTCCTGGTAGTCGCCGCGCTCCTGCCGGTGGCCGATGGGGGCGCAGAACAGCACGCCCTGGCGGGTGCGGATGGTCAGCAGGGTGATCTCGTACTCGAAGCGGATGAACTCCTCGACGATGACCTTGCGCCTGTCGCCGCGCATGTTGGCGACCGCGTACTCCCAGGCGGCCTGCAGCCCGGCCTCGTCCTGGACGGTGCTCTGGCCCTTGCCGCTCGACGACATGACCGGCTTGATCACGCAGGGGAAACCGGTGTGGGCGGCGCCGGCGCGCACCTCCTCCAGGCTCTCGGCGTAGCGGTAGCGGGAGGTGCGCAAGGACAGGTCGGTGGCGGCGACCTCGCGGATGCGGTCGCGGTTCATGGTCACCAGCGTGGCGCGGGCGGACGGCACCACCGTGCGGCCCGCCGCCTCCACCTCCGCCAGCACCTCGGTCCGGATCGCCTCGATCTCCGGCACGATCAGGTCGGGGGCGTGGCGGTCGATGACGGCCCGCAGCGCCGCGCCGTCCAGCATCGGGAAGACCTCCGCCGCGTCCGCCACCTGCATGGCCGGGGCGTCGGCGTAAGAGTCGCAGGCGATCACCCGGCAGCCCAGCCGCTTGGCCGAGATGGCGAACTCCCGCCCAAGCTCGCCGGAGCCCAGGAGCAGGATGGTGGCGGTGGGGGTCATGCGGGCCTCCGGGGCAGGGATTGTCATCGGCGGGAGATGTGCACCTCCCACCGACGCTTGGCAACCCGGGATGCGCGGGGCCATCCGATGGGCAGCGTTGACGCTGTGCGTCCTTCGACAGGCTCAGGATGAGGATGTTTCAGCTGCTCCCGGTGAGAGAACCGGGGGTGCCTAGCGTACTCCCTCCCTCATCCTGAGCATGTCGAAGGACGCAGCACGGTTCAGCCCCGTAGGTCGGGAGGAGCGGAGCGTATCCCGACATGTCCCCGCCCGGGATGTCGGGATACGCCTCCGGCCGCTCCCGACCTACGGAGCGGCGCGCCCCGCCACCCGCTGCGTCACCGCCATCAGCAGCGACAGCGCCGCGAACAGGGCGAGTGTGCCGACCAGCAGCGCGTAGGTCTCCAGGCTCAGCAGCACGTAGAGGAAGCCGAACAGCCCGCCCAGCAGCAGCCCGAAGAGCAGCGCCGTGCGCGCCCGCCGCGTGACGGCCGCCGTGAAGAGCGTCGCCTGGGCCAGCACCATGCCGGCGCTGAGCGCATAGGCGGCGGCGTAGCCCAGCGGCTCGCTGAAGGAGACCAGCAGCAGCCCGAACAGGGTCAACGACAGGCCCAGCAGCCCGTACTGCACGGCATGGATCCGCACGCCGGTCAGCAGCTCGAACAGGAAATAGGTGGTGAAGGCGAGCGCCACGAACAGGATGTCGTACTTGGAGGCGCGGTGGACCATGCGGTAGCCGGGCGTCGCCTCGATCAGGTCGACGCCGGCGCCGCTGGCGTTCTGCGGCTCGGCCTCCACCGCCAGGGGCGCCGTCCAATGCTGCGGCAGGGCGTATTCGGCCGAGCGCCAGGTCGCCTCGAACCCCTCCTTGGTCACGTTGGAGGCGGCGGGCAGCGCCGTGCCGGTGAAGCTGGGCGTCGGCCAGGGGGCGGAGACGGTCGATTCCATGTCGCGCGCCTGGAAGCGCAGCCGGTAGGAGCCGGTGCCGCGCAGGGTCAGCGTCGCGGCGAAGGCGGCCTCCGCTCCCGGCGTCACCGGTTCGGTCAGGCGGACGGCCAGCGCGGCGCCGCCCTGGCAGTCCTCCGCGGCCGGCACCGCCTCGCGGCAGTTCTGCCAGGCGAGCGGCGTGCCGCCCCAGACCATGCGGTCCTCCGGCGACAGGCCGGTCAGGCCCGAGGTCGGCAGCACCACGAAGGCCTCCACCCAGAGCGGGCGGGCGCCGCCGGTCATCTCCGCCGCCTTGGCCTCGGACGGCAGGGCGAAGGCGCCCTCGAGGCCGGCGCGCGCCTGGTAGACGGTGGCCTCGAACAGGCCGCGCCGGCGCCGCTCCGGCTCGAGCCTGGTCACGGCCTTCAGCTTCGCCGGCGCGATCTTCAGGTAGCGGCGCTGCGGCGACTGGCCCAGCGTGCCGGCCGGGGCGTCGTAGGGCACCACCAGCAGCGGCGCGCCCACGGTCTGGGCGGGGCCCCAGCTGCGCTGGAACTCCTCCAGCACCTGCATGTGGCGGCGCTCGCGCTCCTCGATCACGCCGGAGACGAGGCCGCCGGCGATCAGGGTCGCCAGCAGCACCGCGCCGATCTGCAGCAGCTTCCAGGCGGGCAGGGCCAGGATGGCGGCCAGGGCGGGGCTGGAGGACTGGGCGGGGCCGGGCGGCTGGGGAAGGGGCGGGGTCTCTGTCACGCTGGTCATCTTCGTTCCTCCGTGAGGGGTCGGGATGGGACCAGCCTGACGCGCGCCCGTGCAGCGGTGATGGAGCGCCCGTGCAGATTTCGTGCAGGGCTTCGGCTAGGATCGCGCCATGAGCCGCATCCTGCTGATCGACGACGATCCCGGCATCCGCGACGTCGTCCGCTTCGCCCTGGCGCGCGAGGGCTTCGAGGTGGAGGAGGCCGCCGACGGCGCCGCGGGGCTGGCATCGGCCGCGGCGCGCCCGCCCGACCTGGTGCTGCTGGACGTGATGATGCCCGGGCCCGACGGGATGGAGGTGTGCCGGCGACTGCGCGCCAAGGGCCGCACGCCCATCATCTTCCTCTCCTCGCGCGACGACGAGATCGACCGGGTGCTGGGGCTGGAACTGGGCGGCGACGACTACGTGACCAAGCCCTTCTCCCCGCGCGAGCTGGTGGCGCGGGTCAGGGCCGTGCTGCGCCGGACGGCGCCCATGGAGCCCGAGGCGCCCAAGGCGCTGGAGCGCGGCCGGCTGCGCCTCGACCTGGAGGGCTTCCGCGCCTTCTGGGACGGGGCGGAGGTGGTGCTGACCGCGACCGAGTTCGGCCTGCTGCGCACCCTGGCGGAACGGCCGGCCAAGGTCTTCAGCCGCGACGCGCTGATGGACGGCGCCTACGGCACCGACCATTACGTCAGCGACCGGACGGTCGACAGCCACATCAGGCGCATCCGGGCCAAGTTCCAGGCGGTGGGCGGCGCGCCGGTGGAGACCGCGCACGGGCTCGGCTACAAGCTGTCGGACTGCGGATGAGGCTGGTCATGGAGAGCTTTGCACAGTTGCCCGCGGGCGGTGTTGCGTGCCCTCTCCCAGGGGGAGAGGGACAGGGAGAGGGGGTACGGGAACGCGGAGCAGAGGCAAACGTCGATGAGGTGCCCTTCCCCGACCCTCTTACCCCCTCACCCCAACCCTCTCCCCCTGGGAGAGGGGGCTTGTTGGCGACCGTGCAAAGCTCTCCGCCATGAGGCGCATCCCATGAGGCGCCCCGGGATCGGGCTGGTGCTGCTGACCATGGCGCTGGCGGCGCTGCTGCTGCCGCTGAGCGGCATCTGGGTGCTCCGGCTCTATGAGAGCGCGCTGGTGCGGCAGACCGAGTCCGAGCTCATCGCCCAGGCCGCCCTGGTCGCCGCCGCCTACCGGGCGGCCTGGCGCGCGGCCGGCGGCTCGGCGGAGGAGGGGGTGCCGGTGGACCCGCGCTGGACCCGCGCCCCCGGCTACGACGCGCCCTGGCTGCCACGCGGGGCATCGCTGGACCTGGCCGACGACCCGGTGCTGCCGCCGCCGCCCGACCCCAGTCCGGCCGCGACAGCCCCGAGCCCGGCCGCCCTGGCCGCCGGAGCCGCGCTGGGGCCGGTGCTGCGGGAGGCGCAGCGCACGACGCTCGCGGGCATGCGGGTGGTGGATGCGCGCGGCACCGCCGTGGCCGGCACGGGCGAGGCGGCCGGCGGCTCGCTGCTGGGGCAGGAGGAGGTGGCGCGGGCTCTGGCGGGCGAGCCGGTCAGCGTGTTGCGCCGCCGCGGCCGCCGCACCCCGCCCCCGCTGCTGGGACCGCTGGCGCGCAACGCCGAGGTGCGCGTCTTCACGGCATTGCCGGTGCTGGAGGGTGACCGCGCCATCGGCGCCGTGCTGCTGTCGCGGACCCCCAGCACCATCGGCGAGGCGCTGTACGGCAAGCGCTGGCATCTGGCGGGCCTGTCGCTGCTGCTGCTGGCCGCGGTCGGCGGTCTGGCCTGGCTGGGCGCCGCCGCCATCGGCCGGCCGCTGCGCGCCGTCACCGACCAGGCCAAGCGCGCGGCCCGCGGAGAGCGCGGCGCCATGGCGCACCCCGCCCCGGCCGCCGTGCGCGAGGTGGCGGAGCTGGCGGCGGCGCTGTCCACCATGGCCGGCACGCTGGAGCGCCGGGCCGACTATATCCGCGACTTCGCCGCCCATGTCTCGCACGAGTTCAAGACGCCGCTGACCACCATCCGCGGCACGGTGGAGCTGCTGCGCGACCATCTGGACGAGATGGGCGGCGAGGAGCGCGCGCGCTTCCTCGGCCATCTGGACCAGGAGGCGGAGCGGCTGTCGCGGCTGGTGCGCCGGCTGCTGGAGCTGGCCCGGGCCGACGTGGCGCGCCCCGCCGGCACCGCCGATGCCGGCGCCGTGCTGGAAGCGCTCGCCGCCCGCCACCGTGCCGCCGGGCTGGCGGTGACGCTGGACATAAGCGATCCCGGACCTTTTCCGATGGCGGAGGAGGCGCTGGAGGCCGTCGCCGGCCATCTGCTGGACAATGCCGCCCGCCATGCCGGCGCGGGCGCCCATGTCACCCTGTTGCTGCGGCGCGAGGGCGGGGAGGCAGTGCTGACGGTCGCCGACGACGGGCCGGGCATCGCGGCGGCGGACCGGGAGCGGGTCTTCGCCCCCTTCTTCACCACCGCCCGCGCCTCGGGCGGCACCGGCCTCGGCCTCGCCATCGTGCGGAGCCTGGTGGCGGCCCATGGCGGGACCGTGGCGCTGCTCGACCGCCCGGGCACGCCCGGCGCGGCGTTCGAGGTCAGGCTGCCTTCACCGCCGCCAGGAAGCGGTTGACCTCCTCCGTCAGCGTCCCGGACTCCGACTGCACCTCGGTCGCGGCGGCCAGCACCTGGGTGGCGGCGGCGCCGGTCTCGGTGGCGGCGTGGCGGACCTCGACGATGGTGCTGCTGACCTCCTGGGTCCCGACCGCCGCCTGCTGCACGTTGCGGGCGATCTCCTGGGTCGCGGCGCCCTGCTCCTCCACCGCCGAGGCGATGCCGGTGGCGATCTCGTTGATGCGCGAGATGGTGCCGTTGATGCCCTGGATGGCCGCCACGGCCGACCGGGTCGCCTCCTGCACCTGCTGGATCTGGCCGGAGATCTCCTCGGTGGCGCGGGCGGTCTGGTTGGCCAGCGTCTTGACCTCGCCCGCCACGACCGCGAAGCCCTTGCCCGCCTCGCCGGCGCGCGCGGCCTCGATCGTGGCGTTCAGGGCCAGCAGGTTGGTCTGGCTGGCGATCTCGCTGATCAGCCGCACCACGTCGCCGATGCGCGCGGCGGCGCCCGCCAGCGATTCGACGATCTCGTTGGTGCGCTCCGCCTCGATCTTGGCCTGCTCGGCGATGCCGGCGCTCTCCGCCACCTGCCGGGCGATCTCGGTGATGGAGCCCGTCAGCTCCTCGGCGGCGGACGCCACGGTCTGCACGTTGGCGCTGGCCTGCTCGGCCGCCCCCGCCACCGCCACGGCCTGCCGGTTGGTCTGCTCCGACAGGGCCGACATGGACTGCGCCGTGCCCTTCATCTGCGCGCTGGCCGATCCCAGCTGCGTCACCAGCCCCTGGATGCGGGCCTCGAAATCGGCCATCAGCCGCTCCAGCGTCGCCGCCCGCCGCTCCCGCGCCACGCGCTGGGCCTCCTGCTCGGCCTCCAGCCGGCGGCGCTCCAGCCCGTTCGCCTTGAAGACCTCCACCGCCCGGGCCATGTCGCCGATCTCGTCGCGGCCGTCCGTGTCGGGAATGTCGGCCTCCAGCCGGCCGGCGGCCAGGGCGCGCATGGCGTCCGTCAGGCCGGTCACGGGGCGGGTGATGGAGCGGGCGATCAGCAGCGAGCCGCCGATGCCGAACAGCACCGCCAGCACGCTCAGCACGGCCATGACGATCTCGGCCTGCAGCATGGAGGCGACGGCCTCCGGCCCCAGGCGGTCCTGGTCCGCCTTGAGCGCTGCCAGGATCTCCTCCGCCAGCTCGGCGATCCGCAAACCGTTGGGCGTCAGGGTGCCGGCCGCCAGCGCCTCCATCTCGGTGATGGCCGCACGCTTGTCGTCGAAGGCGGCGCGGTAGGCCTGGAAGCCGGCGGCGGCCTCGGCCATGGCGGCGCGGCGCTCCGGGTTCTGCAGCTGGGCGTCGAGCTGGCGGAAGGCCTCGTCGAAGGCCTTGAACTCCGCTAGGACACGGTCGGCCGAGGCGGCGTTGCGGTGGATCTCGAAGCGCTGGACGTAGAGCCGGCCCAGTAGCAGGGCGCGCAGCGAGGTGCCGGCATTGTAGGCCGCCTGGATATCGCGGTCGCGTTCGGCCGTCCGCATGATCCGGGTCAGAGCCTGCTCGATCCCGGGTCCCTTGGCGTCCAGCGCCAGCGTGGCCTTCTTCGCGACGGTGCCTACCTCGGCGATGCGGTCGAAGGAACTGTCGAAGGCGGCCATGGCCTTGGTCATCTCCGCCAGGAGCCGGCGCAGCTCGGGCGTGCGGAATTCGGTGTCGGCGGTCGTCAGCAGCGCCCGCGCCTCGTTCAGGCCATCCGCAACCTTCATGGCCTTCTCGGGGTCCTCGGTCAGGAGGAACTCCTTCGCCGCCAGCCGCGCATGGCCGATCTGGATCTCGATGCCGCTGGCGAGGTTGGAGCCGCGCGCGGCCGAGCGGTAATCGGCGAAGTAACCGGATGTCCGCAGCAGCGCCACGATGCCGCCAATGCCGATGAACAGCAGCATCACGACCAGCAACCCCTGGCCCAGCATAATACGTTGCGCGACCTTGAACCGGTCCAGCCGCATGTCGATTTCCCCCCGACGACCCCGCCCCCCAGCGGACAAGAATCCTTATTAGCAGATTAACCCCATCGATTGAAGGGTCTGTATCTGCGAAACCGCTAATATTAACCTATACTCAAGTATCTGTTCAGGGCTTGCATTGCGGCTTCCCGATCCAGCCCCAGCCGATAGCGGGTCAGCGCCTCGGCGGCCCGTTCGGGCGTGATCTGGCCGGCCCTGACCTGGGCCCCGTAGGCGCGCAGCTCGGCGCCCAGGCGGAAGCGGCGCGACAGCAGGTAAAGCGCCAGCCAGGGCAGCACCAGCCACCGCGCCTGCTCGCGCATATGCACCCGCTCGTGCAGCAGGAGGGACTCCAGATCCGTCACGTCGGCCCGCACCACGAGGAACGGCCAGCAGGCGAAGCCCGCGAAGCCGCCGAAGAAGGGCGGCAGGCGCTTCGGCCGCAGCAGGATCACCTCATATCCCCGACCACGCCGCGCACCGTCTCCGCCAGGGCCGACAGGGCCTTGGCACGGGGGAAGGTCGGCCGGCTGACCAGCCGAACCGTGCGCGCCACGCCGTCGGACAGCGGCAGCAGCGTGACGTCGCGGCCGCGCATGGCCCCGGCGGCGAGACCCGGGATCAGGGTGCTGCCATAGCCGGCCGCCACCATGTTGACCAGCGTCTCCAGGCTGGCGGCGCGGAGCGCTCCCATATCGCCCCGGGCGCAGGCGGCCAGCGCCTGGTCGCGCAGGCAATGCCCGTCGGCCAGCACCAGCAGGTCGGCCGAGAGATCGGCCGCGTCCACCCGCTGCCGTCCTGCCAGCGCATGGCCAGGGGATAGGGCCGCCAGGAAGGGCTCGGTGAAGAGCGGCGCCTCCTCCAGCTCGGGCGGCGGGGTGGTGGCGATCATGACGGCGTCCAGCTTGCGCGCCTGCAGCCGCTCCAGCAGGTTTGCCGTCACATCCTCCCACAGCTCGATCTCCAGCCGGGGATAGGCCTGCCGCAACGGCGCGAACAGCAGCGGCATCAGGTAGGGGCCCAGGGTCGGGATCACGCCCAGCTTGAGGGGTCCCACCAGCGGGTCGCGCGCCGCCCGCGCCTCCGCCTCCAGCGCGTCGGCCGCCTCCACCGCGCGGCGCGCATGGGCCAGCAGCCGCTCCCCCACCTCGGTCGGGACGACCCATTTGCTGGTGCGCTCGAACAAATCCACCCCCAGCCGCTCCTCCAGCTTGCGCAGCTGGCCGGACAGGGTGGGCTGGCTGACATGGCAAGCCTCGGCGGCCCGGCCGAAATGCCGGTGCTCGCCCAATGCGATGAGGTAGCGGAGGTCGCGCAGGTTCATGACCATAGCTATGGCCGATCGGTCCGATCAGAACAATCGATTTCACGGATGATCGCGGCGCGCTTAGCGTCTGCCTAGGCATACACCCCTTCCTAGCGAGGCAGAGATGACCAACCGACTGACGACCACGGCGGGCGCTCCCGTCGCCGACAACCAGAACAGCCTCACCGCCGGCCCGCGCGGCCCCGTGCTGCTGCAGGACTGGCAGCTGATCGAGAAGCTGGCGCACCAGAACCGCGAGCGCATCCCCGAGCGCGTCGTCCATGCCAAGGGCTGGGGCGCCTTCGGCACCCTGACGGTGACGCAGGACATCACCCGCTTCACCCGGGCCAGGCTGTTCAGCGAGGTGGGCAAGAGGACCGACCTGCTGCTGCGCTTCTCCACCGTGGCGGGCGAGCAGGGCGCGGCCGATGCCGAGCGCGACGTGCGCGGCTTCGCGCTGAAGTTCTACACCGAGGAGGGCAACTGGGACCTGGTCGGCAACAACACGCCGGTCTTCTTCATCCGCGACCCGCTGAAGTTTCCCGACTTCATCCGCACCCAGAAGCGCCATCCGCGCACGAACCTGCGCTCCAGCACCGCCATGTGGGACTTCTGGAGCCAGAGCCCGGAGAGCCTGCACCAGATCACCATCCTGTTCTCGGACCGCGGCCTGCCCGTCTCCCCGCGCTTCATGAACGGCTACGGCAGCCACACCTTCAGCTTCTGGAACCATGACGGCGAGCGCTTCTGGGTGAAGTTCCACTTCAAGACCCGCCAGGGCCACCGGACTCTCACCAACGACCAGTCGGCCGAGGTGATCGGGCGCAGCCGCGAGAGCTACCAGGAGGACCTGTTCGGCGCCATCGAGGCCGGCGACTTCCCGCGCTGGACCATGTTCGTGCAGGTGATGCCGGAGCTGGAGGCGGAGAACACCCCGTACGACCCGTTCGACCTGACCAAGGTCTGGCCGCACGCCGACTACCCGCTGATCGAGGTCGGCGAGGTCGAGCTGAACCGCAACGCCGACAACTACTTCGCCGAGATCGAGCAGGCGGCCTTCAGCCCCAGCAACATCGTGCCCGGCATCGGCTTCAGCCCGGACCGGGTGCTGCAGGGCCGGCTCTTCGCCTATGCCGACGCGCACCGCTACCGCATCGGCACGCATTACGAGGCGCTGCCGGTGAACCAGCCGAAATGCCCGGTCCGCCACTACCACAAGGACGGGGCGATGCGGTTCTTCCGCAACGACACCGGCAACCCCGACGCCTATTACGAGCCCAACAGCTTCGGGGGGCCGGCGCAGGACCCCGGCGTCGCCGAGCCGCCGCTGCGCCTGACGGGCGCCGCCGATCGCCATGACCACCGGCTGGACAATGACGACTACATCCAGCCGCGCGCGCTCTTCGCCCTGTTCGACGAGGGACAGCGGCGCCGCCTCTTCGCCAACATCGCGGCGGCGATGCAGGGCGTGCCCGGCTTCATCGTCGAGCGCCAGCTGGCCCATTTCGAGCGCATCCACCCCGACTACGCCGCGGGTGTCCGCCGGTCCCTCGGCCTGACGGCGGCGCAGCCGGTGGCGGCGGAGTGATCCGGGCGCCCTCATCACTACCCGTCATCCCCGCGGAGGCGGGGACCCAGGTATTTCCTTTGCACTGCGGCGTTTGGGAAGAGCGCAACGGCTCCCTTTGCGCCTTCCCGGCTTGCCAATAGCAAGCTCATCGCCTGGATTCCCGCCTCCGCGGGGATGACGGGGAGGGCGGTAATCACCGCCCTCCCCGTCACTTGCCCAAGCCTCCCCCGGACCCATGTAGCTGTGACGACGCCCCGGAGTGACCCGATGTCCAAGGCTCCCCTCCTGAAGATCGCCGGTTCCGCCCTGCTCGCGCTCGGCGGGATCGGCCTGCTGCTGCCGGTGCTGCCGACGACCGTGTTCTGGATCGCGGCCGCCCTGTGCTTCCTGAAGGCCGGCGACCGCCGCGCCGCGCGCCTGCTGGACCATCCGCGCCTCGGCCCCTCCATCCGCCTGTTTGTCGAGCACGGCGCCGTCACCCGCCCGGCCAAGGTCGCGGCGCTCGGCGGCATGCTGCTGGGCGCGGCGTTGCTGGCCCCGCTCGCCACTACGATGCCCGCCACGGCCGCCGCCGGCTGGGCCGTGCTGGCGCTCTCCGCCCTGTTCGTCGCGACGCGGCCGGAGCCGGCGCGGGTGAGGGTGGGGCGGTAGGCTCCCGCCGCAGTCCGCCGCATTTTCCACCGTCACCCCGGCGGAAGCCGGGGCTCAGGGGTTGCAGTGGGATGCGGTCGATGCAGCACCCGTAGGTCGCATGGAGCCGAAGGCGCAATGCGACACCCCGCCGGGGCGGCGTCGCATTGCGCTGCGCTCCATGCGACCTACGGGATTGCTTCATTGAACTCACATGACTGCAACCCATGGGTCCCGGCTTTCGCCGGGATGACGGGGAGGCGGCCAACAACTCTCGCTCACCGCGCCTCCAGCCGCCGCCACAGCGCCTCGGCGGTGAAGTCGGGGATGGCGATGGCGGCGCCGGCGCCCAGCAGGGTCTCCGGCGTCTGGCCGGTGGTGAGGCCGGCCGTCCAGATGCCGGCGCCCACGGCGGAGCGGATGCCAGGGACGGAGTCCTCGAAGGCGACGGCCTCGCCGGCCGCGACGCCCAGCCGCTGCAGCGCGGTCACATAGGGCAGCGGGTCCGGCTTGGCGCGGGGCAGCTCCTCGCCCAGCACTTGCACGGGGAAGCGCCCGGCCAGGCCCAGCACATCGAGCATGTGCGCGGCGTTGGCCCGGGGCGCGTTGGTGACCAGGGCCACCTTGACGCCCCGCGCCTCCGCCCAGTCCAGCAGCGCCACCAGCCCGGCCAGCGGCACCATCGCCGTGGCGGCGGCGCGGAAGGCGGCCTCCTTCTCGTCGGCGATGCGGGCGTGCTCGGCCGCGTTCAGATGCGGGAAAAGGTCCGCCAGCGCCGCCGCGTTCGACCGGCCGGAGATGCGCGCCCGGTAGAACGCCTCGTCGATCTGCATCCCATGGCCACGCAGGAGCGTGCGGTAAGTCTCGAAATGCACCGGGTCGGTATCGGCCAGCGTGCCGTCGAGGTCGAAGACCAGGGCCTTGGGGGTCATGCTTGAGCCTGCGCGTGTCGGGCGGGGATGCCTGATCTAGCACGGCGGCCGCGCTTCATCCCTCTCCCCTTGCGGGAGAGGGATGGGCCCCGCGCCGCAGGCGTGGGAGGGCGAGGGGTCGGCTAGCGAAAGCCCGACATTCTCCCCCCTACGCCAAGCTGAGGTGTCGAGAACGCCCGCCTGCGGCGGTCGACCCCTCATCCTCCCCAAGCAAGCTTGGGGCCCCATCCTTCTCCCGCAAGGGGAGAAGGATAAGAACCCCGCCCGGTGCGCTCACTCCGCCGCCACGGCCTTGGGCACGATGGGGCAGATCTCCTCGCGCGGGACCATGTCGAAGGTGAAGATGTACTTGGCCATGCCGGTCAGCACCGCGGCGACGAAGCCGATCTCCACCAGCTGCGCGTCCGAATAGTACTTGCGCAGCCGGTCGTAGAGGTCGCGGGTCAGCTCGCCATGCATGTTCTGCAGCATCATCTGCTCGGCCAGTTCGATGACCGCCAAATCCTTCTCGTTGAAATGCTCCGGCGTGGGCGTCAGGATGTTGTCGACCTGTGTCTGGGTGATGCCGGCGTTCAGGCAGTCCACAGTGTTGGAGCGGTTGCAGAACAGGCAGCCATGCTGCTTCGACAGCTTCAGCCGCAATATCTCCTTGGTCCGGACGTCGACCAGCATGCCCGGATCTTCATTGTAGAAGATCTTCTTGTAGAAGCCGTCGAAGTACCAGCGCAGCATGGTCGGGTTGTTGGCCATCACCTCGATGATGGTGGGCTCGCCCGTGCGGCTGGTGGCCATGTCGTGCAGGGCCTTCAGATCGTCGGGCATCTCGTCGCGAGGCACGGTACGCAGATGGGGGTTCGGCATCTCTTCCTCCGGCGACTTCGGTTTCACTGACGCGGGATCGCGCCAGTCAAGTAGACGGTCTGCAGAAATCCTCGTCAAATAAACAGTTTCCGACGCGAAAACCGGCTTTACTCAAGCGGTTTATTGGCCATGACATGCATGGAGTTCACAGGACGGAATGCATGCGTTTTCACTCGGTCCGGGTCTCGTCCGCCCGGCCGACGATGCGCTCGTTCAGCACCGACTGGGTGGACTGGTCGTAGAGGCCGACCAGCCGCTCCAGCACGGCGGCCGCCCGCTCCATCTGCGGCGCGAAGTCCAGCACCTCGCCGGCCAAGCCCACCAGCAGCTCCTGCCGGCGTGCGGAGAAGCGGTCGGTGACCTCGGTGCCCAGCGGCGTCAGGGCGTAGCTGGACTCGCGCTTGGTGGCGCCGGCGCTGCGCCGCACCAGCCCCGCCCGCTCCAGCTTGCGCAATGAGTACTGGATGTTGGAGACGTCGCTGCGGTTCAGGAAGCGCAGCACCTCGGTCAGGTTGCGTGGTCCCTGGCGCATGCGGATGGCGTGCAGCACCACCACGTCCTGGAAGCCGAAGGGCTCGCCCGAGACGGCCGTGTTCAGCTCCGTCGCCCAGCGCGAGAAGGCCTCCCACACCCGGATCAGCGCCAGCTCCAGCCGGGTCAGCGTCTGGGCGCAGGGGGTGGCGGTCATGTAGCCGGGGGGCTTGGGCGGGGCGTCCTGCATCGTGCCTCCTCAGGCGGCCGTGACGCGCGCGGCGCACAGCTTGAACTCGGGGATCTTGCCGTGGGGGTCCAGCGCCGGGTCGGTCAACAGGTTGGCGGCGGCCTCACGGTAGCAGAAGGGGATGAAGAGGTTGCCGGGCGACGCGTCGCGGTCGGCCTCCGCCCAGCGCCAGAAGGGCGCCTGCGGGTCGGGCGCGGCCGCGCGGGCGGGCATGTCGGAGGCCAGCAGCTCGATCACCATGCGCCGGGCGGTGCGGGCGCGCTCGCTGGCCGTCACCACCTCCATGCCGGGCTTCGGCGTGCGGATGCGGGAGGCGACCAGCGTGCACTCCCCCTTCACCTCCACCATGCAGGCGCGGCAGTTGCCATCGGGGCGGTAGCCCGGCGCCGGCTTGTGGCAGAGATGCGGGATGTCGGTGCCTAGGCGCCGCGCCGCCTGCCAGGTGGTCTCGCCGGGCAGGGCGGTGACGGGCTTGCCGTCCAGGATGAACTCGACGCTCACGACACCGCCTCCGGGAAGTGGCGCTGGACCGAGCGGAAGGCGCTGGGCGCCGCTTGGCCCAGGCCGCAGATGCTGGCGTCGGCCATGCACTGGCCGAGTTCCCCCAGCAGCCCGGTGTCCCAGTGGGGCGCTTCCATCAGGGCCAGCGCCTTCTCCGTGCCGTTCTCGCCCCGCGCGATTCATTAGGTCCTTGGGCGGAAGGGGCGGCCCAGGTCGGGACCGCCCCAGCAACCCTCAGAACCGGTACGACGCCTCGATGCCGTAGGTGCGGGGGGCGGCGCGGTACAGGGCGCCGACGCCCGGCAGCAGCACGATGTGCTCGGCGTTGTACTTCTTGTCGAACAGGTTCTTGGACCAGATCGCCACCGACCATTGGTCGTTGCCCAGCGACAGGCGGGCGTTGACCAGGCTGTAGGGGCTGCGCTCCGCGCCGGGCGTCGCCAGCCAGTCCCAGTAGGTCGTGCCCTGGTAGTTGTAGTCGACGCGGGCCGTGGCCTCGATGCCGCTGGCCGTCACCTCGGTCGTGTACTGGATCGCGGCGTTGGCGGTCCATTTCGAGGTGGAGGGCCGCTGGTTGCCGACGGCGCCCGGGTTGGAGGCGAACTTCGTCACCTCGCTGTCCAGATAGCCGAAGCCGCCCTGCAGCTGCAGCCCCTCGGTCAGCAGGATGTTGATGTCGGCCTCGACGCCCTTCATCTCCACCTTGTCGGCGGTCGAGATGGCCTGCAGGCCGCCCTGGGGAAAGAACTCCAGCAGCTGGGCGTTCTTGGTGTCGGTCTGGAACAGCGCCACGTTCAGCCTGACGCGGCGGTCCAGGAACTCGGACTTGGCGCCGATCTCGTAGGTGTCCGCGACCTCCTTGGCGAAGACGTCGCCGACCGTGCTGTTCGGGTTGAAGCTGCGCAGCAGCTCGCCGGTGCCGAACGGGTTGAAGCCGCCCGTCTTGAAACCGCGGCCCCAGGAGCCGTAGACCGACAGCGTCTCCGTCGCCTCGTAGCGCAGCGTGACCTTCGGCTGCAGCTCGTCGAAGCTGGTGGAGCGGTCGCGGAAGGGCCGAATCTGCCAGCCCGGCACCTGCTTGGGGTCGGCCGGGTCGGGCGGGCCCTTGAAGGCGAGGTCGGTCTGGTTCTTCTTCTCCTTGTCGTAGCGCAGCGCGCCGCTGATCTCGAGATTGTCGAGGATGTCGAAGGAGACGTTGCCGAAGAAGGCGTGGGCCTTGTTGTCGTTAGTGTCGTACAGCAGCGTCAGCGTCTGGTTGCCCGAGCCGAAGGGCCAGGGGCCGACGCCCAAATTGAAGCCCCGCCGGTCGGCGCCGGTGGTCGAGGTGTTGGTGATGTCGAACTCGGCGTAGTAGGCGCCGAACAGCCAGCGGAAGCGCTGGTCCGACGGCGAGGCGACGCGCCCCTCCTGGTACCAGATCTTGCTGTCGCGGGTCAGCGCCTGGGTCTGGGCGCCCAGCCCGATGGGCGTGGCGCCGGGGAAGAAGACGTCGAACTGCGCCGGGTCGTACAGGTACGGGTAGCTGTCGGCGCCGTAATCGTCCCAGATCCGGGCGAAGGAGGTGACCGAGGTCAGGATCGCCGGGCCGAGATCATAGTCGGCCTTCAGCGAGGCGACCGTGCGGTCGTTGTTCGAATAGCCCGGGATGTTGGCGACGTAGGGCAGGCTGGTGTTGTCGCCGCTGAAGCCGCCGATCGGCACCGTCAGCCCCTCGATGATGGAGTTCCAGGCGATGCCGCCGCCCTCCATCTCGGTCCGCCTGAAATTGGCGTCCAGCGTCAGCTTCTCGGTCGGGGTCCAGGTGACGCGGGCGATGCCGGTCAGGTCGCGGAAGCGGTCGACGTCCTCGCCGGTGATCTCGTTCTCGCGGTAGCCGTTGCGGTCGGAGAAGGAGACGCCCGCGCGGAAGGCCAGCTTGTCCCGGATGATCGGGCCGGACACGACGGCCTGGCCGGTCCCCTCCTTGCCGTTGGCGACGCCGACCCGCAGCAGACCCTCATATTCCTGCGCGTTCGGGTCCTTGGTGCGGATCACGATGGCGCCGCCGATGGCGTTGCGGCCGTAGAGCGCGCCCTGCGGTCCCTTCAGCACCTCGATCTGCTGCAGGTCGAACAGCTCCTGGTTGACGCTGTTCTGGTCCAGCTGCTGCACCCCGTCCACCACCAGCGCCACCGAGGATTCGCCGAGGCGGGTCTGGGTGTTGCCGCGCACCGTCACATACAGCTCGCCCGGATGGTTCGACTGCACGAAGGTGACGTTGGAGGCCATGGCCAGGAAGTCGCCCGGCCGTTCCACGCCGGCATTTTCGATGTCGGCGGCGCTCATCACGTTCACCGCCACCGGCGCCTGCTGCAGCGATTCCGAGCGCCGCTGGCCGGTGATGATGATCTCGCTGAGCGAGGGGGTGCCGGCATCGGCGGTGGCGGTCTCGGTTCCGGCGGCCTGGGGTCCCGGCCCGGCGGTCTGCGCCAGGGCGGGCACGGCGGCCAGCGCGCAGAGCGCGGCGCCGGTCAGGAGTGCCCGGCGGAAGGGGGCGGCGTTGCTTGCAGGCGTGCTGGTGACGATCGAAGCATTATGCGCTGTCACGGGTGCCTCCCTTATGATTGCGCGCGGCGGAATTTGCGCCGGCACGGTCCCTCTGTGACTGTTCTGCAGGTCCGCTGACGGGCGCGGGTCGGGCGTCGCGGGGGCGCAAGCGGCCCCGCAGCCACACCCGCGGTGTGGTCCATGGCGTCTCCTTGAAAGCGGCAGAACGGCGGATTCCCTGGGCTCCGCGACTGCATGGCGGATTGTATACCAAATCAATGCGACGCTGTTAAGAGGCGTTGTGGCGAATCTACCGCCACTGCGGCTTTCGGCCCGACGCACCGCTCCTCACGGAGTACCCAAAGCAGCTAAAAACCCTTGCGGCATCTGCGTTTTGGCGGAATCGCTCGAAAAATCCCGGTCGACGGACATAGTTCGGCGGCCTAAGCGCCGGCCTTGGCATTATGGCAAGCCGCTTGTGGCTCCGCCGCGACTTGTATACAATCATGCAGACGCGTAAGGCTCAGGCCGCGCGGCCCCACCACCAGGCTGCCCACCCAAGGTTGGAGGCTTTCCCGATGACCACCATGATGACCGCCGATCAGCGACGCCAGTTCGAGCACGGCGTGCTGCCGCGCCCGACGCAGGACGAGCGTGCCCGGCAGGAGTTCGTGCGCGACTTCAAGTTCTACCTCGCCACCCGCGTCTCGCCCGGCAACCGCGTGGCGTACGAGAGCGCGGTGGTGCCGGCCTTCACGGCGGCGAACGGCCGCCCGCCGAAGGACCGGCACGAGGTGCGCCGCGAGATGGAGAAGCACCCCTATTACAAGATGTGGAGTTCGCTGCAGCGGACCTCGCAGGAGATGATGTGGAACGCCTGCCAGATGCCGGTCGCGCGGCAACTGGACGAGCTGATCGGCGTCGCCGGCTCCACCCAGGCCAAGGCCGGCTCGCTCCGGCTGAACCCCGACCTGAAGATGCCGGCCTACCACACGGCGGTGGACATCCATTGCCAGCCCGGCGGCTATCATTTCGAGGCGAAGGAGGGCGACGTCTCGCCGGGCGCCGTCTATGACCGCGCCGTCTATCTCTACGCCATGGGCCGCATGGGCCCGTTCAACGACGACATGGGCGCCTCCATCGTCAACTGGCTGAGGAAGGAGCACCCGAACTTCAAGCCGAAGCGCATCCTGGACATGGGCTGCACCGTCGGCCACAGCACGCTGGCCTATGTCGAGGCCTTCCCGGAGGCGGAAGTGTATGCCATCGACGTGGCCGCGCCCTGCCTGCGCTATGCCCATGCCCGGGCGGAATCGCTGGGCAAGCGGGTGCATTTCTCGCAGCAGAACGCCGAAACGACGGATTTCGAAGACGGCTTCTTCGACCTGATCGTCAGCCACATCCTGGTGCACGAGACCTCGGGCAAGGCCATCCGCAACATCATGAAGGAATGCAACCGGCTGCTGACGCCGGGCGGCATGGCGGTGCATGCGGAGACGCCGCCCTACAAGGACCTCGACCTGTTCGACGCCTTCATGCTCGACTGGGACACGCGCAACAACAACGAGCCCTACTGGGGCGCCTCGCACGAGATCGAGCCGGCGGCGCTCGCGGGCGAGACCGGGTTCCAGCCGGAGAACGCCTTCGAGGCGATGATCCCCAGCGCCTTCGAGGCGGCCGAGGCGGAGCGGACCAAGGTCTTCCAGGGCGGCGACTTCGCCGGCGGCGGGCTCTGGTACATCTTCGGCGTCAAGAAATAACGATAACCGAGGGAGGGTTCGCGCATGTCCGTGGCACCCCTGCCGCGCAAGGCCAAGGGCCAGCGGCCGCATTTCTTCGAGGACCCCGCCGTCGACCGTCTGGTCGCCATGGTGATGGGCCTGGCCGGCGAGGTCGCCGTGCTGCACGACCGGCTCGACACGATGGAGCGCATCGCCGACCGCAAGGGCATGGTGCTGCGCTCGGAGATCGAGTCCTTCGAGGCAGACGACGAGACGAAGAAGGAGCGCGAGGAATGGCGCGCCGCCTTCCTCGACAATGTGCTCCGCATCGTCCAGCAGGAGCTGGAGGGCGAGCGCGAGGGATCGTCCCGGACGCCCTACCAGGAGGCGATCCACCTGGTGGAGAACGCGGTATGACGGGCGGCCCCCACCCGGCCCAGTGATAGGGCCGGCGGGGGCCTTCCGCCTTTGAACAATGACGGCCGGCGGCGCCGCCCCCTTCCGGGGCGCGAACCCCTGCGCACGCCCGCTGCGATGAACGGGAGGCGACACCATGGCTCTCATATCCGAGCACCCCGACATGACCGAGAGCGCGGCGCAGGCGCTGCGCCAGATCGTCGGCAACGACAATGTGATCTCCGACCCGCAGCAGCGGGCCTACTACTCCACCGACCTCAGCTTCCGGCCGATGGAGGTCGCGGCGCTGGTGGTGCGCCCGGGCAGCGCCGAGGAGTTGGGCCAGGTGACGGCCTATGCGGCGCGCGAGGGGTTGCCGGTGGTCGCCCGCGGCGGCGGCATGTCCTACACCAACACCTACACGCCGGAGAAGCCGAACAGCATCCTCGTGGACATGCGGCGCATGAACCGCATCGTCGAGATCAACACCGAGGACATGTACGTCACGGTGGAATGCGGCTGCACCTGGAAGACGCTCTACGAGGCGCTGCAGGCCAAGGGCGTGCGCACCCCCTATTTCGGCCCGCTCAGCGGCATGTACGCCACGGTCGGCGGGGCGCTGTCGAACAACAGCCTGTTCCTGGGATCGGGCGTGCACCGCACCGTCGCCGACAGCCTGCTGGGGCTGCGCATGGTGCTGGCCGACGGCACGGTGATGCGCACCGGATCGGGCGCGCATGAGGGCGGCAATCCCTTCTACCGGCATTTCGGGCCCGACCTGACCGGCATCTTCACCGCCGACACCGGCGCCTTCGGCTTCAAGGCGGAGGCGACGCTGCGGCTGATCCGCACGCCGCCGTCCACCGCCTACATCTCCTTCAGCTTCGACACGCTCGACCAGATGCTGGAGGCGCAGACCGAGATCGCGCGCCAGGGCGTGGCATCCGAATGCTACGGCTTCGACCCCTACTACAATGCCGGCTTCGAGAAGCAGGGCATCACCTTCAAGGAAGGGCTGTCGGTCGTCGGCAAGGTCGCGCGCACCGGCGGCATCCGGGGCCTCGCCCGCGCCGCCAAGATGGCGGTGACGGGCAAGAACCTGCTGAAGGGCGTGAAGTATTCCCTGCACATGACCTTCGACGCCATCGACGACATCTCGGCCAACTCGGCCATGGAGATGGCGGCCGAGGTCTGCGTCGAGAAGGGGGCGGTGGAGATCGAGAACAGCCTGCCCATCGCCTTCCGCGCGGCGCCCTTCGGCGGCGTGCGCACCATCCTGCTGGGCTCGGAGGGCGAGATCTGGATCCCGGTCCACGGCTTCTTCCCGCTGTCCAAGGCGGTCGCAGCCGGTCGGGCGACGGAGAAGTGGCTGGCCGAGAAGAAGCCGATCCTGGAGAAGCACAACATCCGCACCTCCTACCTGACCTGCTTCGCCGGCGCCGAGTTCGTGATCGAGCCCAGCTTCTACTGGTTCGACGAGCTGGGCCCGTTCCGCCTGTCGCTGATCGAGGAGGAGTTCGCGGACAAGTGGAAGTCCATCCCCGCCGACGCCACCACCCGCCAGGTGGTGCTGGGCCTGCGCGAGGAGCTGCGCGACCTGTTCGACAGCCTGGGCGCCTGCCACCTGCAGCTCGGCAAATACTACAAGTACGAGCAGGTCATGGCCGACAAGGGGCTGTGGCGGCTGCTGAACGGGGTCAAGGACGTGGTCGACCCCCAGCGCCGCGTGAACCCGGGGGCGCTGGGGCTGAGGTGAGGGGGGCGGACATCCTTCTCCCCCTGAGGGAGAAGGATGGGGCCCCAAGCCTGCTTGGGGAGGATGAGGGGTCGGCGGGCGCCAGCCCGACGTTCTCGACCGTCGTTCCAGGATCGGCCGTGGAGAACGCCCGGCCTTGCCGGTCGCCCCCTCACCCCCCCATCGCATGCGCGATGGGTCCCTCCCTCTCCCTCAAGGGGAGAGGGAGATCATAACGAACAACCGACCAGGGAGAGGGCGCCATGACGCGCATTCGCAAGGCCTATGTCGACACGCCGGCCGGCCAGGTCCATTACCGCCAGCATGGGGGCGGGTCCGGCACGCCCATCGTCTTCCTGCACCAGACCGCCAGCTCTGGCGCCATGTGGGAGGAGGTCATGCGCCGCCTGCCGCAGGACCGGCCGCTCTATGCCCTGGACACGCCGGGCTTCGGCGGCAGCTTCGATCCCGAGGGCTTCCAGCCCATGGAGCAGTACGCCGCCTGGGTGCTGGCCGCCATCGACGGGATCGGGCTCAAGCGCTTCCACATCTGCGGCCACCATACCGGCGCCTGCATCGGCGTCGACATCGCGGCGAAGAACCCGGACCGCGTCGCCAGCCTCGCCATGATCGGGCCGGTGCCGCTGACCCAGGAGGAACGCGACGCCTTCCGCCAGCACTACCAGAAGCCCATGTCGCCGACGGCCGACGGCAGCTATCTGCTGCAGACCTGGGAATATCTGCGTGGCCTCGGCGCCCATTCCGACCTGACCCTGCATCACCGCGAGGTGGTGGACACGCTGCGCGCCTGGATGGGCCGCTTCCAGGTCTACACCGCCGTCTGGGACCAGGACTTCATCGGGCTGATGAAACAGGTGCGCTGCCCGATGCACCTGATGTGCGCCCCGGACGACGTGCTGATGCCCTTCCTCGACCGCGCCCGCGAGCTGCGGCCGGACGCGACCTCCAAGGTGCTGAAGGGCGCCAATTTCGAGCCTGACCAGGACCCGGAGGGCACGACGGCCGAGATCGTGGCTTTCCTGGCCCGCGCCGAGGCGGCCGTCGCCGCCTGAACCGACCGATAAACCATACGCAGGGGAGGCACACATGTCCGACAGGGGTGGCATCGTCTGGTCGAAGTTCGGCATCTACAAGGTCGAGGACAGCGACCTGGAGACGGCGCCGGACCTGGAGTTCCCCTTCCACCCGGGCTCGCGCTTCCGGGCGGTCAACACCGGCATCGACGAGCCGGCCTGCCAGATCAACTTCGAGGATTTCTACCCCGGCCAGGACATCGTCTGGACGCTGGCGCACGATGAGGTCCAGTACGTCACCAGCGGCCGGGCGGAGATCGAGTACCATTTGCCGCCGCTGATGCTGGAGACCGCCAAGGTCATCGCCGAGCCGGGCTCCGTCTACTTGATGCCGCGCGGCTGCCGGGTGGTCTGGCGCGTCCTGGGCGACCAGCCCTTCCGCCATCTCTGCATCACCTACCCCAACCCTCACTACCCGATCCCGGTGGCGCCCAGCGTCATGGCGCTGCGGGAGAAGGCGGGGAAGGGGTGAGGGCTCGCCAGACCACCGGCTCAACCCTCTAAGCCGTCACCCCGGCGTTTGCGCAGCTGGCACGCAGTGCCTAAGCCGGGGCCCAGGGGCTGCAGCCACGAATGGTCGATGAAGCATGCCCGTAGGTCGCATGGAGCGCAGCGCAATGCGACATGCTCCGGCCGGGATGTCGCATTGCGCCCTTGGCTCCATGCGACCTACGAACCATGTCCGCGCTGCATCGGGCGCATCCCGCCGCAACCCCTGGGTCCCGGCCTGCGCCGGGATGACGGGGAGGATTGTGCCAAACGTGCAGCGATCGAGCGCCCGTAGGTCGCATGGAGGCGGAGCCGCAATGCGACATTCCCAGCCGGGGTGTCGCATTGCGGCTCCGCCTCCATGTGACTTACGGGACCAACGCCCCCCGCACGTCCCGCTCCAGCGCCGCGTAGGCGCCCTCCAGCGCCGTGCGGAAGCGCGGGTCCTGCGCGATGTCCGGCGCGAACACACCGGTCAGGTCCAGGAACCGCGCCACATCCGCCGTCGAGCCGTCGCAGGCGCGGCCGATCTCCACCAGCCTGTCCGCCAGCGGGTCGACGATCGCCCGGCCGTCCTTCGCGGCGCGGCGGACGAAGTGCATCCAGGCGGCGAGCGGCAGGCAGAGCCGCTCCACCGGCCGGCCGCTTGCCAGCGCGTCGGCCACGGTGCCCAGGATGCGGAAGGGCAGCTTCTGCGAGCCGTCCCAGGCGATCTGCGAGAGCAGGTGCCGGATGGCCGGGTTGCGGAAGCGCTTCAGGATGGCGTCCACATAGGCGCCCAGGTCGAAGTCCGGCGGCGCCGCGACGGTCGGCAGCATGTCCTCGCGCACCAGCCGCCCGACGAAGCCCGCCAGGTCCGGGTCGCGCATGGCCTCGCCGACCGTCTCCAGGCCCAGCAGGGAGCCCAGATAGGCGAGGCTGGAATGCGGGCCGTTCAGCAGCCGCAGCTTGGCCCGGTCGAAGGCGCGCACGTCCGATGTCAGGGTCACGCCGACCGAGGCGAGGTCCGGCCGCTCGCCGGCGAAGCGATCCTCCACCACCCATTGGGTGAAGCTCTCGCGCTGGATCGGCCAGGCATCGTCCAGCCCCAGCGCCCCCCGCACCCGCGCCTTCAGATCGTCGTCGGTGGCCGGCGTGATGCTGTCCACCATGGTGGCGGGGAAGGCGCCCTCCGCCTCGATCCAGTCGGCGAGGGCGGGGTCGGTGGCGCGGGCGAGCGCGGCCACGGCGGCACCCAGCTTCCGGCCATTGTCCACCAGGTTGTCGCAGCTGATGGCGGTGAAGGGCCTCAGCCCCGCCGCGCGGCGCCGCCGCAGCCCTTCCACCAGGTGCCCCGGCAGGCTGACCGGCGCATGGGGGTGCGCGAGATCGTGCCTTATGTCGGGATGGCCCAAATCCAGCGTGCCGTCGCCGGCGAGGCAGTAGCCCTTCTCCGTCACCGTCATGGTGACGATGTGGATGTCGGGATGGGCCAGGCGCGCCAGCACCGCCTCGGGATCGCGCGCGGCCGACAGCAATTCGGTCAATGCGCCGATGACCCGGAAGCCCACCCGCTCGTCCAACTCCGCCAGGGTGTAGAGCCCGTCCTGCGGTGCCAGCGCGTCGGTCACCCCGCCGCTGCGCAGCGACACGGCGGAGACGGCCCAGCGCGGGTCCGTCGCCAGCAGCCGGTCGAAATAATGCGCTTGGTGGGCGCGGTGGAAGGCGCCGGGGCCGACATGCACGACGCCGATGCGGGCCGCCTGCCGGTCATAGGCGGGGCGCTCCACCCCGGCCGGCACCCGATTGAGCGTGGCGTCGCTGAGAATCTCGGTCACAGGGTCACCCCGTCCTTCCAGATGGCGATCTCGCGCTGGCCGTTGACCTCGTTGCGGGCGGGCTGGCCGGACGCCGTGTCCAGCACCAGCCGCAGCAGCCGCTCCGCCGCCTCGTCCATCCCCACGCCCTCCAGCACCACGCCAGCATCGAAGTCGATCCAGCCGGGCTTGCGCCGCGCGAGGTCGGGGTTGCTGGAAATCTTCAGCGTCGGCACCGGGAAGCCCAGCGGCGTGCCGCGTCCCGTGGTGAAGAGGATCAGCGTCGCGCCCGCGGCCGTCAGCGCCGTCGACGACACCGCGTCGTTGCCCGGCGCCTCCAGTAGCGCCAGACCGGGCCGAATCGCCACGCGGGCGCCGTAGGGCAGCACCTGCGCCACCGGCGCCCGGCCGCCCTTCTGGACGGCGCCCAGCGACTTCTCCTCCAGCGTGGTGATGCCGCCGGCGACGTTCCCGGGGGAGGGGTTCTCGTAGACCGGCTGGTTATGGTCCAGGAAATAGCGCTTGAAGCCGTTGACCATGTCGACGACGCCCCGGAACACGGCCTCGTCGACGGCGCGGTCCATCAGCAGCCGCTCGGCCCCGAACACCTCGGGGATCTCGGTCAGGACGGGCGTGCCGCCGGCGGCCCAGACCCGGTCGGCGATGCGGCCGACAAGCGGGTTGGCGGTCAACCCGCTGAAGCCGTCCGACCCGCCGCACTTCAGCCCCACCACCAGGTCCGAGAGCGGGCAGGGGACGCGCCGGTCCTGTTCGGCGACCGCGACCAGCTCCGCCAGCGCCGCCAGCCCCTCCTCGATCTCGTCCTCGGCCGTCTGCGCGGCGAAGGACCTGACACGGGCGGGGTCGAGCGGACCGGCCTCGGCCAGCAGCCGGTCGAGCTGGTTGTTCTCGCAGCCCAGCCCGAGGATCAGCACGCCGCCGGCGTTGGGGTGCGCCGCCAGCGCCGCCAGCAGCCCGCGCGTGCGGTCGAGATCGTCGCCCAGCTGCGAGCAGCCGAACGGGTGCGGGAAGGCGTGCACCCCGTCCACCCGGCCGCGGAAGCGCTCGTTGGCGAGGCTGGCGATGCGCTCGGCGGTGCGGCCGACGCAGCCGACGGTGCACAGCACCCAGATCTCGTTCCGCGTCCCCACCCGGCCGTTCGCACGCCGGTAGCCCATGAACTCCGCCGCCACCCCGGCGACAGGGGCGGGCGGGCGCGGCGTGTAGGCGTAGGCCAGCTCGCCCGACAGGCCGGTGGCGAGGTTGTGGCTGTGCACATGCTCGCCCGCCGCGATATCGGCGGTGGCATGGCCGATGGCCCAGCCGTACTTGCGGATCGGCGCGCCCCTGGGCACCGCCCGCAGCGCCATCTTGTGGCCTTGGGGGATGTCCTGCAGCGCCGCGACGGCACGGCCGCCGGCCTCGAACCGTTCGCCGGCGGTAACGGCGCGGGTGGCGACGGCGACATCGTCGGCCGGATCGACCAGGTGGAGGACGCTCATCGCTTCACGTCCAGCCCGCCGCCCTCGACCAGCGCGCGGATGTCGTCCTCGCCGGCGAGGTTGGCGTCGCCGGGGATGGAGTGCTTGATCACGCCGGCCGCCACCGCGAACTCCAGCGCCGCCTGCTCCCCCATGCCCCGGATCAGCCCGTGCAGCAGCCCGGCCGCGAAGGCGTCGCCGCCGCCGATGCGGTCGATTATGCCGTTCATGGCGTAGGGCCGGGTGCGGTGCAGGCCCTGTGGGGTGGCGAGCATGCCCGCCAGCTCCTGCTCATCGACGCTGGTGTGCCCGCGCTCTGTCGCCGCGATCCAGCGCAGGTTGGGGAAGGCGGTGAACGCCGCCCCCGCCGCCTCGCGGAAGCGTTCCGCCGGCGGCAGGTCGGGCACGCCGCGCCGCAGCACCAGCCCGATGTCGCGCTCATTGCCGAACAGCAGGTCGGCATTGTGGAAGAATTCACGCAGGATGGCCGGCGCGTCGCCGCCCCAGGCCTCCCACAGCTTCTGGCGGTAGTTGCAGTCGAAGCTGACCTTGATGCCGCGGGCCCGTGCCGCCTTCACCGCCGCCAGCGCCGCATCGCCGGGCTTGGGGCCCAGCGCGGCATTGATGCCGGAGACGTGCAGCCAGGCGGCATTGTCCAGCAGCCGGTCCCAGTCGTGCGCCTCGGGACCGGAGCGGGCGAAGGCGCTGTCGGCGCGGTCGTAGGTGATCTCGCTGGCCCGGTGCATGGCGCCTACGGCCAGGAAATACAGCCCCATGCGGCCCTCGGCCGTGCGGATGCCGCCAGTGTCCACCCCGTGCCGGCGCAGCTCGCCCAGGCACGCCCGGCCGATCGGGTTGTCGGGCAGCACGCTCACCATCGCCGCGTCATGGCCGAGCCGCGCCAGCGACACCGCCACGTTCGCCTCCGCCCCGCCGAAGGCGACCTCCAGCCGGGGCGCCTGCAGCAGCAGCTCACGGCCCGGTGCCGTCAGCCGCATCAGCAGCTCGCCGAAGCACACGATCCTGGCGCCTGATCCCTTGGACATCCTTCACCTCCCACGCTGGGGCGCCAGGTTGGGCGGCGCCATTCGGGCAGCGCCATTATAATCGGCACCGGCTCTCGCATCATGACAGCAAAGAAAGGGTATTGTCACCGGTGTCATCTGGTGACATCATCCTTTCCTGACAACGGTGTCAGCCCGCAGCGGCGAATCCCCTCGGCGCATCAGCCGGGCGGCGGATGGTCAGATCCGCCAGTGCGCCCTTGTCATGTTTCTCCCGGGGGGACTTCCCTCCCCCCAGCCTTCGAGCGGACGGGGCCCTCACCCCGTCCGCTCCTCTTTCCTTTCCGGGCGCCCTCCCGGCGCTCAAATTCCTGAGCCCAACGAGAGGTGATGCCGTGACGTCCTTCGTCGACATCCTGCGCGCGTGCCCCGTCATCCCGGTCCTGGTCATCGACCGGGAGGAGGATGCCGTGCCGCTGGCCGAGGCGCTGCGCGACGGCGGGCTCACCACGCTGGAAGTGACGCTGCGCACGCCGGCGGCGCTGGGCGCCATCCGCCGCATGAAGAGCGTGGCGGGCGTGCGCGTCGGCGCCGGCACGGTGCTGTCGGCCGACGATGTGAAGCGCGCGGCGGATGCCGGTTCGGACTTCCTGGTCACTCCCGGCACCTCGCCCCGGCTGGTGCAGCCGCTGCTGGACAGCGGGCTCCCCGCCATGCCCGGCGTCGCCACCCCGTCGGAGGCCGCCGCGCGGCTGGAGGAGGGGTTCCCCGTGCTGAAGCTGTTCCCGGCCGAGCAGTGCGGCGGTGTGGAGACGCTGAAGGCCTGGGGCGGCCCGCTGTTCAACGCGCTGTTCTGCCCCACCGGCGGCATCGGCCGCGACAAGGTGGCCGACTATCTGGCGCTGAAGAACGTCGTCGCGGTGGGCGGCTCCTGGATCGCGCCCACCGCATCGGTGCGCGCCGGCGACTGGTCCGCCATCACCGAAAACGCGCGGGTCGGGGCGGGGTTCGGAGCCCGGAAGACGGCCTAACGGGCGAGCGGCGGCACCATGTGCCGACGCAACCAATCGGCGACCTCGGCCTCCGTCATCGTTCCCGCCGCAGCCGCCTCGACGATCCGCACGGCCTCCGACTTGTCGAAGGCGAGCCTGTAGCCATTGTCCGCCAGGAACAGGCGTGCCAGGACCCAGGCCGTGCGTTTGTTGCCGTCGGCGAAGGGATGATTGCGCAGAAATCCCGTCGCATAGGCGGCGGCAAGATCGGCGGCGTCCGGCGTTCCGTAGGCCGCCAGATTGATCGGCCGGGCGAGGGCGGCTTCCACGGCGCCGCGATCGCGGATTCCATCCAGACCGCCATGCTCGGCCAGCTGCCGGTCATGAATGGCGAAGGCGAGCGGGGCGCCGATCCAGCGCCAGCCGCTCATTTCGCCAGTGCCCGCAGTACGTCCCGATCCTCATGCATGATCTCCTCCGCGAGCGACATTTGCCGCTCGAAGTCGGGATCATAGGGCGTCAGGCGATAGCCGCCGTCCGGCGCCTCGGTCAGGTAGAGCGTGTCACCCTTCTTGACCTTCAGCCGCGCCATCGCCTCCTTCGTCAGAATGACCCCGGACGAGGCGCCCACCGTGGTGACCTTGAAGGACAGCATCGCTTGCTCCGTCGCTATATAATAATCATTATATAACGCTTAGAGCTGTGGTCTTCAATCGTGCCATCGCGCTGTCCTTCACGTGCCGCCCTCCTTCACGTCCCGAACTGCACGAAGGGCACCTTGGCGAAGAGGCGGCGTTCGGCGCCGCGGGGGTCCTCGACCATGCGGGTGTCGACATCGAAGACCATGTGGGCGCGGCGGCCGAGCGTGAAGGGCTCCCAGCGCGGCATGCCCGGATGGTCGGGGCGGCCGGTGCGCGCGAAGGCGGCGAAGGCGGCGCTCATGCGGTCGGCCAGGGCCTGCGCCTCCGGGCCGGTGCCCGACGCGGAGCCCTCGGCGGCGATGTTGTCGAAGACCAGCGGGATGTCGAAGGCGTGCGCCGCCCCCCACTTGCCGCCGTCCCTGGGCGAGCGGAAGTCGAACTGGTAAGCCCAGGTCGGGGCCGAGCCGGCGGGCTGGCGCGCCCGCTCCTCCAGTTCGATCACCGCGCCCCGCCAGGAGCGGCCGGCCGTGGTGGCGGCGAAGAAGACGTCGGACGGCGAATAGGCGGGGTAGAGCCGGCGGTACTCGGCCACCACCACGTCGGGGTTGATGTCCACGCGCATGGCCGGGAACAGCTTGGCCGGGAGCGTCTCCCAGGTCAGGTCCCAGACGCTGGGATCGCCGCCGCCGATCAGGTTGCGGGTCTCGTCATGGGTGTTGCCGATGATCATGGGGATGGCGGCGCTCTGCGCCGGCGCGTCGGGGTAGAAGGGGTGGCGCAGCAGGTTGCGCTCGTCCAGCACCGGCCCGACATAGACGCCGCCCGCCCCGGCGATGGGGTCCACCGCCTTCAGGCCGGCCTTCAGCTGCTCCGCCGGCAGGGTGCGCAGGAGGTCCACCTGGTCGGGGGCGATGCCCAGCTGCTTCAGGAAGGCGTCGGTGCGTGCCATGGCGTTGCGTGGGCCGGACGCCGTGACCTGCTGCCCGCTCATGGTGGCGACGCGGTGGAACAGGCCGGCGGCGGCCGGCATGGCCATCAGCGTGGCGATCTTGGCCCCGCCGCCGCTCTGGCCGAAGACCATGACGCTGTCGGGATCGCCGCCGAACCGCTCGATGTTGTCGCGCACCCAGCGCAGGCTCAGCACCAGATCCAGCTGGCCGGCATTGCCGCTGTCGGCGAAGGCCTCGCCGCCGTGGCGCGCCAGGTACAGGTAGCCGAAGGCGTTCAGCCGGTGGTTGACGGTCACCACCACCACGTCCTGGCGCCGGGCCAGCCGCGTGCCGTCATAGAGCGGCGAGGAGCCCGAGCCGTTGTTGTAGGCGCCGCCATGGAAATAGACCATGACCGGCCGCTTGCCGGTGAGCGCGGGCGTCCAGACGTTCAGGAACAGGCAGTCCTCGCTCTGCACCGCCTCGCGCGTGTCGCCCTGAGGGCTGGAGGCGCCATAGGCGAGCGCGTCGGCGATTCCGGCCCAGGGCGTGGGCGGCTCGGGCGCCTGGAAGCGGCGGGGGGCGGTATCGGCGCCGTAGCGCACGCCCTTGAAGACATGCACGCCGTCGACGACCGTGCCGCGCACCTTGCCGTAGCGGGTCTCGGCCACAGGATCGGCGGCCGCTCGGGCGGGGCGGGAGAGGCCGCTGGCGGCGGCCAGCGCCAGGCCGCCCGCGCCGAGTCCCCCGCCGAGCACGCTCCGTCGGTCGAGGCTGCCCATGGAAGAGGCATGAATCTTCCCGGTCACGTCGCGCATCGCTGATCCCTCCCTGTGTCCGTATCCCTGTCCATTCCGACGCGGTCGGCGCCGGCGCGCGATCTCCGCCGCGCCCCTGCATCATGGCATCTATGACACCGGTAGCAAAGTGGAGAAGGGGATGCGGTGGCTGGAATATGGACCTATGCTCATGAATTGGGCGGACTGGTCACTGAAGTGCAAAAAAGCTCTTTACCGCCGTGCGGGTTCATGTCTCAATGTCACCGGTGTCAATGAACAAGCGCGCCTGACCGGGCGGGTTCTCCCGGGACGGCGACGACAGGGCGGTGGGCCGCAGGGCGCACCGCTCCAGGGAACGGAAAGGTCCGGGAATGGCTCACGGCGGCGCCGCGCGCGCGCACCGTGTCGTCGATCGACACGCGACCCCGACGGGCAAGCTGGCACGGCGCCTGATGGCCGCCGCCCTGGCCGCGACCTGCCTCGCCGCGCCCGCCGCCTTCCCCCAGACCACTTCTTCCCCCGCCGTCCAGCCGACCGCCCAGGCCCAGCAGCCCGCCCGCGCCCAGATCCTCGAGACGATGCGCCGGGCCACCCGCTTCATGGTGGAGGAGGTGAGCACCGAGGGCGGCTATGTCTGGTCCTACCTGCCGGACCTCTCGCGCCGCTGGGGCGAGCTTGAGGCCAAGCCCAGCATGGTCTGGGTGCAGCCGCCCGGCACCGGCACCATGGGCCACCTGTTCCTGGACGCCTATGCCGCCACCGGCGACGACTACTACTACCATGCCGCGACAAGGGCGGCGGACGCGCTGATCCGCGGCCAGCATCCCAGCGGCGGCTGGAACTATCTGATCGACTTCGCGGGCGAGGCCTCGCTGAAGGACTGGTATGCCACCATCGGCGCCAATGCCTGGCGGATGGAGGAATTCCAGCACTATTACGGCAACGCGACATTCGACGATGCCGGAACGGCCGAGGCCTCCACCTTCCTGCTGCGCCTCTACCTCGCCAAGCGCGATGCGAAGTACCGGCCGGCGCTGGACCGGGCGATCAGCTTCGTGCTGGACAGCCAGTATCCGATGGGCGGCTGGCCACAGCGCTGGCCCCGCGTGGGCGACGACTATACCGGCCATGTCACCTTCAACGACGACGTGGCGGGCGAGAACATCAAGTTCCTGGTCTTCGTCCACCAGACCCTGGGCGACGAACGCGCGCTGGCGGCGGTGCGCCGGGCCATGGAGTCCTTCCTGGTCACCCAGCAGCCGCAGCCGCAGCCCGGCTGGGGCCTGCAGCACACGCTCGATGATCTGAAGCCCGCCGCCGCCCGCAGCTACGAGCCCAAGGCCTTCGCCACCCACACGACGGCGACGAACCTGAAGCTGATGCTGGATTTCTACCAGCTGACCGGCGATTCGCGCTTCCTGGCCCGCATCCCCGAGGCGCTGGACTGGCTGGAGAAGGTCAGGCTGCCGGCGGAGCTGGTGAAGGGCAACCGCACCCACCCGACCTTCATCGAGATCGGCACGGACAAGCCGCTCTTCATCCACCGCCGCGGCTCCAACGTGGTGAACGGCGCATACTACGCCGACGGCAATCCCGAGAAGGTGGTCGGCCACTATTCCTCGACCCGCGCCATCGACCTGAAGGGCCTGCGCGCCCGCTACGAGCGTCTGAAATCCATGCCGGCGGCGGAGGCGACCCAGGGCTCGCCCCTGCTGGCACAGGCCAAGGCGGATGCCCAGGCCCTGCCGCGCTTCTTCACGCTCCGCGAGATGGAGGTCTCCGACCTGAATCTCCGCCAGGGCGGCGCGCCGGGGACGGACGCCACGCCGGAGCAGGTGGCCGGGTTGGTCGCCGGGCTGAACGGGCGGGGCTTCTGGCCGACGCCGCTGAAGTCCACCAGCAATCCCTACAAGGGCCCGGGGCCGAAAGTACCGGTGCCCGGCGACTTCGCCGGCACCCATGTCGGCGACGACAGCGATACCTCGCCCTATCCGGCGGAGACGGGCGTGATGGGCATCTCGACCGGTACCTACATCCGCAACATGGGCGTGCTGATCGCCGCCCTGGCGGCGGAGGGCTGAGGTCCCGGGTGGGTGAGGGGCAAGTGCGCGCATGAAAACTGACACCGGTGCCATGACACCGGTAGTAATCATCGGGGAAGAACTTCGGGCGCAGGGCCCGGAATTTAATGCGCGACCGGGGGCGGCAAAGACCCCATGGTCGCCGGGAACAGGGAGAGGTCCATGAAGGTAGTGCGTCCCACGGCCATGCGTCTGCGCTCGGGCACGTCCCTGGCGGCGATCGCGCTCGCCATGTCCCTGGCCGGCACGGCCGCGGCCCAGCAGCCGGCCCCCGCCGCCCAGCCGGGCGCCCCCGCCGACGCAACCGCCCAGCCGGGCGACGACGCCACGGCCCAGGCCGGCGGCGCCGACGATGTGACCGAGGTGGTCGTCACCGGCTTCCGCGCCGCGCTCGGCAGCGCGCTCAACGAGAAGCGCAAGGAGTCGGGCGTCGTCGACGTCATCAAGGCCGAGGACATCGCCGACTTCCCCGACGCCAACCTGGCCGAGTCCATCCAACGCGTGCCCGGCGTCTCCATCGCCCGCGACGCCGGCGAGGGCCGCCAGATCACGGTGCGTGGCCTGTCCCCGCAGTTCACCCGGGTGAAGATCAACGGGATGGAGGGCCAGAGCACCACCGGCGGCACCGACAGCTCCGGCGGCAACAACCGTTCCCGCGCCTTCGACTTCAACGTCTTCGCGTCCGAGCTGTTCAACAGCATCACGGTGCGCAAGACGCCCTCGGCCGAGACCGAGGAGGGTTCGCTCGGTGCCACGGTCGACCTCGCGACGGCCCGGCCCTTCGACTACAAGGACTTCACCTTCGCCTTCTCGGCGCAGGAGGGCTACAACGACCTCAGCAAGAAGTTCGACCCGCGCGTCTCCAGCCTGGTCAGCGGCACCTTCGCCGACGGCAAGTTCGGCGCGCTGCTCTCCGTCGCCTACACCAAGCGCCATCTGCGCGAGGAGGGCTTCGGCACGGTGGGCTGGGACCGCAGCACTACCAACGGCGGCTTCTGCGCCCCGGCCTCCGCGACGCTGACCACCGCCTGCTCGCCCGGCAACCCGCGCAGCTCCACCGACGCCGCCTTCGGGGCGGTCAACAACGACAATACCTTCCACCCGCGCATCCCGCGCTACGGCCGCCTGACCCATGAGCAGGAGCGGCTGGGCATCACCGGCTCGCTGCAGTGGCAGCCGGCCGACGAGACGCTGTTCAGCTTCGACGTGCTGCGCTCGCAGTTCGACGCCACGCGGCGCGAGGACTGGCTGGAGGCCTTCTCCTTCTCGCGTCCGGCGTCGGCCAACGGCAAGCCGCAGACCTCGGTCCGCGACGCCACGGTCGACCCCAACGGCAACCTGGTCTACGGCCTGTTCGACGGCGTCGATATCCGCTCGGAGTCCCGCTACGACGAGCTGGAGACGATCTATAACCAGTACACGCTGACCGGTTCGCACGAGTTCACCGACGCCCTCAAGATCGACGGGCTGGTTGGCTACTCCAAGTCGGAGCTGGACAACCCGATCCAGACGACGGTCACCATCGACCGCGCCAACACATCAGGCTACTCCTGGGACTTCCGCGAGGATGACCGGCTGCCGGCGCTGAACTACGGCTTTGACGTCACCAACCCGGCCAACTACGTCTTCGCCCCGGCCGGCGGGGCCTTCGTGGGGTCGGAGATCCGCCTGCGCCCGCAGACGGTCGACAACGAGTACAAGGTCGCCGAGCTGAACGGCTCCTACGAGGTCGTGCCCGCCTTCACCATCAAGGCCGGCGCCAACTGGAAGAAGTTCACCTACGCCAGCACGGCGCAGCAGCGCGCGTCGGAGACCACCATCCCGGCGCTGCCCCCCGGCACCACCATCGCCGACCTGACGACGCTGCTGTCCGGCTTCGGCCGCAATTTGGACGTGCCCGAGGGCACGCCGACCACCTGGCTGCGCCCGGATGTCGAGAAGTTCGACGAGGTCTTCGGCATCTACAGCGGCACCGGCATCTTCCAGCTGCTGGGCGTGGAGAGCGCCGGCGCCCGCGGCAACATCGCGGGCGTGACCGAGGAGGTCATGGCCGGCTACACCCAGGGCCAGTTCAGCTTCGACGAGCTGCCGATCCCGATCCGCGGCGACATCGGCGTGCGCTTCGCCCGCACCAAGCAGACCTCGCGCGGCTACCAGGTGGTGGCCGGCGCGCCGGTCGAGGTGACGGCGCGGCGCGAGTACAATGACTGGCTGCCCTCGCTGAACCTGGTGGGCGAGGTCACGCCCGACTTCCTGGTGCGCCTGTCGGCCTCCAAGGTCATGTCGCGCCCGGGCCTGGGCAGCCTGACCCCCGGCGGCACCATCAACCTGGTCGGCGTGCGCTCGGTCAGCTCGGGCAACCCGACGCTGGAGCCGATCCGCGCCAACACCTTCGACGCCTCGGCCGAGTGGTACTTCGCGCCGGACAGCCTGCTCAGCGTCGGCTTCTTCTACAAGGACGTGAAGACCTTCATCCAGAACCTGCAGGAGACCCGGCCCTTCAACACCTCGGGCCTGTCGGACGCGCTGCTGCAGGGCTCCACCGCCGTCCCGACCGACCTGTTCCTCTTCACCCGGCCGGTCAACACCAAGGGCGGGCCGCTGAAGGGCGTGGAGATCAACTACCAGCAGCCTTTCACCTTCCTCCCCGAGCCGTTCCAGAACTTCGGCGCCATCCTGAACTACACCTACGTGACGTCGGAGATCAGCTACTTCGTCAGCGCGCTCGGCACGGCGCAGGTGGAGAACGACCTGGTCGGCCTTTCGAAGAACGCCTACAACGCGACGCTGTACTACGAGGACGACAAGTTCAGCGCCCGTGTCTCGGCCGCCTACCGCGACAAGTACCTGACGGCGGTGCCCAGCAACAATGTCGGCAACGACGTCAACGGCACGAACTCCACCCTGACGCTGGACGCCTCGGCCTCCTACGCCATCACCGACCGGATCAAGGTGACCTTCGAGGCCCTGAACCTGACGGACGAGTTCAACGACCAGTACACGTCCAGCACCCGCGACAGCGTGGTCTTCTACAGCCACACCGGGCGGCAGTTTAATCTCGGCGTGCAGTACAAGTTCTGATCCCGTGACGGGTGGGGGCGCGCTGCTCCCACCCGCCGACCGCCAACCGGTTCTCCTCCACCGTCACCCCGGCGTTTGCGAAGCTGGCGCGTAGCGCCTAAGCCGGGGCCCAGGGGTTGCAGCCATGAGCGGTCGATGAAGCGGAGAGGCTGGGACGTGGTGCGTCCTTCGACAAGCTCAGGATGAGGGATGTTGGTTCCAGGCAATCCTGGCCTATCCCGGACAGATCCGGTCGGGAGCAGCTAAATCCTCCTCATGCTGAGCCTGTCGAAGCACGCACCACGCCATCGCTGCCAAACCGTCCGGCTCCCGCTTCATCCACCGCCCATGGCTGCAACTCCTGGGCCCCGGCTTGCGCCGGGATGACGGGAATAGGAATCGGCACGGCTCAACGAAAAACGGGCGCCCGCGCGCCCCAGCACAGGGATGGACCATGGCGCACTCTCGCACCCGGAGGGCGCTCGCCGCCTCCGGCCTTCTCCTCGCGTCCGTAGTCCCGGCGCCCGCAGCCCATGCCGCCGCCGAGGCGCCCGGCCTGCTGTTCCACGTCTCCGCCGACAAGGGGTTCGACGCCGATACGGCGAAGGGCGGGGCGGTGCCGCTGTTCCTGGACATGGCCCGCATCGTGCCCGACGGGGCGAAGGGCGGCGCCATCCAGGCCGACCACGACCAGATCCTGGCCTGGCCCGCCGCCGGCAACATCTTCGCCCAGCGCGGCACGCTCTCCTTCTTCTGGCGGGCGCGCGAGCCGCTGGGGCGCAACCAGTTTCCGCTGTTCCGCGTCGGTTATGCCGACCACAGCAGCTGGGACATGGTCTGGCTGCGGCTGGACTGGAACGGCCAGGGCTTCGACGGCTTCGTCACCGACGCCAACCTGTCCCGAATCCGGGTCTCGCACAAGCTGGACCGGGTCCCGGCGCCCGACCGCTGGACCCACATCGCCTTCTCCTGGGACGAGACGCGCGGCGTGCGGCTGTATGTCGACGGCAAGCCGGCCGCCAGCCTCGACAAGCCGGCGGTCCTCGATGCCGGCCTCTACGCCTTCGGCCCGCACAGCCGCATCATCGCGCCCTACCAGGTGCAGAGCCGCTACAGCTTCATGCGCGGCGGCGACATCGACGAGATCCGCATCCACGACCGCATGCTGGACGACCGCGCCGTGGCCGAACTGGCGCGCGGCAAGGAGCCGACGCTCGACGCCGCCGGCCCCCGCCGCGCCGACCAGTCGCCCTGGCGCGAGGCCTGGGCGACCCGCTTCGGCTGGGAGCGCGAGGCGCCGCCCTACCTGTCGTCGGCATCCACCCGCATCCGCAAGGTCGAGTTCACGGATGCCCGCGACGTGAAGCAGCATATGTGGCGCGGCACCGACGGCATCCGCGAGACCACCTGGCCGGGCGTCTACAACCGCTCCCGCCTCGCCGGCCGGCACGACTACTTCGAGCTGCCGGACTGGAACACCTATTCGGTGGGCGGCCGCAGCGTCACCTTCAACCTGCCGGACGAGCCCTGGAACCGCATCGAGCTGCAGGGCGCCGCCCATGGCGCGCTGGTGGCGCTGGACGGGCAGGGCGCCGAGACGCGGCTGGCCGACCGCCCGGCCGGTGCCGAGCGCACCACCACCAACCTCCCGCCCCGCACCGGCGGACGCTTGCGCTTCGACAATGCGGTGCAGGAGGTGCCGATCCAGGAGATCGGCGCCTACAACGTCACCGAGGGCGCAGTCCCGGCGGGCGTCGCCGCGCTGAGCTACACGATCCGCGCGACGGCCGCGCCCGACTACCCCACCCTGGGCGAGCTGCGCCGCTTCATCGACGGGCGTTTCGTGGCGGAGGAGCGCGCCACGGTGGTGGCCCTGCCGGCAGGCGCCCCCAGCACGCCGCGCGCGGCCGGCACATCAGGCCTGCCGCTGGTCCATGTGCTGATCCCGGCTGACTTCCGCGACGTGGCGCCGGGCCAGCCGGTGGGCCGCTTCTCCTATGGCTGGCAGAACATGGAGGCGGGCCTCGACGGCATCGCGCTGGAGCTGCCGGCCCTGAAGGTCCAGGCCACCCATGGCGGCCTCGTTCCCTTGAACATCCGGGTCAAGGACCCGATCTGGCCCGAGCGCGATCTGCTGGACGTCAATGTCTCGGTCAGGCCGGGCGAGCCGCGCACGCTCTGGCTGGACATTCGCGACCGCTTCCTGCCCAACGACCGCAGCCTCTACCTGCAGATCGCCTCGGCCGCCCCGGACTTCAGCGGCGACAGCCTGGACGGCGCCAAGCTCCGCCTGGTCTTCAAGCCGCGCGAGGCGGCGAAGGCGGAGCATGTCGCCGACCGCTTCCAGCAGGTGCGCGACAACCTCGGCTTCTTCGTCGAGGAGCAGCCGAACAACCATCTGCTGCCGATCTATGAGCGCTACTGGCGCGACGTGTCGGACCTGCTGCGCATCGACCCCGCCCATGTCCAGGGCCGCGCCTATTGGGCGGAGCAGAATGGCGAGCAGCCCGGCGTGCCCTTCACCCAGCCGACCCCGCCGCCGGGCGTGCCGCTCTGGGCCTTCCGGCAGGTGGAGGATTTGCGCTCGGTCCAGCGCTTCGTCACCTGGTGGATCGACCAGCGCCAGATCGAGCCGGGCAAGCCCGGGGCGGGCGAGTTCGGCGGCGGCATCTCCGACGATACCGACCTGCTGAACCAATGGCCGCCGCTGGCCCTGATGGGGGTGGAGCCCGACAAGCTGAACGCGTCGCTGATGGCGCTGCTGGAGGCCACCTATGCCAACGGCATGCTGAAGGACGGGCTGAACAGTATCCGCACCGACGAGCTGCACATCTATGAGGAGGGCATCAACACCGTCGCCCAGGCCCTCTACCTGAACTGGGGCGACCCCCGCACGGTGGAGCGGCAGATGGAGACGGCGCGGCAGTTCCCGCGCATCACCGAGGTCAACAAAGCGGGCCACCGCCACATCGTCAGCAACTTCTTCGGCGCCGACGACATCGTCCGCGAGGGCGTGTGGGAATGGTCCAAGCCCTTCTCCTACCTGGTGCTGCATCCGGGCCTGATGCTGGCCGAGTACAACGGGTCTCCCGCGGTGCGGAAGCTGGTGCTGGAACTGGCCGACGGCTATCTGGCGCACGGCAAACAGGGGCCGGACGGGCGCTGGACCTTTCCGGCCGAGATCAACTGGTCGACCGACCAGGAGCGCGGCGGCACCGGCGTGTCGGGCGCCAACCAGATCTTCTGGGCCGCCTACCGCTGGACCGGCGACGACAAGTACCTCCGCCCGCTGCTGAGCGATGCCGGCCGCCCGGGCTGGAGCGCCGTCTCCACGCTCAACAGCGACGTGATCGAACTCCTGGGCAAGCGCGGCGAGTGGGGCCGGGCGCTGACCGACCTCGCCCGGGCCGCGCCGGCGGAGGACAGCCCGCTCTCCAACACCGGCGGGCCGGGCAGCGACCTCGCCTTCGCCCGGCACGTCGCCTGGCAGACCACCGGCGACAAGCGCTTCCTGGAGGAGCTGTACGCCAAGGAGATCCGCATCAACGCCCAGCGCGAGTACATGATGACCGAGGGTCATCTCTGGTCCGACCGGGTGCATGTGCCGAGCGACCTGCTGCAGCGGGCGCGGCTCGGCGGCATGGCGCTGCGGCGCAACCAGATCATGCCGGGCCATGTGGTGAGCTGGCGCTTCCAGGCGCCGGCCCGGGGCGACAGCGTGGCACTGCTGGTCTCCCCCGCCACGCCCAGGGGGTTCAAGGTCGTGGCCTTCAACCTGGAGGACAGGCCGGTCGCCGCCACCATGACCGGCTGGGACGTGGAGGCCGGCACCTGGCGCGTCACCCAGGGCATCGACCGCGACGGCGACGATGAGGCCGACGGCACGCCGGAGAGCCGGACGGTGGAGTTGGAGCGCGGCGGCGACTTGGCCCTGACCTTCCCGCCCAAGGTGGCGACGGTGCTGGAATTCACGCTCGATCGCCCGGCTGGCCCGTCCTGGCAGCGGCCCGATCTGGGCATCGGCCCCTATGACGTGACGCAGCGGCCGGATGGCCTGGCCGTCACCGTCCACAGCCTGGGCGCCGCCCCGGTACGCGGCGGCACGGTGCAGGCGCTGGACGCGGCCGGAAAGGTGCTGGCCTCGGCCCCGGTGCCGGAACTGGCGGCGCCCGACGACCTGCTGCCGAAGACCACCACGGTCACGCTGCCCTTGCCAGCCGGCGCCCGCGCCGCCACCGTGCGGGTGGATGCTGGCGGGCCGGAGATCACCAGGCGCAACAACCAGGTGAGCCTGGAGAAGGGGACCGCGCCATGAGCCTGACCCGCCGCGACCTGCTGGCCCGTGCCGGCGCCTCCGCCGCCGGTGCCGGGCTGCTGGCCGCTTGGCCGGCGGAGGCCTCCAGCGGCGCCGATGCCGCCTTGCACGCCCTGTTCGACCTGTTACAGGCCGAGCGGAAGGCCGACCCGTCCTCCGCCGCCCGCCACGCCCGGCTGCTGGCGGAGTTTCCCGCCGAGGGCCTGTCGCCGGTGCGGGCGCTGGATCGGCAGGCGGTGCTGTTCATGCTGGAGGGGGAGGCAACGGCCGCGGCCCGCTTCCCCTGGGGTGTCACCGGCGGGCGCTTCACCCCCTATGTGCTGACCCATCTGCAGGGCGCTCATGTGACCGCCCCGGCGCAGCTGGAGAAGCAGGCCGCAATCGCCTCGGCCGCCGAGGCCGAAGCCTGGCTGGCACGCCTCCGGGGCTTCGCCGCGACCCTGGACCAGGAGACCGTGCGGGCCCGCGAGGCGGCAGGAGAGGGGCGCGTGCCGCCCGCCTTCATCCTCGACCTCACGCTCGACCGGCTGTCGTCCTTGCGCACCGCTCTGGGAGAGGGGAGCCCGCTGCCCGGCCGCTTCGGCGACGCGGCCACGGCGGCCGGGCTTGACGGCGCGGCCCTCTCCGCCCGCGCCCGCCGCCTGCTGGCCGACGAGATCGCCCCCGCCCTGGCACGGCAGGTCGAGTTGCTGGCATCGCAGCGTGCCAGCAGCGGCGGCAATGGTGTCGGCGGGCTGAGGGACGGCGATGCCTATTACGCCACCGCGCTCGCCACCCTCTGCACCACGCCCATCACGCCCGAGGAGGCGCACACGCTCGGCCTGCGCTGGGCCGGGGAACTGACGGCGGAGACCGACCGGGCCCTGCGCGTCGCCGGCCTCGGCGATGGCGGCGTGGGGGAACGGCTTGCCGCCCTGGCGACCGACCCCCGCCACCTATACGCCGATACCGCCGAGGGCCGCGCCAGGGCGGTGGCCGACATGAACGCACGGCTGGGCGCCATCCGCCCGCGCCTGCCCGCCCTCTTCGGCCCGCTGCCGCAGGGCCCCATCGACATCCGCCGTCTTTCGGACGAGGAGGAGCGGCAGGGCGTGCAGGGGTGGCGCCTGAACCCCTCCTTCGACGGCACCAAGCCGGGCGCCTACTATGTCGACCTCGCCCGCATCCGCGACCGGCCGGTCTGGAGCCTGCCCACGGTCGTGGACCACGAGACGGTGCCGGGCCATCTGCTGCAATCGGCCCTGCAGGACCGCGCGGCGCCGCACCCGCTCCGCGCCCAGCTGGCCTCTCCCGGCGCGTCGCTGGAGGGCTGGTCGATCTACGCCCAGCGGCTGGGCGACGAGATGGGCCTTTATGCCGACGACCCGCTCGGCCGCGTCGGCTATCTGCAATCCCTGCTGTTCCGCACCGCCCGGCTGGTCGCCGATACCGGCATCCATGCCAAGGGCTGGGGCCGGGAGAAGGCGGTGGACTACATGGTCGGGCTCACCGCCGAGACGCGCGACGTGGTGGAGAAGGAGGTCGCCCGCGCCTTCGTCCTACCCGGGCACGTCGCGGCGCCCATGGTCGGCTACGATCGGCACGTCGCCTTCCGCGACGCGGCGGCCAGGGCGGCGGGCCCCCGCTTCGACCTGAAGTCCTTCCACGACGCGATCCTCGCCCCCGGCCCCCTGCCGCTGGCGGTGCTGGAGCGGCACCTCACCTCCTCCCGTACCTGACGGAGCCTTCCCATGATCCGTTCCCGCCGCGCCCTGCTGACCGGCTCCGCCACCGCGCTCGCCGCGCTCTCCCTGCCGCTCGCCGCCGACGACCTGATACGGCCGGTGCCGGACGAACCCACGCTGGTGATCGGCCTCTGGCCCAGCAAGCCGCCGGGAGGGGAAAAGGTGACCGTCGTGCAGGAGGTGTGGGAGCGGCAGAACCAGTGGAACCTGCGCGACCGCGCCATCCGCTACGTGACCCGCCCGACCCTGTCGGTCTTCCGCCCTGTCAGGCCCAACGGCGCCTCGGTCCTGGTCATCCCCGGCGGCGGCTACGCTCACACGGTGGTCGACAAGGAGGGGTTCGAGACGGCGCGCTGGCTGGCGGCGCGGGGCGTGACCGCCTTCGTCCTGCTCTACCGCCTGCCGCACCAGGGTTGGGCCGCCGGGCCCGACACGCCGTTGCAGGACGCCCAGCGCGCGCTGCGGCTGATCCGGGCGCGGGCGGCGGAGTACGGGCTGGACCCGGCGCGGGTGGCGGTGCAGGGCTTCTCCGCCGGCGGGCATCTGGCGGCGACGCTGCTGACCCGGTTCGAGCGCAGGGTCTACGAGCCCGTCGACGGCGCCGACGCGCTCCCGGCGCGGCCGGACCTGGGCTGCCTGGTCTATCCGGTGATCTCGATGAAGGCCGGGATCTCGCATCCGGGCTCGCGCGCCAACATGCTGGGGCCGGACCCGACGCCGGAGCGCGAGGCGGAATTCTCCCCCGACATGAACGTCACGGCCGGGGTGCCGCCGACCTGGATCCTGCACGCCGCCGATGACCAGCCGGTGCCGGTGGAGAACGCGCTGCTGATATACGCGGCGCTGCGCAAGGCCGGCGTGCCGGCGGCCATGCATCTGTTCGAGGAGGGCGGCCACGGCTTCGGCCTGCGCGGCATCCAGGACACGCCGCTGCAAGTCTGGCCGCAGCTTTTCCTGGATTGGGCGGCGCGCCACGGTCTAATGGGACCGGCGGGCAGCGGCGCCATCGTGCCGCGGCCGAAACCGTGAGAACGATCCCCTGATCTGATGGCCCCCCTCCTCGAGATCGTGCTGCCGGCCTTCGGGCTGGTGCTGGCGGGCTTCGCCCTGTGCCGGCCGCCCCTGTTCGGGCCGGGTGCCGCCGAGGCGCTGGGCACCTTCAACTTCACCGTGGCGCTGCCCTGCCTGCTGTTCCGCAGCATGGCGCGCCAGGGCATGCCGGGACCGGACGAGCTGGCGATCCTGGGCGCCTACTACACGGCATTGCTGGCCGCCTGCGCCCTGGCCTTCGCGGCCGCACGCGCCCTGTTCCGCGAGGACACGCCCGGCGCCACGGTGCTGACGCTGGGCTCCAGCTTCTCCAACACGGTGCTGGTCGGCGTGCCGCTGGTGCTGGCCGCCTTCGGTCCCGAGGGATTGCGGCAGCTGCTGCTGATCATCACCTTCCACGCGCTGGTGCTGCTGGGCGGCGGCACGGTGCTCATCGAGGCCGGCCGGGCGCGGGGGCAGGGGCGGGGGCTGGCGGCGCTGGCCGGGGGCACGGCGCTGGCGCTGCTGAGGAACCCGGTGGTGACATCCATCGCCGCCGGCCTGGTCTTCGCCGCGACGGGGCTGGCGCTGCCGAAGCCGGTGGATCGGCTATTGGAACTGGCCGGCAGCTCGGCCGTGCCCTGCTCGCTCTTCGCGCTGGGGGCCAGCCTGGTGGGGCTGAAGGTCGGCCACGCGCTGGGGCGGACCGGGCTGATGGTCGGGGCCAAGCTGGTGCTGCTGCCGCTGCTGGTCTGGCTGTCCGGCCGGTATGTCTTCGACCTGCCGCCGCTGCAGCTGGGCGTGGCCGTCACCTGCGCCTCGCTGCCCGCCGGGTTCAACGTCTTCCTGCTGGCCCAGCGCTACGGCCTGCACACCGCCCCGGTGGCCGGCGCCATCGTCGTCTCCACCGCCCTGTCGGCCCTGACCACCGGCCTGGTGATCGCGCTGTTCCGAGTGTGAGGGGCTGCCTGCTTATCCTTCTCCCCTTGAGGGAGAAGGGTGGGGCCCGCGCCGAAGGCGTGGGGGGATGAGGGGTCGACCGCCCAGCCGGGCGTTCTCGACGGATGATCCTGGGATAGCGGTAGAGAACGTCAGCCTTCGGCTGCCGACCCCTCACCCTCCCGTCGCTGTCGCGCCGGGTCCCATCCCTCTCCCTCAAGGGGAGAGGGATTTGCCTCACACCCTCACCGCCAGCGCCCGCTCCACCATGCGCACCAGGTCGCTCAGCTGGTAGGGCTTGCCCAGGACCTGGACGCCGGGGGTGCGGGCGACCTCCTCGCTGTAGCCGGTGCTGAGGATGACGGGCAGGGTGGGGAAGCGGCGCTTGACGGCGTTGGCGAGGTCGACGCCGCTCATCTCGCCGGGCATGACCACGTCGCTGAAGACCAGGTCGACCGGCTCCGTCGCCAGCCGTTCCAGCGCCGCGTCGGCGGTGGGGCAGCGCAGCACCGTGTAGCCGGCCTCCTCCAGCGAGGCCGACACGGTGGCGGCGACGATCGGGTCGTCCTCCACCAGCATCACCCGGCCGCTGCGCGCCGTGCCGGACAGGGCGGCGCTGCCGGCGGCGTCGGCCCGCACCGACTCCTCGGTCCGGCGCAGCAGCATGGTAACGGTCGTGCCCATGCCGGGCGCCGTGTCGATCCAGGCGGTGCCGCCCGACTGGCTGGCGAGGCCGTAGACCTGGCTCAGGCCCAGACCCGTGCCCTTGCCGACCTCCTTGGTGGTGAAGAAGGGGTCGAAGGCGCGGGCGGCCACGGCCGGCGGCATGCCGCTGCCGGTATCGGCCACGGATATCCGCACGAACTCGCCGGTCAGGCCCGAGGGATGGCCGGGCGGCAGCCTCTCGTTGACGGCGCTGATGCGCAGGCGGCCGCCCTCGGGCATGGCGTCGCGGGCGTTCACGGTCAGGTTGATCAGCGCCAGCTCGAACTGCAGCGCGTCCACCTCCGCCGTCCACAGGCCCGGCTCGAAATCCAGTTCCAGATGGATGTCGGCGCGCAACGCCCGGGTCAGCAGGTCGTTCATCGCCAGCACCCGGTCGCGGATCGCCACGGGTTCCGGGTGAAGCTGCTGGCGCCGCGCGAAGGTCAGGAGCTGCTGCACCAGCTTGGAGCCGCGGTCCACCGCCTGGTAGCCCGCCTCCAGCAGCGGCTTCACCTGCGCGTTGCCGGCGGTGCGGCGCTCCACCAGGTGCAGGCAGCCGGAGATGGCCTGCAGCAGATTGTTGAAGTCGTGCGCGACGCCGCCGGTCAGCTGGCCCAGCGCCTCCACCTTCTGCGCCTGCAGCAGCGCCGCCTGGGCGCGCTGGCGCTCCTCCACCTCCGCGCGGACGCGCTCCTCCAGCGAGGCGTTCAGCAGCGTCAGCTCCTCCTGCGCGACCTTCAGGTCATGGATGTCGGTGTCGATGCCGAACCAGCCGGTGATCCGCCCGTCCGCGCCGCGCAAGGGCAGGGCGCGCGCCACGTACCAGCGGTAGACGCCATCGTGGCGGCGGAAGCGGATGTCCAGGGAGTAGGGCGCGCCCGATCGCAGCGCCGAGGTCCAGCGCTCGGTCACGACGGGCTGGTCGTCGGGATGCACCGTGTCGAACCAGCCGGACGGCATCGCCGTCTCCGGCGTCTGGCCGGAATACTCGTACCAGCGGTCGTTCAGGTAGGTGATGTTGCCCTCGGGATCGCCCAGCCAGATCAGCGAGGGGATGAGGTTCGCCATGGTGCGGAAGCGCTCCTCGCCTTCGCGCAGCGCGGCCTCGGCCTCCTTGTGCTCGGTGATGTCGATGACCGAGCCGACATAGCCCAGATACTCGCCGTCGGCCCCGAAGCGGGGTGCCGCCGCGTCGATGGTCCAGCGGTAGGTCCCGTCGGCGCGGCGCAGCCGGTACTCGACCCGGAAGGGCGCGCGGCGGGCGTTGGCGTCCAGGAAGATGCGCTCCGCCATCTCCTTGTCGTCGGGATGCGTGGCGTCCAGCCAGCCCAGCCCGTGGCCTTGCTCCTCGGTCTGGCCGGTGAACTCGCACCAGGCGCGGTTCAGGTAGGTGCAGTGGCCGGACGCGTCGGTGACCCAGACCATGACCGGCGCGCCGTCCGCCATGTCGCGGAACCGCGCCTCGCTCTCCTGCAGCGCCGCCTCGGTCTGGCGCCGCTCGGTGATGTCGATGTCGGAGCCGCGGATGCGCAGCAGGTTGCCCTGGGCATCCATCTCCGGCCGGTTGCGACTCAGCACCCAGCGCACCGATCCGTCGGGCATCACCACGCGGAACTCGTGGTCGAGCGGCACCTTCTCCATGACGATGCGGCTCACGGCCGCCCGGGCCCGCTCGCGGTCCTCCGGATGGATGCAGGACTGCCAGCCCTCGAAGGAGGGGCGCCAGGTCTCGGGATCGCGGCCGTAGAGGCGGAAGGTGGAGGGCGACCAGTGACCCTGGCCTGTGACCGTGTCGTACTCCCAGGAGCCGATGCCGCCCACCTCCTGCGCCAGCTGCAGCCGCGCCTCGGCCTCGCGCAGCTCCGCCTCCGCCCGGCGGCGGGCGCTGACGTCGACGAAGGCGCAGACGGCGGCGGCCGGCGGGCCGTCCGGCGGGTCGTCGGGGCGCCAGAGCGGGGCGGCGCTGACCGAGATGTGGGTGAGGGTGCCGTCGCCCCGGCGGTACTGGAACTCCTGCTGGTGCACCGGCTCGCCCCGCAGCAGCGCCCGGGCGGTGGGGTACTCCTCGGGCGCGAAGGGCCGGCCGTCGGGATGCAGGCCGCCAAAGGCGCCATAGTCGCCGATCCCCTCGCCGGGGATGGCGGGGTGGCCCAGGATCAGCTCGGCCATGCGGTTGTAGGTGACGATCCGGCCGCTTGGCCCCTCGGCCACGATCAGGCCGGCCGGCATCTGCTCGGTGACCGCGCGCAGCAGCGAGCGCTCTGCCTCCAGATCGGCCAGCAGGCGCTGGCGCTCCTCCTCGGCGCGGCGGCGGTCGGTGATGTCCATGGCGGAGACGGTCAGCCCCACCACCGCCCCGGACTCGTCGAGCAGCGGCTCGGCATGGGCCTCGTACCAGCGCGTCTCGCCGCCCACCACCAGCAGCAGCTCGCGCCCGGCCGGCACCCCGCTCTCCAGCACCTCGCGCTTGAGGCGGATGAGGTCCGCGACATTGGCGGGATCCGTCAACTCGTCGTCGCGCCGGCCGATCAGCCGCTCGGGCGTGAAGAACTTGGCCGGGTTGGCGATCCAGGTGTAGCGGAGCTCGGTGTCGCAGTTATAGACGAGCAGCCTGGAGTGGCGCAGGGCCGCGCGCAGCCGCTGCCGGTCGGCGTCGGCCGGAAAGGCGGTGGCGTCGGCGGGATGCTCCTGGTGGAGGTCAGGCGGCAAGGCGGTCAACATCGTTCCCGGTCGAGGGGTGACGGGCTTTGTAGCACCGCAGCACATATGGCGCCGCTCAGCCGTCCGGGCTAGGGCGCACGGCAGGGCGGCCTAGCGCATCCCGCCGCCCAGCGCCTGGTACAGCCTGACCTGGTTGACCAGCAGGTCGAGCCTGGTCTGGGCCAGCGCGATCTCGGCGGAGCGGCGGCGCTCCTGGGCGTCCAGCCAGAGGCGCAGCGCGACGGCGCC
>Ga0196964_10000095_pt1 | contig 62061 bp, 113 predicted proteins | sample S1_10metaG_FD_148615 | JGI IMG/M metagenome (GOLD analysis project Ga0196964, IMG submission 148615) | Soil microbial communities from Anza Borrego desert, Southern California, United States - S1_10 | ecosystem: Environmental > Terrestrial > Soil > Desert | place: USA: California | collected...
AGACGCGGCGCACACGACCGCCGACACCGGCGTGATGGTGCTGTGCCGCCGCATCGACACGGCGGCCTCGAGCGCGGGCACGTCGGGTGACTACGCCACCTTCGACTGCGACAGCCTCGGTCAGCTGCGCGTTGCGCCGAGTGTGCCGGCCACGATGTACCACGGCCAGACCACGGTCACGACCGCTGGCACCGAGGTCACGCTGGGCGCGTCTCAAGCGCTCACGCAAGGCTGCTGGATCAAGGCGCTCGCGGCGAACACCGGTTTCATCTACGTCGGCCTGAACCCCGTCTCGGCGTCCACCGGCTACCAGCTCGACAACAACGAGCAGGCGTTTTTCGCGATCGACGACCGCGCCGACATCTTCATCGATAGCTCTGTGAACGGCGAAAGCGCGTCATACGCGTGCTTCTGATGGCGTCCATGCGTCAGCTGCTAACCATTCTCACGTTGCTCGCGACGTTGCCGCTCTCCGCGTGCGACGACTCCGCGCATGCGCAGGTGAGCGGCCTGCGGCAGGCGCAGCGCAACGCGACCTTCGCGGGCGCCACCAAGCGTATTACCGTCGCGACTTTTGTCGGCATACTCGACGACGTGAGCGTAGCTCCTGTGGGCGCGTGGTCGGTCGCGGTGCGGCTTGACACGGACTACACGGGCAACCTGATCCGCGTCCGGCGAGCGAGCGACAACGCCGAGCTGAACATCGGCTACGGCGCCGACAACTACCTCAACACGAGTGCGCTTACGACGCATTGCACGGGGACCGATTGTTTCATCACGACGGTGTACGAACAGTCGGGAAACGCGCGGGACCTGACGCAAACCACTGCGTCGGAGCAGCCGAAGATCTACGACGCAGCGACCGGCGTGTACACGTGCGGCACCGCAGCCAAGCCCTGCTGGCGCGGCGACGCTGACAGCAACCTCACACGCTCGGACACGCTCGGGCTCACCGGATCGCCGAACGTCCACATCTGGACCAGCGTTGGCGAGACCTGGACCACCGGCGTGGCCTTCGCGTTGGGGTTCACGGGCGGCGAGCGCCTCGCGATGGAGTCCGCCCCCGACGAGAACGTATCGTTCACGACGACGGCCGGCTACAGGCAGTACGACGCAACGACCTCCGGCACCGGATGGCATTACTACGGCCTCCGCTGGACCGCGGGCGGCGACGTTACGACCGCGACGGTCGAGCAAGACGGGACAGCGCTCACGCACTACTTCGCCTCCAACGACACGGACACGATCAACTTCTCCAACAACGGCACGTGCTGGGGCGCCACGTCGTTCGGCGGCGGGGAGTTTGCGCAATCCAGCGGCGAGCACCAGACGCTGATCGTGTTCGGCCAGCACCTGACAGGGACCGATCTGACCAACATTCGAAACGGGCTCGCGGCGCTCAACTGAGAGGGACCCATGCGACAACGACTGCTGACCGCCTTGCTGGCATGTACGCTTTCAGTTGCCGGCTGCGGACTACTCAGCGGCGGGGACACGCCGCAGGGCGGTAAGGTTGATTGGCCGGCGGTCGTCGAGTGCGGACCCGATGTGCCCGATGTCGTGGCCACGGTCTCGCGCATCCTGCTCGATGGCTCGGGCTTCGACATCGACGAAGACGACCGCGCCGAGCTCGAACGCGTGGCGGCAGAGCACGGACCACGCACCGTGATTTGCCTCGTTGACCTGCTCATCCAGCAGTGGGTCAGCCCCGGCGCCACGCAGACACAGGAGCGCTTCCAGGCGATCGAACGTGGGCGCGACTTTCTTCGCGAGACGGGCACCCGAGTCATGCGCGTAGACGAGGGCGGGTAGGATGGCGCTCGCGTTCGGCCTGATCAGTGAAAGCAGGCTCGCGCGAGCCACGGACCTGTTTCGCCTCTGCAAGCCGCTCGAGGCGAACGCGCGTCATTGTGCCGAGGCGTGGGGCCTTGAGGCGCCGACGATCGACGTCATCGATCGCGAAGACAAGCTGCCCACTGGGATGCACCCGATCGTCTTCGTGAGCGACGACAGCGGCGATCCTGGTGCTCTCGCTGTTCACTACTACGACCCGTTCCGCGCGGGTCCAGCCGCCATCGTGTACGTGGACCGAGCGAGTGGGTGGAACTCGGGCAGCTACTCGGTGAGCGAAGCGGCGAGCCATGAAGTGCTCGAGGCGCTATGCAATCCGCGGCTCAACATCTGGCGCGCGCACGTAGACGCGAGTCGCGTGGGCGTTCAGGCTGCGGGCGAAGTTGCCGACCCCTGCCAAGACACCTACGAGATCCCGGCACATGGCGTGCGCTGGAAGGTCAGCAACTTCGTCACGCCGGCCTGGTTCGACGCAGCGAACCTCGAGCCTGCACTCGCCGATCGCGTGAAGATGGGGCGCGGGTTCGACTACGCCAAGCGTCTCAGTCGCCCCGGGCAAGTCGGCCCCGAGGGCTACGTCATCCTGCGCGAGCGTGGCGAGTCGGGGCAGTGGTCGCTCTGGTACGAGGACAGCAGCGGCCAGCGCTTCGGCAGCGCCCCGGTCAAGAGCACGCGGCAGGCGAACGCGGCGAAGTACGACGCTCGACGATCGAACCTGATCAGGAGGACGGCGGCATGAAGCGGGTGCTGCGAGCGTGCTGGCGTCTTCTGTGGCGTGCGATAGCGCCGTTCGCGCAGGCGTACGCGGACACGTCTGAGAAGCCGAGGACGAACGCGAAGCGGGCTGCGGCCACGTGGAGCAAGGCGCGGTTGGAGCGCGACCGGAAGCGGAGAGGTAACACGCATGAGTGAGCATCAGCTAAAGACAATCGAGAAGCTACGAGAGCTCGGCGCCACGCGCATCGAAGTGAAGCCGGACGGGTGTGTGGTCGCGGAGTTCGGAGATGCGCGAAAAGGTCGGCCGGCCGCGCCGCACCGTCTAGACCCGTACCTGCTACCGGACTACCCATGGTGGGGAATCAGCGTCCCGAGTTGCTGGCCGACGACATACGGTGATTCGCTCATCGGGCACAGCGCGTCTTCGCTGACGCTCACCTATTCGCCGTGCCCGACGTGCGGCGACGATTGCCGAGGACACAACGCGTCATGACCGCCGCTCGCCCCATCGTCGCCCCCTTCGCGCCGCCGTGGCTCGTAACGGCGCGTTCGGAGATCGGGGTTCGCGAGCGACCGGGCAAGCCGAATAACGCTCGCATCCAGGAGTACCACGCGGCGACACGCGGCGGTGGCGTGCTCCATCGGTTGGATCAGACTGCGTGGTGCAGCTCGTTTCTGAACTGGGTCTTCGCGCGCTACGACATCGAGGGCACGCGCAGCAAGCGCGCGAGGTCGTGGGAGAGCTGGGGCGTTGAGTTGACGGAGCCGGTGCTCGGCTGCGTGGTCGTGTTCAGCCGCGGCCCGAAGCTGAGCGGGCTAGGGCACGTGGCGCTATTCGAGCAGCAGCTCGGCGAGATGGTGCTCGTGACGGGCGGCAATCAGAAAAACAGCGTGTGCCGCGCAGGCTATCCGCTGCGCAGAGTCATCACGTACCGATGGCCCGACACCCCGCCGGCACTGAGCCTGCTGGCGAGACTGCGAGATGCATCATGAGCGCCGACCATCCGCCCTCGAACGGGTCCGACGACGACGATCTCGCGCAGCGCATCTTGCGCCGCGACGACGCGAAGCCGGCGTCGCTGACGGCCATGTCGCGGGTGGTCGATCGCCAGTACCAAGACATTCTGAACGTCGCGCAGGAAATCGGCGCGGTCCGTGGCGAGATGCGGATCACGCGCGCCGAGATGAAAGAGCTGCGCGAGGAAATGCGCGCGTACCGATTGGCACTGGCTACGCGTAAGGACTTCTGGGAGCGGCATCCGAAGCTGACAGGGCTTGCTGCGGTCGCCCTGCTCACGTTGGCGATTTGCGGCGTGCTTGGGTCGCTCGCAGTGATAGGCGCGGTGGGTGGCGGGTGAAGCGCGACTGGCACGCATGGATCGGCAGCGCCGTGCTCGTGCTCGGCACCTGGGGAACCATCGCTGCGGGGTGGGCCACGCTGTCCGAGCGCACCGAGATCTTGCGCGCGCAGCACGTGGACCACGAAGGCCGCATTCGCGAAATCGAGCGTAGCCGCGTGCTCGACGACAAGATCGAAAAGCTCACGATTCAGATCACGGAGCTGCGCGGCGAAGTCTCGGCGCTGCGGGTGGAGCTCGCGGCAGCTAAAGGCGAGGTCGTGCGCGTGGCGCGGAGGAGATAGCTATGCAGTGGCTCACACCGAATGTGTTGCAGTTTGTGGGCGGCTTGGTCGCCGTGCTGGTCGGAGCACTCGTGCTCAAAGGCTCGGCCGAGGGGCCTGGGCTCGTGATGGCCGGCGTGTTCGCGATGGGCAACGCGCTGAAGTCGCCGGGCGACGTGATGCAGGCGCGCAAGGCGAGCAAGAGCGTGCCGCCGCCTGCGCCGTGATGTGGATGCCGAGCACCAACGGATCCGCTGGCTCCTAGCGCCCCTCGTCTCCGCCATCCTCACCGAGGTCGCCCGCGATCGCGGCTGCCGCGTGCATGACCTGAGCGCGTCCCTGACCGCCGCCGTGGAGTCTGCCGCCCTGGCCTGGTACCGCGGCTATCTCGAGGACCAGGAGCAGGTCACGCCCGCCATGGTCTACGAGGCGCAGGAGCGGTACGAGAGGGCGAGTCAGCGGCCGACCACGCCGCCAAAGGGCGTGTGGAGGAAGCGGTGAGCGTCACGGCGCCGCTCGCTTGCCCGGCCGCACGCGGCCCCACGCGACGCCGCTCTCGATCGCGCTCACGAGCACGGCCTCGACGGTGACGCCGTCGCGTTCAGCCTCAGCACGCACGGCCGCGTCGGTCTCGTCTGACAGGTAGACGACGTGCCGCACCCCCTTGCGTGGACGGCCGCGTTTGCCGATCGGCCGGATCCACCGCTCGACCCAACTCGGCCGCGCGTCGTAGCCCTCGGCGCGGAGCTGCACGAGGATCGCGGGCACGTCGAGGCCCTGCGCGTGCAGCTCGCGGGCGCGGGCGTTGGCGGGTTTGCGGCGGGGCACGTCAGCCCTTGCCGGTCGCGTCGCTGCGCAGCCTTGCGATCTGCCGCGCGTAGATCGCGGGCGCATCATCGCCGAGCAAGTCGATTGCGGCGACCGTCTCGTCGTCCTCGGCGTCGTAGGAGACTTCGCGCCACGCGTCGATCGCCGCGCTCGGCGCGTCGATGTTGCCGCCGGTCTCCCCGCGGTAGTCACTCGTGGCACACGAGCGCACGATCTCGACGGCGCGCGCGTAGTCTTCGGCCGCGTTTCCGACCGTGCTATTCTGTTCGCTGGTCATCGGAGCTCATCCCTTCGTTGACTGGGGGCGGGGTGGTCAGCGCTGATTCGCCCACGCCCTCCAATCGGCGATCGACTCGAACGCGAGATAGCCGCCCTCCACCTTGACGACCTTCGCCGCCCACGGCGCCTTGCTGCGAGCCTGCTTCGCCGTCTTGCACTCGATGTGTTCCCTACGCATCGCCCTCTCTCCTCTGCCGGGCTCCCTGCCCGACACAGAGACCATCGCATAGGTCGTGGGCGCGTGCAACATATCAGCGCCGAAAAAGCGCACGCATCCGGTCGATTCCTGAAAACGCACGTCGTTTCGCGGCTGTACACAACCGATTACGGCGCGATTACGCGTTGCCACCCCACCCTCACCACCGCCCCCGTGAGCACGAGCAGCACCACCGCCGCGCCGACTGTGATCGGCACGCAAGCGAGGGCGGCGCCGAGGGCGAGGTCGGTGGGGCGGGCGGTCACGGCCGCAACTTGGCCGGCCTCGACACGGAGGCATCGAGCGCGCGGACCCAGGCGTTGCGCGCGTTCGTGCGGGAGATCTCTTCGGCGATGTGCTGCTTGTCGTAGGCGATCGTGCGCGCGACCCGTTCGATCTGCTCCTTGAGCCACGTCTCCGGATCTTGCAGCGCGGGCGCATCGTCCCATCTGTCGTTGCAGTCGAAGTCGATCGATTGGTCGATCTGCTTCAGCATGAACTCCTTCATGCCGTTGTGCTCCGGCGTGGGCGGCTTCCATGCCGCGACCTTCGCACGCATGTCGAGGTACTTGGCGCGCAGCGCGTTGCGTTCAGCGGCGCGCTCTTGCCGCGCAAGCGTCGCCGCCTCGTGGTCGTGGCGCGCAGCTTCGCGAGCCTGATCGATCGTCATCGACTGCAGCTCACGCAGTTTCGATTCGGCTTCGGCGAGCGACTTCTCGTAATACTCGGTGCGCGGCTTGAACTCAGGGATCGGCGCGTCTCCGGGGTCGTCGCGCATCATGATCAGCGCTCCGAACGCCCGCGCGCAGCCCCACACGAACTCCTCGAACGTCGCACCGTCTCCGATGCATGCTGTGTATCCGGTCGGCATTTGCTCTCCCTATCCCTTCCCGGCGCTCTGCGGCGCCTCCAAAACCCTCACCTCAAACCCCGCCTTGCGCGCGAGCGCGAGTCGGTTCCACCGCGCGATCGCTGTGCGTATGCCGAGGTCTGCCCAGCCTTTTTCGATGCGCGTTGGCGCGCTCGCGAGGCACAGCCGCAGGCCAAACCAGCGCCTGCACTCGAGCCAGAAGTGATGCGCGGGCGGCTGATAGCCGCGACCGTACTCGAACGATTCGCGGAGCTTCGGCGTACGCAAGCATTGAGGGCATGGCAGCGGAAGGCAGGAGCAAACGCCGGGCTCCAGCTTGTGCGCGTCAGGCCAGCAGTGGCACGCGCTCACTTCCCATCCTCCGGCTTGTGGGCGACGGGTGGCATGCAGGTCCAGCCGCGTGCGCGGAAATGTTCGCGCACCCAACCTGGTGCGGGTGCGCCTTCAACCGGCAGTGGCCCCCACGGCACATCGGCCAGCGCGATTGACGCAACGGACACCGGGCGCCACGCCTCTGGCCCATCGTCGCCCACGCCCACGTCTTCCACGTCCAGCACTTCGAGTGCACGGGCGTATCGGAAGGCGTCTAGCATCGGTGCGCCCATCGCGACTGCGGTCAGCTCAAGCGGCGTCACGGTCGCCAGAATCCATCGCTCAATGCCGTCGCCGGTGTAGTCGGCGTGCGCTCCGATCCGCAGCAGCCCGGATTTGGATGTGCAAAGCACGAGCTGCGGCCCGTCGTACTCCACGAGCACGGCAATGCTCATGTCGAAGTCGTCGGCGCGCGGATGTCGCATGTTCAGCGCCGGCCACGTCTCTCGTTTCCAGCCCGCCATCAGCCTCCTCCCATCTCCCTCATCCCCGCCCCGCACGCGCTCTGACCGCGCCGATGACCCACACCGCGAGTCGCCACAGCAGCGGGGCAAGTCGGATGCAGGTCGATTGATCGGCGGTCGGTCGTTCAGGTAGTGGGTCAGTTTGAATTCTAGGCCGGATTCGGCTTGCCTGACCGCTCAAGCATGCGCAGTCTGGCTGCATGGCCATTCTGACAGAGACGGTCGTCCGGCGCAGGCCCAGGCGGCCACGGGGGTTCGGCCTGACTCCAAAGGAACAGGACAACGCCCGCGTGGCGATCCACGCCTTGCGGCGCCGATACGGCACGTGGCAGGCCGTGGCGCTCGCGATGGGCGTGGGGCTCAAGACGGTCAAGAACGCCCTGGGGCCGACGCGTAGGCCGACTGCTGGACTTGTGCTGCGCGTGGCGCGGGCGGCCGGTGTGCCGGTCGAGGATGTACTCGCAGGCAAGTACCCGCGACCGGGCGCTTGCCCGTTGTGCGGCCATGTTGCCCGGGAGCGCTAGGCCATGGGAGAAAGCGACGTGCCCAAGAAGCCCAGGAAACGTCCCGTAGACATCAACGCGTTGGCGGCCAGCATCGTGAAGGACGCGATCGGCGAAGGGGAGCCGGAGGACATCGGCGACAAAGATCCCGCAGCGGTTGCGCTCGGCCGCAAAGGCGGCTTGAAGGGCGGCAAGGCGCGGGCGGCGGCACTGTCGAAGAAGAAGCGCGCCGAGATCGCGAAGAAGGCGGCGAAGGCGCGCTGGGGAACCGCAAAGAACTAAGCCGCGCCTTGAGCGCTGCCGACTTCGGCTTCGCCGTAAGCCTGGACTCTCACCGAATATGCCGCCGGCTCTCCAGCTTGCTCGCCGTTGCGCAGGAACTGGACCCTGAATTCCAAGACACCAGGTTCAGGAATCGGCATCGGCCTCAAGTGGACCATGAACGTCAGAAGCCTAGCCCCTGCCCCTTGAGGGGCGTTAGCGTGGGCTTCTGCAATCGCGCGGTCATTGCATGTAACGCTGAGAGAGTACGCGTCGGGGCCGGGCTCTTCAGGCTCCAGCGCAGCACGCACGAACACGCCTAAATTCATTCGAATGGGCCACGCGACCTCCTGTTGCAGAACGATGGAGTCGGCGAAGATCCCCATCAGGGAGATCTTGTTGCCGACTTCCTGGCGGATGTCGTCGCAAACGATGAAGTCGATGACTCTCATTCAGGCCGCCTGCCCCACGGCTGGCTCCGCGTACACCGTGACGCTGGAAGTCGTCTGCGCGCTCGTCGATAGCACGACGGTCACTTGGCCAGCGCACGCCGCGCTGGTGGGCGCGCTGCCGGCCGTCCCAGTTGCGCTGACTACGGTTGGCGCGTCTGGCTCTGACCAATGCAATCGCTCGAACGCATCGCGGAACGCTCGTACGACATGCCTATCCGCCTCTCTCGGCGCGAATCGATTTTCCGCCACTTCAAGAAGCCACGGATAAGTAACGATGAACCGCAACAGTGCCGTTGCCGCTGCGGAAGCGTGGCCGGTCTTCCATCGGGCGATGGTCCTCGCTGGCAGGCCGAGCACGCGTTCGACATAGGCGCTTTGCGCGAATTCGCCCATTCGGCTTAGCAGCTCTGCCAGTGCGCTCTTTTCGGACTCTTCGATGGCCGCTTCTATCTTCGCGTCGTTCGTCTTCGCAAAGTCACCAGTCGCATCGCAGCGCTGGCACGCAGCTCTATCGAGCATGCATGTGACGGGCTTTCCGAACGGCACCGAAAACGTCTTCTCTACGACGGAGAAAGTGACGTCTTCAGATCCGCAAGCTGGACATCGAGTAGTCATGGTCGCCGCTCCGTTACCTCTTCAGGTTGTGCAGACTGCGCCTTTGGCAAAAGCGAACGTGATCCTTGTTCCAACTCGGTTTGATGGATTTGACTATCCAGACGCCGCCGGGCGGCTTCATGAACGCGATGTAGATGCACTTTGTTCCGTAGCAAAAGTCGTACTCGTCGATGTACACGGGCACTTCCGGATTCGGGTTGCGGTCCCAAGTGCTGGGCTGGCCATCCCACGTGTTGGGCGGCTTGTACTTGTGATGCTGCATTCCGCCGTTGGCTACGAAGTCCGCGACGGCTTGCTGCGTGTCGCAGCCGAGAAGCGGCCCCGCCCCATCCAGCACCGCCTCCGGCACGAAGATCTGCCCCGCTGCACATGCAGCGACGAAGTCCTTGAGCCTGTAAGCGGGCGGCATCGCGAGCGCGTATGTACACGATCCGTTGCATGACCACGATGGACGTTATACGTTTCGTGCAATTCCTGTCAAGCAGGCTTGATTAAATCCGTAATCACGGAATTTTTGAGGCCTGGCGCATATGTAGGACACGGGCGGAGGACGATCTGCCTACGCGCTGTCCGACGGGCGCTTGCCATGCATGACCGCTCATGCATAATGGTCATTATGAATCGGTTGGACAACGCGACTCGCGCCCAGATCATCAAGTGCCTCGTGGACGGCGTGAGCATCCGTGCGACCACGCGGATCGTTGGCGTCTCCAAGAACACCGTGGTCAAGCTTCTGTGCGAGCTGGGCAAAGCGTGCCGCGCGTACCACCACGATCACGTTCGCGGCGTGACTGCGAAGCGCGTGCAGTGCGACGAGATTTGGTCGTTCGTCTACGCGAAGGACAAGAACCTGAGCGCGGCCGAGAAGGCCAGCGGCGAGAAGGGCTCCATGTGGACGTGGACCGCGATCGACGCCGACTCCAAGCTGGTCATCTCGTACCTGATCGGCGCGCGCGATGCGGGCTACGCGTGGGAGTTCATGCATGACGTGGCCGATCGGCTCGCGAATCGCGTGCAGCTCACGACGGACGGCCACAAGCCGTACCTGGCCGCCGTTGACGCGGCGTTCGCGGGCGAGATCGACTACGCCATGCTCGTGAAGGAGTACGGCGAGGTTGACGCGGGCGCGGGCCGCTACAGCCCGGCGCAGTGCTGCGGCACGATCCGGACCCCCGTGTCGGGCTGCCCGGTCGCAGAGCACGTGTCCACGTCGTACGTGGAGCGCCAGAACCTCACGATGCGCATGGCGCTGCGTCGGTTCACGAGGTTGACGAATGCGTTCAGCAAGAAGCTTGAGAACCTGGAGCACGCCGTGTCGCTGCACTTCATGTTCTACAACTTCTGCCGCGTGCATCAGACGCTGCGCGTCACGCCTGCGATGACTGCCGGGTTGGCTGATCACGTCTGGTCAATCGACGAGCTGCTGGCGCTCGTTCCGGAGCCGACGGTTGCCGCCTGGGGCTCGAAATCCGGCCGTCGCGGGCTCTCGGATCAGCCGTAGGCCGTGTGCGTGCAGTCCAGGTGCAGTATGCGGAGCGTTTCTTCATGTCGCAGGCACAGCATCGGCATCTTCCCTTTGTAGCGGAATACAATCACGAACTCGTGGCCATCCGCGATTGAACTGAGAGGGACCCGAAGCTGGTGTACAGGGATTTTTTCGAAGCCGAACGCGTGCTTGTGCGACTGGTTGATTTGCCCCCACGTAAGGCGCGAGAGCTTTCGAAGCGTCTTTGCCAGCGCCTCGTAGTCCTCTGACTGACACTGATCGAAGTTGTCGAGGTACTGCACGCAGAACACCGGATGTTCTGTGTTCGTGCTGCCGCGCGCGTCAGCCGACGGAGCCGCCAAATGCCTTCCTTCTTTCGGCGTCGGCGGCTTTATGCGCTTCGGCCTAGCCACGCAGCTGGCCAAGGAAGAACTTACGAAGATCGGCGCGCGGGATTTCGACGAACTTGCGGCCTTGACGGTAGTTGTTCTTCCACGGGTCCTCGGCGTGAGTCATTTCGCGAAGCCGCCACGCCGAGAACTGACCGTAGACGGTGTGCACCTCATTGAGTGTCTCTCGGGCGGCCTCCGGCAGACTCATTGGATCGAACTCATCGGGCAGCGGGATCGGATCAGAGCCGTGAGCCTTGTACGCGTGGTACACGGGCGGGCAAACGGGGCCGTGGTCCCAGGCCTCAATTCGCTCCTCGAACAGCGGAACGTTGTGGAGCGCCAAGTGGACACCCTGCGCGTAGTACAGCAGCTTTTGCAGCTTGAGGTTGGACACCGGGTCTTCTTCCGGATCGTCCAACGCGATCAAGTATTTCGCCGCATCAAGTGCGCTGATCGTAGTCACGGCTGCATCCCCCGCACTGAACCGGACGGCTCTTGTACGTCCATCGTAAGGAACGGCAAGCCGACCAGCAAAAGCCGCGGCCCGGAATTCCAGCGGTGGCAGCAGACCCACAGTGTGGGTGCAGAAAAAGCGCTGGCCACTGCGTGGTGAGGCGGCGCCCGAAGAATTTCAAACTGACCCAGTGCCGTCGTTCACGGGTCCCCCTTCGGCGGCCCGCACCGCACCGCCAACGTTGCGAGACTACACAGCGCGTGTTGGGTCGCTATCACCACGATCGGCCAGCCAAGGGGGGTCATGGCTCGTCCTCCCACGATGCAGAGATCACCACGTGATCGTGATAGCCGCCGACCATGAAGCGTTCGGAGTACTGGAACGCCTCATGCGCGGGCTCTGAATCGCCGCCGCCGCTCGGCACGAACACCTCGACCGGCAGATTGGGATCGAACGCCCGCAGCGCCTTTATGAGCTCGCGAACCGTCACCGTCGCCCTCCCATCTCCCTCACCACCGCCTCGGCCAGCCGGCCGCCGCACCCGTCGCAGTACCAGCCACAGCAGGCGTGGAACGTCCGGTCGGTGACCACGATGCAATGGCACACGCGCGTCATCAGGCGCCGGCACTTGGACGGCTTGTGCTTCGGCACGGCGTGCATCCGCCGCAGCGACGCCTTGCGGTCCATGCTCTTTCCGACCCACGGCATCAGCGCTCCCCCGCCCGCTTGCCACCCGGTGACCCGTGCGCGCTACGCATCGCGGCTACCGGTGGTTGGGGCCGGGTATGCGGTCACCGCGGCCGGCAGCAGCACCAGCTCGAGCAGCGTCAGGAGCCGCGCGCAGAACTCGGCATCCGGTGCGGCCAGAACGGCGCCGGCGGCACGCACGGCCTCTGTCGAGGCGGCGATCACCGCGGCCGCGAACGCCTCGCCCTCGGCGCGATCGACCTCGCCGCGACGCAGACGATCGAGCATCGCCAGCGGATCCGTCCGGCTTCCGTTCGGCGCGTCGCAACTCCGCGCAGGTCCACGGCTGCCGTTTAGCTCCGGAGCCGAAGGTCGCGCGTTCGAATCGCGCACCGCCCGCTGCACGATTTCTGCAAGCAGCGTCGCTACTTGCTGCACACCGCGCGCGTCGGAGCCCGCGATCGCTCGGACGGATTCCGGACGGATCGCGATCGTCGCCGCGGCGGCCTTGTCGAGCGCGGTCTGCGCATGGTGGGCGTAGCGCTGGGTCGTGTCCTTGCTCGTGTGGCCGAGGACGGCTTGCACTTCCTCGAGCGTCCACAACCGACCCCAGGAGCCGCTCACCATGTGGGTCGCGCACGTGTGCCGCAGGTCGTGGAACCGCACGCGCCGGGCGATGCCAACGCGCCGCCGCCAGCCGAGCCAGCACACGCCCGCCGCGTTGTCCCGGGTGTCGCTCCAGCCCCAGTCGTAGCCCTTGCCGTGCCGCACCTGCATGCCCCTCTGGCCGGGCTTGTCGGAGGGCCATACGAGCCCCGCCGCGGGGCGACCCTGGAGCACCCACCACGCATGCAGCGCGGCGCGTGCGGCCGGAATGAGCGACACCAGGCGCGTTCGGCGCGTCTTCGTGCGCGTGCCCCAACTCGCCGCCACGGTGAGTCGCGGCCGGTCCTCGCGCAGGTCCACCCGTTCCCAGGTCAGCGCCGCGAGTTCGCCCTGGCGCAGGCCGGCGTAGATGGCGATCGCGAAGGCGGCACGCTGTTTCGGCGGCAGGTCGGGGCACTCGAGCAGGGCAACGATCTCTTCCTGCGACAGGTAGGTCCAGGCCGGATCGTCGTCCGGGTCGTCGCTCGGCGGCAACTCGGCATCGGCAGCCGGGCTCGCGCTGATCAGCTTGGCCGGCTTGACCGCAGCGTCGAAGCAGCGGCGCACGAGCCCGAGCGCGTGCTTGGCCGTCGATCGACTGATCGGCTTGCCGGTGCGCGGCGAGATGTGTTCGAGCAGATCGGCGGTCCAATCGTCCACGTCGTCGGCCGTGATCGCGTCGATCGGCCACTGCGCGAACGGCGCAGCGCTGACTACCGTCTTCCAGGTCGAGCGCCACGACCGTTTGTTCTTGTCGCTCAGCGTCTCGATCCAGCGCTCACCGAAGTCGTAGAAGATGACGCCGGCCGGCTGGATCAAGCGCCGCGCGCGGGCCTCAACGTGGCCGTTCAGCACCTGGTGCGCGCGCTCCTCGGTCTCGAGCGTGCCGACCGTGCGCTCTCCGCCAGCGCCGTCCGGAAAGCGCGCCTTGAACTTCCAGCGGTCGCCGGACCACACCGGCGTTACGTAGCCGGTGCCGCGCGGGCGGGCCTGCACGTCGGGACGGGGAGGACGCTGGCTCATCGCACCCGCCTCCATAACCGCTGCGCGCGCGCGATGTCCACTTCGCTCGGCTTCGGCCCCGGCAGCTCCCGGGGTGGTGAGTACAGGATCTGCTTACCCCGCCGCCGCGCCACCCGCCTGCGCTTGCCCCGCTCCGCACGCACGAGCTCGGAGACCTGCGCCTGCAGGTCGAGCAGCGTGCCGAGGGCGTCAGGCTTGCGGGCGGGCTTGGTCACGACCGCGCCTCCCGCTTCACCCGCTCTACCGTGTCCACGATCCCTTGAATCTCGCGGTCGCTGACCAGGTGCGTCAAATGCACGACGCCGATGATCGCGAGCGTTAGACCCTCGGCGAAGTTCAGCAGCTCGAGCGCGACCACCGCTTTCGCGAGGCTCTGCTTTGCGCGCTGCAGCCGATCGCCCGAGTCCATCAACCCCGCCCCCTCTCCCCCTCGCCGGGCTGGGCGGCGGGCAACTCAGCCAGCGCCGCGCTCAGCAGCTCGCGGGCGTACTCGACGGCCGCCAGCTTCGCTTCGTCCATGCTCGACAGCGTCACCGGCAGCTCGTGGCCGCACGCGTAGACGTAGTGCTCGTCTTCGCCGAGCCAGTTCGCTTGGCCGACGCGCAGCTTGAACGCACCGATCGTAGCGCTCTCGTCGCCCCATCCCTCTCGCTTCCATTCAATCGCCATGTTCGTCCCATCGTCCACCGCATCGGAAGCACGGCGCGTCGTCACGGTTGACCCAATAGAGCCGGCCGCCGAACTCGATGCGCGGGAACCCGTCGGCGCCGCGCGTGGTCCACTTGCGATTAGCCGACCACATACCGACCCAAACACCGATGCTGGACGCGAGCAGCGAGCTGATGATCACCAGCGCAGTCTCGTTCGCCACGCTCTACCCCTCCTCGCCCTGGTCGGTCCGGGCGGCGCACTCGGCAACAAACGCCTCCGCGTCCGCCACTAGGTCCTCGTCCTCGACGTAGAACAGGTCGGGCCGCTTATCGCACGCGCACTCGATGAGCTGACCGAGGCGCAGATCAGGCAGCGCGATCCACGCCGCATACAGCCGCTCGATGACCGCGCGCTTGTGCTCGGGGGTCTTGGCTCTGCCGCGCATGGGCTACCCCTCCTCGCCCTGGTCGGGCGTCTCGGGTGGGGTGGGGCTGGCGTCGGCGTCGTCCACGATGCGGTGGCACCAGCCGTCTTCATTGCCGTGCCCGCAGCAGTCGTCACATGCGAACTCGGGCGGACGGCGCGAGTCCTCGTACACGCCGACGCACGTGGCCGGCTTCTGGCAGTGCGCGCAGCGGGCGGCGGTGCGGAGCGTTTCGATCTCGTCGGCGGCGCGAAGGATGAGATCCGCTGGGCTTGTGCTCGCTTGCAGGGCGCCATACGGGAACAGGTCTGCGATTCGATTGATCGCGCGGTCCATGTGACGCACGCGCTCGCGTTGCCGTTTGCTGATACCTGGCATCACTCCCCTCCACTCGGCGCGGGCTTGGTGCGGAGCGCATCCTCGGCATCCTCGACGGCCGCTTCCAGTCGGCTCACCCAGCAACCTGGCTTGCACTCGTTGCTGTCGGTGGCGCCGCAGCCGAGGCAGGTCAGGAACGGCGGCGCGTCGGCGTGCCGATTGATCGGTACCTTGACCGCGGCGGCCCTTAGGTTCAGAAGCGCGGAGCGCAACGCTTCAATGGCGGTGAGATCATCTTCATCCTGCATCGCTCGTCTCCTGCTTGGCGCGGAGCACATCCTGCATCGCCTGGTACACGCTCTCGGTGACGACTTCCTTCGGGATCATCGCCAGCACGTGCTTGACGTGCTCGTTATGCTCTCGCAGCTTCTCGAGCTCGGCGCGCTGGCGGCGGACTTCGCGAGCGAGCTTCGGCACGTCGGTGCGGGCGTGCGCGATGAACTCGCAATCGCTCGCGCGCGTCAGGTACACGGAATCCGCGGCGAGCTCGATGACGGAGCCGACCGCGCGCTCTGAACGCAGCTGCGTTGCGCCGTCCCACGCCCATGGGGCCGAAGTAGCTGCGTTGCAACGCGCTTCGATTGCGGCGAGCTCATCCTCGGTCAGCATCGCTCCCCTCCTGTCCTGCGAGCCACTCCAGCGCCCTGGCGCACGCCTCTTCTTCGGTTGCGCCGCTCTCCAGCGCGACAAGGCTTGAGCCGAGCTCCGGCGGTGCGTCCTTCACGAACTCGGCCACCCACAGTTTGCGATGGCGAGAGACACCGATCGCGCGCGGGTGCGCAAGAAAGCGCCGCACCGGGTCGGTCGCGCGAGCGTACGCAGCGCCATCGGCGAACCACTCCGGGATGTCGTGCGCGCGAACGTGCGGACGCCACTCGCGAAAGTAGGCCAGGTCCCTCTCGCGCTGCTCGTCACTCATCGGAGCCCGCTCCATTCTCCGCGGCGCGCGTGATCTTGTCGTGCTCGTGAATGCAGACACGACACGTGGCCGCGGCGATCGGAACGCGCGTGTCCCAGCCCGTTCGCTTCGCGCCGCACAGCGTCTCGACCTCGGCGCCGTGGTAGTTCGGTCCGGACTCGGGTAGGCGACGGATGTGGATGACGACCGCCGCTGTCGTCTCGCAGGTGATGAATGCGCTCACGGCTCAGCTCCCTTCTGCGCGGCGCGCAGGATGTCGGCAGCGAAGGCCGCCACGCGCACGTCGAACGTCGGCCCGCCTTCGGGCATGTGGCACCGTTCCTGATCCACGTCGTACGCGTCGGCCATCGCCAGTACCTCGCGCCACACCTTGCGCTCCCGCTCGGCCAGCGCGGCGACGACGGCTTGCACCGCGTCGCGGCGGTCGAACAGCTCAAGCGCCGCCTCGAGATCTTGCTCGGTGGGGCGGCTCATCGGCGGCTCCTGCGGGGCTTCGGTGTTGGCTTAGCGTCGTGCGGGCACTCGTCACAGCGGTGCTCTGGATTCCACGTCGGCAACAGTTCTTCGCGCGTGATGGAGATGACTTCGTGGCGCTTATCCACGTCGGCGCTCGCATCGATCGCGCGCTCCAGGTGCTCGGTGACTCCACCCATGCCGGCAGCCGCGAGCACCATCAGGCGTGCATAGTCGGTAACTTCCATGTGGGCGTCACGCGCGGCGTCCACGATGGCGCGGCGCTCGCTCTCGGTGACCCAGAAGCGGATTGATGCCTTGGCGCTCACGGCTTCGTCTCCTGCGGCGCGAGCGGGCCGTGGGCCTGCGTCGCGTACATGGCCGCGCCTTCATGCGCCAGCCGGTCGCCGCCCTCGTGCGACTCGCATCGGCGCATCATCTCGGGTAGCGCTGCGTTGTACGTGTCCCACCACAGTTGGACGCGATCGCGCTCGTCCCAATCGACATCGCCCTCGTTCGGCGCCGGGTCCTGGTCCGGTGTTGCTGCGCAGTGCGGGCAGGGGCGGGATTGGAGCTCGACAATGCGCGCATGCCCTGCCTTGGCCGCGCCTTCTGCGAACAACAGCGACACCTCCACCGCCTCTAGCCTCGCAACCTTCGCGTCGCGCTCGGCGCGGAGTTCCTCTAGCACGCGGTCTTGAGCGAGCAGCTGGTCCTGTAACCCGTGAATGATGACCGTGTTACGTTCCTCTATCTCCGCGATCCTCCCCTCCAGCCGCTTGCGCTCGCACCGCCGCCCGTACTGCTCGATCTCGTCCACCATGCGATCGACTGCAACGACCGCGTCCATGCGCGCGCCGCCAACGGTCACGCTGGACGTGTCGCCGCCGCACGCCTGCGCGTAGGCGTTCACCGCATCCCAGAACCGGACGTGATTCGCGCGCCGATCGCTGCCGCCCCCCGCCCCCTCGCCGGCAGCCGGCCTGCTCTCGGCCTCGCTCGCGGCGCGGCTCTCGGCGCGGCTCGCGGCGAGCTGCTCGGCGCGCTTGGCGCAGGCGCGTTCATCCCAGCATTCGAACGTCGCTGCGCTGTCTGGGCCGCGGAGCACGCGGCACAGGTTGGTTGCGGCGCCGCACTTCGCACACGCCGGGCCGCCCGCCCCCTGCTCGCGCTCGGCGGGCTCGGGCGCGGCGTAGCGGCACGTGTCGCAAATGTCCGGGTCGCCCTCCTCCTCCCAATGTGGGCACGTCACCACGCCCCGGCAGCCGCAGTCCGGTCCGCAACGCGTATGACCGCAGGCGGGGCAGGGCGTCGCGCTGACGAATCCGTCGCCGGTCTCCACCGAACGCTGGCCCTTGCCGAGGCAGCGGACCTTGGGCGCCTCCCCCGGCCGCTCGGCGGGCTGCTCGCGGGCGGCGTGGTCGAGAGCGGCGAGGGCGGCGAGTTCGGCGGAGGGCTTCGAGGTGCCGGACCATCCGGCTCGGCGCGCCAAGAACGCGGGCCGGCCGATGCTCGTGAACTTGATGATCTCGTATCCCAGAGCGGCCGCTGCGGCTTCGGCCGCAGTCAGCTTCGGGTCGTGGCAGGACGGCGAACCGATGATCGGCGCGCGCCACCAGAGCCAACCGGAGTTGCCAAGGTCGTGGCGAATCTCCGCACCGCTCGGGTGCTGCGCTCCCGTGTCGCTGTCCCACGCCCAACCCGGCAACTCGGGCTTCGCTGCGGGCTCTGTCTCTGCGGTCATGGGGGCGGCTCCTGGGGCTTCTCTCGTTCGGCGGATACGGGCTCGGTGGGGATCGGCGGTAAGCCCTGCTGCTCGCGCGTTCCGCACGGATCGGACGGGTGCGCCATGAAGCCGAGCGGCCAGGGGTATCCGGGACACTGCGGGTGCGCGCACTTGGTGAAGGTGGATTTGGTCACGACGCTTTCGCCTCCCGCGCTTCCTTGTCGCGCTTCGGCCACCGCGGTCCGCCGGCTGCGAGTGCGCGGCGAACGTCGTGCGGGTCCATGTTGAGCATCTTCCCGATCCGGTACGCGCTCAGCGTTGGGTCGGCGGCCTTGGCCGCTCTCGCGCGGTCGGCTTTCGTCACGGTGTCGCCTCGGGTTGAGGTTGCTTGGCGAGCCACTCCGCGCGGTCGCGTTCCTGTGCAGCCGCGCGCACCGTCTGCTTGCGCAGCAGTTCGCTCACCGTCATGGGGCCGATGCGATCTTTGAAGTGAAAGAGCACGCGACCAGCCGCTTCGGCATCGGCAAGGGCGCGGTGGCTGCCGCTCACGTCGATGCCGTGCCGCTTGCACACGTTCTCAAGGCGGTGTCGGCCCGAGCCAGGCGCGTACTTGTCGATGTCGCGCACGATGACGAGCGGGTCTAGCCAGGCGAAATCGAGATCCAGAATCGGGAGCGAGTGACCGGCCGCGGCGTCCACGAGCCTATGCAGAATCGTCCGATCAAACGGCGCGTTGTAGGCGCACGGGACCGCGTCAGAGAGCGCAAAGCGACTGCACGCTTCGTCCCACGCGGCGGCGAAGCTGGGCGCATCCGCAACCATCTCCGCGTCGATGCCGTGGACGGCCTGTGCGCCCTCGGAGATCGGGCAGCCCGGCTTGATCAGCGTGGACCACGACTGAACCGGAACGCCGCACTCGAAGCGAACGAGTGCCATCTCGACCGGCATACACGTCTGCGGGTCCGCGCTTGTCGTTTCGAGGTCGAAGCACACGACCGGGAGCGCCGACCACGGCTGAAGATGCGCGAGCATCGAGATCACGCGACTTCCTCCGCCATCTCGTCGTCTTCGTCGGCGAAGCGCAGCTCGAGATCGTCCTCGATGTCCCAGTCCACGACGGACTGGACGTATGGCGGCCACGCGCCCGCTTCCTCGCAGGCCCGGAGCCGCTCAAACCAAAGGCGGACCGCGCGCTCGCCCTGCTCCAGCGTTCGATCCGTCAAGCGCAAAACCGTGACCGGGTGCGGCGCGGACGATTCGACGGCTACGACGTAGCAGTGGCGCGGTTCGCCTAGGCCACAAGATCGCACGGCCCCGCGGTAAAACGCAAGCTGCGCGTGGTAGTACATGCGCGCGGCGTGGCGCATGAACTGCTCGGGCTCGCTCGTGTTGCTGGTCTTGAGCTCGACCAACGCGGCCGGGTTGACGCTGTCGGGCGTGGCCCGCGCCGATCGGCCCATGTAGTCGAAGTACAACGTCCGCTCGTGCTGGGTTCCGGCACGTAGCGAGACGTCCTTCGGGAACAGCAGATCCATCGCGAGCGGATCGTTCCAGACCGACTCGGACATGCGGCACACCTTGTCGTACTCGTTTGCCGTGAGGATCAGCGCGCCTTCATGCTTGGCCTTGAAAGCCTCGTAATCCTTGCCTTCACGCTTCTTTCCGCGGATGTAACCGACGACCTTTTGGGTGCCGAAGATGACGGCGTGTACGGCCGAGCCGCGCTCCATGTCGTACGTCGGCGAGTCCTCGGCCGTGAGCACGTGCTGGTAGTGCATCGGCGACCGCGCCATCTGTTTCAAGTGCCAAAAGCGCATCAGCTCTGGCGCCTGCTCGACGGCGGCCTCGGTCATGACGCACCGCCGTCAGTGGGGAGCGACGACTGCTCGGACTTGCCGCGCCCGCGCGCTGGCTCCTGCGGTGCAGTCGGGCGCACACGGATGCAGTCCACGACTTCCGAGCCCATGTGCGTGGTGGTCGGGTAGATCGTGATGCGCTTGCCGATCCACTGCTCGGTGTCGTTTCCGTACAAGCCGGCGATGGCCTTCGCGTTGGTCTTGTTCAAGACCAGACCCTTCTCGCGGCCCTCGAACCAAATGATCGGTTTCTTGCTCTTGCGCCCGCCCTGCGCCGTGAGCTCGCCGGCCTTCACGCGCGCGATTTGCACAACGTGATCCTTGCCGCCGAGATCCCAGGCCCCCACGTAGTCGCGATCAAACATTGAACGATAGTCAGCCATTGCAGTTCTCCCCTCGCCGCGGTTGCAGTTCCGCGGCCAAAGCTTCGTCCTCGCCGTACTCGTGCGGCTGCAAGCAGTAGATGCAGCCGAGGCACGCCGTATCGCCGCCGCATGTGCACACGCACTGGTCACCACCGCAGCCGTCGCATTGCAGCCAGCCGGAGCCATCGCACTCGGTCGCGAACTCGCAGATGCACATGGTCACGGCGCAATCACCTTCCCCGCAGCCCAGCACTTGCCGCAGTGCACGTGCGCGGTGCTGAACGAATCGATCCAGGCCCAGCACTTCTCCCCAGGCCAGATCGGCTCGCGGCAGCCCTCGCATGCCGATGCGCACGGCGCGGGCGCGAACTGCCCGACGCAGAACTTGGGCAGCGTCGGCACCTCGCGCGTCTCGCGGCGCTTGCGGCAGAAGTCTACGTTGATGACGTTGCTCACGACGCTTCCTCGACCTCGATTTGCTCGATGGTCAGCCCGAGCTTTTCGCCGGGGTAGCCGGCGGCCTCGTCGTAGGAGTCGCGGCGCGATCGCGCTTCGTGCTCGTGCTCGAAGTCCTCGCTGATGTCGGTGAGCCCGAACAGCTTGCCGCTAAGCCGCCAGCGCTTCACCTTCGCAGGCGGCGCCAGCGTCAACACGCTCACGCCGTAGTCGCCGCACACGCGCAGCACGTGCCCGGCGGCATCGCGCAACGTGACGATTTTGACGGCACCGTTGTGCTTCTCCATCTCGCACGTGATTCCGTCCAACTGGATATCCTTGACGCCCTTCACCGAAACGAAGTTCATGTTCGAGCCCCTTTCCTAGTACCGCCTGGTCATCAGCACGGCGTCGGCGACGCTTGCGTTCGTCGCATTGAGCCGCTCTTCCAGCTTGTCGATCCGCTCGCACAGCTCGCTCACCACCGCGATCAGCGCCGCGTTGCACGCGCACAGGTCGAGCACGGCTTCGTCTGCAAGCCGGTCGGTCGCGTTGACGACGGCGTCGCGGTGCGTCTCGAGCGCTTCGCGGATGTTGGCCTGTAGCGTCTCGGTCATGGGCGGCTCCCGCGCAGGAGTTCGCCCGCCTCGGCATCGGTGAGCAGCGGTAGCCGCGCCACATCGGGAGGAGGCTCGCCTCCCCATTCGTCCTCGTACTTGAGTCCGCAGTTCAGCCGCTCGTCCGGCCACAACTCGGGGTCCTTGCCGCGAAGGTGCTCATGCGTCTTCTGGCACGCGCCGCAGCGCTTCACGCTGTCGGCACTTCCCTCGAACACCCACGACACGGCGCAGTAGAAGGATCCTGCCGGTATCGCGCGCTTGCATGCGCACTGTACCGGGGCGCCGGGGCACGCCTGGTACTTCATCACCGTGAACCCGACGCACTTGAATGGCGCCGTGCCGAGGCCAGCACGCTCGAAGGGGTGAACCCAGTCGCTGCTCTTGCCCGCCTGCTCCATCTGCTCTCGCCTCCGCTCTCGCCCCGCGTGGGGCGTGACTGCGTGTTGACGAGATAATGCGTAAGCGCAAAATCGACCTGCGTCAAGTACCGTGCGTCAACGCAATGACGATTTCAAAAAAATAAGCCCCGGTCAGCGCGACTCGGGGCGGACAGTATCGAGCGCGGCTTTCAGCCGGCGGTAGGTCTCGATCGTCGGGCGCCCCGGGAGCCGCTGCTGGGCCAGGATCTCGAGCTGCCAGGGCGCGGTTTGCTGGCCTTCCGCGGTGCGCAGGAACAACAACAGGCTTTTGGCGACCCCCTGCATAGCGCTGGGGTCTCTACATGACAAAAATGCAACCTACAAGCCGAGTTGGGCGATATTTCGCAAGTGTTTGCGGCAGGTTAGCTAGATCCACAGCACCTACACCGGCACCAACAGGCCGTGTTTGGGGGTGCGTGTACATGTGTTGTAGCGCACATGATTCGCTAGCCGCTAGTCGAATGCGTCGCCGAGCTGGACCTGCGTCCACCCCGCCCCGTCTTCGTTCACGCGGACGATGCAGTCGGCGTCATCGTATTCGTAGATGTCGCCGTTGAGCGGATGCGCGCTGGTGTCCGTGTACGTCGCGCGCGGGCCGGTGGCCGGAGTCGCAAACAGCCAGTAGCCGCTCTGGGTGTCAGCCGGTGGGTAGTCCGTGGTGGCGATGCACGACCCGGTCAGGGCGGCGTTGGTGCTGTCCGCGAAATACCCGCCGCCGGAGCCCATGTCTGGGCCCGCTTCGGCCGTGCAGTCAATCGCTGCGTCGCCGTTTGAGTAGCCGATCACGTTGTAGATGAGTAGCGTTTCATCGATGCCGTCCTGCCCGGGGCTACCGTCGCCGAGCACGATGTCGAGCGCGGCCGAGCAGCCGATCGACACGCGCGGGAAGTACGGCGGTGGAGCTGCCCCGCCGTCCTCATCCACGTGCACGACGGTCGTAACGCCGTCCTCCCCATCGGCGCCGTCCTGCCCGTCCTCACCGTCCGCCCCAGGGCTGCCGGGCGGCCCAGCGTCGCCAGCGGGCCCAGGCTCGCCCCGCTCGCCCATCTCCCCGGCGGGTCCGCGCGGGCCTTCGCATGCGACCAGCAAAACAACAGCACAAAGCACTGTTTTCATTGGCCTTTCTCCTTTACCGTCACGTAGCTCAGGACCGCCATGCGGTACGTCTCGACGGTCGGGACGAAGCCCTCGGGGAAGCGGAGCCGGCGGAGCTCCTCGCGCATCCAGTCTTTCATCAGGGTGAGCTCGGGCGCCTTGCTGGCCAGGAACTGCTGCCACGCCTCGTACGGCGGGTCTTCGTCGGCCACCACCGCCGCGCCCACCGACCCATAGAGCAGCCATTCCGGGGACTTGCGGTAGAGCGCAGCCACGCGGGCGAGCGTGTCTCCGCCGGGGACCGCGCCTTCGTTCTCCCACCGCCAGACGGTCGGGGTCGTGATCCCGACCATGCGGGCCACGTCCTCCTGGGTGGGGCGCGGGTCGAGCTGCTCTCGAGCCATTCGAAAGCGCGCAGCTCGGGCCTGAGCGTCGGCCGCCAACGTCTTTGCGCGGTCCCTTTTTCTCTTGGGCACGGGTCCAGCGTTGGCGGTTCCGTGCATTCCCGCAATTGGCGTGCACGCAAGCACACGCGAAGGCGCATTGACATCTCTTGCGTCTACGCACATGCTACTGCGCATGGCTCGGAAACCTCCGAAGGCGCCCCAGTCGAAACCGCTCGGTAAACGTCTCGAGAAAGCGCGGAGCAAAGCCGGCTATTCGCGCGAGCAACTCGCCCAAGCCCTCGGCGTCAATCAGACGACGGTGTGGCGATGGGAAGAGGGGCTTCAAGTTCCGCGCCCCGTGAAGCTGTTCGAGATCGCGCGCGTGCTCGGGCAGCCCGTTGACGTGCTGCTGTTCGGCGCCCCGAAGCCGATCGCGGTGAACGGGGAGGCGCAGCGGTGAAGCTTCGCAGCGGACGCGAGAAGATCGGCGGCGCCATCACATGGAATGGCGAACGCTACACGATTTATTCCATCTACACCGCGACCGCGCCGGACGGGGCCGTTTACGTCGGGTGCACGATCCAGGACACGAAGCTCCGATGGGACAACCACAAGATACGAGCGCGTTGCGGGTCGAGCGCACCGTTTCATTGTGCGTTGCGGAAGTTTGGCGCCAGCGCTTTCGCGTTCGCCGTCGTCGCGCAGTCCCAACGATTTGAAGACGCGCGCGCGCTTGAACTTGAGTTGATGGCGCAGCTCGAGCGTGAAGGCGTGCGCCTCTATAACCGCGCGCGTTGGCGGTCTGGATGTCGCCCGGCAGCCGAGTTGCCGTGGCCGGAGCGGGAGGCTTTCGCATGACCTCAACACGCCCTCAGCATGCGCGAGCGCAATCGGCCGCAACAGCGGAACAGCGATCCGGCGTCTCCCCTGCACAGACTCGCAGGTCACGCGCGAAGTCGCTGCGCATCGACGAAGCGCGCGCGGCTCGGCTCGCTCGGCACGCATGCGGCCTGACCCTGCAACAGCTCGCCGATCAGGTCGGCGTGCGCATGCAGGCTGCCGCCGAGTGGGAGCATCCCGACTGCGATCGCTCGCCGCGCTTCGATCACATGCGCTGCGGTCCGCGCGACTGGCGGCGGTTCTTCACGCGCGAACTCGCGAAGCTCGATGGCGACCTCGTGATCAGCGTCTTGCCGGACGGCCTCACCGACGCCGAAGGCTTGCACCGGCTGCTCAATGAAATGGCCGACGTGCTGCGCGTGGCTGCGCTGCCGAGCACCGACCAACACCGCGAGCAGTTCAAGCGCGAGCTCGCCGAGATGATCGACGCCGCCCAAGCGCGGCTCGTAGCGCTTTCCAAACCCGCCTGAAGGGAACACGCATGACCACCACGCGAGCAAGGCACACGTGCGTCCGCTCAAGGCGTATGGATGGGTACGCACATGTAGACGATTTGCAGCTTGAAACGGCTAGCGATTCGGGGCGGGGGAGTGCGCGGGGTGACGCTACCGAGCACGCGTGGCAGCCGCCGCCAGACAGCGCGGTCGAGTACCTGGCGAAGACGCTCGGCCGCCCGGTCACGGTGCGCGGCGCGCGCGTTGGTCGCTTTGCAGTCCGGCCACGCCGTGAGGGCGAGATGCTGGTCGGGTACGAGGGCGGCTCGTCCCCAGCGCTCGACTGGGTCGTTGACCACGTACCAAGCGGGCTGTGGATTGCGGACTTCGACACGTTCGAGGACGCGATGGCCGTGGCCGATGATCTGTCGCGCTGGTCACCCGTCGATCCCGATGCGACTGAGCGGAACGCCGTTGCGCTGCAGCTGGGGCCGCAGATCGAGCAGTGGTTAGACGCGATGAGCGAAACGGGCGCGGTGTTTCCGTTCCGCGCCTGGCAGCGCGAGCGCGCGCAGAAGGGCGGCGAGTGAATGGCATCGCTTCCGCAAGACGAGCCGTTCAATCCGATGCTCGACACGCTCACCAACGCGGCGGACGTGGCGCGGCACATCAACCTGGGCGGAGAGCTCGAGACCAAGATCCGCGACAAGGACTATCGCTGCCTCCATCGCCAGACCGTGCTCGACACCGAAGCGCGCACCGTTACGTGCCGCGCATGTCGCAAATCGCTCGATCCATTCGACCTGTTGCTGAGCCTCGCGCGCGAGGAGCGCTGGTTCGATATGTGGGAACGCGAGGGCAAGAAGTTGCGCGCGCGGCTCGCCGAGCTCCGCAAGGAAGAGCAGCGCGTCAAGGCGCGAGTGAAGAACGCGAGCCGCAAAGATGCGGATGCGGCTGTCGCGGCTGAGCGCGAGAAGCTCGACGACGAACGGCGGCGCCTTACCTACAAGGCGCGTGAGATCGAGCAGCTCGCCGCACAGATGCGACGAATCTTGAAGGACCGAGCGCTGCGGCCCAGCGGCACGGAGGCCCCCTGATGCACCCCCAAGAGCCAGCGCCGGGACAGCCGGCCGCACGACCCGTTGACGAGGCCAGCACACCTGGCGCTGGCGCCAGCCTTTCCGTGGCCTCGGGCGCGACTGCCGAGACGGAGAACGCGATCCCCCCTCGCGATCCGTCGCACGCGTCCGGGGCCACGGAAGCAGTACCGCGCGTGCATCTCGAGTGCACACCGGAGCAGGCTGCGATCATCTGCCGTGCGCTCGACTTCTACGATCGAGTCGCAGGGCTCGGGCAGTTTGGCGAGATCGCCTATGCGTGGGCGCTGCGCACGAAGACCGATCGTCTAGCCATCGATCGGGTGCTCACGACCTTGCACGCGCTCATCCTGCCGCCAGACATCGGCGGTCATCTTGGCGCTAGCTACGGCATTCACGCACCGGAAGTACCGGACGAGCACCGCGCGAGCTTCGATCTGAAGCAAGTGATCCGCCACGCGCTGTGGCGCGCTAGGCCCGAGAGCGAACGCGCAGGCTACACGGTGGACGCCTACCCAGCGCGGCGGACGAGCGAGAAGCACGCGCTGGCTGAGTGCGAGGTGGTGGCGCATGGCTGAACGCGACATCGAACAGTTGCGCGATCAGGTTCGCAAACACCTGGACCGCGCGCAGCTCCGCGAAGACAAGCTCGACTTTCAGGGCGCGTGCGAGTCGCTGCGTGGAGCGGTCGCGTGCCTGCTCGAGTGGACACAGCACAAGTTCCCGAAGCCCGAGCCCGACAAGCGGTTGCGCGCGATTCGCGGAGAGAAGCCATGACCGAGCCGGCAGACACGCAGCCGCCCGCGCACCAGTCGATCACGCTGACGTTCGACTCAAGCTGGCCACGAAGACCGTGGCGCCTGACGCACGTGCTCGGTGACTGCGTGCGAACGGTGTGCTGCCCGAGCGAAGAGGCGCTGCTCACGGCGGTGGCGGGGATGCTGCCGAGGTTGGCGGAACGAGGGGAGGGCGAGCATGGCTGAGCGACCGATCCTGTTCAGCGGCGAGATGGTGCGCGCGATCCTGTCGGGGGCGAAGGTGCAGACGCGTCGAGCGATCCGCGGGTTGCCGCCCGATCCGCAGAACGTCCGCTTTCTCGGCATGTACCTGAAGTGCGACGCGCCGCCAGGGTCGGGTGCGGTTTCGTTGCGCATCTGGTGCCCCTACGGCGAGCGCGGAGATCGGCTGTGGGTGCGCGAAACCTGGAAGTCGTCCGAGTACCGATGCTCGGATGAGGCGCAGGAAGACGGCCACGAGTGCGGCGCGCATTGCTTTCAGAAGTACGTGTACTACGCAGCGACGCCGCGAGTCGGCTATCGCGCCGTGCCGGACCGCGAGCGCATCGTCTACCTGGACAGTTCGACGCCGCTTACCGAGTGGCACGCGCGCGGCTGGCGACCCAGCATTCGCATGCCGCGATGGGCATCCCGCATCACGCTCGAGATCACCGACGTGCGCGTGCAGCGGTTGCAGGAGATCAGCGAGGAGGACGCCCGTGCCGAAGGTGTCGATGCGCTCGACGGCGCTCTTGACGCTGTTGAACTCTGCCGCGTCGCCAAGCTGATCGGCGGATGCCCAGAAGACGCGCGAACCTGGTTCGCTGTGCTGTGGGACAGCATCAACGGCAAGCGGCCCGGCTGCTCGTGGGACGCAAACCCCTGGGTGTGGGTGGTCAGCTTCAGGCGCGTGCAGCCGGAAGCGCATGACGCGCGGTTCACGGGGGCGCGGCCATGACCCCGCCCACCGACGTCGATCAGCTGTGCGAGCTCGTGCGGCAACTCGAGAGGGCGTGGCCATGATCCGCGTCGTCATCGAAAGCCCGCTCTCCGGTAACCGCGAGCGCAACAAGCTGTATGCGTACGCCTGCGCGCGCGACTGCCTGCGCCGCGGCGAATCGCCGTACGCATCGCATCTGTTCTTTGATCACCCCGAGCTGCTTGACGACGTGATTCCGGAAGAGCGCGAGCTCGGCATCAAAGCGGGCTTTGCGTGGGGCGAGGCTGCGGAGCTGCGCGCGGTCTACACCGACCTCGGCATTTCGGGCGGCATGGAGCTCGGCATTGCCGAAGCCAAGCGGCTGACGCAGCGGCTCGAGTATCGGACGCTGCCCGAGGCGGAGCTAAAGCGATTCGAGAAGGCGCAGGACTGGTCTGCGCGACTGCGCGATCAGGCGCTCGCTATCGAGCGTGCGTGGCGCGGCAGAGAGCCGAACCACGTGCTCTCGTCGATGATTCAGCGCGCCCGGGAGCTCGCCGATAAGGTGAAGCCGCGGGGAGGGGAGGGGCGGTGAGCGCCACCGTGCACGTCGGCGATTGCCGAGAAGTTCTCGCGCGTATGGACGCGGGGATCTTCCACGCCTGCGTCACCGACGGTCCCTACGGCCTCTCCGAGCACGACACCGCCGACGTGATCGCGTGCCTTCAAGCGTGGCTCGAGGGCCGCGAGTACGAGCCGAAGAAGCGCGGCTTCATGGGCAAGGCGTGGGACGGCTGGGTACCGGGGCCGACGTACTGGCGCGAGGTCTACCGCGTGCTCAAGCCGGGCGGGCATCTCGTCGCGTTCGCCGGCACGCGCACGAGTGACTTGATGGGCATCGCGATCCGGCTCGCCGGCTTCGAGGTGCGCGACACGCTGGAGTGGCTTTACGGCTCGGGATTCCCTAAGTCGCACAACCTCGACGGCGAGTGGGACGGCTACGGCACAGCTCTCAAGCCGGCGTACGAGCCGATCATCCTCGCGCGCAAGCCTCTCGTCGGCACCGTCGCAGCTAACGTGCAGGCGCACGGGTGCGGCGCTCTCAATATCGACGGGTGCAGGGTCGGCACCGAGACTCGCTTCAATACAAGCGCTTCACGCAACGAAATCTATGGGCAGTTCCAGGGCGCAGAGCGCGACGGACGGGAGTGTATCGGCCGCTGGCCCGCAAACGTTCTTCTCGGCTGCGCGTGTGAGCACGGGCACGAGCCGGACTGCGCGGTCGCGATGCTCGATGCGCAGAGTGGGGAAACGGGAGCGTTCGCGCCGGTTCGCGGCACGGAGCCGAGCGCGGTTGTAGCCGGTGTGTACAGCGCCCGCGATCGTTGCGTCGGCGCGTTTCACGGCGACTTCGGCGGCGCATCGCGATTCTTTCAGACGTCTAAACTCAGCGAGGCAGAGCGATGGTCAGGGCTTGCGAACTGTGCGGCCGAGAGTTTCAACCTCGGAAGCGACGTCAGCGCTTCTGCTCTCGCAAATGTAGTTGCACTCGAAACGGCCGGGTTGGCGCTCTCACGAGCAAGCTACCGGGCACCTTCTACGACCGTCACGGGGCGCGACTTCGCGCTTCTATGCGAGAGCGTTACCACACTGATCCGGTCTATCGAGCGAAGGTGCTTGCTCGGGTTGCCGCTCGAAAGGCTCGAAGTGAGCAACGTCCGTGTGAGAGCTGCGGCGCACCCGACGCCGACCGCCATCACGACGATTACGGCAAGCCTCTCGACGTCCGGTGGCTCTGCCGTCGATGTCACGTTCGACATCACCGCGAGGAGCGCGGAAGCTGGGGCGCCGGCCTGCGCTGAGCGATTCAACTACACCGCCAAAGCGACCCGTGCCGAGCGCGAGGCCGGGCTCGAGCACCGCAAGCGCCGCGTCGTTCACGACGGCCGGCACACGCCGATCGATAACCCGTACCTGCGCGCCGAGACGCAGCGCGCGAACACGCATCCCACGGTCAAGCCCGTTGCGCTGATGCGCTGGCTCGTGCGCCTGGTCGGCGGTAAGCGCGGCTCGCTCGTGCTCGATCCGTTCATGGGCTCGGGCACGACCGGCATCGCGTGCGCGCTCGAAGGCTTCGAGTTCGTCGGCATCGACCTCGACCCGGAGCACGTCGAGATCGCGCGCGCGCGGATCCTCGCGGCGAGTGAGCAGGCGGGCACGGCGACGCCCGAGCAGGTCGCGGAAGTGCAGGACAGGCAAGGCCCGGTGCAGCTCGGGTTGCTGGGAGAAGCATCATGACCCTCGCACGCAATCAACTCCCGCTCGACTACGCCCCGCCCCGCGACAACGGCGAGCCGCCGACGCGCGCGCACTTCGACGGATCCACCTACGTCGCATCACGCGACCAGCGCCCGCTCAATCGCCAGACCATGGCGACCTGGAAAGTGTTGATGACGGGGCGCGTGTACACGCTGTCCGAGCTCACGCAAGCCGTCGCGAACGAACTCGGCGAGCCGGTGTCGGAGACCAGCGTCAGCGCCAGGTTCAGGGATCTCAAGAAAGAGCGCTTCGGCGCGTGGCCAGCCAAGAGCGACTGCGTGCCGGGGACGCGGCGTTGGGTCTACTGGATGGCGATGGACGAATTGACCGAGCTGCAGCGGCGCAGCTTGGAGAGGAAGGGCGCTTAGATGGGCAAACGACTCTCACCAGAAGAGAAGCGCGCACGAGCCGCAGCGATGGAGCTCGAAGCGCTGCGGGATGAGAAGAACGAGCTGGCCCGCGACTACCTCGCGCATGCGCAGAGCAGTCGTCGGTCGGGCGACTACGCAGCGGCGGTGGCCGACACCGAGTTGGCGCTGGCGGTACTTCGCGAGCTGCGCGACGAAGGCGGCACGGAGGGTGGCGACAGGTGAGCCTCAGCGTGATCGTCGTTCCCACCAAGGCATCCGCTCGCCCCTGGCGCGGCATCCTGCGCCGCAGGGGTCCATGCCAGGGGCTGCTCGCGGGGCGCTGCCTCGTGCAGCCGACCGAGTCAGGCGTGTGGAGCAGGGAGCCGGTGGAGGTCGATCTAGCGACGGTCCATGTCGCAAGTCGGGCTGGGGTGTTGATCCCCTTGAGCAGGGTGCAGAGGGACGGCGGGAACTAGGGAGCTTGGGCGCTGCGGTTGGGGCGCGGAGGTGAGTGCTTGGCGGCAACGGTTGGCGTGAGAGGTGGGAAGCTGGTCGATGCGAGCGGCGTTGACCTTTCGGCGTACAAGCGTTGGCGGTCTGCTGACCACGAGCGTGGAGCGGGGCGCGTTCATCTGCTCGACCCGGAGAACGCCGAGAAGACGGTTTGTGGTTTTCCGCTTGCTGTGATTGGAGGTCAGCAGGTCGCTTCGGTAGCTGGCGTGACCTGTCGGCGGTGCCCGGCGCTGGTTGTGAGCCGCCTGGAGCGCGACGAGCGGCAGCGCGAATGGAACGCCGGGGTTGAGGCCGCTCAGCGCAAGGCGGAGGCTGAGGCTGCTGAGCGCCGCGCGCGTTACCACGAGTATCTGAAGACGCCCGAGTGGCGCGCGAAGCGGCGCCTTGTCATCGAGCGAGCGCGTGGCTTGTGCGAAGGCTGCGGCATCAATGCGGCCACCCAGGTTCACCACCTGACCTACGAGCACGTCGGCGCCGAGTTTCTGTGGGAGCTGCGGGCGGTGTGCGACGGGTGCCATGAGCGCGCTCACGCGCCGGGGAGGGGCTTGTGAGGGACTACGGCACCGTACGACCACAGTTCTGGACGCGCGGGACCGGTAAGCGCCTGCGCGGCGATGCCGACGCTCAACGCGTCGCGTTCTACCTGATGACCTGCCCTGCGGTGCACATGACGGGCTTGTACTACCTCCCGCTACCGACTCTTTGCCACGAGATCGGCATCCCCTTGGAAGGGGCTACCAAGGCCCTTGCAAGGCTGGAGCAGGAGGGTTTCGCGTTCTACGACGAAGAGGCGGAGCTCGTTTTCGTCGTCAACCTTGCCCGCGAGCAAGTAGGCGAGTCGCTGGCCGCAAACGACAACAAGGTCCGCGGTGTTTGGAAGCACGTTGCTGGGTTCAAAAACCATAGGTTCTTCGCGAAGTTCGTCGAGATCTACGGCAGGGTTTATCACCTCCCGGTCGAGCTTCAAGCGGTGGGTTTCGAGACACCCTTAGAAGACCCTACCAAGCCCCTTGAAAGCCCCTCTCGCGCGTGCGCGCGTGTTCCTGTTCAGGATCTTGTTCCTGCTCTTGGTCTGGATCCGGACGCGCTCGCCGAAGTCGAAGCCGTACGCAGCCCGCCCGACAGATTCAACACCAGCCGGCTCGAGGAGCTCTTCAGCGTCCTCCGCGCCGCCGTGGGCGGCGGCAAGTGGCGGCAGCAGCGCACGGACTTCACGCGCCTCGAGGCCGCCGTGGACTGGGCGAAGCGCGAGCGGCCGGATGACCCGTGGGCGGCGTGCTGCGAGTCGCTCGGCAAATTCCTGAAGTACGCCACGGGCAAAGAGGGCGACGGCTGGCCGTTCTGGGGCTGGGCGCAGGACCCCGGTCGCTGGCTTGCGTTCAAGCCAAACGGCAGACGTGCGGGTGAGCGCGGCCCCGCCCCCGTGAGCGCCGAGTTCGACGAATCGCAGAACCCCGACTGGGCGATGGGAGGCACGCATGGGTGACCCGCAGAATCTCACCGCGCTGCTCGGCAACCTCGAAGCGCTGATCGTGGACGACAAGGCCGCAGCTGAGCGCGACCGCGTGATCGCGCAGGGCCAAGCCTACGAAGCCCGGATCCGCCGCATGGAGGTGCTGCACCGCGAAGGCGTTCCGCTCGACGCCAAGGTGCAGCAGGCCATCCTCGACGGCGGCGACAAACTCAAGCCCACGCGCGCCCTCGTGGCCGTACGCGCCTGGCTTGCCAAGTCCGACGCTCCGCCCGTGCTCGTGCTCAGCGGCGGCACGGGCTGCGGCAAGAGCGCGGCAGCGGCCTACGCCATCGCCGAGCACAGGGCGGGTATCTGGCGCACCGCTGCGCAACTCTGCCGCACCTTCTCGGCGAGCTTCGGCGACCAGTTCGAGGACCAGGAACTGTGTCTCACAGCCTCTTTGCTCGTGGCGGACGACGTAGGCACCGAGCTCGAGCCGCACAGAGACCGCATGGCCGCAACGCTCGTGGAGTTGCTCGAGCACAGAAAGCGCCCGAGCACCCGGACGATCGTCACGACCAACCTGAACCGGCGCGAGTTCGTGAACCGCTACGGCAGCGAGCGGCTCATCTCGCGCATGTCCCGTTCGGCCGGGATCGTCGCGTGGGTCGAAGCGGCGGATGCAGATCTGCGGAGGTCGCCGTGATCCCGCTCTCCCACCCCCACTCCACCCTGACCCGCATCAGCGAGCCGTTCACTCGCCGCGATCGCAAACGCACTCGCAGACGCAAGGACGGGATCGTCGAGATCAGCGCCGACACCCAGCGCTTCGTCACGGTGCGCTGCAAGTGCGGACACTGCTACGACATCTTGCTCAGCGCCTGGAGGCATCGGCCGCCGCGCCAGTGCATTCATTGCAAGGGTGCAGAACTGCGCACGGATGACGAGCGCGCCAGAAAGCACGCGGCCTACATGCTCGGGTTTGGCCACGGCGCATCGGGCCGTGACCGCTCACCGATCGCTCCGCCGGGTTACGACCAGGGTTACGCGTACGGCTGCAAGGTGCGCGCCCGCGTGGCAAAGACGGCAGCGCGTACGTACAGGTTGAGAGCCACGCACGCCGCGGTCGTATCACGGCATGTGACGCGGTTGCTTCGGAAGGTGGGCGCATGACCCGCCGTTCCGCCCAAGACCGCGCCCGCGCAGCCATGCAGCGCATCGCAACCGACGCGCAGCTAGAAGCGATGGCCGCCCGCGCCAAGGCGGCAGCAGCAACGCCCGAGCCGCCGTTCTGCCAGAGGTGCTGGTCTGAGCTCGCCACGATTCTGTGCGGCACCCGCTGCCGCTGCGGCCGGGTGTGCGTGGACGTGATCGGTTCGGAGTCGGGCATCAGGGCGAGGTGGGTGCAGGCATGACGGAGCAAGAGTTAGAGGCCAAGACCGCTAGCAAGTATCTCCGCGAGTTGATCGCGGCGACGCGGGTGGCGATCCGCGCCATCGATGCCGAGATGAACAAGCCGTCTACGTTCGAGCGCGGGCAGAGAATCGCGCGCATCACCAACGCGCTGGAGTTCGCAACCGACAGCGCTGAGCGGTTCGGGCTCGGCAAGGTGAAGCGCGCACGGAGGAAGCGTTGACCCTCGCCACCCTCTACCTCGGCGGCATCCTCGGCGCCGCGTCCCTGCTCCTGCCACTCGTGCGCGCGATCGGCGGCTACGCGACCATGGGCGCGCTCGTGCTCGCCGTGCTGTGGCCGGTCGTGGCGGTGATGGGGTTGGTCTATGCGGTGTGGGACGTGTGGCGGGAGAGGGAGAGGCGGGCGGCATGAGCGAGCGGCCGGAGTTGTGCGACTACTGCACCCCAGCGATCTGCGGCATGGACTGCCACGACGTTCAAGCCGCCTGGGACGCCGGCTACGCCCGCGCGATGGCGGAGGTGCGGGCGGCGCTCCAGTTCACCGCGTACGAGGGCATGCCCGAGTCCGCCGAGCTCAAGGAAACGCGGCGAGCCGTAAGGCGTGCGCTGGCACTGATGGAGCGAACCGAGGACCCACTCACCGACAGGGACGACTCATGATCCCGCTGGTCGCAAACACCGATTGGGCGCGCAGGATCCATGGGCACACGGATAGCGACGACTCACCATGCGAGCTCTGCGATTCCTTTGGTAGAGCGCTGACCGAGTCGCGCTCCACCGGTTACCGCTCCGCGAAGTCTCAGACGTGTGCCGAAGTCACCCGCATCCTTCGCGAGCACGGCATCGACGAACAGGAGCGCGAGCACCTGCGGGCGCATGCGGCCACGTCGGGACGGTACGTGCAGGCGTTCGAGCGCGTGCTGAGGCTGATTGAGGAGAGGGAGGGCGGGTGATGGTGAGCTACGGGGACGCGATTGCGACAGGATTCGCAGGCGCGGTGATCGCGTCGGGGCTGTGGCTTCTCGCGATCAACGGTTGGGTTGACGACGCTGACCGCAAAGGCCGCTGCATCGAGCGCTGCCGCCCCGAGAAGCTACTCGAGGTTGTGAACGACGATCGCGAATGCCTCTGCGCGCAGAAGCGCGTGAAGCTGGAGCGGGTGCCATGACGCCAACACTCTTTCACGGCGGAGCCCCGGACCTCTGGAAGGGGAGCGTGATCCGTCCAGACATGGCGCACACGCGCTACCTCGACGACTGCCCGCAGTGCCGCGCACAGAAGGCCGGGGCGTTCGTTCAAGGCTTCGACCCACCGACACCGCACGGCTGGGTCTACGCGACAAGCGATCGGGAGTACGCGCGGTACTATGCATCGCGCGCGAACCGCGGATGGCTCTACGAGGTCGAGTTGGCGAGCGATGCGGAGCCGTCCACCGAAGACGTGTTCCCGACGTGGCGCGCAAGCAGCGCACGGGTGGTGCGCGTTCTCGAGAAGCGCATCGCGCTGACCATGGATGAGCGCAAAGCGTTGTTCCTTCGCTGGGGCGGCACCGAAGACGAGTTCAATCGAATGGTGGGCGCTGTCATGCGGCAGGCGACAGGGAGGCTGGTTACATGACCCACCCCAAGCCGCCGCCGAGCGTGAAGCCGTGGCCGTGCGTGATCCTGGCGGTTGACACCGCGAGCAACAGCGGCTGGGCCATCTACCGCAACGGCGAGTTGCTGGACAGCGGCGAGCAATCGACCACCGACGCGCTCGCGTACATCGACGTATCGCATCAGTGCCGAGCCGCGCTCGAGTACTGCGACGAACGCGACTGCTCGGAAGGCGTGTTGGTACTTGAGCGCCCGTGGGGCGGCGGATGGAAAGCGGCCGCGGGGCTGGCGATCGCCGCGAAGATGTGGCGCGACGGCTGGGCTAACGCAGGCGGCAGCGAACGCCGCATCGTGCGCGTGTACCCGCAGACGTGGCGTTCCAGCGTGCTCGCGGTGACGCGCGGTCCAATGCTCAAGTTGCACGAGCGAGAGTTCGCGCGTCGAGTCAAGAACAGCAGCGCTGTGGGACCCGACGAAGCCGCCGCGATCTGCATTGGCAGGTGGGCGTGTCACGCGGGCGAAGTCGGCAAGGTGCTGCCCGCGAAGCTACGCAAGGCGGTGGGTGCATGACCTGGCTTCTCTGGGCCTTCGTTCTTTGGGGCGCGGTCGGAATCGCGTTCTGCGTCGCGTACAGCATCTGGAGGCAACCATGACCCACCCCGACCGCACAGGCCCCGTGTGCCTCGCCCTCGCAGCGCTCATCGCGATCGCGGTCGTGCAGATCGCAAGGGGGCAACAAGAGCAAAGGCCGTCTGGGCAAGCGAGTGTCCAGCGGTCAAGGTGTGGCGTTCTCCCGTGCCACACGCCTGCGGCTATCCGCGAAGGCGGCCAGGTGCTCGCAACGGGAGACCAATCTTCGCGCCACCCCGGCGCTGGCGGCGTGCAGACCGATTCTGCACAGGGCGGCGCTGAATCGGAGACAGCTCCGTGGGTTACAGCGACCGCCCGCAACTCTACGGCCGCCGCGATGGTGGCTACGAAAGGAAGGCAACACGGGAGATCCGGTACTGGTAGCGAAAATGTCGCTCTCAGAGCGAGCGAGTCATTTCAACCAGGGAGAGTCCGAGGCGACCGGCGAGAAGATCCGGCTCGCCGCGGTCTACGGCACAGAGGACAACAAGGCGAACGCGCAGTGGTCGAAGTGGACGCCGAGCGGCATCCTCGAACTGCACATCACGAACCCGGAAGCGGTCGGCAAGGTGACGCCCGGCTACTACAAGGTCTACCTGGTGCCCTGCGGCAAGGACGACTGAGCGCGAGCGGCGAAGGTGCGGGGCGGCTCGTCCGCCTCCGCCTCTCGCCCACCGACGTGGTCAAAGCAGCTCGCATCGCCGCGAATGAGGACGCGCGGCCGCTGCGCCGCCGCGGTCCTGACAGCGATGGCACGAGCGGCGAGCCGACGACCGACACGCTCGCAATCCTGCAGGTGGTGCACGACTTCGCCGCTTGGAAGCGCATCACGCACGCCGCAGCGCTGCGCAGGCTAGCTCCGCACGTGAGCGGTGCACGGCCGGCGAAGAAGCGGCGGCACGCTGTCTACGCCACGCTGCCGGCGATGAGCATGGCGGCGCCTGCGCTGTGGCAAGACGCGATCGACGGGGATTGGCGCGTGCACGGGCCGCTGTGGGCGCGCTTCCGTGACGCGGTGCGACGGCTCGTGCGCGAAGGCTTCACCGCGCCGTTCCCCTATCACCAGCTCGTCGCGTGGGGTTGCGACGACGCGCCGGAGTGCGACGACACGCCGATCGCGAGGAGACGCGGGCTCGTGCGCGCCGATGACCACGGCATAACCGGCATCTATCAGAACTCGTTTTGGGCGCTGCGACCGCGCGTGCTGGACGCGAGCGAAGCGCGAGGTGGGCGGTAATGTCGAGCGAGTATCCAAGCGAGCAGGACCTAGAACAGATCCGTAAGTGGAGGGCGTTCGAGCGCGGCGAGTGCGAAGCGTTGCTAGCGTTCGTTCACGATCTATGGTGGCACCCTGAATACTTTGAGCGCGACGGCGACGAATACAGAATCTCGACAGCCGGGTGGAGCGGCAACGAGGACCTGATCGGCGCGCTCGGGGACAACTTCATCTTCTGGTCACGGTGCTGGCAATCGCACCGGCGCGGAGGCCACTACGTGTTTGTTCTACCGAAGCAAAAGGACGCGCCATGACCTGGCTCTACCGCCAAGACCTGATGCGCTCCCACGCCTTCGACGACGGCGAGACCCGCTCGATCTGCAGGCGCGCGAGCCGAGCGAGAACCGAGAGCGAGCGCGCGGGGTACGAGCACTTGAGGTGCCCATTCTGCAAGCTGATTGAGAGCGAGAGGGCCGCGGGTGCGGCGGGAAGGGAAGGGCGGAGATGCCCATGAAGGCGTACCGCACCGCGCGCATCGTTGCGCGTAACTGCGACGTCGAGGGCTGCACAGCGGAGCACTTCGAGCACGGCGGCTTCGGGCTCACCTACTACGCTCCGCCACCGCAGCCCCGCGAGCGCAAGACCAAGCGCCGCGACAACCCGATGGGCGCGAGAAGCTTCAGCTACGGCGGCTCACTGCACGGCGTCGCGGTGGCGATTGGATACAAGCTGGCCGCTGGCCGGCTAACGTGAAAGGAACGAGGGATGCGAAAGAAAAAGGGTAAGAAAGGCAAGGGCTGCTGAACCATGGCCAAGACGCAACCAATCGACGCAAGCAGCGTCATCTACCGCAGGAAGCATTCGGTCGAAGTGCCCGAGCCGATGATCGGCTGGTGCATCGTGCAGTTGATCGAGGTGGAGACCGAGGGCGGGATCTACATGCCCATGCCGGGTTCGACCGGCATGGAGGCGGTGCCGGAAGATCAGCAGAAGCCGATCTGCAAGGCGCGCGTGGTCAAGACCTCGCCCGAGTACCCGGTGAACGCGACCAGTCTCGCCAGGACGCCGTTTGGTCCAGGCGACTACGTGTTGACCAACGTGAATCCGCGGGCCGTGGTCGAGACTCGGCTCGAGGTCATGCTGCCGAAGGATCACATGGCCATCTGGATCGCCGACCTCGCGGCCTGGCGCCCGTGCCCCATGGACCAGTCGCGAAAGGCCGAGTCGTGACCGCCGTCCTGTGGCCCCTCGCCGTCGCAATCGTCGGCTGCGCGTTCGCCTACGGCCTATGGGACGTGGGCAAACGCATCGCCGCGGCCAAGGCCAACAGCAACGACGCCCTCGAGAAGCGCTACCGCGAGTTGCTGCTCGAGCACCAGGAGACCTACAAGAAAGCCCTGGCCGAGCTCGGTAAGCAGATGCGCGAAGAGATCGACTCGATGGACGGTGAAGTAGACCGCTGCGTCGGGTGGGTCCGCAGTAAGCACGGCGAGAAGCCCGACGAGCACGACAAGCACAAGCCGCTACCGTGGCAACAGAGTATCCTTGACCAGCGAGCGCAGATGCGAAAGCAGCACGCGCGTAGGAGCATGCAATGAGCCAGCAAGCCCAACAGCAGCAGAGCAAGAACCCGCAGCCCGAATGGAAGCCGACCCATCGCACGATCTTCCTCGTGCAAACCGACGCCGCATTCGAGCCGCGCGCCCGGCGCTACGTCACGACCAAGTACGGCCCCGGCATCCGCGATCAGCAAACAGGCGAACTCAAGCACCCCTGGCGCGTCGTGACCGACATGAACGGCGGCCGGCTTACGCACGAAAACACGATCGTGGTGCTGTGGTTCGACGGCGATCGCCCCATCCGCGAGAAGGATGGAACGTGGCGCGAGCGGGACATGGGCCAGAAGGAAAAGGGCCAGCGCGTACGCAAGCCAGAGCCGCCCGAAGTCCTCGAGAGTAAGCCGATCGCGTGCAAGGACTTCTGGCGCGACAACGGTGAGAATGACGAGGGCGTGGACCTGGCGCAGCTGTGCAACGCGATCACGAAGCAGATCCACCCCTGCCGCGCGCAGCTGACCGACCGAGCCCCCGCTGCGAAGAGCAAGGACGGGCAGTTCATGATCAGCGTGAGGGCGGTGTGAGCGCGATCGACAACTTCTCGGGGCTCGTGACCGCGGAGGACATGCCGCCGGAGACCACGTCTACGGCCAAGCGACGCGTGGGCCGCTGGCTCGGCGCGACTCGAGTCGCAAAGGACACAGCATGGGCCGACCTGCTCAAGCTCGCGCTGTTGCAGGCGCTCCTGTTCGCTTTCGGCTCGGCAGTCCGCTGCCCGTCATGCGGCCATCACTGGCGGGAGCGAGCGCGGTGATCAAACCCCTCGCCGCCGCAGCAGCTGTCGCCGTCGTCTTCACCTGCCTCGGTACGCAGTGGTGGGTGACGGCGATTGCGGCTGCGTGCGCGGCGGGGTGGGTGATCGGAAGGGAAGCATGGCCGACGTGAGCGGATCCGGAAGGGACCATCAGCAACGCCTCAGGACTCAGAGCACACGACATGCCGGCGGTGAGTCAAGAGGCGCCACCTGGGATGCAATCCACCACCTAGCGTAACGACTTGGCTTTGCGGAGCAGAAATCGACACGGTGAGGTCACTGGTGGCAGACAACGCGGCTGATGACGGATCCGTCGCGGGTATCGTCGAGGACAACGCGCTCGACTTCGCTTCCAGTCAGGTCGCAACATTTTGTAACCAGCTCGCCGATGCGCGAATCCGCATCGTTGTGGCAGCCTTAGCCCGCGGCAAGTCGCAGAAGCAAGCGGCCGCCGAGGCCGGCGTCGATCGGATCACGCTCTACCGATGGTGTCAGCAGCATCCAGAAATCGAGCAGATGGCGGCCATGGAGGCGGACGCGCTTGCGAGGCCGCCGCTATTGCGCCTGAGCGCGAACCTGGACGCGGCTGTGGACGTGCTGTGTGCGCACACGAAGGGCGAGGTGGACGGCGACATCGAGGTGGAGCGGCTGCGGCAGTCGGCAGCCAAGACCACGCTAGGGCTGCTCGTGAAGCTCATCGATCGCGCGGCCGAGCGCAGGGGCGAGGTGGTGACGACGGGCAGCAGCAAAGCCCGCGAGCTCTCCACCGCCGAGCTGATCGAGCGGGCGCGGGAGCTGCGAAGGCTGCAGAAGGGTGGGTGACGTGGTGACGTACGAGGACGGCGCCAGGCAGCTCTCGCGCATGTGGAACCAGGCCATCGAGGACGCCGCCCGTATGGCGGTTCGAGCTGGCTTCCACGTGAGCCACCTCGAGTACCAGCAAGGCGAGCCGCACGGTACCGAGGCGCGTCCCGTCGTGCTGCGCGGCGCGTACGGACGCGAGCTCGCGCGGTTCTGGGTGCAGTGGCCGGCGTTCGGCAGCGACGACTACACCGTGACCGTGAAGGGTGGCATCGCTGCGGACGTGGTGGAGGCAGCCGATGCGTCGCCGTGACTTCCTCCGCGCCCTCGGTCTCGGCACTGTAGCTGCTGCCGCGCCTGCCGTCCTCACGCCAGAACGCAGGATGTGGTTCGTGCCGAGTAGCGCGCCGGTGGGGAGCGGGCTGGAGAGCGTGACTGTGCCGCTACGGTCGGGGCAGGCGTTCCGATATCCGGTCTACCTCGGCCTGCCTGTGTCGGGCGGCGGCGCGTCGGAGGCGGCGCACCAGAGCACGCTCGCCGGCCGCCTGCAGCTCGCCGAAGACATGCAGCGGGCGGGGCTACTCGATCCGCCTGAGCCGCTTCAGCTCCTGCCCATGCCCGCCGAGTTCCGAGACGCGCTGCAAGCCGAACGCGAAAAGTCGGTGAGCGCGTTCGGCGGGTTGAACAGCGCGGCGCGTGGACTTCCCGGCACTGGCATCGTCGATGAGCTGCGCGACATAGAACGCGAGCTGAACGCGCGACTCGCAAACGCTATCGGCGGACCGTCGCTGGTCGCCGCACTCACGGGTTCAGAGACAGCGCCGAGGTGTGACACGCGAACCTGATCGCGACACCGCCCGGCGCGCAGATTTGCCCCAGCCGCTGGGCTCTACACCTCTCGCTACGCGCGCTGAACCCGTCGTAGCGACCCAGAGCATCGGTACTGGTGCCGAGTCAGCGTCGGATGTCACCGCGTCCGACCTGCCAGCGGCGGGGGCGCTTTTCTATCGCGGCGTTCGCATCGAGCTCGGCTGCGTGGCCGCGCCCGACTGCGCGGTGACGCTCGCCTGGCGCTGCCCCTCCTGTGGCGCGGGCGTGCACGGGCATGTGTGCCCGTTCTGCGAGGCGGACGAGTGAGCGCGCTGATCTGCAAGCAGTGTGGAGGGCTGCTCAACGCCTACCCGAGCGCCGGAAACACGTGGACAGAGATCACGCTTGAAGTGCGGCTGCATGAGGCTGACCGCGCTGGCGGAGAGGTGAGCCGACACCGGACGCACACGACCGATGCCGGCGTGTTTTGCAAGCTCGACTGCCTGATGACGTACGCGCACTGCCGCAAGCTCGCGGGTGAGCGATGACCGCCGCGCTCGACCTCGCCCCCGACGACATCACCGCCGAGCTGTGGCGGCGGGGGGAGCTGTCGTGGAAGCTCGACCCGCATCAGCTCGCGGTCGATCAGCTGTTCGACGCCTGGAACGAGCGCCGCCGCACGCCTGAGTACATCGAGCACTGCCAGAAGCTCGAGCGCGCGCTCGATGACGTGTGGGTAGAAGAGATCGCGCGCCGCTGGGGCAAAACCAGCAAGTGGATCATCAAGCTCACGAGTATCGCGATCAAGCGGCCAGGCGCGGTACTCACCTACGCCACAGCGTTCCAGAAAGACATCGGCGACATCATCGTCCCGCTCGCCAATCAGCTCTTGGCGGACGGCCCCGATGACCTGCGGCCGAAGTACCAGCGCAGCAAGAACGAGGGCCACGAAGGCCTCTACTTCGACAACAAGAGCGTCATCAAGCTCGTCGGCATCGACCAGCACCCGGACGCCCTACGCGGCCGGTTCAGCGACGGCGTGGTCATCAGCGAAGCAGGCTTCGTGCGCAAGCTCGAGAACACGGTGCGCGCCGTGCTCCTGCCGCAGTTCCAGCGCCGGCCGTGGGCGTTTCTCGCGCTCGAGAGCAGCACGCCCGAGGAGTTCGATCACGACTTCACGCGCGTGTTCGTGCCCGATGCCGAAGCGCGTAAGGCGTACATCAAGCGCACGATCGACGACAACACGGCGATCGATCCGGCGGAGAAGGCACGCGCCATCCGCCAGGCGGGCGGAATCGGGCATCCGACCTGCGATCGCGAGTACTACTGCAAGCAGACGCGCGACCCCGAGCGCATGCTCGTGCCCGAGTTCAGCGAGGACCGGCACGTAGTCGATCCGGGTCGCGTGCCCGAGTACGCGCATTGCTACGAAGCGCTCGACCCAGGCACGCGCGACAAGTTCGGCATCGGCTGGGCCTACTGGGACTTCGAGCGCGCCAAGCTCGTGGTGCAACGCTCGTGGGCTGAGAGCAACGCTTCGACCGGAGATGTCGCCGATCTGCTGAAGGTCACCGAGCGTGAGCTGTGGGGTTCGCTCACCTACTGGAACGGCGTGAAGTTCAAGCCGAACCCGTACCTGCGTGTGAGCGACGTAGACCCGCGCTTCATCCACGACATGGCGAGCGAGTACGGCATCACGATCGTGCCGACCGCGAAGGACGACGCTGAGGCGCAGCTGTACGCGCTTCGCAACGCCTTCTCGCAAGACAAGATCGAGATCTGGCGCGACTCGGGACCGCTCGTGTCGCAGCTCAAGGCGGGCACCTACAACGAGCAGCGTACCGACTGGGCGCGGTCCGAAGTGCATGGGCACTTCGACTGCATCGCGATGCTCATCTACCTGTGGCGCAACGTAGTCCGCACGCTCAACCCGTACCCGCCCCAGTACGTCGGCAAAGACCCCGCCGAGCATCACGCCGCCGCCTGGGTGCGTGAGAAGCCCAAGACCAGCGCGGCCAAGGCGATTGAGCGCGCGTTCAACAGCGGCAATCGGTTCAGGCCGAACAAGAGAGCGGGAGGGTGGCGGTGAGCGAGACCATCATGCGAGTGCTCAAGCATCCGCGTTTCTGTGCGCTCGTGTCGGACGGGCCCGAGATTTGGCGCGTCGAATTTCTGACCGATGGCGTCAGCACGCTGCACGCCTCGGCGAAGTCTCCAGAGTGGGCGTGCGAGTTCGCCCTCGAGATGATCGCTGAACTCGACGCGCAACAGGCGCAACAGGAGCCCCGCTAATGCTCGGCCGAGTCGTCACCAGCACCGCCACCGACCTCGTAGCCGAGGAGCGCGAACGCCTCGGCATGGACGAAGAGGAGAAGGTCCCCGAAGCCGAGCTCTACTGGGCCGCGCGTTCTGCCAAAGACGTGGTTGCCGAGCTCAACAAGAAACAGGCCGCCTACTTCGACTTCGCCGAGCGCAACGGTTTCACCGCGATGTGGCGCTACGCCCGCTCCAAGTACTACGGCAAGGACGTAGACACGGGCGAGTGGGTCACGCAGTACGTCGGCACCGATGGGCCGCAAGGCGAGCTACTGCGCTTCCGCGTCAATGAGGTCCGCAGCTTCAGCAAGCAGCTCATCACGATGGCGATCGGCAACCGGCCCGCCTTCGAGTGCAGCGCCACGAACTCCGATTACGACAGCATCGGCCAGGCCGAGACCGCCGATGGCGTGATCGAGTACGTCTACCAGAACGAATATGGCGAGCGCAAAGAGCGCAAGACGGTGGAGCGCGCCGTCATCTTCGGCAAGGGCGCGACGTGGTGTAACTGGGACGCGAACGGCGGCGAGCTCGTCGATGAGCCCGTGTTCCGCGTACTGCCCGATCACAGCAAAGCGCCTGCACTCGACCCGGAGACGGGCGAACAGCTCATGCGCCAGGTGCGGTCGGGCAAGATCGTCCTGAAGTCGCTCGCGCCGTGGGACTACTTCTGCGAGCCCACGATCGAAGACGAAGACGAGCACCTGTGGAAGACCGTCCGCCAGCGCAGGAGCAAGTGGGAGCTCGCGGGCCGCTTCCCAGAGCACCGCAAAGCCATCCTCGGCATGGCGCCGCTCGACGAGTACGCGGTCGAAACGCTGTTTGGCTTCGACCAGATGGCGACGAACGGTGACGAGCTGATCGTCAAGCACTTCTACCACGCACCATCACCAGCACTCGCCGGTACGAAGTTCGAGAAGGGCCGTTACATCGTCTATGTGGGCGATCTGCCGCTCCTCGATCTGCCGCTGCCCTACACGCGCATTCCGATCGTGGACCTGTGCCCGGCCGAGTACCTCGGCACCTCGCTTGGCTACGCCGACAGCTGGGACATGTGCAGCGTCAACGACATGCAGGATCAGATTACGAGCGACATCGCCAGTAATCTGAGCACGTTCGGACGGCAGTGCATCAGCGCCGAAGAGGGCACGGACTTCGACGCCGACGCCATCGCGAACGGCATGCGGGTGCTCACGCGTAGGCCGGGCACGAAAGCTCCGGAAGCCGTCATGCTCGCCGCTGTACCGCAGGCCTCGATGCCGTTCCTCGAGTACCTCGGCAAGCGTTTGCAGTCGCTCTCGGGCCTGAACAGCGTGGCTCGCGGCGATCCCGACGCGTCGATCACGAGCGGGACCATGGCCGCGCTCTTTCACTCGATTGCGCTCGAGTACAACAGCGCGCTTCAAGCCGCGGTCGATGCGCACCGAGAGCAGCTTGCAAACCTGATCCTCGACATCCTCAAGCAGTACGCCTCGCACCCGTTCGTCGTGCGTATCGCTGGTGCCGATGAGCGGCCGTACCTCGACACGTTCACGCGCGACAAGCTGATGGGCGTTCGGGGTGTCGTGGTCAAGACCAGTAACCCGATGATGCGCACGCAGGCTGGACGGCTCCAGCTCGCCGAGTTCGCACTGAAGATCCCGGGCGCCATCACCGACCCCGCGCAGATCAACGAGATCGTGGTGAGCGGCCAGGCCAAGCCGCTCTACGACGCGAGCCGCAAGCGCCGGATGCGCATCAAATGGGAGGACGAGCAGCTATTGAAGTCGCCGCCGATCGCGACCGAGCAGCCGCAGCCCCAGCCCCCGCTGCCGAACGGCATGCAACCTCCGCCCGCCATGCCCTACCAACACGTGCCGAGCGTGCCCGTGCACTGGATGGACGACCATCAGCGCCACATCGATCAGCACTACGCGCTCTTGGCGTCGCGTGAAGCCGCCGAGAATCCGGAGCTGTGGCAAGCGGTCAACGTGCACATCGAGCACCACATGAAGGTGTGGCGCGAGACCGACCCCGCGAAGCTTGTCGCGGTGGGCCTCAAGCCGTTCCCCATGCCGCAGATGATGGGACCGCCCGGAGCACCGCCACAGCGTGCAAGCGCACCGGGTAAGCCGCCGAGCGACGGCAAGCCGAACGAGCCGCCCGACGCGGTGAAGCCGACCGATCAGGGGCCACGCGCAACGGGCACGGATAGCACAGGCGTGAAGCTGCCGAAGCCGGCGGAGAGCCCAACTGCGGGGGCGAGATGAGCGAATCAAAGTCGCTCGCGTGGGCTGATGCCGAGAACCAAGCCGAGGCGTTCGAGCGGCTATCGCGGATAGCTGATGCGCGCGATTCGTACCTACGCGAGATTGCGCTGATCGTGTGGGGAGAGGGCCACCCTGACATCAACAGAGCGTGGGCATACAGCAGCCTAGTGAAAGCAGTGCGCGACCTAAAGGAACGCGCCGAGAAGGGACAACCGCATGAGTGAAACCGCAGCAGCACCGAACATCGCGCCCACCGTGAGCAACTTCGCGGCCGGCGTGCAGGCCAACGTGGCGCGCGCCGCAACGCCCACGCAGACGCCAGCGCAGCAGCCCGCAGCCGGCAACGGCGCACCGCAGCAGAACGGCATCGCGCCACAGCTCACGGCCGAGCTCGCAGCGAAGCTCGAGCAGCCGGCCGAGGTGCAGCCCGAGCAGCAAGTGCAGGACCCGAACGCGGCTCCGCCCGATCCATGGGCCGAGCAGATCCACGGCATCACGGCGCGTGACCTGATCGACGCGGCCAAGCGCGGCGAACTGCCCGAGAGCGTGCTCACGAACATCAAAATCGGCGTCAAGGTCAACGGCAAGGAAATGCAGGTGTCGCTGCGCGAAGCAGCGAACAGCTACATGCGCATTTCCGACTACACGCAGGAGACGCAGCGCCTTGCGACGGCGAATCAGCAACTCGAGTCGGTCAAGGGCAAGCTGCGCAGCGTGTTCGACGGCATCGACAAGCCGGAGGGCTTCGAGAAGTTCGTGCAGAACAATGGCATGGTCGGCCAGGCCCGCGCGATGCTCACCAAGAACTGGGGCACGCCCGACAAGCCCAACGTACAGGGCTACCTTGAGGACATGTGGCGTAATGGCCACTTCGGCACGTTCCGCGCAGCCGCGCAGGCGTACGCCGAGGACTACGCGCGCCACCTCGCAGCGTTCCCGATCCCGCAGGGCACCCCGCCCGAGCGCGCCCAGCAGATCCGCCAGTACGCCGAGGAACTGTGGCAGCGCCGAGAGGCCGACCAGGCGGCAACCTGGAAGACCCGTCTTGAAGCAGAGACGCTCGCCGAGCAAGCCCGCCGCGATGCCGCCAAGCGCGAGCGCGAGCAGCTCTTGGCTCAGCGCCAAGCGCCCCAGGCGAACCTGCAAGAGGTCAAGCGCCAGGTTAACGCGCTTCGCGACCAGAACTTCCAGCGCTTGGGCGTTCCGACGAACAACCCGAAGCTACTCGACCTCGCGCAGAAGTACTTCGATGATGCGATGCCCATTCTCACGCGCATCGCGGCGCGCAACGGCTACGACAAGTCGATCGAGGACATCGCGGCCGAGGCTGCGCAGTCGGCCTTCGAGCAGCTGCAGAGCCAGCAAGCGATCCCCGCAGGCGCCACGCAGCAGCCCGCGCCACAACAGCAGGCGCTTCCGCCACGGCCCGCAGGCGCTCCGACCACGAGCGCCGTAGCGCCGCGCAAGGGCGGCAGCGTGACCGAGTTCGAGGAGTACCTGCGTAGCGGGAGGTGACTTGAGCGGTGTGCGTGCCTGACCAGCAGAGCGGCGACCCGGAAGTGCTTCCGGTGTTCACGAAGCTACTGCGCCGCCACGACCTCACGCGCACCGACGTGCTCGTGTACGGCGCCATGGTGGCGCTCGAGCGCGCTGGGGATCAGGTCACGGTACGCCAGATCTCGCAGGTCGCAGGCATCTCGACCGAGGACGATTCACGTCAGTGCCGGGTCATCATCCGCAAGCTCGAGCGCTGCGGGCTAGTGCTTAGACAGCCGCGCGCGAACCCGAACGATCCGATTCTCTACAAGCTGCTCGGACCTGACGCGGAGTGTGCGCTGGTGGTTGGCGATTCTTAGCCCAGCCCCCGTCCTAGCGTAGTCGCTCGAAGCTGAGCTCTGCGACGCCCTTATGCGCGTCGAGGAGGAAACAGCAAATGGGCGTACACGAGAGAAACCTGCGCGTGCAGGAGCAGATCCGCGACGCGATGACCGGCACGGACATGCGGGAGTTCAACTTCCAGGCGCTGTCCGATGGCACTGCGCTGGCGGACTTCAGCAACGGCGCGAGCGCGACGCCGGGCTTCGACGTTCAGGAGACCGGCTACATCCGGTGGAACAACCACACGTCCCACACCGCCGTGATGAGCAACACGGTGATCCTGCCGAGCAACTTCAACGGCACGACCACCGCGACGCTGTACATCGTCGCGGGCAAGACCGGCGCGACCGACGCGGACGATACCACCTTCGACGTTACCCTTTATGCGGTGAAGGTCGGCGACGCGTACGACGCCGACACGAACTTCGGCGTGACGACGTCGGCCTTCACCGGCACCGCGACGGCGAAAACGTTGCAGCAGGTTTCGGTCACGCTCGCCGCGGCCGATTTGCCGGATTCTGGCCCGGTGTTCCTGAGCCTCACGATCAAGCCGACCGATGGCACGCTTGCCACCGACGACCTGATCTTGGCCGCGGTCTGGATCGAGTTCTCGACCACCTGAGCCACTTAGCGCGACGCATGGGTTGGTGATTCTTACCCCAGCCCATGCGCCAACGCGCTGAGCCCATACTTAGTACTGACACCTCGCTCGTAGAGATTCGAGCCTGGGAAGCGGCAGAGTCGAAAGCAGTCGCGCGATAGCCGCACCGTCACGCGACCAAGCCCGAGACCAACTGAGAGGCGCCCAAGGACGAACACCGAAGCGCGCAAGGGGACCGCAAACCCTAACGCACGGAGTTCTGTTCCATGACGAGCGCAATGAATGCTCAGCTGAAGGTCCGATACGGACGCTTCATCGACCCGCTTCCGTCCGAAGACACGATCGCCAAGTTCGCCCCGTTCGGTTCAGCCCAGAAGATCGGTCGAAGCTACAACTTCCCGGTCTATCTCGGCCTGCCCCACGGCGTGAAGCACAACGACGATCACACGGCGTTCACTCTCGCCACCGTGATCGCGCCGGTCGTCGAGGAAGCGACGCTCAGCGGTTCCGAGATCGCGCTGCGCGACAACGTGGCCTATGCCGACCTGTTCGCGACGAACAACGGCGTGGGCGACGGCCAGAACGGCGCCGCGTTCATGACCGCGAGCGATTACAAGGTGCTCGGCCTGATGAAGTCTGCCGAGCTCTACCGCGAGCTCGCACTGGTCTACGGCCCCGGCTCGACCTCCACCGCCGCGGCGAACATCGGCGTGGTGTCGGCCAGCGTCTCGGGCGCGGACCTCGGCGCAGGGCAGGTCGTGAACCTGACGCGTGCAAGCTGGATCCCCGGCTTGTGGCCGAACATGACCAACGCGCTCGTGGACGTGTACCAGAGCAACGGCTCGACCTCCCGCGCGACGGGCGTAACCGTGACGGCGCCGGTCGAGGCCACCAACCGCATCACGCTGACCAAGGCGGCCAGCTCCGCGGTGGTTGCGACAAACGACATCATCCTCGCGAGCACCGCAATCGACGTCTCCTGCTACGGCCTTCAGGCCATCATGGAGAACACGGGCACGCTGTTCGGCATCAGCGCGAGCACGTACCCGCAGTGGAAGGTCAACAGCTACTCCTGCGGCTCGAGCGTCATCGAGCGCCTGGATGTGCTGTCGATCGGCTCGCGCCAGCATGCGCGCGGTGTGACGAAGGGCGGCACGTTGTTTGTGTCGTCTCACGCCTTCACCGACCTGGCCGAGGAAGCGGCCGAGCTCATGCGCACCGCGCCGGACAGCTCCGACGTGGTCTCGCAGGGCGCAACCAAGCTCGTCTACCGCACCGCGTGCGGCCCGATCGAGGTCGTGTCGTACCGCTACATGAAGCAGTCGCTCGGCATGTTCTTGCCGAAGGACCTCGTCAAGCGCGTGGGCTCGACGGACCTCACGTTCCGCGATCCGCTGAGCAAGGACGACTGGTTCTTGCAGCAGCTCGCCGACAGCGCGGGCTTGCAGATGCGCATCTACAGCGACCAGGCGATCATCATCGAGCAGCCCTGGCACGCGATGCTCGTCACCAACATCTCGAGCACCGCGGACACGACTCCGGCGTGATCGTGATCGCCGCGGGCAGCGGTTCTCCCTTCCCGTTGCCCGCGGCGCCTTCCTAACCCCGACCAGGAGCACGCATGCAACTCGGACGACGAATGGGACAAGAAGACGCGGCCGAGGGCGAAGTCGCGCGTTACCTGGAAGAGCAGCGCAGGCAGAAAGCCCGCGAGCAGCAACCGGGCGGCATGCTGTCAGAGCCGGGCGACCCGGAGGCCGTCGCGCATGCGAAGCGGCACCCGATCGCGACGGCCGAAGCGCGTGGCGAGTTGCCCCCGCCTGGCCCGGGCGGCATGGCGCATCCGGGGCGCTACGGCATGCCTCAAGGCCCGCACATGATGCCGGACGGCGCCATGATGGGCGGCACTCCCGCCGCGCAGGCAAGCCCCATCGCGCAGTCAGCGACCAGCGGCGCACCGCCAAGCGCGTCACCTGCGCCGGTGGCAGACGAGTCCACGCCGCCTTGGATGCAGGCGCTCATGGGCGGACAGCAACTCTCACCGCCCGCGTCTGATCCCGCCTACCAAGGCGCACCACTGTGGCTTCAGCTGCTCTCGCAGTACCTCTTGCAGCAGAAGGGGCCGCGCTGATGGGCTTTCTTCCCGTAGCCGCCGTGGTCGCGCAGTACCTCGACCAGCAGCGGCAACAGAACGACGCTCGCGAGAAGGCCCGCCAGGGGGTGCAGCAGAACTACGCCGCGAGCCTCGGCTACCCGATGGCGGGTGTTCAGGCGGCGGAGGCCAAGAACGCGATCGGCGACATCGAGGGCCAGGACTACCTCACGCAGCTACTGCCGCTGCTCAGCAAGAGGCGTTGATTGAGAGTCGATGACCTGATCACTGCGGTACGCGTCACGGGTCGGCTTGCAGACGCCGATACCGACTACACCGACGCGCGCATTCGTCAGGAGTTGACCGACACGCTGCACACCGTATTCGGCGGCAAGATCATCGCTGCGCGCTCGGGGCACTGGCTCAAGCAGGAAGACACGACTACGACCGCGGGACGGACGCGCTACAGGCTCCCCTACCGCGCATCGGCCATCGAGTCGGTAGAGCTCGTGGACCAGGAGGGCGCGCTTTACGAGATTCGCGGCGATCAGATTGTGTTCGAGACGGCGCCAGCAGGGGGCTCCACGCTGCGCGTCACCTACTACGTCCGGCCGTCCCTACTCACGCAGGAGCAGACGACCGGCCTCATCACCGCCAAGGACACGAGCGCGCTGACCGTTACGGTCAACAATCTGCCCGTCAACCGCGTCACCACTTCGACCATCGCGACGGGCGACCGGCTCGACATCGTGCACAAGAACGGCTGGCACGAGCTCGCGGTCGTCAACAAGACGTGCACGATCAGCGGCACCACGATCACGTTCCCGGCCGGCACCGACCTGACCGACGTGGAGGTTGGGACGGTGGACGGTGACTATGTTCGCGCGGCCGACCAGACCGACTGGCCGGCGATTCAAGACGACTACCATCGATGCCTCGCGGACCTGACCGCGGCCAAGATTCTGCGCAGCCGCGGCATGCGCGAGAAGTCGGACGCGCTCATGGCCGAGGCGTACGGCACCGAGAAGGACCCGGGCCCGCTGCGTCTATTTGCGGATCTGGTCGAGCCGCGCGTGAAGGACTCGCGCCAAGTCTGCGTGCCCACGGTGGGCGTGCTTCGCGGAACGGGCCGCAGGTGGCCCCTTGCGACGGTATGAGGTGGGCAGTTGCGGCGCTGGCACTCGCAGCATGCACGCGGATCGAGTGGCCACACGGCCATGACGCCGCGTGCGACGTCGCCGTGGACGCGGGAGGCGATCCCGTGCGCCTGAAAGTCATCGCGCCGCTTGGTCTCATCACGCAGCCGGGCGAGTACGGGTTGCCACCAGGCGCGCTCAGCAAGGCGCTCAACGTCTGCATGCGCGATCCGGGTCTTATCAACTCACTGCCCGACGTGCGCGCGTACCGGGCCGACGTGATCGGCTCCGGTTATACGCTGCGGCGGCTCTTTCCGGGCGATAGCAACGTCCTGACCATCGGCGACAACGCGGGTACGTGGGCTGCACGATGGGTGTCGAGCGGCGCGAGCACGGCTATTACCGGGCCAACCGGCTACACGCTCACCTTCGGCACGGCCAAGGCGCAGTGGACGCGTACGCGCGAGCGCTACTTCGTCACGAGCGAAATCGGCATCCAGGCGCTCGACAGCGAGAGCGACACGAGCATGCGGCATGCTGGTTTCCCGCCGCCGATCACGTTCTGGACGAGCTCGAGCAGCACCAACGCAGGCGCAATCGCGAACGGCAAGGCCGCGCGCTGGCGGTCGGTCGTCCGCCGCAAGCAGTCAGACGCTTACGAGACCATCAGCGCACCTTCGACGCCTGTCTACTACGCAAACGGCACGGGCGCGACGGTGGATCCGAGCTTTGTGGTGCAGTGGGAAGCGTCGCACGGCATCGCGGCCGGCGATATCATCGAGCTGTACCGCACCAAGACTCAGAACACGGGTACCGACCCCGGTGACACGTTCTATCTGGTTGCCTCGTACACCGTCACGAGCAGCGACGTAACGAACACATCGGCCACCGTGCCCGACCGAACGCCGGACACGGGTATCGGCGCGGAGCTGTACACAAATCCCGGCGACGCCAACGCGGGTCCGAACAAGCCGAAGTTTCCGCCGCCGTACGCAACGGACGTTGTGACGTTCAAGGGCCACACGTTCTACTTTCAGACCAGTACCGCGGCGAGCATCAAGCTTTTGATCCCCGCCGTCATCGGCAGTCTTAGCTCTGCCTACGAGCGGACGCGCGGCATCGGCCTGCGCGAGGCCGCATGCAATACGACAAGCGGCAGCCCGACGCTCTCCGGTGTATCGGCAACGGACATTCTTGGCGTTGTGGCCGGACAGTACGTGACCGGAACCGGCATCCCCGCCGCCACGACCGTGTCATCGGTCAATGCGGGCGCCGGCACGATCACGATGAGCGCGAACGCCACGGCCACGGGCGCGATCACGGCGAGCATCTATGACCGCATCGACATCGACGGGTCGGCCAGCGCTGCGATCGACAACTACAAGCAGCTTGTGGAGGAGATGGTCGAAAAGGGCCTCGTGGTCGTCTCGAATGAGGCGCTCAACACCGACGACGTGAACGGGGCCGAGTTTTCGATCCAGCAGCCGCGCTACGCGGACGGATCGTTCACGATCAGGGCCACGAACGGGGCAAACTACACCCCCGCGCTGCCCAACATCGCGGACACGGCGACGACCGTTGCAGCGGAGGTCCGCAATAATCGCTACTACTGGTCCGAAGCCGAGCAGCCCGAGGCGGTCCCGCTGCTGAACTACGGCTTCTGTGGTTCCGGCACGCACTACCGCGGGATCGCCACGCGAGACGCGATCTACGTGTTCGCGAGCGACGGCCTGTGGCGCATTTCGGGCGATGCCGGTGTCTGGCGCGTTGACCCGGTAGATCCGCGGCTCATCCTCGCAGCGCGCAACGCAGTAGACGTGCTCGGCGACGTGATCTGGGCCTACACCAATCGCGGGCTTGTCTCCATCTCGGGAGACGTTGTGACCGAGCACAGCACGGGCACGATCGGCGACCTCGTCACGGGCGCCGCGTACTCGGACAGCTGGGACACGTACCTCGCCTGCGACGAACTGCACCGCGAAGTGTGGCTCACGTTCCGCAGCGGCGGCGATTCGACAAGCTACGTGTTCAACATCCTGACCAAGGCGTTCACGAGCGTGAACGATGACGAGTGGTCGGCGATGGCCTACTCGCGCGCGCTGCAATCGCTCGTGATCGGCGAAGTGGCTGCGAATCCGGATGTGCTCTACTTCGAGTCGGACACGTCGGCTACGCGCATGCCTGGGGCGGACGCGCGTTATCAGCCGCTCGACATGGGCGACCCCTTCACGCTGAAAGAGTTTCAGGACCTAGAGTTCATCTTCGGCGGCATGAGCGGCGGTACGGCAACGCTCGTCCCGAGTTTCGACGGCACGACTTACACGAGCGTGACCGTGCCGCAGAGCAGTCTCGAGAGCCGCGCGCGCGTGATGGTGCCGCGCAACGCCCCGGCGATCGACACGCGCATCGCGCCAGGCTTCACGCTGTCTGCGGGCGGAACCTCGCAGAACTGGCACCTGCGCGGCGTGTCGGTGCGCTTTGTGCCCGCGGGCGAGGAGGGCAGCAAGCGATGAAGGGAGCGGTTCGCAGGCTGAACTACCCGGGCAAGCCCGAGCTGACCGAGCTCGCTGGCGACGTCGAGCGCGCGCTCGCGAAGGTTCCGGAGCGGCGGATCGTGGAGTTCACCGAGATCTACGCCGAGCCGATGACGCTCAACGTTGAGAGAGAGCCCAAGGGCATCTTGGTGCTACGCGTGCGCAACGACGCTTCACCCGAAGCCGCGGTACCGGCTGGCGGCCAAGCGTCGTTCACGTTCGTCAACGGACGCGTGCGGATCGACGACATCGCCGACCTCGTGGTGGGCACGAAGTACCGATTCACGCTGGAGCTCGTGGGGTAACAATGCCTGAAGGCGATTACACACCAGGCAGTGCGCGTTGGATCACGAACCCGGATGGGTCGGGCGGTGCCTGGTACTTCCAGAACGAGCGCGGCCAGTGGGTCCAGGCGCCGTACGGCTCGTCCCCAGGCGACGTGACCCAGTATGCCGAGGCCACGCCCGAGGAACGCCTGGTCGCTGATATCCTCGGCAACGCCGAAGAGACCCGCGACACGAACCGAACGGCTGTTCTCTCCGGCTTCGGCGATGTCGCCGCGGGTCAATCAGCTGCCGATATCAACGCCACGGCCGCCGAAAACGACCTGTTCCAGCAGCAAGCTGCGCGCACGGCGGAAGCCAACGCGCGTGACTTGGGTCTGTACAGCGACGTAGCGACAGCCGGCAACCTCGCGACCGGCATGGACCTGCAGACGCTCAACGCCCTGCTTGGCCTGTCGGGCGACGTTTCCACGCGTGAACAGGCAGCGCTAGGCGACTTCACGGGCGCGGCTCGAGCGGCCAACACACTCGACCTCGCGAACTACGACGCGCTGAACACCGCCACCGATTCGGCAAACCGCGGCGATGATGCGGCATTGCTCGGGCTGCGGTTTGCCCACGGCGACATCGACCAGATCGACCCGCAGGGCTACGGCGCGGATCTCGCGAGTCAAGCTGCTCTTGCGGCCGGCGACCCGCGCGCGATTGAGGCGCAATACGACGTCCTTGACGAGTACGGCGAGCGAAGCGGCACGGGTTTGACCGCGGCGGCGCGCTACATGATGGAGCAGGCGCGGCGCACCGAGGAGTCCGACCGTCGCAACGCCATGCAGGCCCAGCTCCGCGACTTGGCTGCAAGGGGGCAACTCGGCAGCGGCGCGGAGATCGGCGCCATGCTCGGCGCGCAGTCGCAGACGAGCCAGAACCGCATGCTGCAAGACCTCGCAGCGCTGGCTCAAGCCGAAGGCCGCAGCGACCGCATGCTTGGAGCTCGCGCGGATCTCGCGAGTCAGCTGCGCGGGCAAAGCTTCGGCGAGCAGTACCAGACCGGCACATCGGCCGACCGTATGGCCGAGTTCAACCGCGCCCAGTCGCTCGATCACACACGCTGGATGGACGAGTTTCAGCGCCAGCAAGAGCAGCAAGCCTGGCAGAACGCGCAGGAGCTGTACGGCGCCGAGACGGTCACGGTGGGCCGCGAGTACGACCGCTCGGGCAACCTGTACGACGCCGGCCAGGAGACGGTGGCTGGCCTGTACGGCCGCGAGGGCGACGTTTACGAGACGACCACGCAACAGGCCAACGCAGATTTTGACCGCGGGACGCAGGTTGCTGACGCGGCGTTCAACACGTCGCAGTCCGGTTACGACCGCATGATCAACACCGCGGGCACCGGCATCGGCATGAACCAGGAGATCTACAACCGCGACCTTGGGCTCATCGATCAGGGCTACCAGAACGTCGCGAGCGACTACGGCCGGGAGCAAGACCGGCAAGGAAACGTGATCGATTTCACGGGCCTCTACACAAACCAAGGCGCGCGCGACAGCGCGGGCGTCAACGACGCGCTGCGGACCGAGCTCGGCCAGCGCGAGGCCCGCCGCGCCGAAGAGATGCTCGAAGAGGACTTTGACATCACCGACCCGGGTTCGTGGTTCTAGCCATGCCCTACGACGCACAGCACGACGAAGACGAGCTTGAGCGGCTACTCGCCGAGCAGCAGGCGGCTGAGCCGGCGAGCCTGCCCGCTGATGCCGTCGCCCAAGCCGCGCCACCGACTGGGCAGGCGCAGCAAGACTTCGGCCCGTCGCCGATGTGGGAGAAGTTCGCGAACCAGCAAGCACACATGACGCCGGGCAGCGGACCGAGCGCGCTGCACACGCTCGCGACTCGCGGGCAGAGCAGCGGATCGAGCGGCGCAGACGTCGGGCGCACGGCGGGGCTTGGGCTCGCCGCGTTCTTGGACCTCGCGCTGAACCGCGGACGCAACACGGGGGCACTGCTTGGCACGATGGCGGCCGGAAGCGACCCGTACGAGCAGCAGATGCGCGACCTGGAGATGCAGCACAAGCAGGCGCAGATCGAGGCGCTGGGGAGGCGTGGAAGGGAGAGACTGCAGCCGCGGCCAATCGACCCGCGATTGCAGGAGTACCGCGAGCGCTCGATCAAGCTCCGCGAAGATCAGTTCGCAGCGAGCCAGGCCGAGAAGGATCGCAAGGCCAAAGAGGCCGAGGCGCTGAAACGGTTGGATAGCGCCGAGACTCAGTCGCTCCGTGACGCTGCGGTTGCGACGGGCGTGGACCCTGAAGCCGTCGCAAGCATGACCGGCGAGCAAATCATGCAGTGGCGACCACAGCTCGGCCAAATGGCGCAGCAGCTCCGATCCGACACGTCATGGCAGCAACGATTTGGCAAGACACAAGCCGCGCAGATCGCGAAGGAGGGGCGCGAGGAGGAACGCGACCTCGCGAAAGAGGGCAGGGCGGACGAGCGCGAGCTCGCAAAGGAAGGTCGTGACCGCGAAGCTCGCGAACAGGAGCGCGCGGCTACGTTTGCCAGCGAGTTCGCGAAGACCCACCAAACCGACCTCGATATCGCTGGCCTGATTCAAGACATCGAGAACTCTCCGGGCGGAGTGCCGCCGAGTTTCTTCGAGCGCTTTCGCAGCTCGCTCACGGCTCGCGGGATCGATCCGGATCGCCTCGAGCCGTGGCAGGCCAAGCAGATGGTTCTTGAGCTGTGGTCGCGCAAGCAAACTGGCGCGAACATCGCTACAGATGAAGACGCGAAGTTTGTATCTCAAGTCGGCATGGACCCGGCAGCGTCTCCAGAGCAAATCGAAGCCGCGTACCGCGTGCTGGGGCGCGTAGTCGGACGACGCCTGAAGCGCGTCGCAGTCGCAAACCCCAATGCGGCGCGTGATGTCGCAGCCGCGGGTGGCCTCGACGCGGACCGCTGGATTGGCAAGCCGGCGCAGACAAAAAAGCCCCGCGCGCAAGCAAAGCCAAAGGCGGAGACGATGGATGTCATCGGCACGCGCAAAGGAAAGCCGGTGGTAGCGATCAAGCGCGGCTCGCTCCCCGATGGCCGGCGCGGCCGCATGATCTTCTATCAAGACGGGACCCGCGAGGTGGTGGCCGATGAGTGATCCGGCGCTTGACGGGTTCGAGTTCGACGACCCGAACGATCCGACGTTGCAGCGGCTGCTGAAGTCGTCGCGCGGCGGGGATGTGTCTACGGCCGAAGAGAACAGTGACCTCCTCGACGCGCCAGATCTGAACGCCGATCTGCTCGATGCGCCGGACGCTGATGAGGGTGGCGATGCTGATGATGCGGAAACCCGCGTCAACCGACTCGAGCCGGTCCGCATAGAGGGCGAGTGGCGCACGATGCCCGAGGAGGAAGCGGCGTTGCGCGGCGCGGCCGACGTCGCTTCGTTTGCGAGGCCGGACGAGGCGTTCGCGAGCGGCGCCGCGGATCGCGCGTCTCACGAGCACCTCGGCATCAACAAGCTGGTTGACCCGGTGTTGCGCATGTTCGGCGTGGACATCCCGGAGAACGTCGAGCCGTACGAGCGCGACACCACGCGCGCGCTGACGCCGGACGAAGACTACCGCCAAGAACGCAGCGCCTTTGAGGCCCTGGCCGCTCGCGATCGCGCAACCGGCGGCACGTTTCGCGACGCACAAACGAGCTGGCGCGAGGAAGACAAGCGTGCCCTAGCGGAGCGGCCGCTTGAGTTCCGGTCTGGCCAGGTGGGCGCGGGGCTGCTGACCGCTGCGGCTCCTATGGGGCCGGCGCTCAAGGGCGCCAAGGGGCTGGCGCTCGCCGGTCGGATCGGCGCTGGCGGCGCGACGAGCGGCAGCTTGTATGCGTCTGGCGAGACGGAGGAGGAGGACCTGCTTGACCAGGCGCGCGATACCGTTGTCGGCGGCGGATCGGGCGCGCTCGCTGCACTCGGCACCGCCGGTCTGATCAAGGGCGGCATCGGCACGGTCAAGGCGATCCCGCAAGCAGCGCGATGGGTCGGCGACAAGTGGACCCAGGCGGGCGCCAAGGTTCACGGCATGACCATGCCGACTGAACTCGCGGAAGCGGGCAAGCGGATCGTGTCAAACACGCCGGAAGGCAAGGCGCTGCGTACCGACGTGCTTGCGGGCGAGGAAGCGGCCTACGTGCCGCAGGTGACCGAGGAGCTGACGAACTTGCAGCGCGCCATCGACCCCGTGCGCGACTACGCGAATGTCAGCATGAAGCCCGAGGTCATCGGCAAGGCCATCGCCGAGGACTTCCCGAGGATGGTCGCGCCCGATGAGGTGGTGAAGGCCCGAGCCGCGCGGCAAGCAGCGCAGAGTGCGGCCGAGCAATCAGCGGCGAAGCTGGCAGATCTCCAGAAGGCCGCCCGCACGGCGAAAGCGCAGGCCACTCGCGCGCTGAAGGCCGCGGAGATGGCGAAGCGCGCAGGACAGGGATCGCGCGACCCGGCGACGCGAGCGGCTGTCGCCGAAGCCGAAAAGAAAGCCGCCAAGCTCGTCAAGGCGGCCGAGTCGGCTTCGGCGCGCGCTGAGCGGGCAAGGGCGCAAGTGGCGGCGCGCGAGGCGAAGGTCACCAAGGTGTCGGAGAGCTTCGAGGATGTCGCGCTACCGACGTCGCAGGAGATGGCGCAAGCGCAGCAATCCGCCGCGTACGACGCGCTGTCATCGGCCCGCAGCGCAATGGAGTTCCTACAGAAGTATCACAACGGCGCAGGCGCAGCGCGCAAGCTTGGCCGCGTGCTCGAGGAGCTGAAGCCGATGTTCGGCAAGGGCTCGCAGGGCGCCGGGCCAGAGTCGGCCCGCGACATGTTCATCGCGATCGACAAGCTCAAGCGCGGCGTCGGCGAGCTTTTGCAGAGCGACGATCAGACGATCCGCGCCGTCGCGAAGGAGACCTACGAGCCGCTGCGCAGATCACTCGAGGACGCGGCGCTATGGGGCGAGTCGGCGGCCGGAAAGCAGATGCGGACGAACGAAGCTTATACGAAGGCCATCACCGCCGAAAAGGCCGGGTTCCCAGGCGCGTTCCTTTCGCCGAGCCCAAGCGAGCGCATCACCGACAACACGCGCAACCTGATGGTGGGCGACACGTCCAAAATCGGCGGCTTCATGCGCGGGCTCGGAACCGACGAAGCCGCAAGCAAGCTCGACCTGTTCAAGACCAGCGTTCGCGCTCAAGCCGACCTCGCCGACACGCTGGCACGCGAGTACGAGGTTCCAAGCGACCTGTTGCAGCTTGCGCAGCGTGGCAAGCAGTTCGCCGGTAGTCTCGATTCGACGCTGGAACGGGCAACCCGCGAAGCGACCGCGGCGCGCACCATGAAGGCGCTCGAGGAAGCCGCCGCAAGAGATATCGGCCTCATGGGCACCGTGCGCAAGGTGCTGCCACATCCCGCCCAGGCGGGCCGGGTGCTGGCCACTGGTGAGCGCGAGATGGCGCGCAGGGCAGCCGCGCAGCCGCCGCCCGTGCCGAACGCGCAAGCGGAGGCGCTGCGTGCGCTTGCCGGACGTAGCACGGACGCGCTCGCAGGCCGTATGGGTGGTGGTTTTGCTGTGCCGAGCCGCGCGGTCACAGCCGCGGCCGACATGCCGGACGAGCAGCCCGGCGGCATCATCGACGCCGAAGGCGAGTTCACGCCCGACCCAACCGCAGACGCTGCCGCCGAGCAAGAGCAGCGCGAAGCGCTCGACATGACGCGCGGCCACGAGCTCGAGGTGAAGGTCCGCGAAGTGATCGACGTGCAGCCGGACTACTTCGGCGAATACGCCGATCGGCTTATCGACGCGGCCGACAGCGAAGACCCGAATGCGCTGGCCGCGGAACTCAAGGTGATCGCAGAGCAGGATGAAGACTTCCGCACCAAGATCCTGCCGTCGCTCCAGGGGGCACGGTGACGGCGGGCGTGCGAAAGCGTAGGACCGGCCGGCGCGGGCAGTGGCAGTACGCGTCCGGTGGCACGGCTACGTCATCCACCGTAGACACGCCCAAAACGATCTTGTCCGACATCATCCACACGTGGCTTGTGGCCGAGCGCGGCGACGTGGATCTCGACGCGCATGGGCGGGTAACGCGCTGGCGTAACCGCGTTGGGTCTGGCGATCCGGTCGAAGTGAGCGAATCGACTCGTCCGACGTTCATGCAGAACGGTTTCGCGGGCGGCGCCTCGTGCATCTCGGGGAGCGGCACGCAGATGCTGTACGGCACGCTGACGACGACGATCGCGACGGCGGCGCGACCGTACGTGTGGGTTGTCGGCTCGTGGAACTCGCCAGGCACTGGGCTGCTTGAGATCCTGTTTCGTCTGCAGACGTCGGCCGAGCAGTCCGCAATTCAGATTGTCCGCAAGAGCACGGGCAGCCTCTTCGCGCAGGGCTCGCTCACCGACGGCGTCGATGACATCAGCGTCGCAGAGGACGGCAATGCGCACCTATTCGAGTACGGCGCGCTTGAGACAACGACAGGCAAGTACGTTGTGGATGGTGTCGCCAACAACGGCGCGCGCACGGGCACGACCGTTAACCCGGTCACGACGCTGTGCGTGTTCGGGTTTCAGCGGCCCGTCGTCGGAACGCCCCCAGGTTCAATGTGGGGCGGCGAGATTGCCGAGGTGGTGGTCACGAAGTCGCTGCCGACCGACGCGCAAAAGACCGATATGCGCGAGTACTTCGAGAGCAGGCCCTACGGCCTGAGCATCGCATGAGCCTACGAGCTGAACGTGCCGCCCTGGCCCTCGGACGGATCGCAGTCCGGGTGGCCCTCATCGACGATCGGCTGGTGCCCGCACGAGAGCACGAGCCGCTCAAAGCTGCCGCTCTCCTCGATAGCCGGCGGCGTGTACGGCTTGCGCACGTACGGCTCTGTTTTCTCGATGGCGGGCGGCGCGTAGGGCTTGCGGTTGGCCATGGGCGAGAGCGTACGCGACCGGCTGCTGATGGCGCAAGGCGACGGCATCGCGCGGGATTTTCAAGGGATTTCACGGGTTCAGAGACAGCGATGAGAGGTGCACACCAAAACGATCGCGTACGTCAGTAACGCGGCCAGCACAGCGAACAACGCCCCAAGCGCGATCGGGACGGCGAAGTTTCAGACCGTCTGGTTTGCGATCCGGATGAAGCACGACGGCTCGCCGGTCGGGGAGCTGGCGTTCACCGGCAGCATCGACGGGACGAACTTCGCGCCCCTGCCGATCGAGGAGTCGATGATCGGCGGCTTGGTGGCGACCACCATCACGCGCAAGGCCGGCGCCACCAACATCATCGCCATCAGCTCTCCGGCCGCGGCCGTGAGTCTGTTGGTGCGGCTGAACGATCCGCCGCTGTTCGTCAAGGTCGCGTGGACACGCACCAGCGGCGGCGACGCGGACGGCCTCTACGTCGATTACCTGCTCCGCGCTGAGCGCTGAACGGAGACGCACGCAATGAACACGAAGATCGGAACCATCATCGCACTCGCTCTGACGGCTGCAGTCTCGGGATGCGCGCACAAGCAGAAGCAGCAAGGCCCGCGCTTTGGCAACGTGACCCGTGTCGAGGATTCGACCTCGAACACGTATCGCACGACCGAAGCGGCTGGCGTCCACACGCCGCACGTCATCGTGGACGACGCCACCCCAGGCACTGGCGCAACGGACCTCGGCAAAGCCGAAGACGCGGCGCACACGACCGCCGACACCGGCGTGATGGTGCTGTGCCGCCGCATCGACACGGCGGCCTCGAGCGCGGGCACGTCGGGTGACTACGCCACCTTCGACTGCGACAGCCTCGGCCAACTGCGCGTTGCGCCGAGTGTGCCGGCCACGATGTACCACGGCCAGACCACGGTCACGACCGCTGGCACCGAGGTCACGCTGGGCGCGTCTCAAGCGCTCACGCAAGGCTGCTGGATCAAGGCGCT